>Ga0207661_10003341_pt1 | contig 11128 bp, 9 predicted proteins | sample KBSC713LmetaG_FD_184337 | JGI IMG/M metagenome (GOLD analysis project Ga0207661, IMG submission 184337) | Corn rhizosphere microbial communities from Kellogg Biological Station, Michigan, USA - KBS C7.1-3L metaG (SPAdes) (version 2) | ecosystem: Host-associated > Plants > Roots > Rhizosphere ... | reverse complement strand
TGCGGGAATGACCGATTTGGAGTCGAGGTACCGGCCGGCCAGTTGAGCCGGGAGGCAGACCTCCGAGCATCCTTCGTCGGTGAACGCCTGGATCACAAACCTGAAGAAGCCGAGCTGATGGATTTGACAAGATTCATGCATGGTGGATCGGGACGTCTATTATCTTGCCCATCCTGCGGTTTGCTCAACCGGGAGGAAGAGGAGGCGGCGCACTACGAAGCCGACGTCTACGATCCGGAACTGCTGCACTACCTCTATCCGCGTTACTTGCAAGCGTTTGAAGAGAAGGCGGCCTACAAAGCACTGCTCCCGAATCGTGGAGAGATTCTGGAGGTGGGAAGCCACCTGGGCGCCTTTCTTCAAACCGCGGAGGAGTGGGGCTGGCGTCCGACCGGACTCGATATTGGACGTGTGACCAGCGCCTTCGCCCGCCGGCAGGGAACGACGGTCAAACAGAAACCGTTCGAGGACTATTCCACATTAGACCCGCCCAACGCGATTTTCATTTGGAATTGCTTTGAGCAACTCGATGATCCTTCGAAGCTTCTGAACCATGCTTATCAACTGCTTAAAGCTCACGGCCTGTTGGTGATCCGCGTTCCAAATGCACGCTACTATCGACGGCAGCGAGCACAGCTCGGCGCGCTGCACTCCGGTAGAACACTAAAAAGACTGGGTTACAACAACTTGCTGGGATTCCCGTATCGTTATGGATACACACCGTATGCGCTCGACAGAATCCTCACAACCAATGGCTTTCGTCCAGTGGCAGGACATAGCAGCAGCCTGCTGACTCCGCCCTATCCAAACGTATCTGGCAGGATTCTGGGAGAGTGGCATGCCATTCAGCGGGAAGCGGAAAGATCATGGATTGGCGACGGGCCGTGGATTGAGATCGTGAGCCGGCGGATGAGTGATGCTCGCTGAGTAGGAATATCGGTAACACGTTGCTGCCAGAGGGCATCCTTTAATCATGAGTCACTCAGCTTTAAGCGCACCGCTAGGTCAGGCGGACCTGGCGCGGATCGATCAACTGATCTCTAAGGTCGGGCAATCTCGCGATGTTCAGTCTGCCTTACTCGTCGAGCATTTGCAAAGCGCGCGTACCTACTTTCTTGGGGCTATGCCGGACGAGTATAAATTCAGTCTGATGGCTGCCAAGAACGTGGCTGCTGAGTTAAGCGATACAAGTATGAAGGATTCCATGACGCAGGAGCTGGCGGCTCTCATGGAGCATGTGCCGGCCGCCGCGCCTCGGCATGGAGGCACCTCTGCTGCTCTCGACACTTCCCCATCCGACGAGGAAATCGGCAAAAGCGAACTCTTCCGATTCTTTCACGGCGCACCCACGACATTGGGCGTTTTCTATCCGACTCACTACATCTTCGCGTCCTTTCACACGTTCCAGGAGGCGAAGAATGCCGCACAATCCTTGCAGGCGGCCGGCTACGGAAAGGTGGTCGCCTCCTCCGCCGCCGAAACCCTTCGGTTCATGAAAGAAATCCGAGAGGACGTGGGACTCTGGGGCGCCATGATGACCAGCATCTCGCGTTTTTTCGGAACCGAGGAAGTGTTCGCGGACAAAGACTTGACCGAAGCGAGTGTCGGGGCGGGTTTCCTGGCCGTTTATTGTCCGCGACAGGAAGATGCGGATCAGATCCGCGATTTAGTGGCGCCTTTCGATCCGTTAACGATGCAGCTATATCTGCCAAGCGGTGTCCAGACTTTGATCGCAGGGAAATCCCCTGGCCCACAAGGAATTCACCGGGATCCAGTCTAGGGTGCCGCAGCGGTTTCTATCCGTTTGCCTGCATTGCCTGCGGGAGCCTTTTGTTCCTTGACGATTTGATTTTCCCAGGGCTCCAGGTCCACGCTCACATATTCGATTTCGTGAACGACTGCACCGTTCTCTCCGCTTAGAGCATGCGTTACGATCGTTCGGGCGTTACTCCACTGGGTCGAATACAGGAGATGCCCGAGCGAAACGGCGACTCCGTAATGCTTCGGATCCGCCTTGTACTCCTCGTTGCGCCAGGATACTCGTTGTTCCGACGGACGGTTCAGGGTACCGATGAGGAATGCATCGAGCAAGGTGAAATCGCCGAGGAAGTCGTTTTTCTCGGGGTGCTCTTGCTGAAATACGTATTTTGTGCGAACGAGCTTGTCTTTGGCGAAGATGTACACCACGCGGCAGTCCAAGCCTCCAATTCGCGCCGAGTCATAACGCGCCACGGTCTCGCCGCTAAAGTCGCGAATCTGGCTTGGCGCAATTCCTTCCGTCGCTATAACTTGCGCGCGGTCCATGCCCCAGCTTACGTTACGGAAATCCGGCGTCTGTGCCGACACCAAAGCGGCGGCTAGAGGCAACACGGCAAATAATCGCAGGGCCGCCATGTTCATTTCTCCTGTCACGTAGAGTATGCCGCGAGCTTAGGTGTTTCCTGTTTCTGTGCTTGGAAGACTTGCCTAGGACTTGCGCTTGGTCTGAACCGCCTTCTTCGCAGCCCTCTGCCGATCCGCGGCGCCGCGCTTTCGAGCGCTCGCATGTGCTTGCCGGGAAAGAGCCGTAGCAGACGCTGCCTGAGTGCCTTCACGCTTCAGAGCTTTTTGGGTCGCCCGCGACCGAGTGGGAGAAGGCTTGCGGCGTGGGGATTCCTGCCCTTTTTTATAGTCGCGTGCGGCTTGGCTACGCGTCTCAGCCGAAGACTTGCCGGTCTTCGGAGGAGGCAGCTTCACTCCTGCCCGGCGGGCTTTTGAGAGTCCGATAGCGATTGCCTGTTTGGCGGAGCGAGCCCCGTGTTTCCCTTCCCGAATATGGTCCATTTCTTCCCGGACGAATTCTCCGGCTTGGGTGGACGCGGCCTTGCCTTCTCGTGCGTCCTTCCGTGCCCGTTCCATCGTTTTCTTTTCCGGCATGATGATCTCCAATCAGTATTTTTCTAGCGGCGCCGCCCGCAATTTTTCGCAAGCACGCCTCATACCGCCGCAGTATTTAAGAACCTACCGTCACGACTGTAGACTCTTTCTTGCCCCAAGCATTCCCCTCGCTGAAACAGCCATGCTTCGCCCGCGTCCAATTAGATGGACACAGTAATTCAATAGGAGGTGCGATATGAGCACCGAGGCAACGAAAGTAAAATCAGGATTAGAGTTAGTGCGCGATTATCTAAATGTGTGCAATGCCGCTGCCGAGGAGCATCGCCATTCGCTAGTTTATCGACCGATTATTGCGGCATACGACAGCCTATTCGCTGATCGGGCGGTGGGCATCGATATCTACGATAGCGATCCCGATGAAGTGGAAACCACCATCACGATTCGTCTAGTCAACGGTGAGTTCGTACCCGCTCCCCAAGCCGACGTTCATCCGTCGTTTCACCTCAAGCTGGGGCGCCCCTACATGGAAGATGTGGTGGCGCACCGCGACGAGTATGTCCACCATCCGGAAAAACTCGACTGGGATTGGATAAAGAGCAGGATGGGGATTGAACCTCATCACGGGGCTACGGTTAGCGCGAACATGCGTCCTCCGAAAAAGCAACGGTATGACCCGCCAGCACAGGGCGCGAACATGCGACCCCCTTCGGGACGGACAGAGTAAACGGGTGGGCTGTAGCATCAACGGCAGCGGCCAGGTGGCGGAAATCGGATCGGCGTTATCGCCTCCACTTCCAAAGCTGCTTCCATATTTGGACTAGCTGCTGCAGGGCCTTCGGGGGAGGCAGTGTGGTTCCAAACATCCTGCACTCCATGTAGACGCGCTGATACTCAATCTGTACGTGGTGCGGGCTGAGCTTCGCTAGGCTGTCCGCGTACCGCTTGAGTTCGTCAGCGCTGAGCGGTTTGTCGGGAGGGGTGAAATCGGGGCGGCGAGCCACAACGTCTAGAGTCTATCATGTTCGCCGTATCTTCGCCTAGACTGTTAGGCAAGGGAACGGAGCCGCCATTCGGACGCGTCCACGACAGTCCCGAATCAGCGGCTACCCATGTAGCCGGATGGCAAAGACGGCAAATTCCTGCCTGAGGGTGCAGTTATTTCCGCAGTCGGGCCAACGCCGTCTTCAACTGAGTCACGGCAACTGAGGCCCGCCCAATATCCAAAAGTCAGTGTGGCGACGAGCCCGAGTAGAATGACGACGGTTGTCAGGATCGCCAGCATTGAAATGTAAAGCAGGAAAGCTCCCACTAGTCCTACGCAAACCAGAGCCGCGGCAAGAGATAGTATTCGCACCCCCGCAGCAGAGCATTTGGCCTGCCATGCGAATTAAGACGCCTGTCCGATTCGGCCACTTGGGTGCAAGGTTAGCGGCGGAGGCAATTATTTATGCGTTACATCATCGCTTGGGCGCTCGGAGTTCCAGGAATTTTAGTGGTGCTGTGGTTCTTGATGGCCCATCACTAGAGGCCCACCATCGGAAGGAAATGTAGTGAACGATTTCACGACGCAATACGAAGCTACGACTGCGCACGATGCGGCGTTGACAGCACCGCTAAAGGTTCTGGTGGCGGAGGACAATGCAGCGGATCGATTCTGGCTGGAAATGGTTCTAAAAACTGCGGGGATCTCGTACACGATGATTCCAGTTACCGATGGCGAAGCTGCCAGGGACTATCTTCTACAGCACGGTGACGAGGATCCAGATGTTCCAGATCTCGTGTTTCTAGATCAAAGCCTGCCGTGCCTTACTGCAATGGAGATCGTTCAGCAGGTCCCCAGACTCAAGTCGTTGCCATACTGCATCGTAACGGGATCGACCCTTGAGAAGGACCTGTGGGTGGAAGACTTTGGCCTTTCACCGCATTGCTATGTAGTGAAGCCGCTGACGCGGAAAAACCTCGCGGAATGCTTGTATGCTTTTAGCTCGCTGCGTCACGTTGCCGAAGCCATTGAGCGCTCGGCCGGCACTTGAACCCACCGAGCGGCTGGCTTGTTACGTTCGCGACGATCCCCTGCGTTCCGGCTGCTTGAACTCTCTCTCCCTTAGTCTCGCGATAATGGAAGGGCTTTCGTCCATCAGGTTGGACAGGGCCTCCTCCGGAGCCGCTCTGGTCTTCTCAGGACGCGTAATGGGACCTTCGATCTGAGCAGCCAACTGCTCGCGAAGCCCCTTGGGTAAGACACTGTCCAGGTATTCCAGCGCGACGCCACGCAACTTAGCGTCTTCGGTATATAGCGCCCGAAACGCCAGCCGGACAGATTGCTGAGGCAGCACCAGCCCCAGCAGCGTCGCGACATGGGTCATCACCTGCGATCCTCTTTCACGCAGTACCTCGTCGAGTAATTCCGCGCCATCTGCTTCCTCTGGCGCTGGCGCGGCCACGGCTTTCGATAAACTCTTCCGACTGGTGGTTAGCTCGCTCGCGACGATCTCGAATACCGCCGCGGGCTGCGGCTGGAACTCCGGATGATTAGCAAGCATCTTCTCAAGCGCCTTGGCGCAGCGCTGCCGAATTTCGAAGCGATCGTCGCGCAATTGGCGGAACAAGCCCTGCCAGGCGAGCGGACTCTTGGAGGCCGCCAACACTCGCGGGATGCGCCGGCGGACTTTTTCGTTCTCCATGGGATCCGCCAGGCGGTCCGCGAGTTGTCCGGCGATGTTATCGGCCGCCCTGGAAAGAGCCTCGTGAGCAGCGCGCGCCGTTTGATCGCGGCCCAGGAGCTCGATCACTTGCGGCACCAGTAGCGGATCCCGCAGATCCATGGCGTGCAGCGCCGCTCGCGCGCGCAACGGGTCCTGAGATCGCAGCTCAGCCAGCCGCCGCAAGGTAATATCGGCCGGATGGATAGGGACGGTCTGCAATCCGTGCTGACCCGCTTCCACGCCGGCGATCATCGAAGATGAACGCAGCACCACCGATCGCGTGACGGCATCCTCCGCTTCCTCCGGGGAAATGACGATGGTTTGGCGCGCCAGACCTTTTTCCAGCACCGCAACATACGCCCGATCCAGGCGGGACGCGAGCCACGAAGCTATGCCGGCCCAGATCGCCGTGGCGGCTAGGATGAATCGGAAGGAAGTCTCCGCGGGGAACACCAGCATTAGCTGAATCGAGGCGGCGGCCAATCCCTCGCCCACGCGATCAGCGCCAATATCGATCACGGTCTTTATCGACCGCCGCTCGGACGCGGGCATGGGCGTGTAGAACAGCTCGTATCCGGAGCGGAACAGCGAGCCTCGCAGCAGAACCTCCAGTCCCCGACTGAAGATGATCGCCGCCGCGCCGGGAACCAGCAGGGACACTAGACTCGCCCCCGTGACCGCCACGGGAAGCACCGCCACGGTTTGCCCCGGACCGAACCGCTTCAACCAGATCCGGCTGAGGCCCGCTTGAAGCGCGAATGTCAGCAAGGAGGTGGACGTGTAGAAGATCGCGAAGAATCGGCTCAGGCTGGGGCCTCTGCCGAATTGCGTGAGAGCGCTCGCGCGAAAAAGAAAGTCAAGACCGGCCGCGCTCATCGAGATCAGCATCACGAAGGCAGCGAGTCCGACCAGATAGGGCGCGCCTGAAATCATTTCGGGGAAAGAAGGAGTTTCATGCCTTTGTTCCGCAGATTGCTTCGGCGCAAAGCGGAACAGAGCCAAGCTGCCCGCGAGTTGCAGCACTGCGAGCAGGATAAGCAGATCGGCGCTGGTGGTGAGCGAAGCCACCCGTTCCGCCATCAAGCCGCCCGCGAGACTCCCCAGAGTTCCCGCTCCGGCGATCTGGCCGAAGCGGCGCCGAGCCTCGCGGGGATCGAAGCGTTCACTGGCCAAAGCCCAAAAACCGGAAAGCATCACCGGACCGAGCGCCATGATGTGGATATAGATAAACGCAGCGACGGGCCGCGGGAAGGCCGTGAGAAGCATCCATTCGGCCACGTGCAAGCCGGCGCCCAGTAGATACACCGATGGAATCAGCCGGTATGGGCCAAAGCGATGCACCAGCTTCGCGCTGAAAAGCGCCACGATGATGGAGCAAACCGCCGCCGCCCCCACAGCTGGAGGAAGAGCCGAGGCCGGGAACACGGCCAGGAACAAGCTATCGCGAGTGGTCTTCGCGGCCAGCTGCCAGGCCATCATTAAAAGTGAAACCAGAATGGCCTGGCGAACCGCGGAGGAATCGGGAAGGCCGAGCGATTTCATGCGAGAACGGCTGCGCCGGCAGTTTTCGCCTGAGATTCCTTCTCCGCGCGCCCGCGATGTTCGCGCGCGATTCCGAAGGCGACGGCGAACCACGCCAGAATCAAAACCAGATTGACGACGGCAAAGCCCTGGATTCCCAGATCGAACGCCGATCCTACCCTGACTACACCCGCTTCGAGCACATCTCCGGCGCGTTTGAAGAAGGTGTCGATGGCTGCCTTGGCCTTGTACTTCGCCTCCCGGCTGGTGGGCAGAAACAGGGCATGCACGGTGGTGTTCTGCACCGAGTAATCCGCGCCGTTCTCCACAATTTTGAGCCAGCGAATCACCGGCAGTACCGGTAGCAACAACAGGAACGAATAACTCCCCATGGCCAGGGCAGGAAGGATGAACAGCGCGCCACGAACGCCCGCATATCGGAAGATGCGGGACACCGCGAACATCTGCAAGCCGAGCGCCACGCTGTTGTACCAGACCTCGTAGTGTCCGTAAAACTCCCCGATGATCTTCTCCTGCAAGCCGATATCGGAACCCGCCACGCGAATCGCATCGGCCGTAACCAGCTTGCCGAGCAGAAACTCGCCCGAGTTGTTGACAATATTCAGCAGCAAAACCAGCAGCGCGATCAGCAAAAGATAGCGGTCGCGCAGCAGGAGTTCCAGGGCGCCCGTACGGGCCAGCGGAGCCGCTGCGTGTCCGGCATAAAAATGCGCCGCGTCGGATGCAGCCCGGTCATGAATCACGCGGCTGATCAGAATACAGACCACCAGCACCCCGGCCGCGAGCAGCATCAGAGGGTATGGACCGGTGGCGCGCATGATCATGGCAGCCGCTTGGGCTCCCACCAGACTTCCCAACGAGCCGCCGATGGCTATCGCAGGAAACAATCGCTTCCCTTGGGATTCCGAGTACAAATCGTTGGCGAAGGACCAGAACAGGGCTACGACGAAGACGTTAAAGATCCCCACCCACAAGAAAAAAACCACACCCTCGCGCACGCCCGCCATACCGAAGGCGTAAAACAGCAAAAGATTTACCACGAATATCAGCGTGACCCAGGTGATCAGGCGGATACGGCTGACGCGCGAAGCCAGTGCCCCGTACGCCGGGACGATCCCCAATAAGAGCAATGCTTGCAGCGCGGCCGAATACGCCTTCACCTCGGCGCCGCCCTGGGTCAAGATGAGGGGCTCCCGCACAGTTTTCAGCAGGTAGTAGCTCATCAGCAGGAGGAAAGAGTTCAGCGCCAGCAGCAGGACGCCTACGCCCTCGCCCGCCCGCACATCCGCCAGCAGAGACACAACTCTGTGCGCGGCGTCTTTCTTCGGCCCGGAATCCGTCGCTTTAGCCGCAGACATGTAATTTAGGGGCCTATTCTACTACAACGGTTGGTGATAAACTGCTGGGAATTATGCGAACCCTCTGTCACCGTTCCGCTATCGCTGCGGTCTTGCTGGCAGTTCCCTTCGGCCTGCTGCATGCGGCCGGCACGCTCACCTCGCAGCAACAGGAGGATTTCCTGACGAAAGCCAAAGTTGTTCAGAGTAAGGACGCGAAGAAGGGCGTTACGGGAACCTCGCGAGTGACCCTGACCGACGGCGCTCTCACTCACGACGCCAGCGTGCAAACCATTGACGACTACAAAACAAGTTTTCTGAACGAAGTCGGATTTAAAGACACCTACAAGTTCAATATCGCCGGCTGGAAGTTAGCGCGGCTGCTGGGGCTCGACGACATGATCCCACCCTCGGTGAAGCGTTCCTTTGATGGAAAGGCCGCGTCCTTCACCTGGTGGGTCGACAACATCATGATGGACGAGATCGAGCGGAGAGCGAAGAACGCCCAGCCACCCGACCCGGAAGCGTGGAACCGTGATAACAACGTCATGCAAGTCTTCGATCAGTTGATCTACAACATGGACCGCAACCAGACCAACATGATGATCGACCAGAGCTGGCATCTCTGGTTAATCGACCACAGCAGGGCTTTCCGGACTCACAAAGCTCTCAAAGATCCGAGCGTTCTAAAGAGCTGTGACCGGAACCTGCTCGCTAAAATGAAAGCCCTGGACGAAGCTATCTTGAGCAAGGAACTGGGCAAGGAACTGAATAAAGCGGAAATTCAGGGTCTGTTAGCCAGGCGCGATCTGATTGTGAAGGTCTTCGAAGCCAAGGGCGACAGCGCGCTGTTCGATCGCCCCAAGAGGAACTAAGGCCGGCCCTTCTGGACCGCCCGGCGCAGGCGCGAATTGTCCGGCTCCAAAGCCGCCGCGGATCTGAGGTATTGCTGCACGTTGCCGCCATCGACCGGCAATTCCAGCTTCCGGCCGCGGTGTATCGCGAAATACTTCCCATCCTCAATTAAGAGAAACGCCGGCGGTCCGTCAAACGGCTTCGATAATCCCACGTCGATCGCAACGACCTTACCGTCGAAGCGCGGCGTCACGGCCAGCTGAGGTGTATGACCGATCACAATGTGGCGGACCTGTTGCTTCGCCAGAACCTGGGCGAGCAGCTTCGACATCCCCTGGTCGTCCTGGGGCAACTGCGCCATACCGCGGTACCACAGCGGACCGTCATCGTCGGTGACGATTCCCTTGCCTGCCTTGCCGGGATCGGATAGGTCGGCGCGGATTTTGGTGTTAATTTCGCTACGGGTCAAAGCCGCATACTTCGGACTGATACCCCCATGCAGGAAAACCGCATCGTTGATCTTGACGATGGCGTTCAGTTGGCGTATCCACTTTCCGTATTTACCGTTGGGCAGAAACGCCAGGCCATGCTCCACCCACCCCAGCGGATGCTCGTCCTGGAATTGTTTGCGCCAAGCGCTTTCGTTCGCAGGCGGCTTGCCTTTACGTTTGAGATCGTCCAACGCTGCGTTCATCTGCCGGTCTTGAAGATCCTTCGAATCCGGACGCTGGAAACTTGCAAAGTCATCCTTAGTGACGTATCGCAAGTCGCCTGCAAGATTCATGGCCTCATGATTTCCCATGAGCGCGTGCAGCTGGCCTCCCGCCTTGCGAGCCTGGGGTTCCAGATCCATCAGCAGGTCCAGCACCTGAGCCGAGTGATCCCCGCGATCGATAAAATCGCCCGTCAGCACCAAATGAGTGTCGCCGCCGGTCCAGGCGTTCCTGGCGTCCACGAGCCCGGCCGTGCGCAGCACTTCCAGGAGCCGTTGATAGTCGCCGTGAACGTCGCCGATCGCCACGATCCGGTGAACGTCCTGGAACATGTCCTGGGTCGTATCAGGGAGTACCTGGCTGAGTAGCCGTCCCGACGACATTAGGAAAAGCCAGAACGCGGCGCGACGCGTCATGGTTGATCAGTCTAACATGCGATTTCGCGGATTCGCTAAGCTTTAGCTGATCACCTATACGCCGATTTCCATAGGCGACCAACTTGGCCCCTACGAAATCCTTTCGCCCATCGGTAAAGGCGGCGCGGCCTGGCGTATCTGGCAATGCGAAACCCAAAGGAAGCAGCGGCTGAATTCGGCAAACTTTTGGCGCACCCCGGCTTGGCGGCGGGCGATCCGGTGGAAGCCGCGGCTCGACGTCAGTTGGCACTTGCATGGGAACTAACGGGCGACGAAACAAAAGCAAGATCCGCCTACCAGGACTTTCTAACATCCTGGAAAGACGCCGATCCGGACATCCCGATTCTCAAGCAGGCCGGAGCCGAATTTCATCGGTTTCGGTCGAGCTTTTAGAGTGCTATGATGCTTTCGCGCTAGTGTGATCCACGTGGCCCGTGCGAAGGGAGCGGCCGCACCGGCGATTGAGATCGATTGTCTTAAGATCGATTACCGGGAGGAAACCGAAGATGGGTTCGACCAGACGCGATGTGCTTGCAGCGGGCGCCGTTGCGGCGGCCACGGCCGCCGCGCCGCGGGTATTTGCTCAACAAACGGGCGCTCAGGGAAACGGGAAGTTTTATGAAAAAGGCCCAGTCCGGATCTACTATGAGGAGGCGGGTTCCGGCTTTCCGCTGATGCTAATT
>Ga0207661_10003339_pt1 | contig 11132 bp, 7 predicted proteins | sample KBSC713LmetaG_FD_184337 | JGI IMG/M metagenome (GOLD analysis project Ga0207661, IMG submission 184337) | Corn rhizosphere microbial communities from Kellogg Biological Station, Michigan, USA - KBS C7.1-3L metaG (SPAdes) (version 2) | ecosystem: Host-associated > Plants > Roots > Rhizosphere ... | reverse complement strand
AGCCGGAGACCAGACCTCAATTGAAGATGCCCTGAATCACACCATCCAGTATGTCTATGACAACCTGAACCGCCGCATACAGACGATCTACCCTGACCAGACAACCGACTCTGCGGCCTATGATGCATTGGGCCGCCAGATTTCAAAGACCGACCAGGCCGGCAAAGTCACCCAGTATGGTTACGATGCTCTACGAAGACTGACTTCTGTCACGCAATTCCTGAATGGCTCGCCCGTGACCACCACTTACACTTATGACGAAGTGGGCAATCGCATTAGGCAGACAGACGCAAATGGCCATGCAACGTCATTAGCTTATGATCAGCTTGGGCGGCGTATCAGCCGCAAGCTGCCTATGGGAATGTCAGAGACCTATGGCTATGATGCTGCCGGAAATCTCATTTCCAGGCAGGATTTCAATGGGCGCACAACAACCTATCAGTACGATTCCATGAACCGGCTGACGCAGAAGATCGCAGATGCTTTCTTCGCCCAGAATCTGATAGGCGCTCCACAGGTCAGCCTTACCTATAGCGCCGCCGGGAAACGTCTTTCCATGACGGATGCTTCGGGCGTCACGAATTACACTTACGACAATCGTGACCGGCTGCTGACCAAGGCCACGCCGTTTGGGACCCTCACATACACCTACGATGCTGCGGGTGATGTGCTTTCCCTGAAATCATCGAATGCAGGCGGCGCTTCGATGACATATACCTATGATGTGTTGAACCGCCTCTCTACGGTCAGCGATGCTTCTGGAGCTACCACATATAACTATGATGCCGCAGGCAATCTCAGCAGCTATGCCTATCCCAATGGCGTGCTGACAACCTACGCCTACGATCCGCTCAACCGACTGATCAACATGCAATCCACCTGTGCCACCGGTACGGGCTGCACAACTCTGGGCGCTCCGATCTCAAGTTATGTCCACACGCTTGGGCCTGCAGGAAATCGTTTGAGTGTGACAGAACTGAGTGGCCGGAAAGCGCAGTACGGGTATGACGATCTCTATCATCTGACTTCCGAAACTGTCACTGGCGCGACCAGCCAGAACGGAGTGGTCTCATATCAATATGATGCTGTCGGCAATCGGACCAAAATTGATTCCACTCTGCCGGCCGTCCCTGCGTCAGGTCTTCTGAACTATGACGCGAATGACCGTACGGCCACGGACATCTTTGATAACAATGGCAACACCATCAATAACGGCTTCCAGAATGTTTATGACTTTGAAGACCACTTGGTCCAGCGTAGCGGAGTAAACATTGTTTACGACGGCGACGGAAATCGCGTAAGCGAAATTGTTGCCGGCGTTACCACGAACTACCTCGTAGCCGACCAGAACCTTACCGGATATGCACAGGTGCTGGATGAAATTCAGGGCGGCAGCGTCACTCGCGCCTATTCTTATGGTCTGGGATTAATCAATGAACGCCAGGCTATCACTGGTTCTCTTGCAACCAGTTTCTATGGCTATGATAGCCATGGTTCCGTGCGCTTCCTGACCAATTCTGCCGGAAGTGTCACTGACGCTTACGATTACGATGCTTTTGGCAATCTCATTGCCTCCACGGGCACAACACCCAATAACTACTTGTTTGCCGGTGAACAATTCGATCCGGCACTGGGCCTGTATTACAGCAGGGCACGATATCTCGATGTGCGCAGTGACCGATTCATGACCATGGATCCTGAGCCTGGCGATACGAGAGATCCCGTCAGTCTCCATCGGTATTTGTACGCCAATGCTAATCCTGTGAATGCACTGGATCCGTCAGGACGGGAGACATTGGTAGGACTTGCAGAGAGCATGGAATTTGAATCAAGTCTTGAGGCGATCCGTATAGCTCATATCGGCGCTTTGAAAAGTTTTGTGCCAGCAGCTTTAAAGTGCATCTTCTGCGAAATCAACCCGGGATACCGGTTACAGGATAAAGCCCTCGACCTGGTTGATGTTGGGGAAGACGAGTTGGCACAGGAAGCCTACGAGAAGGGCCAGGAACTAGAGGTAGACGGATATAAGCATTTACGGGATGCAATTGCTGATACTTTTAGCGACACTCTGATCGATTGGGGCTTAGATCGTATTGCAAACAAGGTGCACATGGAAGCTGCCTTAGTTATTGCCCAACAGAAGAAAGTCAGTATGTTGTCAGGCAGCGTGGATGTTGCGCTCAACCCGCAGGGAGAAAGGCTGAAAAAGTTATGGACGTTATACAAAACAATGAAGGCGATGAATGACTTTAAGAGTGATTTCAAGAAAGACGATGGCGGATTGCTTTGTAAAGCATTGCAGATAGCAGAACTGGCTTTAGACCTGTTGGATTTCAAGAAAGAGTTCACACCAGAAGAATCCCTTGACTTTGAGTGATGAAGCCGGTGTCATTTGGATACGAGTTTGCTAGATCGAATGAAGAAGAAGCAAAGCTGACAGGCTACCAACTACACCCTCTAAATCCGGCAAGAAACTTTCAAGGCGGCAATTTGCCGCCTTTTTGCTTTAAGTGCATTGGCCGTGTTCTTCCTTCGTACGAAGTCGAAGTCACAAAGAGTGGCTAGATAAAGAGTTTTATCTGAGGTACAGGAACCGCCCAATCCGGGCGGCTTATTTGGCAAGTGTCACTTCGGCGATGACTGGCCACTTGGGGACATTGTTGTTCCCGACGCTAGCGTGGCCAGATCGCCTGAAGAGTGTGTTGTTCGTCCTGGCTGATTGAACAATACAGTAGCTTACGCGCGCGTAAGCTATTGTCATCACGCTTTAGCAAAACACCTCGCCGGGCAACGCCTGCAATGTGCGGCGAGGGTATTGCGTGAAATCTGTTTGGTCAGCCGCCGATGCAGCAGAGTTGATCCGCTTGCGGATCATCTGATGAACAGCAATGGAGCAGGATGGCGCTTATCAGCTGATAAGCGATGCCCGTGCTTCCAAACATCTGACTGAAGTTGGATCATAAGCTCTGACAGGGGCGTAATTGTAGACAGGCGCACTAACGATGGAAGAGGAATCTTCGGAGCGTTTCCCGGCTAGTTTTGCGACGACCGCCGACCTGCTGGCCGATCAATTGATGGCATTCGTATTCGTCAGCTGATAACAAAAAGTTGAGATCCAAAGCCTGAGTTCAGCTTGTTGTACCAGAACCATCTGGTTCTGAAATGCTAGCTACGCGGCTAAGAAACGTGGCAAATCAGCGACTTAGCGAGGGAGGGAGGAGCACCCTTTTGGAACAGTAGGCCATCACCAAGGCCCGTTCCATATCTCGTTGAACCATTGGCGTTCACCGTTAAATCCACCCGCCACACTAACCCACCACGTGGACTTCAAAATTCTGGCGGCCCAGACCCGAACCTTGCTACGCCTGTCCATGTGGCATGCAGGAGCAAAGAACCGCTTCCGTTCGCACTCGTAAAATTGATTGATTTCTGAGAATCGGCGGAGGCCACTCACTCCATAATGGTGCGAGCTCCTTCGCTTTGGTGCTGCTTTCTTGCCGTATAGGTGCCCGGCACAGCGCGAGCGGAGATCATCACACGGTTCCAGGCATTGATGGATGCAACTGCGAAACTTAAATCTGCTAATTCCTTACTTGCGAAATGCTGACGTACCTCTTCATAAACAGCATCGGGCACCTGCCCGTCCGCGACCAGTGTAAGCGCTTCCGCCCAACTCAGGGCTGCGCGTTCGCGGTCACTGTAATATGGACATTGCCGCCAGGCGTCTAGAGAATAAAGCCGCGCCTCACCCTCCCCGCGCAAACGGGCATCTTTCCAATGCATATCAATGCAGAACGCGCAGCCATTTATCTGCGAGACGCGCAACTTAATTAGGTCCAAAAGACCTTTTTCCAGACCGCATTGATTAACGTATTCCTCGATCCCCATCATGGCTCTGTGCCCTTCGGGAGCATCTTTTGGGAAATCGAAACGTGGTTCCATCATTTCTGCTGCAACAAATGAAATGAATGTTTGGACTACTTCATGCATTTGGTTACCTCCTTTCCATCCCGAAGTTTTTGGCGCTTTTTACTTTTGAGTATCCGACCGCCCGGATTCGGAAGTAAGCGATAATGAACAGAACTCCGAATACAGGATCGACCAGCGAAGATCGCATGATGCTCGCGTGGACACGCCCAGCAAAGAAAAGCAAGATCACCGGTACCGTATAGACGAGCTTCTCAAGCACCGTAATCGGGATCAGTGATCGGTACTGAACAGGTTGCTTCGCTATCATCACAAACACGAGCTGCCACAAAAACGTTACTCCCAGGAACCCGTAGTAAAACTCCGGATGAGTGATCGGCGGTGGTGCATCGCGGCCAACTTTTTCAAGCAGAAAGTACAATGGCAGTAGCGAAATGAATCCGTATGCCGCCGCAAGTCCATACACTATTCGCGCGAATTTCACCTCAACCTCCAGTTTGAGTCGTTGAATTTCTCTAATCGCCACGCATCGCCGACAAGAAGGAAAAATGCAAAGCCGCTCAAGCAGTGGCTTGAGCCTCGTCCTTCAACGCCGGACGATCCCACTCTTCAAAGCCATCCTTAAATCCTCGCCGCCATGTTGGCCATTTGAGTTTCAAAGGCAGCAGTGACTTTGCCTTGCGGTTGCAGGCCCCTCGAAGTTGGGTCATTGCTGCCACGCCGTATTCTCCGATTGCCGTGCGAGCAAGCCACTTCGGCACATGCCGCGGCGGCTTTGCTCCCAGACTGTCCGCGAGGAACGGCAGCCACATTGAAACCGGGGCAGGTTCATCGTCGGTGATGTTGTATAGACCGGGTGTAGTGGCATGAACTGCTGCAAACGTTGCTGCTGCGGCATCATCAATGTGGATGAACGACCAATACCCAGTACCGCCTCCCACGATGGGAAGGCGCCGTTGCCGCACACCTTCAAAAAACCATCTTCCCGGCGCAAGGGAAGTGCCAGGGCCGTAGAATGATCCGTAACGCAAGACGAAGCCCTCCATTGTTTTGTCCCCGAGCACCGCCGATTCGACATGGATCGTTGCCTCAAGGGTCTTGCGGCCATCTGAGATGCCGTCCGATATTAAAGGATCGTCTTCGGTCTTAATCCAGCTTCCTGTTCTCGCGTACCATCCAGCATAACTTTGCGCGATGAACCTGCGAACGCCCACGGCTCGCGCAGCGGCCAGGAGATGATCGGTTCCCTTTGTGCGAAGCCGGTTCGTCACCTTGAACCCCTCGTCAAAATGACGCAAATCCAGATTGGGTGGTATTGCCGTCAATTGGTGAATGACTATTTCTGGCTCCGTCTTCTCTACAGCCGCAAGCACTTCTTTCTCATCGAGCGCATTCACTAACAGAGGCGTAGCTCCAGCGGTATAGAGCGACATTATCTTGTCTGCATGTTGCGTGGTTCCCGTCACTTCATGGCCTGCCGCGACCAACATTGGCACCAGGCGCCGTCCGATTGCTCCAGTTGCTCCTGCCAGAAAGATCTTCATAGCAGCCTCCTTAAGCTTAGGTTCGAGTCAACTGCTGCATGCCGCTGGCTCGTTATTTTTTTAATTGGACTCTTTGAATGACTGCAGCATACGTGGAATCTTCCGATGCTTGGTTCTTTTGTCCGATTAACATACGACGTGACTGCCGCTGCTGCGGTCACAAGATCGAACGATATTTTGTAGGGGTCACGCCGACGATACGGCGAAACAATTTTGTGAAGTGACTTTGGTCAGAGAAGCCTGTTCGGACTGCAGCCTCGAGAACGCTAATGCTTGGATTGTGGAGAAGCTTCCGCCCGCGATCAATTCTCCTGCGCAGCACGTATTGGTGGGGAGATATCCCGAGAGACTGTTTGAACAATTCAGAAAAATAGTGTGGTCCCATCCCAGCTGTGTCAGCCAAAGCTGCCAGCGTGATGTCCTGGTCCAAATGCTCTTCAATGAATTCAAGCACACGGTTGAGGCGTGTTTTGGGAAGACCGTTCCGCGGCTTCAGCTCTGCAATCGGCTTCACACCGTACCGGCGCTGGAGATAAACAGCCAGACTGTTTAGCAGGGATTCTCCAAAAAGGCCACCTGCAGGAAGCCCAGCTTCGAGATCTGCGTCAAGAGCGCGAAGGATGTATTCAATCTGCCTGTCCTCGATGCCCCATTGTTCGACAAACTCGGCATCTCTTCCCAAGTCAACATCTGGGACGGCATGCTGGAAAAGTTTTGGATCCAAAGTCAGAAACAGCCGTTGCGCAGCCTCAGAAACCGATCCGGTGTACGACACTGCGTCTTCTGTACCCCGCGACACCAAGATGATTGACCCTGGCACGATAGCTTTGCTTCCAGTTTTTCCATTCGAGTGCCATTCAATGCGGCTGGGGCCGTCGAGATGGAGACATAGAAAATGGCTCAGATGCACATGGGGATCGACGCTTTGTGGACCATGTGCATGACGCTCCAACAAAGCGCCCTGCCAGGGAGAATGGGCGCTGGAAATGATCGGCGGGCCGGATGGGAGGGGCACACACTGGCGGCCGCGCCAAACAGAAATTCTCGATACAGGAGCCCTGATTTCTACAGGAGAGGACATCTCTAACCTCGATGGGCCTCACCGCGTTCGATGCCGGCTAGTAGCCTCCGTCACACTGAAATCCTATTTCCATTGTAAACCCGGCTGGAAGACACGAAAATGAATTTGCTCAACTTGCCGGAAGAACCGACCAACCTCCGGAAGACCAGACGAGTAAAGAATGCTTTCCGAACATCTGTGATCCTAGCCATGAAGTTATACAGGATGTTCGGCACGCCGCTTGTGGTTAGCTTTTTGTCGGCAATCTCGGGAGCGCAATCGTCGCTGGGACCGCCTCGTTCCTCGGCGGCTGTTTCAAATCAAGTAAACCAGCCAGTCATCGCCCAACAAAGTCCGTATCTCGGGAGCGTGTCGAGCGAACGGCTACATCCCGGTGTTCTCGAATTGACGCTCCAAGATGCAGTTGATCGCGGACTGAAGACGAATCTCGGCCTGTTTCTCAGCGGCACCACGGCCGAAAAGTCGCACGCGGCCCGACGGCAAGTGCTGAGCGAATTACTACCCCATGTGGAAGGCTCACTGCGTGAATCTACGGAGCGAATCAATCTCCGAACGCTGGGCATTCCACTCGCAACCCTGCCACGAACTGTGGATGTTAGCAATTCCGATGCACGAGTGAACGCAAGCCAATCACTGCTCGATCTGACAGCGATCTCCCGCACCCGGGCCGCACATTCCGCTGAAGACGCAGCCCAGAGTGACTACAGAGATGCTCGCGAGACGGTGGCTGTCGCTGTAAGCAATGCGTATCTCGCCGTGCTGGCGGCGCAGGTCAGATTAGACCTTGCACAAACGGACCTGAAGACTGCCGAGGCGCTCTATCAACTTGCTAAAGATCGTGAAAATAGCGGCCTAAGCCCTGAGGTGGATACCTTACGGGCACAAGTTGAGGTGCAGGCACGACAGGAGAGCGTCATTGACGCGAATAATACTCTTGCCAAGCAGCAAATAGTTCTTTTGCGACTTTTGGGCCTTGATATCCATCAGCCGATCCACCTTACCAGCCCGCTCACCAAAGAGTCCTTTAAGTCCATAACCAGTGAGGATGCATACGAGCAAGCACTAGCATCGCGGCAGGACTATCGCTCGACCCGGGAACAATTGCGGTCCGCAAAATTGGCAAAGCACGCTGCTGAACTTGAGCGAGCTCCGAAAATCGGAGTTGCAGGGAACTATGGCGCGCTCGGCACCGCTCCGGGAAATGCCATTCCTACCTGGGATGTTGGCCTCGCGCTTCGTATCCCAGTTTTCGAAGGAGGCAGGATACAGGCGGATGTTTCCGCTGCAGACGCTACTCTTCGTGAGAAACAAGCAGAGCTTGAAGACATTCGCACTCGCATCGCGCAAGATGTGGAGAATGCGCTTCTCGATCTCGACTCCGCCAACAAGCAAGTCGAGGTCTCCCAAGCTGCTCTAGGTTATGCAAACCGCGCGCTCACACAATCAAAAGACAGGTTTTCCGCGGGCGTTACGAACAACATTGAGGTCATCCAGGCGCAGGAGGCACTTGCAAGCGCCAACGAGCAATGGGTGAACAGTCTCTACGGGTACAGCATTGCCAGGCTATCACTCGCCCGCGCCACGGGAACAGCGGAGACTACTGCACGAAGTCTTCTTCACTCGCCCGCTTCAGCAAATTCCGCACGATAACAAAGTTTCAGAGGTAAGGAAAATGCAGCAGGAACACTCGACAACTGTAATAGATCGGCCAGAAATTGACGATCGTCTCAAAGATGATCCGGGCAGGCAAAAATTGGAGCGAGCCCCGGAGCGGTCACCGCAGCACAAGAGCGCAACACGGAAAATCGTAGCATCTGTCGGCGCCTTCATCCTCATTATTTTGGCAACCGGATGGTGGTGGCATGCGCGCCAGTATGAAGAAACAGATGACGCGCAGGTGGATGGCAACATTTATCCCATCAGCGCAAGAATCACCGGACATCTGGCGGTGGTGCACGTCCAGGAAGGCCAGTTCGTAAAAGCCGGGACACTGCTTGTGGAGATCGATTCCAGGGACTATGAGATCGCAGCGGAGCGAGCCAGGGCCGAGTACGAAGACGCGGTCCAACAGGCACGGGCCGCCGGCTTCGATGTTTCGGTCAGCCAAGTCGGTTCCACAGCTCAAATCACCGGCGCGGAGGCCGAGCTCGATCGAGCAGAAGCCGGAATCACGGTCGCACTCAAGCGAGTGGAGGAAGCGCAGGCAAACCTGATCGACGCGCGTTCATTCGCGACTACCGCGAATGCCGATTTCCAGCGCTACGGTCAACTGGTAGCAAAGCGGGAAATTTCACAGCAGCAGTACGATCAGGCAAAAGCCGCAGCGGATGCAGGAAATGCCAGAGTCGCCAGCGCCGAAGCTGGAGTGAGATCAGCGGAGGAGCAGGTCAGGCAAGCACGCGCCCGCCTCCGCCAGAGCACAGCCAATCTGCAAAATGCGCGCGTATCTCCCAAAAATGCATCCGCAGTGGCCGCGCGCGCAAAGTCGGCGGAATTTAAAGTTACGCGCGCACACGCAGCATTGCGGCGGGCCGAGCTTGATTTGAGCTACACGAAGATCGTCGCGCCGGTTGACGGAATTATTGGCCGGCGCGTTGCGCAAGTGGGACAAAACGTGCAGCCGGGTGAGGATTTGATGGCCTTGGTTCCTCTGGATGATGTCTGGATCACGGCGAACTATAAGGAAGACCAATTGGCACACATGCGACCGGGGCAGAGGGTATCCATCCATGTCGATGCCTATGGCCGGGAATGGAATGGCCAGGTGACGAGCATTGGAGGAGCAACCGGCGCGCGTTACAGCCTCCTTCCTCCGGAAAATGCAACCGGCAACTACGTGAAGGTGGTGCAACGCCTTCCAGTGCGCATTGACCTAACCGGCGAAGCCAACAAAGAAGGGCTGCTACGTCCTGGAATGTCAGTGGTGCCCAAGGTACGAATCCGCTAGCGATTCGAATTGACAGTACAAAGTCAGGAGGAGATAACGTGCAGGATAACGAGTGGCGTCCATCAGTGAATCCGTGGCTGATCGCGCTATCGGTCATATTGCCGACGTTTATGGAAGTGCTGGACGTCTCAATTGCCAATGTGGCACTCGATCACATTGCCGGAAGCCTCTCGGCATCCTACGACCAGGCAACATGGGTCCTGACCTCATATCTCATCGCTAATGCAATAGTCCTGCCGACGACAGGATGGCTAGGAAGACGCTTTGGAAGAAAGCAGGTTCTGGAGGTGTGTCTCCTCACTTTTACAGTAGCCTCATTCCTCTGTGGTCTAGCTACGAATCTTCCGATGCTTCTCCTGATGCGCATTCTTCAGGGGCTTGGGGGCGGAGCGCTCCAGCCAATCTCAATGTCGATTTTGATGGAGAGTTTCCCAAAAGAGAAACAAGGACAGGCGCTCGGCCTCTATGGATTCGGTGTTGTGTTTGCTCCGATTGTCGGCCCAATTCTGGGCGGTTGGTTGACCGATAACTATTCCTGGCGCTGGGTCTTCTACATAAACATTCCCGTCGGACTCCTGGCGCAGTTTCTTATTCGCAGAAATGTAGAGGATCCACCCTGGATCAAGAGCTCACGCGCAACGCATTTCGATGCCATTGGATTTGCGCTGATGGCGATGTGGCTGGGTTGCCAGGAAGTTTTTCTCGATAAGGGCCAGGAGGACGACTGGCTGGGTTCTCGCTTTATTTGCTGGATGATATCAATTTCTTTGGTCTGTTTTGCCGCGTTCATATGGCGCGAGTTCAAAACCAAATCGCCGGTGGTTGATCTCCGAATCCTGCGAAATCGCAATTTCGCTGTGGGTACCGTACTTATGACGGCCGTCGGCGCTTACCTGTTCGGGATGATTGCGATCCTACCACTTTTTCTGCAGACCCTGATGGGTTATACCGCGTATCAAAGCGGCATCACCATGCTTCCACGCGGACTCGGGGCGTTGGTCGCCATGCCTGTTGCCGGACGTCTGGTGAACAAACTCGATGGACGCATTCTTGTAGCAGCGGGGTTCTTACTCTTCGGTCTTTCATGCTGGCAAATGGGAAATATCAATCTCTCGATCGGGCAGTGGAGCCTGCTCTGGCCCACCTTTATCAATGGGATCTCGATTGGATTTCTCTTTGTGCCTGTCAATACGGTGGCTCTGGGAACCTTGTCACCCGATGAGATGGGAAACGGCAGCGGAATCATCAATCTAATGCGCAATGTTGGCGGATCGCTCGGTGTGTCTTCGCTGGTTACAATGCTGGCGCGCCGCTCTCAGGCCCACCAGACAATTCTCGCCGCCCACTATACGCCTTACGACCATGTATTCACGCACGCCCGTAATCATCTGCTCCGCGCTGTGTTGCCGGGCGGAAACCCATTGCGAGCACTAAGAATGATGTACGGGCTGCTCCTTAAGCAGTCCGCACTTCTTGCTTACGTCGACATCTTCATGTGGTCGGCGCTACTCGGCTTGTTTTGCGCCTTTCTGACTCTTGCTCTCAAGAAGACCAAGGCAAGAGGACCTGTGATGATGCATTAAGAGGAACACTGATGTACCCAGCAATTGAAGATCACGGCATTATCGGAAAT
>Ga0207661_10003332_pt1 | contig 11145 bp, 9 predicted proteins | sample KBSC713LmetaG_FD_184337 | JGI IMG/M metagenome (GOLD analysis project Ga0207661, IMG submission 184337) | Corn rhizosphere microbial communities from Kellogg Biological Station, Michigan, USA - KBS C7.1-3L metaG (SPAdes) (version 2) | ecosystem: Host-associated > Plants > Roots > Rhizosphere ... | reverse complement strand
TAGGTGGTGTTGTAGGTACGGTAAACACATATTCCGATATGTCTAAACCAAGCACACAGGTTTCTGCTGCTACGGCACCTTTAGTATTATTGGACTATGTTGAAACTGAATTTTATCGTGCCGAAGCTAAAGAACGCGGATTTAATGTAGCAGGAACGGCTGAGCAACATTATAACAATGCCATTAGGGCCTCGATTATTTTTTGGGGTGGAACTAACGCTGATGCAGATGCTTATCTTGCAAAACCGGAAGTAGCTTATTCGACTGCAGGTGGCACATACAAAGAAAAAATTGGCTTTCAAAAATGGATCGCTTTATACAATCGTCCATTTGAAGGCTGGACAGAATTAAGGAGGTTGGATTTTCCTGTATTAACTCCTCCTGTGGCTGCAAAATCTGGTTTTCCAAACAGGCTTCAATATCCCAACAATGAGCAACAATTGAATGGTACTAATTATACTTCTGCCGCTTCTAAAATTGGCGGAGATAAAGTTGAAACCAAACTTTTCTGGGATAAATTTTAAATAACACGACTACGTTTTTAAAAGAGCTATCTGATTCAGATAGCTCTTTTTCTTTGAGGCCTGGTCAAAAAATTGACACTGAAATTTTCGAAGTTTTTTAGCCGTACAATGAAATTTATATAGCTAATGGAATGCTTTTCAATGTTAAAGAGTTGACTCTATTATCTGTTATCAAAAAAACTTTTATATTGCGCAGCAAATTTCAGGGACTGCCTGTCTCAAATATGGCTTGTCCATGAAAAAACGGATATAGTATTCATCTAAAATTGAACATTCACATGAGAAAAATTGTATCACTGCTTTCAGTGCTGATGCTGCTATGCACATTGGCGATTGCTCAAACACGTACAGTTAGTGGAGTGGTAAGGGATGAAAAAGGAGAACCTGTGCCTTTTGCCACTGTCACGGAAGCTGGCACCAACAATGCAGTAACTGCAGATGTAAATGGCGCTTTTAAAATTAACATCCAGGGAAACAGCAATTTGACAATTTCGGCGAGTGGTTTTCAACCAAAAACTATTTCTGCCGATGAAGCGGCCAACATTAATCTGTCTATTAATCCACAGCAATTGCAGGAAGTTGTAGTAACTACCGCTTTAGGAATTAAACGCCAGGCTAAAGAGTTGGGCTATGCTGCGACTTCAATCAACAACAAAACAATTGTTCAGGGTAGGGCTGTAAACGTACAGCAAGCTTTGAATGGTAAAATTTCCGGTGTGTCTGTCACAACAACGAATAGTAGCGTTTTTGAAAATGCAAAAATCAATATTCGTGGTATTCGCTCACTTACAGGTAATAATCAACCGCTTTTGATCGTTGACGGTTCCCCCGTGTCCTTAAGTTTTCTTTCCTCAATACCACCGAATGATATCCAGGACCTGACAGTTTTAAAAAGTGCTGCCTCCGCAGCAATTTATGGTCCTGATGCGGTAAACGGCGTAATCCTGGTAACTACCAAAAGAGGAAGTGGAACTAAATTAAATATTAATGTGACTTCTACTGTGCAACTAGCCAGGGTAGCTTATTTTCCAAAAATCCAAAAGAGATTTGGTGCAGGTGCGGGCGAAGTATTAGATCAGTATGGTAATTACGGATATGTTCCTTACGAAAACCAGCAGTATGGTCCTGAGTTTGATGGTTCAATTCAGCCAATTGGACCTCAGCTGGAAGACGGATCACAACAAATGGGTCCTTATACAAATGAGCATTATAAAGACAAAATTGATTTTTGGAACACAGGCGTAACTTTTCAAAACTCTGTTTCGGTAGCTGGACAGGATTTCTATTTTAGCGTTGATGATGCGAAGATCAAGGGTTTAATGCCGGATGATGAAAATAGGAGAACAAGTTTCCGTTTCAATGCAGGAAAAAAGTACGGGAATTTTTCAGTTAATTATGGATTAAACTATGTTTTACAAAACTATAATGTTTTAAATGAAGCCGGGGTGGCGGGTTTATATCCGCGTACATACGGAGGAAGTATCTTCTTCCAGGTATTGCAAACTCCAAGCAATGTTCCATTATTAGACTACAAAGATTGGAGAAACAACAAGTTTGCTCAGTACTCTAATTACTATAATGGATACGCCATCAACCCTTACTGGGGTATTGGTAATATACGTCAAAAAGGAAGGGAGGATGATGTTTTAGGCAATCTTGACCTGGGCTATCAAATATTACCGTGGATGAAAGCTAATGCTCGATTGAGTGGTAGTGTTGCATTTTCAAATTATCAAAATACTACCGCACCAATATTTGTAAGCGAATGGGCAAAACATAACCGGGATGGGGTACAATATGGTGCAGACCGCCCTGGTAATGTATTTGATGATCAATTCAGCTCCAACAGAATTAATCTCGATTACTTTTTGAATGGCGACCATGACTTTGATGCCTTTTCTTTAAGGTATGTAGTTGGAGGGTTCCTTCGTCAAAATCGGTCAAAAGATGTTGCAGTTGGAGGAAATAATTTGGTAGTTCCATATTTATATAATGTATCTGCACGTAGTGGCGATGCCAATGTGCCCTTGTATCCAAATAATAACTATACAACCGAATCCAGACTATATTCTGCTTATGGAAGCGTCGGACTTGGATATAAAGATTGGGCATTTTTAGAAGTGACAGGAAGAAATGATTGGGATAGCCGCTTGTTAAAAGAAAACCGTTCTTTCTTTTATCCTGGTGCAAATGCTTCAGTTTTACTTTCCGAAGCCTGGTCCCTTTTGAAAAATAGTAAGACAATTTCCTATGCTAAAATAAGAGGCGCCTATGCAAAATCTGGTAACGTAAACCTGGGTGTTTATGCTCTGAATGCTACCTATTCTCAACCAGCTGGCTTTCCATTTGGAGGTACTGTTGGTTACACAGCCAATAATACGATACCAAGTCCTGATTTAAAACCGGAATTTGTGATAACTAAAGAAGCTGGTTTTGAATTAGGATTTTTAGCAAATAGAATTAATCTGGAAGCAACATACTTCTATCAAAATTGTAATAATCAGATTTTGCAGGTATCTCAATCAGCTGCCACCGGGTATACAACTGGACTTGCTAACGCTGCAAGCTTTAAAAATTATGGTGTAGAAGCAGACTTGAACCTCACCCCTTTAGTAAAAATTGGGAAGGGCAGGATTGACTTTAAAGTAAATGCAACTTACAACGACAATGAAGTAATTAGTACATTAGGTAACGTGCCCGTGGTTGTTGGTGGTAGTAATCAGTTTGTACAAAACGCCGGTAGCTCACCTACTGCAAACAATATTGCTGTAGTGGGTATGCCTGCATTTGCTTTCCAGCTTTCTGACTATAACAGAGATTCGCTAGGCAATGTTATTGTTGATGCTTCAACAGGTATGCCTTCTCAAGCCTCTAACCAGGTAATCTTAGGAAGAACATTGCCTAAATGGGTTATTGGCTTAACTCCATCGTTTTCTATTAACAATTTTTCCATCAGCATGACCTGGGATTATAAAGCCGGGCATAATTTCTATGCACAAATAGGTTCCGATATGGACTTTGCGGGTATTTCTGCTCGTAGTGCTGAATATGGCCGCAAACGTTTTGTTTTTCCTAATTCTGTATATGATGATGGTACTGGCAAATACGTTCCAAATACCAGTATTCAGGTCCAGGATGGTAACTACGGCTTCTGGGCAACATCCTCAACCAATACTGCAATTGCAACTAATTACTTTGCAAGTGCAGACGCCTGGAGATTAAGAGAATTAAATATTTCATATGATTTTCCAATGAAATGGTTCGGAGGTTCCAAGGTGTTTAAGAAAATCACATTGTCAGCGGTAGGAAAAAATCTCTTGTTGTTTGTTCCGAAATCAAATCAATGGGGTGATCCTGAATTTAACTCTGCTACAGGTGTAAACACATTTGGTTTGGGAAGTGTGTTTGGCGCTCCAACTGCAAGACTGTTCGGTGGTTCATTGGCAGTTCAATTTTAAAATTTAAACCTTTAAAAATTAAGTGATGAAATATATTGGAAAAAATATTCTAATCCCTTTTATACTAGGAGGCGTGTTATTGGCGGGATGTAAGAAGGACTTTTTGGACGTAAATGATGATCCTAACCGTGTTACAGAACTGAATGTAACGCCGGAACTAATATTCCCCCAAACAGAAGTTGCAGTCGGTGCAAGAGCAGCAAGTGGTAATTGGGGATTTTTGAATAACTGGTTGGGTTATACTGGTGCTTCCGGTTCTTACGCAATTGATTTGACTGAAACCACATATAATCTGGATTTCGGATTTGGCGAGGCACTTTGGCAAAATCACTATGGCGTTTTATTTGATCTCAATCAAGTAACCGTTAAGGCTAAAGCAAAGGGAGATAGTGTGCTTGCTGGCGCTTCTATGGTTCTGTCCGCAAAACTGTGGCAGGAGTTAGTAGATATGTTTGGTGATTTACCTTACAGTCAAGCATTTCAAAACAATGTTACCAGAACTCCAACTTATGACAAGGCGCAGGATATTTATCAGTCTCTGATGCTAAAATTAGATACAGCTAAATCTTATTTAAGTAAAACAGCACTGTCTACATTCGCATCATTAGATGTAATTAACAAAGGTGACCAGGCGAAATGGAAACGATTTGCCAATACTTTAAAGTTGCGTTTATTAATAAGGACTTCTGAGGTAAATCTTTTTAATGTCGCAGCTGAAATCAATAAAATTAAGGACGGGGGCACGTCTTTAAATACTTTAAAAGCTGGGGATGATGTTGTTGTTAATCCAGGCTATGCCAACGAAACGAGTAAGCAATCTCCGTTTTATGCTGGCTATGGTTTAACTCCAACTGGAGCGGAGGCCAATCCCATTACAAGAGCAAATATTTATTTCGTTAACCTTCTTAAAAGTACCAATGATCCAAGATTGAATCGATATTTTAAGCTGGCCGGTTCAAGCGTAGTAGGAGTTACTTATGGATTGGCTGCAGGTAACCCAACTTCAAGTAATGCTTCTTCATTTGGTTCCGGGCTTGTAAAAAGTGCCACTCAAAATCAGTGGATCTATCCGGCTTTTGAAAGTTTGTTCCTCGAAGCTGAAGCCATTGCAAGAGGATGGGCTCCTGGCGATGCTAAGACAGCATATGAATCAGCCGTCACAGAAAGCTTTAAATTTTTAGGGCTTACAGCTACAGATGCATCAACTTATTTAAGCTCAGTGCCAATAGCAGATTGGGCTAATGCTGGTACCACACCGCTTTCTAAAGCAAAGTTTATAGCATATCAAAAATATATTGCTTTGGCTGGTATTGATCCCTATGAGGCCTATTGTGATTTAAGAAGATTAAACATGCTTCCAAACAATGGATATATTTCTGTAAATCCAAGCAAAGTCTCAAATACATTACCCGTGCGTTTGCCTTATCCTCAAACAGAGTACACAACAAATTCAACAAGTGTAACTGCAGAAGGCACAATCAATGTATTTAGTTCTAAAATATTCTGGCAACCGTAAAATCAGTTTAAAATTATTAATATGTTTAAATCAATTTCAATTAAAGCAGCACTGTTGTTAGGTGGGTTCACTGCAGTAACCTTAAGTAGTTGTTTGAAAGATGACTTATATGATCAAAATAAGGTTCAATCTGTAGCTGCAAAGGAGGGCAAAACTAAAATTATAGAGCTTGGAGTTACCGGAACCAGTAATTCAAATTTCATGGTTCTGGCATTTAATTCTTCTAATACGGATACAACCTTTAATTTAATACCAGTGACATTGGCCTCCTCAGAACCTGCGCCGGAAGATATCAATGTTACTCTGGAAAAAAACGATGCTATCGTAGATGCCTACAACAATGACAATGGAACAGCTTATACAGTACCTTCTTCCAACATGTACACTGTTCTAAATCCAGGTGGCGTCGTTACAATTCCTAAAGGGTCTAATACAGGATATTTAAAAATAAAAATTAAACCGAATGATTTTATTGGGACTGATTGGGCGCTCGGATATAAAATTAAATCGGTTGATAAGGCAGGTTATTTTATTAGTGGTAATTTAAATCAAGCAATCGTTGCTATTGCCATTAAAAATAAATATGATGGGCACTATCGGCTTACTGGAACAATGGTAGACGCCACTAACCCTGCTTTAACAGGAGCTCAACCAATCGAAGTTGACCTGGAGACCTTGGGAAGTAATTCTGTTGTTTTGAATCCGACTCAAGGCCCATTTGCCGGTGCTTATCTGTATCCAATTCTAAACGCTGGCTCAGGATCAGGTTATGGTTCATTTTCGCCTGTCTTTACTTTTGATGCAAATGATAATATAATAAGCGTAACAAATGTTTATGGACAACCCGCAGCTAACGGTCGTTCTGGCGAATTAGATCCTAGTGGAGTAAATAAATGGTTTGCTTCGGATAAGCACATTGAAGTAAAGTACTGGATGAATCAGCCAGGTACCACTCATCGTTCATCAATGAATGAAAAGTTAACGTACTTGAGGCCACGTTAATAAACATACCCTAAGTATAATAATGGCTGCTAGTTTAGCAGCCATTATTATTATCCTGTATTTTTGTTTATTAACTATCAATATGCAAGATCAACAACCACAAAATCAAATCAATATCGAAATTTCAGAAGAAGTAGCTGAAGGGTCTTATGCCAATCTTGCTATTATTACTCATTCACATGCAGAATTCGTAATAGATTTTGTGAATGTAATGCCCGGAACTCCCAAAAGCAAAGTGAAAAGCCGCATTATTTTTACTCCTCAACATGCCAAACGATTTATGAAGGCACTGACTGAAAATGTACAGCGATACGAAGCTGCAAATGGTAATATTAAGGATTTGGAGGAAGTTCAAATTCCCTTATCCTTTGGACCAGCGGCACAAGCATAAATTTCAAAGAAAGTTAGCGACCATGTATTCAAAGTTATTTACCGTTTTCTTTTCGTTGCTTTTGTTACAGGCTAGAGGACAAGAGCAGGAAAAATTTATCATCAATGCCGGACAAAAAATTTCGGATGTTTTAACTACGAAAGATATTTATGAGTTCCCGGAATTTAAAATGGGAACTGTGGAGTTTAAAGGCCGTGAGGAAAAAGTTGAAGCACCTCTGAATTACAACTTACTTACTCAAACAGTGCAGTTTATTTCTCCAAAAGGAGATACGCTTTCATTAGCAGATGAAGAAATAATTGAGGCTGTGAATATTGAAGGGAAATCCTACCTCTTTAATAAGGAGTATTATGAATTGATCAATTCATTTGAAACCAATAAATTTTTGCAACGAAAACGTATCAGAATCGAATCTGTTAAGAAGATAGGACTCTATAATCAACCAGTTGAAGGAGGTGCAAATACCTATTCAAACTTTAGTACCGGTGCTACTGACGTAAATTTGGTTTTAAATCAAAAAATTACATTGATAAAAGAGGAAGCCTATTTTTTTTCAGATCGAAACGGTATAATTTCTATCTCTTCAAAAAAGAATTTTTTAAACCTGCATTCTGAACACCGGCCAGAAGTCGAACAGTATATAAAGCGCAATACGATTAATTTTAAAGATAAAAATAGTGTCCAAATTCTCATTGATCATGTAAATTCTTTATGATTAACAATTGCTTCATCATAATATCCCTTCATCAGCAAAACTAAAATAGCCATCATCGCTCACAATCAGGTGATCGAGTACTTTAATGTCAAAGTATTTGGCAGCTTCTTTTATTTTGAAAGTAAGTTCTTCATCCGCTTTGCTTGGCTTCAAACTTCCTGATGGATGGTTATGACAAAGTATGATGCTGACCGCATCTTCTTCCAGCGCTTTTTTTAAAATAATTCTTGGATCCGCAACTGTGCCGGTAATTCCACCCTCACTGATAATTTGAAAATGATTGATTTTATTTGAACGGTTTAAAAACAAAACGGCAAAAACTTCATGCTTGTAATCTTTCAACAGCGTTTGTAAATAATTAGCAACATCAGCGCTACTGGTTACTATTGCTTTTTCACGATTTGCTGTTGCCTGTCTTCGTCTTCCAAGTTCCATGGCGGCCACAATACTTATGGCCTTAGCCTCTCCAATGCCTTTAACTTTCATCAATTCTTTAACCGATAGTTTACCCAATTCATTAAGATTGTCTTTACCAATTTTTAATACATCCTGCGCTAGTTCAACAGCGCTTTTTTCTTTGGTTCCGTTAATGATAAGAATTGCAATTAATTCTGAGTTGCTCAATACCGTGGCTCCCTTGGATAGTAATTTTTCGCGGGGCCTGTCGTCTTTTGCCCACTGCTTAATTGAGTATTTCTGCTCTTGCATTGGCTAAGGTTAGAAAATAATTTTATGATTGTCAATAATCCTAATAAAAACCTAAAATCTTCCTATGAGACGCAATTCTATCTCTCCAATAAGTGCCTTACATCCAATACTTTTTTTCCTGGTTATTTATGGCATTTCTCTTTTCCTTGCTCTCTTTGTTTGCCGTACAGTTTATTATAGTATTAATGATGACGGGATTGCAAATTCAAAAACGATTCAAACCGATATCTATTCCACCCAGACACACACAACAGCTTTAAAATAACTTTTCCATACGCTATAAAAAGGAGAAAGGCCAATACCTTTCTCTTTTTTATTTACAGTTGTCTGGCGTCAAGTTTTGCCTGCTGTTTTACCATTTTCTGGCTTAACCCTATCTTCGCCGCACATTTGCAGCTATGGGTCCTTCAGCTAAAATCTTTGCCGGCACCGGCTCTCAAAAACTTGCCGAAAAAATTTGTAAGAGTTATGGTTGCCAGCCAGGCAAGATTAATATTCAGAAATTCAGTGATGGCGAAATACAGCCTATTTTTTTAGAAAGCATCAGGGGTGATTTTGTTTTTTTGGTGCAAAGCACTTATGCGCCCGCAGATAATTTAATGGAGCTCTTACTGATGATTGATGCGGCTCGCAGGGCATCGGCAAATAAAATTATTGCTGTACTTCCCTATTATGGATATGCACGGCAGGATAGAAAGGATCGGCCGCGTGTAGCTATTGGAAGTAAGCTGATTGCCAATATGCTTACCGCTGCCGGTGCCGACAGGATTATCACTATGGACCTTCATGCTCCGCAGATACAAGCCTATTTTGATATTCCTGTGGATCACCTTGATTCTTCGGCTGTTTTTATACCTTATATAACACAATTAAGGCTCGAAAACCTTACTTTTGCGGCCCCCGACGTAGGCGCTACAAACCGTATCAGGGAAATTGCCAGTTATTTTGAAGCGGAAATGGTGATTTGTGATAAGCATCGTAAACGTGCCAATGAAATTTCCAGCATGGTAGTCATCGGGGATGTTACAGATAAGGACATAGTTATTATTGACGATATCTGTGACACAGGCGGCACATTGGCAAAAGCTGCGGCTCTTTTAAAAGAAAAAGGTGCAAGAACAGTTCGGGCAATGATCACCCATCCTGTACTTAGTGGTAAAGCTTACGAAAATATTGAAAACAGTGTGTTGGAAGAGCTAGTTGTTTGTGATACTATTCCATTAAGCAAAGACTCTGATAAGATCAAGCAAATTACAACAGCCGAATTGTTTGCAGTAGCTATCCGAAATGCCTACGAAAACAAAAGTATCAATAGCTTATTCTTTCATTCCCAGATGCGGGACAGGGTATAATTATCCTGCATATAGCAAAGTAATTAGGCAGACAATACTGAAAAACAGTATCAGGTAAAGTCAATAATTAAACAACATAAAATGAAAACAATTACAATCGAAGGACAACTGAGGACCGAACATGGCAAGTCAGCCACCCGCCAGCTTCGCTCTCAGGAACTCGTGCCTGGTGTAATTTACGGGGGTGCCCAGGAGATCAATTTCTCTGCTCCTGCAAAATCCTTTAAAGGGTTAGTATATACACCAAATTTCCAATTGGCCGAGGTAACAGTTGATGGAAAAATGTATCGCTGCATTCTGAAAGACCTTCAATTTGATAAGGTTTCAGATGAATTGCTTCACATTGACCTTTTGGAATTAGTTGAGGACAGAAAAGTGATTGCAACAATTCCTCTGAAGTTTACCGGTGCAGCTGTAGGTGTAAAGGAAGGTGGACGTTTGGTACTTAAAATGAAAGCACTGAAAGTAAAAACTTATCCAAAGTATTTAAGAGAACAAATTGAAGTAAAAGTTGATGATCTTCAAATTGGTGAAAACATTCGTGTAGAAGACGTGCAGGTGGAAAATTACGAGATACTCAATTCACCTCGTATTCCCATTGCATCTGTAGTTACTACCCGCCAGTTGCGCCAGGAAGAAACTGCGGCTCCGGCTGCCGGTGCTGCACCCGCTGCTGCTGCTGCTCCTGCCAAAGCTGCTGCACCCGCGAAGGCCGCTGCCCCTGCCGGTAAAAAATAAATCGCCGATTTGGATTTTAAATATTTACAGGATTGCTTTTATGAAGCAATCCTTTTTTTTACTGAAATCTATAAGCTCTATCAATTGGCGGAATCATTAGTTGCCAGTGTCTAAAACAATAGACTGGCTTGAACCGGTAATTCAAAATTGAGGTGAGGGTGTTAATCCTGACAATCAGCGGTTATTTTTGCAACCATGAAATTTTTGATTTCAGGATTGGGCAATGTTGGTAATGAATATGCTCATACCCGGCATAATATAGGTTTTGACGTGTTGATGGCTTTTGCAACAAAACATGGAGGCCAGTTTACAATGGGTCGGTTGGCATACACCGCCGAAGTAAGATGGAAGGGAAGAATTTTTATTTGTGTTTGCCCAACAACTTACATGAACCTGAGTGGAAAGGCAATAAAATACTGGTTGGACAAAGAAAGGATTGAAGTGAAGAATCTTCTGGTTGTTTTTGATGATATTGCGATACCATTGAATAAAATTCGGTTGCGGCCAGGCGGTAGTGACGCGGGACACAATGGGTTGAAAAGTATACAGGAGGCGCTTGGCACCAGCGAATATCCTAAGCTTCGCTTTGGAATTGGTAATAATTTTCCAAAGGGAATGCAATCCAATTTTGTGCTAGGTAAATGGTCGAAAGAGGAAGAACCGATCGTGAAAAAGAAAATTGACCTTTGTGTTGAAGTAATTGAGACCTTTGCTAGTGCCGGCATTAACACGGCTATGAAT
>Ga0207661_10003331_pt1 | contig 11148 bp, 6 predicted proteins | sample KBSC713LmetaG_FD_184337 | JGI IMG/M metagenome (GOLD analysis project Ga0207661, IMG submission 184337) | Corn rhizosphere microbial communities from Kellogg Biological Station, Michigan, USA - KBS C7.1-3L metaG (SPAdes) (version 2) | ecosystem: Host-associated > Plants > Roots > Rhizosphere ... | reverse complement strand
CCCGCGCGGGTCACATCCGCGACCGGCTCGGTGCGCCCCGCCGCGTAGGCCGCCTCCAGCGCGACGAGCAGGTCGCGGATGTGACCCGCGCGGGTGCGCGGCGGCAGGAACTGGCGCGTCTTCTCGTCGAACAGCATCAGCCCGGCGGGATCGCCCTGCTGCGCCAGCATGTACGCCAGCGCCGCCGCCAGGTAGCTCGCGTACGCCAGCTTCGTCACGCCCTTGCGCCCGTATCCCATCGACGCCGACGAATCGACGAGCAGGAACGTCCGCATCTCCGTCTCGTCCTCGAAGCGCTTGATGTAGTAGCGGTCGACGCGTCCGACCGCCTTCCAGTCGATGCGCCGGATGTCGTCGCCCGGCGCGTACTCCTTGTGCTCGGAGAATTCGATCGACGACCCGGCGTGCGGGTTCTGGTGCATGCCCGCGAACGCGCCCTCGACGATCACGCGCGCGCGCACGCTCATCGAGCCGAGGCGCGCGATGTCCATCGGATCGAGCGCCAGCGACTTCGGCGCGGTCACGGTCGGATGGTTTCGACCAGCTTTTCGACCAGCGCGTGCGCCGTCAAGCCGTCGGCCTCGGCATGGAAGTTGGCGAGCACGCGGTGCACCAGCACCGGTGGTGCGAGCGCGCGCACGTCCTCGATGGACACGGCGTAGCGGCCCTGCAGGATCGCGCGCGCCTTCGCCGCCAGCACCAGGTACTGCGACGCGCGCGGCCCGGCGCCCCACGACACGTACTTCTTCACGAACTCGGGCGCGGTCGGCTCGCCGGGCCGGCTCGCCCGGCACAGCGCGACCGCGTGCTGGACGACGTGCGGCGCCGCCGGCACGCGCAGCACCACGTCCTGCAGCTCGAGGATGCGTTCGGGCGTCAGCACCTTGCGCACCTGGGCGCGGTAGGGCGTCGTCATCTGGTTGACGATGCGGACCTCCTCTTCCGAGGTCGGGTAGCCGACGTCGATCTGGAACATGAACCGATCCAGCTGCGCTTCCGGCAGCGGGTAGGTTCCTTCCTGCTCGATCGGGTTCTGCGTCGCGAACACCAGGAACGGCAACGGCAGCGCGTAGGTCTGGCCGCCCGCCGACACGCGGTACTCCTGCATCGACTGCAGCAGCGCGGCCTGCGTCTTGGGCGGCGTGCGGTTGACCTCGTCGGCCAGCACGACGTGCGCGAAGATCGGGCCGCGCACGAAGCGGAACACGCGACGCCCCGTCGCGCGGTCTTCCTCCAGCACGTCCGTGCCGGTGATGTCGGCGGGCATCAGGTCGGGCGTGAACTGGATGCGCCCGAACGACAGCGCCAGCGCGTCCGCCAGCGTCTGGATCAGCAGCGTCTTCGCCAGACCGGGGACGCCGACGAACAGGCAGTGCCCGCGCGCGAACAGCGCGACCAGCAGGTGGTCGATGACGCGTTCCTGCCCGACGATGCGCTTGCTGATCTCGCCGAGCAGCACCCGCCGGGTGGCCGCAACCTCGCGGACCGCGTCGAGATCGCGTTCGGGATCGACGAAAGGCAGCGGCGTCGGGCCCGGATCCTCGACGGCGTTATCGCCGGAGGGACTCTCCGGGTAGGGGGCGGCCGGACCGCGTTCTGACATCGGCACGAGGATGCCATGACCACGGGGCGCTTGCCATGGCCGAAGGCTGGGTAACTGCTTGAAAATGGGGCGAGGAAGCGATACCTCAAGGGCGGGAGGAGAGCGATGACGCGTCCACGACAGACACTGATCCTGTTCGCCGCCGTCGCCGCGCTGGCGCTGTGTGCGCTCGCGCCGCGGGCCGCTCACGCGCAGGCGAAGGGCCGCATCTACGTCAGCGACGTCGAGTTCGGCGCCTACGGCTCCGAGAAGGAGATGGCCCAGGCCATCAAGAAGCAGTCGAAGACGACCATCAAGGATGAGGGGGGCACCTGGCCGCTCAACCTCATGGTGTTCCTCAACGCGGCGCCCGGCGCCGACAAGATCAACATCGTCTATTACGACCTCTCGAAGAAGAACGAGCAGGTCGACTTCGCCGAGGTTGGCGTGAAGCCCGACCAGAAGATCATCCTGCTGAACGGTCAGGGCGTGTCGAAGGAGAAGGGGTTCGTGAAGGGGCACCGGTACGACATCCGCGCGACGCGCCTGATCGGGGGCAAGGAAAAGGTCTACGCGAAAACGACGATCACGCTGAAGTGAGGCGCTTCCGGCTCGCGCTCGCGGTCGTCCTCGCCGCGGCCTGCTCGTGCACCGGGCGCGATCGCGCCCGCGAGGCCGCGCCCAGATACCGCAACCCCGATCTGTCGGCGGTCGAGCGCGCGAACGATCTCGTGCGCCGCATGACGGTGGCCGAGAAGATCTCGCAGACGATGACGGCCGCGCCCGCGATCCCGCGGCTGGGCGTGCCGGCCTACGAATGGTGGAGCGAGGCGCTGCACGGCGTTGCCCGCGCCGGCAAGGCGACGGTCTTCCCGCAGTCCATCGCGCTGGCGGCCACGTTCGACGACCCGCTGATCAAGCGTGTCGCGACCGCCATCTCCGACGAGGGGCGCGCGAAGTTCAACGAGGCGCAGGCGCGCGGCGAGCGCGGCCGCTACCACGGCCTCACGTTCTTCTCGCCCAACATCAACATCTTTCGCGACCCGCGCTGGGGCCGGGGCCACGAGACGTTCGGCGAGGACCCGCTGCTGACGACCCGCATGGGCATCGCGTTCATCACCGGTCTCCAGGGCGACAACCCGCACTACTGGAAGACGATCGCGACGGCCAAGCACTTCGCCGTGCACAGCGGTCCCGAGGTCGACCGGCACACCTTCGACCCGCACGTCAGCGCGCACGATCTCGCCGACACCTACCTGCCGCACTTCGAGGCCGCCGTGCGCCACGGCCGCGTCGCCTCGGTGATGGCGGCCTACAACGCCGTCAACGGCGAGGCCTGCGCCGCCAGCCCGACGCTGCTCGACGAGACGCTGCGCAAGCGGTGGGGTTTCCTCGGCTACGTGGTCGGCGACTGCGGCGCCGTCGACGACATCTGGCGCCACCACAAGCTCGCCTCGGGACCGGCCGAGGCGGCGGCGAAGGCGCTCCGCGCCGGCACGGACCTCGACTGTGGCACCGCGTACAAGAACCTGGACGTGGCGCTGGCGCGGGGCCTCATCACGGAGGCCGATCTGGATCGCGCGGTGGTGCGGCTATTCGCCGCGCGCTTCCGGCTGGGCCTGTTCGATCCGCCGGAACGTCTGCCCTGGTCGCGGCTGGGCGCCGACACGATCGAGTCGCCCGCCCATCTGGTGCTGGCGCGCGAGGTCGCCGAGCGATCGATCGTCCTCCTGGACAACCGCGCCGGCTTGCTGCCGCTCGGGCCGTCGATCAAGCGCCTCGCCGTCGTCGGACCGATGGCCGACGACCTGCCGGTGTTGCTCGCGAACTATCACGGCATCCCGACGCACCCGGTGAAGCTGCTCGACGGCGTTCGCGAGGCTGCGGACGCACGCGGCGTGATCGTCGACTACGCGCCCGGCGCGCGGCTGGTCGAGACGTCGCCCGCCCGGATCGCCGCCGCCGTCGCCGCCGCGCGCGAGGCCGACGCGGTCATCGCGTTCGTCGGTCTCGATCCGCGGCTCGAGGGCGAGGAGCACGGCGAGCGCTTCAACCCGGGCGGCGATCGGCTGGACCTGGACATCCCCGCCGCGCAGCGCGAGCTGGTCGAGGCGGTGCTCGCGACGGGCAAGCCCGTGATCGCGGTGCTCACGGGCGGCAGCGCGCTCGCGGTGCCGTGGCTGGCCGCGCGCGCCGCCGCGATCGTCTACGCCTGGTACCCGGGCGCCGAGGGCGGGCACGCGGTCGCCGAGGTGCTGTTCGGCGACGTCAACCCGGCGGGGCGCCTCCCGATCACGATCTACCGTTCGGCCGCCGACCTGCCGCCGTTCGCCAGCTACGACATGCGCGGGCGCACCTACCGCTACTTCGACGGCGAGCCGCTTTACGGCTTCGGCCACGGGCTGTCGTACACGACCTTCCGCTATTCCGGTCTCGGCGCGATCGGCGGCCAGTTCGCCGCGATCTCCGTCGAGGTGCAGAACACCGGGACCCGCGCGGGTGACGAGGTGGTCCAGGTCTACGTCGTGCCTCGCAACCCACCTGCCTACGCGCCCCGGCGGTGGCTGGCCGGCTTCTCGCGCATCGCGCTCGCCGCCGGCGAGAAGCGCCGGATCAAGATCTCGATGGCCGCGAACGCGCTGACGATGGTCGACGAGAAGGGCGCGCGCCAGCCGCTGGACGGGGACGTCGAGATCTCGGTCGGTGGGCGCCAGCCGGGGCGCGACGGACGTTATCCCGACGACACCGCCGGGGTCACGACGACCTTGAAGCTCGGACGGTAGGAAACGCGCGGCGAGCGCTAGCTCTCGGCGGCCACGAGATCCCGGATCCTGGAAAGCAAGCGCTCGACGTCGAGGGGCTTCCGGAACGGCGGCGACAGACCGAGATCGGCGACGCTCTGCGGGTCGAGGTCGTGCGCGGAGATGACCACGACAGGGATGTTGGAGATTGTCGGCGTCTGCTTCTGCAGCGCCCGCAGCTCGAAGCCGTCCAGGTAGGGCATCATGATGTCCAGGATGATCAGGTCGGGCTTGGGCGCCCGGTAAAGGCGACGGAGCGCCTCGCGCCCGTCGGCACACGACTCGACGCGGAATCCCTCCGCGGACAGCAGCTCCGACAGCGAAGACCGCAGCACGAAGTCGTCCTCGACGAGCAGCAGCAGGCCTTCCGCTGCCGTTGGTCCCCCTTCGCGGATCGGATCGGTACTGTCCCTGGCTTGCATCGACGGAATTGTTGTGCCGCCGCCTCGAATCCGAAAGGCCCCGGGGTGAAAAAAGTTGTGCAACAAAGTGCCTTAGTGACCGGAATCGTTGCAGGCTCCGCGGGTTACGCCGCGGCCGGTTACGCCATGGTCGGGGTGCGTTACGAGCTTGACCGGACGCGGCGCCGCTGCGATCGTGCTCGCGGTGGGCCCGTGGCGATCGCGCGCCCGTCCCGGGAGGGTCGATGCCTACCGAGAAGAAACGAGGACGAGGGAGCAAGCGCCCCGACGCGCATCGCACGCCGCCGTCGTTGGATCGAGGCGCGACCGGCGGCGACGCTTCGGACGAGGGCGAGCCGCCGGAAGACAGGGACGAATCGCGTAATGGCCCCCGCTTCTTCATCGTCGGAATCGGCGCGTCCGCGGGCGGCCTCGAAGCGCTGAGCGCCCTCCTCAAGCACGTCTCGCTCGACAACATGGCGTTCGTGGTGGTGCAGCACCTTGCGCCCCAGCACGAGAGCCTCCTGCCCGCGCTGCTTGCCCGGGTCACCAACATCAAGGTGGAGGTGGCCGCCGACGGAACCGAGGTCGAGCGCAATCACGTCTACGTGATCCCGCCCAACGCAGATCTGGAGATCTCGCGCGGCGTGCTCCACGTGATGTCGCGGCCCCAGAACCAGGTGGGCCACGGCTCGCATTCGCCCGTCGACTACTTCTTCCGATCGCTGGCGGAGGATCTCGGGCCGCGCTCGATCGGGATCGTTCTCTCGGGCACCGGGTCGGACGGCACGTTCGGGCTCAAGGCGATCAAGGAAGCGGGCGGCATCACCTTCGCGCAGGACCCCGGCACGGCGAAGTACGACAGCATGCCGCGAAACGCGATCGACGCCGGCTGGGCCGACTTCACCCTCGGTCCCGAGGCGATCGCGGAGGAGCTGCAGCACGTCAGCCAGCTCCCCGACCTGGCGCGCACCAAATCGCCGTCCGCCCCGGAGGTGCAGGACGGCATCAGCAAGCTGTTCGTTCTCATCCGCACGGTGTTCGGCACCGACCTCAGCTACTACAAGTCCCCCACGGTCGACCGACGCATCGAGCGCCGCATGGCCCTCCACAAGGTCGAGCGCCTGGCCGACTACGTGAAGTTCGTGCAGTCCAATCGCAACGAGCTCCGCCTCCTCTACAAGGACATGCTCATCGGCGTCACGAGCTTCTTTCGCGATCGCCAGCCGTTCGAGGTCCTGCGCGATCGCGTCTTGCCGCACGTCCTCGCGCACAAGCACCCGGGCGATCCTGTGCGCGTCTGGGTGCCCGCCTGCGCGACCGGCGAAGAGGCGTACTCCATCGCGATCTGCCTGCTCGAGCGCCTGGGCGATCGTGCGTCGGAATATCGCGTGCAAATCTTCGGCACCGACGTCGACGAGCAATCGATCCAGCACGCCCGCCGGGGCGTCTATCCCGAGAACATCTCGCTGGACGTCGCGCCCGAGCGGTTGAAGCGTTTTTTCGTCAAGCGCGAGTCTGATTACCAGGTCGCGCGCCGGGTCCGCGACATGGTGGTGTTCTCGACCCAGAACGTGACGAAGGACGCGCCGTTCTCACGCCTCGATCTCGTCTCCTGCCGCAACCTGCTCATCTACCTGCGGCCGCCGGTGCAGAAGAAGGTGCTGCGCATCTTCCACTATTCGCTGCTGCCCGGTGCCTTTCTGCTGCTCGGCACGTCCGAGACGGTGGGCGAGTCGACGGATCACTTCTCGCTCGTCGATCGCAAGAACAAGCTCTACACACGGAGAGAGGTCGCTTCGATCGCCGCGCTGGACTTCAGCTTCGGCGTGGAGTCGGGCGAGCTGCCACCCATCATCCAGCCGGGCGCCGCCCAGCGCGCGTCCATCAACCTGGCCGGCCTCGCCGAGCGCAAGATCCTGGAGATTTACGGTCCGCCGGGCGTCGTCATCAACGAAGGCCTCGACGTCATTCACGTTCGCGGCCGCACCGGCCCCTACCTCGAGCCGATGCCGGGCGCGCCGAGCTTCAATATCCTCCGACTGGCGCGACCCGACCTGCACGCCGAGCTCCGCCGGGCCATCCAGGAGGCCAAGACCTCCGGCGCCCGCGCGCGGGTCGAGTGCCGGTTCACCGATGAGGGGAAGGCGCGGGTGGTGGAGATCCAGGTCGTTCCCGTGGTCGAACCAGAGAGCAAGGCCCAGTGCTTCCTGGTCCTCTTCATCGAGCCCGAACCCGCGCGTGAGCTGCCGCCGCTCGCGCCGGGGAGCGCGCCGGCCGAGGCGAACACCGAGGATCAGCGCCGCCAGGAGCTGGAGCGCGAGCTGCTCGTGACCAAGGAGTATCTGCAGAGCACGATCGAGGAACTGGAGAGCGCGAACGAGGAGCTCAAGTCGTCCAACGAGGAGCTGCAGTCGTCGAACGAGGAGCTGCAGAGCACGAACGAGGAGCTGGAGACATCCAAGGAAGAGCTTCAGTCATCGAACGAAGAGCTCACCACCGTGAACGACGAGCTTCAGGACCGGATGGGCGAGCTGCAGCAGACGAACGACGATCTGCACAACATCCTGGGTGTGATCGGCGAGGCGGTGGTCATCGTTGATCTCGATGGGCGCATCAGACGCTTCAACAAGCTCGCGGAGCGGCTGCTCAACCTCGTCGCGGGCGACACGGGGCGGTCGGTGAGCATGCTCGACAGCTTCTTGGCGGGACGGCGCGCCGAGGAGCTGACGGGACGGGTTACCCAGCGCGTGACGACGATCGAGACGCAGGTGCTCGCGTCGAATCAAGTCACGTACGCCATGCGGGTGACCCCCTACCGCACGCTCGATCACTCGATCAAGGGCGCGGTGATTGCCCTCTCTCCAGGGGCGCCCCTGGGTGGCAAGGCAAAGACCGCCCGGTCGGCGGCAGCCAAGAGCGGACAGCTCGGCCGCGCGCGACGGCGCACGCCCAAGGGCCGCGACGCGCGAACGCCGCGAGGCCGCAAGTGAGAGGCGACGCCAAGCGGGACGAGCATCGGTCGGGTCCCGCCCGCGCGCCGCGAACGGAGCGCGGGCAAAGGCGCGCGGAAGGCACGGACGCCGCCGTCGAACGCGCGGCCGAGCCGGCGCCTGATCTCGTGCGGCGCGTCCGGGAGCTCGAGACGGAGATCGCTCGCCTCCGCGCCGCGCACGCGTCGCTGGAGGCGTCGCGCGCGAACCTCGCCGACCGATACGATTTCGCGCCGGTCGCTTTTCTCACCGTGGACGTCCGTTGTCGGATCGTCGACGCGAACCTGACCGCGGCCACGATGTTCGGGCGCGAGCGGGGCAAGCTGGTCGGGTCGTTTCTGACCGGCATCGTCGTCGCCGACCAGCGCGCCACGCTGCGCGCGCACGTGGAGCGCTGCCTGACCGCGCGGACCTTGGTCGAGAGCGAGCTGGTGTTCGCGGTGCGCGGCGCCTCATTGTTCGCCCAGATCAGCAGCACACCCCTGTTCGACCAGTGGGGCGAGCCGGTGGCGACCCGGACCGTCATCACCGACATCTCGGCGCTCAGGTCGACGCATGAAAGGCTCCGGTTCGTGACCGGGGCGAGCGGCTGGCTCGTCTCATCCTTCGATACCAAGGCGAGCCTCATGGAGATCGCCCGGACGGCGGTCCCGGCGATGGCGGACGTTTGCCTCGTCGATCTGGTGGGCGAGGGGGACAGCCTCGAGCGCTTCGAATGCGTGCTCGGCGCCGAAGCGCAGGCGGCCAGCGTCGTCCGGCTGTATACGGAGGGGCCGCGCGCATACGTGGGGAGCGCGCTGGAGCAGGTGCTGCGCACGCGGCAGCCGCTGCTGGTCGGCGCCGACGCCGCGAAAGCACCCGTCGCGGGCGCGCCCGGCGACCTCCCCGATCCGCTCGTCAGCCGCTTGCAGGCGACGTCGATCCTCTACATCCCGATCGTTGCGCGCGGGGAGGTCTTCGGCGTGCTGACCTTCGTCTACGCATCGTCCGGGCGGCGGTACACCGAGGTCGACGTCGCCATGCTGGGCGATCTCGGCGCGCGGGCCGGCATGGCGTTCCAGAACGCCCGCCTCTACGCGGCGGCGCAGCGTGCGATCGCGGCGCGGCAGGACGTGCTGTCGTTCGTGTCGCACGATCTCAAGAACCCGCTCATGGGGGTCATGCTCAGCGTCGAGACGATGCTGCGCGCGGCGCCCCCGGTGGATCGCCGTCGCAGCGCGAGCCAGCTTCAGCGCGTGGCACGCGCCGCTCAGCAGATGCGGCGCATGATCGACGATCTGCTCGACGTCAGCACCTTGGAGGGCGGGCGGCTGACGGTCGACATCGGCACGCACGATCTGGCCAGCCTTCTCGACGAGGTGATTGAGCTCTTCAACGCGCGCGCGACGGAGCTCGGCATCCAGCTCGATCTGTCGCGTCCGGCGACGCTGCCGGTGGCGTGCGACCGGCAACGCCTGCAGCAGGTCGTGTCGAACCTGGTCGACAACGCGCTCAAATTTACCCCCCGTGGGGGCCGAATCACCGTCACGGCCCGTGTCGCCGACGGCAACGCGCTGTGCATCGTCGCGGATTCGGGAGCGGGGATTCCGCCGCTCCTTCGACCGCACGTCTTCGAGCGCTTCGTGCAGGCCGACGGCATGCACAGCGGCCGAGGCCTCGGCCTTTACATCGCGAAGGGCCTCATCGAAGCACAGCGAGGGGCGATCTGGGTCGACAGCCAGGAGGGGGCGGGCACGACCTTTTCGTTCACCGTGCCGCTTGCGCGAGGGGCCGAGGTGGAAAAGTCGAACGTGGAGACCGCGGGCGGTTCGCTCGGGCCCAGCCCGATCGTCGGTCCGGAATGACTGGACCGGAGGAGCGCCGCCGCGAGGTCATCGTGGCGGGCGCCCCTTCGGGCCCCTGAGCATCATCCTGGATCGGGAGGCGGGGGAGGAGGCGGTGGCGGAGGTACCGCGGGCGGCTTCCCTGTCGCGCCCGGTGGGCCGGTCGTCATGCCCGGCGGCTGCGGGATCGGCGGCACCGGCGTCGTGTCGGGCGGCTCCACGCACGACGACAGATCGAAGAAGAGGAACTCCAGCGCCTTCCCCTGCGGCGATGTCTCGTTCATCTTGCAGCCGCTGGGGAACGGGTTGGCGGCTCCCGCCTTGTCCCCGCCCGTGGCCCCGACGCTGTCCTTGATGTGGATGTCGGTGAACACGACCTTGCCGCACTGATTCGCCTCGGGCGTTCCGACCGGCGTGTTGAAGCTGAGGTACTGGCTGGAGCGCCGCTTCTGCGAATCGGACGGGTTGCTCGCGAGGTAGATCCACTCGCTGGTCGGCGGGTTCACCGACGTCACCGTGTGCTCCGAGCCGTTGACGGTGAGCTGGCCGAGGGTCGTGCTGGCGTTGACCATCGGTCCGGCCAGCCACTTCGCCAGCGCCTGGCCCTTCGGGAACGTCTGGTTGACGGTCAGGATCGTGCCGTCGGGCGGACTGGTGAGGTTGCCGATGTAGGCCGCCGTCGCGTTGAACATCGCGCTGTGCTGCATCCAGTAGAAGTGCAGATGGCTCGCGAAGATCTTGCCGCCGGAGTTCGCGTAGTTGGTCAGGTTGTCGACGCTGGTCTGCGGCTTCATGTCGACGTAGTCGCTGGTGCTGCCCTCGCACGACATGATGACCATGTCGTAATTCGCCAGCTTGGTCCGGCTGGACCACAGCGCCGTCGCGGGCGAGTAGTTTCCGCCCGCCGAGAACGCCGTCGCGCCGCCGCCGCCCGCGTACAGGTGAACGCGACCGTTGCCCGCATCGTTCGTGAACTCGGTGTCGGCGAGCCCGATGCGACGCGCGAGGCACTCCAGCGTGTCGGCCTTGCCGGACGTCATCGCGATGCGCGGGATGTGCCCTTCGGACTGGGTCCGCGGCAGGCGCATCTGGTTCTTGTCCGTCAGCGGGTTGTCCTTGCACGTCTGCAGCGACGGGATCGTGATCTGGCGGCGCCACTTCCCGATCTGCATGACCAGCGGGACCTGCGTCGTCGACGGCACCGGCTCGAGCGTCATCGAGAAGTGCCCGTTCTCGTCCGTCAGCGCCGAGGCAAAGGGCGCGTTGACCTCGGCGCCGCACTTGTCGCAGCTGACGCCTTCGGCGAGCGTCGGCAGCGGCCCGCTCGGGATGTAAACGATGACGTTGTAGAGGGGGATGACGCCGGCCGGGTCGTAGACCGTGCCGCTGATCGTCGTCTTCGTCGCGCCCGTGCAGGTCGGCATCACCGTCACCGACGAGCCCGGGCAGATGTGCGCGCTGGCGCCGGTCGCCGGGCACGCCATGCCGTTCGCGCACGCGCCGCAGTCCTGCGTGCCGCCGCAGCCGTTGCCGATGGTGCCGCAGTAC
>Ga0207661_10003330_pt1 | contig 11148 bp, 10 predicted proteins | sample KBSC713LmetaG_FD_184337 | JGI IMG/M metagenome (GOLD analysis project Ga0207661, IMG submission 184337) | Corn rhizosphere microbial communities from Kellogg Biological Station, Michigan, USA - KBS C7.1-3L metaG (SPAdes) (version 2) | ecosystem: Host-associated > Plants > Roots > Rhizosphere ... | reverse complement strand
GCTCGGTGACCGCGTGCGGCGGCTTGCCGGTGACGTCCGTCCCGTCGAAGACGACGACGCCCTGCGTCGGCTTGTAGACGCCGGTGATCATGTTGAAGAAGGTCGTCTTGCCGGCGCCGTTCGGGCCGATCAGGCTGACGATCGCGCCCTCGGGGATCGTGAAGTCGACGCTGGAGACGGCCACGAGCCCCCCGAACTCCTTCCGCATGCCGATCACCTCGAGCAGGTTCGCCATCACGCCTCCGACGGCTCGACGTAGAGGGACTCATCGTGCGTCTCGACGTCGTACAGGTACTCGTCGTGTGTACCCAGCTCGAGCTCGCGCTTCCGGCGTGCGCTCGGCAGGAGACCCTGCGGACGCAGGAGCATGACGAGCACGATGATCACGCCGTAGATCCCGCCCGAGTACTCGGGCACGTCGACGTGCGTGCCGAAGTGCAGGTTCAGCCAGGCGCCGGTGTTGGCCAGGCCTTCCTGGTTCAGGTACGTGAGGAACGCGGCCCCGAGCATCACCCCCCACACGTTGCCCATGCCCCCGAGGATGACCATGCAGAGGATGAACACCGAGATGTTGAAGTAGAAGTCCTGCGGGAACGTCGAGCTCTTGAACGCGGCGAAGTAGGCGCCGGCGATCCCGCCGAAGAACGCACCGCAGGCATAGGCCCAGGTCTTCGTCCGCATCAGCGGGATCCCCATCGCCGACGCGGCGACCTCGTCCTCGCGGATCGCGATCCAGGCCCGGCCCAGCCGCGAGTCGCGCAGGCGGATCGAGCAGAAGACGGTGAAGCCGACCAGCGCCAGCGCGGTCCAGTAGAAGACGCGCGCGCTGTTCGGACTGGTCAGGTAGTTCGCGGGCAGGAAGCCGCCCGTCCAGTTGGAGAGGTTGTTGCCGAAGCCGGGTGAGTCGACCGGCGTGATCCCCTGCGGTCCGCCGGTCAGGTTGAAGCCGCCGAGGTCGTTTCCGTTGCGCGCGATCTGCGGCAGGATCTCGCCGAAGCCGAGGGTGACGATTGCCAGGTAGTCGCCGCGCAGCCTCAGTGTCGGCAGGCCGATGACGACGCCGATCAGCGCGGTCAGGAGGCCGGCGGCGGCGAGGATCAGCCAGATCGAGACGTGGATCCCGCCGATGCCGGGTGTGATCCCGACGCCGCCGAGGTTGAAGTCGACCGCGGGCACGGTCGCGACCGGGCAGTTGTCGATCCCGAAGCCGGGCTTCGGGCACTTCGCCCCGGCGAACTGCGTCGAGGCCAGCCAGGCCGCCGTGTACGCACCCATCGCGTAGAAGGCGACGTAGCCGAGGTCGAGCAGACCCGCGTAGCCGACGACGATGTTCAGGCCGACGGCCATCATCACGAAGACCAGCATCACCACGCCGGTCTCGGTCGACGGGAACTCCCCGAAGATCGGGATCGTGAACATGTGCCCCGCCCAGTACGGGAACGTGATCGCGAGGGCCAGGGCCGAGAGCGGTATCGCGATCTTGCCGATCAGCGGCACCTTGCTCCACTCCGGCACGTAGATCAGCCCGAGGACGAGGAAGGCGAGATACGCGGTGCTGTCGAAGGTGAAGATCGAGGTCGAGCCGGTCGCGCCGAACGAGGCCTCGAGGACGTTGACGAAGATCGCGATCAGGAACGCGATCACGCCGCCGACGGCGAGCTTCCCCAGGCGTTGCTGCCAGCCGGGCAACGTGTGGAAGCGCTTCGGCGTGAGGCCGAAGGTGGAGAGGAACCGCCACCAGGCGGAGCTGACCTCGGAGCCCAGGTGGAAGCGCCCGGGCATCAGCCTCCCTCCGGCGTCCGCTCGCCGAGGAGGCCCTCGGGGCGGAAGACGAGGGTGAGGATCAGGATCACGAAGATGATCGTCGACTTCCAGTCGGAGCCGGGCGTGAACCTGGTCAGGCCGTCGTTGAAGTTCTCGATCAGGCCGATGAGGATCGCGCCGAGGACGGCGCCGGGCAGGTTGCCGATCCCGCCGATCACGGCAGCGGTGAAGGCGAAGAGGCCGAGGCGGAAGCCGGTGTCGAACTGGACGTTCGTCGCAAAGAGGGCGTAGAGCACACCGGCGAAGCCGGCCAGGCAGCCCGCGGTCAGGAACGTGAACGAGATCGTCCGGTTGACGTCGATGCCCATCATCGCGGCGGCGTCCTTGTCCTGGGCGACTGCGCGCATCGCCTTGCCCGACTTCGTCCTCTGGACGAGCCAGACCAGCGCGAGCAGCGTCGGGATCGTCACCACGAAGACGATCAGTTGGTTCCACGTCATGTCGGCCTTGCCGATGTGGAAGATCTCGCTGTTCGGCAGGATGTCGTCGCGGATCGACACCGGCGCCGGCCCCTTCCAGACCAGGCCGACGGTCTGGAGGATGAAGGAGATGCCGATCGCGGTGATCAGCGGGGCGAGCCGGGGCGCGTTGCGGAGCGGCCGGTAGGCGACCGTCTCGATCGTCGTGTTCATGATCCCGGTGAACGCGGCCGTGATCACCAGCATCGGGACGATCCAGAGGAGGACGTTGCCCGAGGCGCCGAGGCCGAACGCGCCCACGAGCGTGACGGTCATCATCCCGCCGAGCATGAAGACGTCGCCGTGGGCGAAGTTGATCAGCTCGAGGATCCCGTAGACGAGCGAGTACCCGAGCGCGATCAGCGCGTAGACCATCCCGATCGTCAGGCCGACGAGGAACAGGTCGAGAAAGTGCGTCGGATCGTCGATCAGGTTCGCGCCGAGCCAGAAGACGATCAGCCCGACGAAGACGCACGCGAGCACCTGGACCGGCGACACGCGGAACCTGCGCCGCTGGGGCAGCGCGTCTACGGACGTCTGGGTCGCCACGGGGAGCGGCAAGCTTAAACGGCTCGCGTCTCGTTTTCGAGGGGAGTCGGATCGAACGAGGGGGGCGGGTTGCGATCTACAATCGCTCGAGCGCGGCGGTGTCGGAATTGGTAGACGACGCGGTCTCAAAAGCCGCTGTCCCTTGGGGACGTGTGGGTTCGAGTCCCACCCGCCGCATGGCAGGTCTCGCGTTCCCGGCAGGGACAGACCCGTTCGGGGTCAGTCCCTAGACTGCTGAACCATGAAGCGCGTCGGGATCCTCACCGGGGGCGGCGACTGCCCCGGGCTGAACGCGGTGATCCGCGCGGTCGCGCGGCGGTCGTTCGGGCGCGGCTCCGAGGTGGTGGGCGTCCGCAACGGCTGGCGTGGCCTGGTCGACGCCGACACGACCGCGCTGACGATCCGCGAGGTCTCCGGGCTGCTGCCACGTGGCGGGACGGTGATCGGCACCTCGCGGACGAACCCGTACAAGGTCGAGGGCGGCGTCGACGACGTGCTCCGTAACTTCGCCGAGGCGGGGCTCGACGCCCTCGTGGCGATCGGCGGCGAGGACACGCTCGGCGTGGCCGCGCGGCTCTTCTCCGAGCACGAGCTGCCCGTCGTCGGCGTCCCGAAGACGATCGACAACGACCTCTCGGCCACGGACTACACCTTCGGCTTCGACACCGCGGTCGCGATCTGCACCGAGGCGATCGACCGGCTGCACACGACCGCCGAGTCGCACAACCGCGTGATGGTGGTCGAGGTGATGGGACGCCACACCGGCTGGATCGCGGTGATGAGCGGGATCGCCGGCGGGGCGGACGTGATCCTGATCCCCGAGCAGCCGATCTCGGTCGAAGAGGCCTGCGGAGAACTGCAAAAGCGCCACGAGCGCGGCAAGGACTTCTCCATCGTCGTCGTCAGCGAGGGCTACAAGCTCACCTACGACTCGGGCGAGCAGCGCGAGGTGACGCAGCAGGCCGAGCTCGACCAGTTCGGCCATGTGCGGCTGGGCGGCGTCGGAGAGCAGCTCGCCCGCGAGATCGAGGAGCGGACGGGTTTCGAGACGCGGGTGACGGTGCTCGGCCACGTCCAGCGCGGCGGGTCTCCCACCGCCCGCGACCGGGTCCTCGCAACCCGCTACGGGTTGAAAGCGGCCGACCTCGTCCACGAAGGGAGGTTCGGCCGGATGGCGGCGCTGCACGGCGACGCGATCGTGGACGTCTCGCTCGCGGACGCGACCGCCGAGCTGAAGACGGTGCCGCCGGACTGGTACGAGGTGGCGCGCGCCTTCTTCGGCTAGCCCGGCCGCCACTCGTAGCGCGCGTCCGGCGTCTTCTCCTCGTTGCCGGCCCCGTCGGTCTCGTAGAGGCACCGGCCGCCGAGCGACTCGTAGAAGCGGCGCGCACGGGTGTTGTCCCGGAAGACCCACCACCCGAATCCGTGCGGGCGTGCTTCCTGCGCGCACCGGAACAGCGCCGCCCCCACGCCCTGCCGCTGGGCGCCCGGTGCGACGTAGAGCGCGTCGAGGTCGTCCTCGCGCACGAGCGCCGACCCGACGATCGCGCCGTCGAGCTCGTAGACCCAGGCCTCCCCGCCGAGCCGCTCGCGGTACCAGGCCTCGTCCTCCTCCGCCGTGTGCAGGACGGGCAGCCACGGCATCGCCTCGGCCCGCGACTCGCGGAAGATCCGCGCGACCGCCTCCGCGTCCTCCGGAGTCGCCTGCCGGATCAAGCCGTGTCCGAGCTCGTGGCGTTTCACACCCAGTCTCTGAGACTGGGGCTGGAACAAAACTGGGGAAACTCGTCCACAGGATCAGGACAACAGCTCGACCAGCGGGAACGACCGGTGCCGCCGCGGAGGAACGAGGAAGTTCTGCCGGTGGGTCGTGCGCAGGATCGAGTTGAAGCCCTGGCCGCGGTCGCGTGGAGCGAACGGCAACCGCGTGCCGTCGGGAAGCACCCCGTCCATCGCCAGCCGCCCACGGTTGAAGTCGTCGCTCGACGGGTTGAACACGACGAAGTGGACACCCGCGGCGGCTCCTTCGGCCATACCGTCGCGCTCCGGGTCGGCGCTCCACGCGAAGGGGTTGTCCAGCGTGTTGAAGTCGGCGCGGTGGGGAATCGCCGTGCCCGGTCCGTACACCGCCCCGCTCGCGCCCACCGCCGTCGTCGCCAGCCGGGAGACCGTCTGCAGGGAGGCAGAGTGGCCGATCTGCTTCGAGGCGACGAAGTCGCGCTTCACCTTCGCCTCGCTCGAGACCTCGTCCGGGCCCTGGGGAACGGTGAGCACGTCCTCGGACACCTTCAGCCCCGGGCGGAACACGGTCGAGACCCGCTCCTCGTGCGGGAAGTTGACGTACCAGGCCTCGAGATCCTCCGCGATGTGCGAGACGGCGAGGTGCGTTCCGTCGCTGAAGTAGCCCGGCGTGCCGAACCCGAGCTCCTCGACGTTCGCGATCTTCTCGGGCCCTAGCCCGGCCCTCTGGGTCGACGTGAACCCGAGGAACAGCTCGGCCTCGTCGGGGATCAGGTACGAGCCCGGCACCTGGGCCGCAACCGCCATCCGCTTCGGCAGGCTCCGGCCGCCGTCGAACCCTCCGCCCGCGAACCCCTTGCGGATGCTCGTCACCCGGAAGAGGTCGAGATCCTGGAAGAGCGCCTTCGACGCATCGGCGATGTGGTCGAGCCGGTCGCTGCGCAGGAGCACCGCGGCGTCGTTGGCCTCGAGGATCAGCTCGGGCGGATCGCTCGGGAACCGCCTCGAGTCGAGCAGGACCCGGACCGGTTTGCTCGCCGTCTTCGTCGCGCGGCGGTCGACGGGAATGTGCCGCCCGGCGAGCTTCGGGACGTACGCGCGGAAGTACGGCAGGCCCCACGCGACCGTGATCCCAAGCCCGGCGGCGCTCGGCTCGAACTGCGACTCCAGCTTCTGCAACGCCTGCTCGAGCCCCGACTGGGCATCGACGAGGTCGCTCCGCCGGTCCGGGACCGAGAGCGTCGCGGTGACGAGCTGGTGGTGGAGCGGCGGGACGACCACCTCGACGCCGTTGTCCTCGACGAGCCGGACGCCGCGGAGCACGTGCTGCTCGGGCGGCAGACCCCCTGCGCCCGCCGCCGCGCGCGACGGAGCGCCCGTCAGCTGGTCGACCAGCTCGTAGACGCCGCCAGCGGCGAGGACTGCACCGGCGCCGCCGGCGAGGAGCAGCTTCCGTCGCGTCAGGCGCATCGCCGGTTACTGCTGGGGCTCGACCAGGACGAGCGAGGCCAGCTCGCGGTTCAGATTGCGCACGACCATCGGGAAGGTCAGCGGCGGTGCGACGTGCTGGCTGATCGTGTACAGCGACCCGTTGTGCCGCCAGGCGTAGAGGACGTGCCACTGGTCGGCGTCCTGGTTGACCGTGTACTCGGTGACGCGGAAGCCGGCGATCGTCTTCGGGCCGTGCGGGTCGGCGAAGCACGGCACCTTCGTCACGTGACGCTTGCCGTCGACCAGGTCGACCGAGGTGCACGTCGGCACCTTCGTCACCCCGGGATAGCCGCGGAGGTTGATGTGGATCTCCTGGCCAATCTCCTGCCAGACGAAGCCGATCAGGTAGCTGCGGTCCTTGCCGACCGAGTCGATGTTGTTCCAGCGGCCGCCGATCTGGCCGGTGAGGGGGTCGGGAAGCCAGCCCGGGCAGTAGACGGGGGCGTCGATCCGGTTCGCGAGCTTCTGCCAGGACTTCTGCCACGCCGCGGGGCACGACTTCGCCGCCGTCGCGGCGGCCTCGCCCTTCGAGAGCCGGGGCGCCGACCCGGTCGCGCCGCAGCCGGCCAGTGCCAACGCGGCGAGCAGGATGAGAATCGGCGTCGTTCTCACAGGCGATAGACGGAGACCCAGGGCCCGGTCAGCCCGTGCCCGGCCCGAACATGGTAGACGCGTTTTCCCTGCATCCGTAGCTTGTCGTAGAAGCGCGCCTCGCGCGGGTAGCGGTCGCGGGCCGCGAGGACGCGGTCGGCGACCGCGCCGGTGACGAAGACGTAGCGAACGCCATCGGCGCGCAGGCGGGCGACGTCGCGGTCGGGATCGAACGGCCGTCCGGGGCCGGGCAGCGTCAGACCGACGATCCGGTAGCCGTCGAGCGCAGGCGTGGAGGACTCCGCCGCGACGACGGCGTCGCGCGGGACGTGCCGGACGATCCAGCCGTGTGCGACCGCACGTGTGTCGGTGCGCGTCAATCGGACGTCGTCGCCGATCGCCCAGACCAGGGGGACGATCGCGAGGCCGAGCGTCACCGGCGCGAGCGCCCGCAGCCGCCCGGCGAACACGGCGAGCGGCGGCACGAGCGGCAGGACATACCGGTCGAAGTGCGCGCGGATCGTCAACAGGTCGACGAGGTAGACGAGCACGAAGGCGGCGAGGATCAGGTCGGTGCGCGTGTGGCGGCGGAGCGCCAGCACGAGGCCGGCGACGGCGATCACCAGCACGGGGCCGAGGCCCGCCCACAGCTTCCCGGTGAACGAGAAAAGCGCCCAGGAGTCGTGCTCGAAGCCGAGCCACCCGTCGCGGGCGAGCCGCTGCACCCGCGAGGCGTCGTCCCACGCCTGGCCAGGGTGGACGAGGACGAACGGGCTGGTGGCGAGGAACGCAACGATCGCGAGGCCGACGGAGGTCGCGAGCCGCCGCCACCGCTGCCAGCCCGCCACGACCAGCGGCACGAGCAGGAAGACGGCGGGGTACTTCGCGCCCGCGGCCAGGCCGGCGGCGACGCCTGCCCACTCGAGCCTCCCGGTCACGGCCAGCGCGAGCGACACGGTGATCAGCGCGGTCATCGGCACGTCGGTGACGGCCGTGTGCGAGTAGGCGACGCCGATCGTCTCCACTGCGACGACTACGGCGGCAACGAGGCCGGCGGTCCTCCCGTAGGCGGCCCGGCCCAACCACCAGGCAGCGGCGACGCCGCCGACGCCGATCGCCGCGATCACGACCCTGGCGGTCAGGTACGACGGCTCCCCCTGCCACGCCTGGAAGGGTGCGAGCACGTAGAGGAGCAGCGAGGGATAGTCGAACCAGTGCGGGTCGAGCCCGCCCCCGTGGACGATCTGCCACGCGCGCGGAACGATGTTCTGCTCGTCGGGATCGAGCAGGTTGCCGAACGGCAGTCCGTACTCGATCCCCACCAGCCGCAGCGCCGCCGCGAGCGCCAGGATCGCAGCGAGGAACGGGAGCGACCTGCGGACGCGGATCCGCACCACCGGAAGCCTGCGCGGTGCGCGCGGCTGCGAGACCGCGCCCTCCGCCATGGGGGAACCCCTGCTTCCCACATGAGCCCCCTCCTCGAGGGATGGTGGGAGATTGCCGGCGCTCAGACGGCGGGCGGCGCGCCGCCGACAAGGTGCGCAACGTCGGCCGAGCCGACGAGGACCGCGTCGATTCCGGCGCGTTCGAGCGCGAGCACCTCCTCGCGCGTGGTCGCCGGCAGGTCGGCGATCGCGAGCTTGCCCGCCGGCACGTCGGGCAGCAGATCGAGGATGCGCTCGACGTGGGTCTCGTCGTCGTCCGCCTCCCGCGGCGAGAGCAGAAAGATCTCGGGATCGATCCGCTCGAGCGAGTCGGCGAGCGACTCCTCGTCGTGGACGTCCGCGACGATCTCGAGCCCGAGCTCCTCGGCGCGGCGCTGCAGCTCCTCGAGGTGCTCCTCGTCGTCGTGGTCCTCGACCACGATCAGGCACGCGTCGGCGCCGGCGTCGCTGGCCGCCTCGGGCGAGGCGTCGACGCGAAACAGGATCGGCAATCCGGTTGCGTCGCGGAGGTCGGGCGCGGGCCCGCTGACGGCGATCCCCTCGGCTCCCTGCTCCTCGGCCGCCCGCGCCGTCTCCGGGTCGGCGACGAGCGCGATGATCGAGATTCCGTCTCCTTCGGAGATCGCCTGGCTGAGGCGGCGGCCGCCTGTCACTGACGCGTGATGCTACTGCCTAGGTCCCGATGGGGTGCCAGACCGTCTTCAGCTCCAGGAAGGCGGCGATCTCCCAGGGGCTCTGCGCGGTGGGCTCGGCGCGGACGACGCGCTTGACGTTTTCCGCGGCGAGCTTCTCCAGCTCGGGAGCGAGGCCGTCGGCGCCGGTGAGGTCGATCGCGTTCACGTCCATGTGCCCGGCGAGCCAGGGCGCGAGCTCCTCGCGGTGGCCGGTGAGGATGTTGACGACGCCGCCGGGCAGGTCGGCGGTAGCGAGCACCTCGCCCAGCTCGACAGCGGAGAGCGGATGCGGCTCGGAGGCGACGATCACGGTCGCGTTCCCGCCGACGATCGCGGGCGCCACGCGCGAGACCAGGCCCTCGAGCGCCGGCTCGTCCGGGGCGAGGATGCCGACGACGCCGGTCGGCTCCGGGATCGTGAAGTTGAAGTACGGGCCGGCGACGGGGTTCGTCCCGCCGATCACCTGGGCGAGCTTGTCGGCCCAGCCCGCGTACCAGACCAGACGGTCGATCGAACGGTCGACTTCGGCCTCGCCGGAGCAGAGCTGCGCGAGGTCGGTGCGGCGGGCCTCGAGCATCTCGGCGATCCGGTAGACGACCTGGCCGCGGTTGTAGGCGGTCGCGCCCGCCCAGCCGGGCTGTGCCGCGCGTGCCGCGCGAACGGCGTCGCGGATGTCCTTGCGGGAGGCGCGGGCGACGTTCTGGCCCTCGGCGAGATAGGTACGGCCCGACTCGGAGCGGGGAAACGCGCCGCCGACGTAGAGCTTGTAGGTCTTCTTGACGGGGAGACGGCTAGACAGGGGCCACCTCCGCCCGGTCTGCGGTGACGTCGTGGGTCCAGAACTCGACCACGTTGCCGTCGGGATCCGCGACGTACGCGGCTTGCCCGCGGCCCTCGTGCTCGGAAGAGATCACCTCGGGAGCCAACCCTGACTCCTCGAGCCGGGCGACCACATCCCCGAAAATACTCTCGTCGACCAGGAGGGCGTAGTGCACGTGGACGCCGCCTCGGCCGTTGGCCAGCCCAACCTGCGGCCGCCACAAGCCGATCCTCGATCGTCCCGCCAGTACCCAGGCGCGCTCCTCCGACCGCGAGTACAGCGGCAATCCGAGGCAGCCGACGTAGAAGTCGAGCGACCGCTCGAGGTCGAGGACCTCCAGCACGACCTCGTTGACACCCGAGACGGCGAGGCCCGTCATCGGCCCTTCCGGACGATGCCCGTGTCCAAGGCGTTCCCGGCCTCCTCCCCACTGCGATCGTAGAAAGAAACGTGTGCCATGTCAGTCACGCAGGCGTGACGAAAGCGTGGCAATCCTCGTGAGCTGTGCGCGGCCCTGCTCACGGCTCGAACTCCAGGTACGGCTCGAGGCCGTGGCGGCCGCCTTCGCGCCCGAACCCGGACTCCTTGTAGCCGCCGAACGGCGACGCCGGATCGAAGCGGTTGAACGTGTTCGCCCAGACGACGCCGGCGCGCAGCCGTTCCGCCATCCAGAGGATGCGCGAGCCCTTCTCGGTCCAGATGCCGGCGCTGAGCCCGTACGGCGTGTTGTTCGCCTTCTCCACCGCCTCGGCGGGCGTCCGGAACGTGAGCACCGAGAGCACGGGCCCGAAGATCTCCTCCTGTGCAATCCGGTAGCTCTGTGCCACGTTCGTGAACACCGTCGGCGCGAACCAGTACCCGCGCTCGGGCAGCTTGCACGGCGGCTGGTAGATCTCGGCGCCCTCCTCCTCGCCCGCGGCAACCAGCTCCTGGATCTTCTCCAGCTGCGCGCGCGAGTTGATCGCACCGATATCGGTGTTCTTGTCGAGCGGGTCGCCGACGCGCAGCGTCTTCATCCGCCGCTTCAGCTTCTCGACCAAATCGTCGTGGATCGACTCCTGCACGAACAACCGGGAACCCGCGCAGCAGACGTGTCCCTGGTTGAAGTAGATCCCGTTGACGATCCCCTCGACCGCCTGGTCGAGCGCGCAGTCGTCGAAGACGATGTTCGCCGCCTTGCCGCCCAGCTCGAGCGTCAACCGCTTCCCGCTGCCCGCGACCTCTCGCTGGATCGCCTTGCCCACCTCGGTCGAGCCGGTGAAGGCAATCTTGTCGACGTCGCCCTCGACGATCGCCGCGCCCGCCCGGCCGTCGCCCGTGACGATGTTGACGACGCCGGCCGGGAGCTCCGCCTGCCGCACGACGTCGCAGAATAGGAGCGCGGTCAGCGGCGTCGTCTCCGCCGGCTTCAGGACGACCGTGTTCCCCGCCGCCAGCGCCGGAGCGATCTTCCACGCCAGCATGAGCAGCGGGAAGTTCCAGGGGATGATCTGCCCGGCGACGCCGACCGGCCGCGGACGCCGGTTCGGGAACGCGTACTCGAGCTTGTCGGCCCA
>Ga0207661_10003323_pt1 | contig 11157 bp, 12 predicted proteins | sample KBSC713LmetaG_FD_184337 | JGI IMG/M metagenome (GOLD analysis project Ga0207661, IMG submission 184337) | Corn rhizosphere microbial communities from Kellogg Biological Station, Michigan, USA - KBS C7.1-3L metaG (SPAdes) (version 2) | ecosystem: Host-associated > Plants > Roots > Rhizosphere ... | reverse complement strand
GAGGTAGAGCGCGACTCCCGGATCGCCGGTCCAGAGCGTGAAACGTCCGCGGCCATACTCCTCGCGCGCTCGGGTGACCTGAGCGGCGCCGTGCACGGCGAACGCGCGGGCGCGCTCGAGCCAGAGCTCGTCGCCGGTTCGCTCCAGCAGGGCGAGGAACGCATAGCCGTTGCCGGCGGTGCCGTGGCAAAGACCGGGCTTCGCCGCGATCGGACCTGCGCCCCAGGTCAGCTCGCCGCCGGCTCGAAGAAGCCGGTCGTGCTCGTCGTCGTCCGGCGCGAATGCGGCAAGCGAAGCGACGATCCCGGGAGCCCCATGGCACCACTGGACGCGGATTCGACCGTCCGGCGCGCGCAGGCGGTCGTCGGCCGCCGGAATCCAGTTCGCGAGGCCGTCCTCCTCGACGGCCAGGCGCTGTGTGACTGCGGCGGCGCGCTCGTGCAACTCGGGCGAGGCGCCGAACGAGGCTAGGCCGAGCATGCAGCCGGCGAACCCGTGCGCGGGGCCGATGTAGCGCGCCTCCTTGCCCTGGATCACCTGTGTCCACAGACCCGTCTCCGGGTCGCACTCCCCCTCGAGCCACGCCGCGCTCTCCTCCCAGAGATCGAGCCAGCGAGCCTCGCCGGTCGAGCCGTGGAGCTCAGAGGCGACGAGCATCGTGCCTGCGCTGCCCCACATCAGCTCGCGGTGCTCGTCCTGCGCGTTGGCGGCGATCAGCTCGGCCAGACGGTCGGCGTTCTCGGGCGACGGCGCGATTCGCTGGAGCACGAGGCGGATCCCGGTCTCGCCGAACGAGAGGCTCCGTGGATGGTCGTCGTGCGGCCAGTCGGGGACGTAGTCCTGTTCGAGGTGTGAGGCGTAATCGCTGCGGAGCTCGACGAGCCCGCGCCGCTGTAGCTCGTGGAGCGCCTCGATCACGCCTGCGTCGCCCATGTACACCGATCGGCGCCCTTCCTCCCCCTCGCCGTCGGCGGGGTGCCGCGGCCAGCCGTCGTCGAATGCGTCCTCGGCGTCGGCGACGATCTGGCGGATCGCCGCTTCGATCGCGGAAGGATTCCACGGCTCCTCGAGCAGCGGCTCGTGGCTCCGAGGATCGAAAAGCGCCAGCGCTAGCCGACCAGTTCCTCGAACGCAGGCTCGCCGCGGATCGGATCGAAGTCAGGGTCCTCCGCGGCCATCGAGCGAAACTGCCCGCTGCGGTCGATCGCGAGGCGGAGGTGCTCGATCGCGTCGGCGGTGCGGCCCGCGAGGCTCTCGCAGCACGCGACGTTGTACGCGAGGTCGGGGTACTCGGGATGCGCTTCCAGGAGCTCGCGCCCCTGGTCGGCTGCCTCCTCATAGCGGCCCGATTCGTAGAGCGGGTGCACCGGCCACCAGAGCTCGGGCGCGAAGCCGTGGATCGTCTCGGGCAGCTCGAGCCACTCGTGGCGGCGCGAGTTGTAGCCCGACTCGGTCGGCGGTGGGAAGGCCGGGTCGGCGAATGCGCCGACCGAGATCACGACCAGGTCCGGCTCCGTCGGCTCGGTGTAGAAGACCTGCGAGCCGCAGTCGGGGCAGAAGTGAAAGACGTGCTCCTTCTCGTCGGCCTCGTCGGAGATGCGCGAGTAGTCGCTGTAGCGGCCCTTGATCTCGACCTGGTCGGGACGGAACGCGGACTGCATGCCGAAGGCGCTGCCGGTGCGGCGCTGGCAGTCGAGGCAGTGGCAGATGGAGACGACGAACGGGTCGCCGGTGACGTCGAGGCGCAGTTGGCCGCAGTGGCAGGAAGCCTCGCGAGCACTCATGTCCCTGATCCTACGGACGGACACCGACCCTCGTTTCGGCCTCCCGTCAGAGGGAACCTGGACCTCGATGAGCCAGACGGAGAGAACAGCGGTCGACGAAGGTCCCGAGGAAAGCGCTCGACCTCAGCCCGAGCGCGAGGAGCCGAAGATGGCGGATCCGTCGCTCGGCGATCTCTCCAAGCGCGACTACCTGGCGATCTTCGTCCGCGGCGGCAAGAAGTCGCTCGACGACCACATCCCGAACCTGGCGGCCGCGCTCGCCTACTACGCATTCCTCGCCATCCCGTCGCTCCTGCTCGTCGCGGTCGGCGTCTTCGGCCTGGTCGCCGACGAGCAGGCCGTCGGCAAGCTCATCGATCGGCTTGGGACGGTCGCTCCGCCGGAGGCCCTGACGCTCGTCCGACAGAGCCTCGAGCGCATCACTCAGGGGCAGGCGAGCTCCGGGATCACGATGGTCGTCGTCGGCTCGGTCTTGGCGCTCTGGACGCTCACGGGGTCGATGCAGACGCTGATGTGGGCGCTGAACTCGGCGTACGAGCGCGAGGAGACGCGCGGATTCGTCAAGAGGCGCCTCGTCGCGCTCTTGATGGTCGTCCTGATCCTGGTCGCCTTCGTACTGGCGTTCGGCTTGCTCGTGCTCGGGCCTCAACTCTCCGGGTGGGTCGGATCGGCGGTCGGCTTCGAGACCCTCGTCAAGTGGCTCTGGTGGACGGCGCAGTGGCCGATCCTGATTCTCGCCCTGCTCGCCGTCTTCGCGACCGTCCTCTATCTCGGCCCCGACGTCGACCATCCCCGCTGGAGCTTCCTCACGCTCGGCACCGTGACCAGCGTGGTCGTCTGGCTGCTCGCCTCCGGCGCCTTCGCCATCTTCGTCGGGCACATCGGCTCGTACAACAAGGCGTGGGGATCGCTGGCCGCGGTGATCATCATGCTCACCTGGCTCTGGATCAGCGGCCTCGCGCTCCTCTTCGGCGCGGAGGTCAACGCGGAGTCGGAGCGGAGCAGGGAGCTGCGCAGCGGCGAGCGGGGAGCTTCGGCGGAGCTCAACGCGCCCGCGAGGGGCTAGAGCCTCCTTCTGTGAGTTCGAGCCACGCTTGCGCGTGGCTCTCACATTTCTTGCGCGTACCTGCGCATGCGCAAAAAATGGCCCCGGGAGGAGTCGAACCTCCGCGCACGGATTCGAAGTCCGTCGCTCTATCCGCTGAGCTACGGGGCCGCGGGCTACGAAGGGTAGACGGGATTCGGGAGCGGTTTTCCAGCCGCGGCGGCCTGCAGGTTGTCGACGAGGACGCGCGTCATCGCCTCCCGCGTTTCCTGGGTCGCGCTGCCCAGGTGGGGCGTGAGGACGACATTCGGCAGGTCGAGCAGTTCGGGCGGGACGCGCGGCTCGTGGGTGAACACGTCGAGCCCGGCGCGGATTCGGCCGGAGACGAGCTCCTCCACGAGTGCGCGCTCGTCGACGATCGCTCCGCGCGCGGTGTTGACGAGACTGCTGCCGTCGCGCAGGAGCGCAAGGCGCCGTTCGTCGAGCAGGCCTTCGGTGTCGGCCTTCAGCGGAACGTGCAGCGTGACGATGTCGGCTTCCCGGAGCAGGTCGTCGAGGGCGCGGAACTGGGCGCCGAGCTTGCGTTCCTCTTCCCCGGGCAGCTGCTCCCGCTGCGTGTAGAGCAGGCGCATCTCGAAGCCGCTCGCCCTGCGGGCGACGGCATGTCCGATTCGCCCGAGGCCGACGATGCCGAGCGTCGCCCCGGTCACCTCCTGGGCGAGCAGGGTGGTCGATGCCCAATCGGAGCCCCACCTGCCGGCGCGCATGAACGTGTCGGCCTCGACGATGCGTCTGCGCGTCGCCAGGATCAGCGCGAGCGCCAGGTCCGCCGTCGCCGCGTCGAGAACACCCGGGGTGTTCGTGACGGCGATGCCGCGAGCTGCACAGGCAGCGACGTCGACCTCGTCGTAGCCGGCGCCGTAGTTCGCGACGAGGCGGACATTCGGGAAGAGCTCGAGTGTTTCCGCGTCGATGACGTCGCCCACGACCGCGAGCGCGTCGACGTCGGGCCGTGGGCCGGTCAGCTTGCCGTCGTAGTACTCGACGCCGCGCAGCTCGTCCCACGCGGGCCCGGGAAACCGTCGAGGAGCAAGGATCTTCACCGCGGTGCTAGGGGTGGCGGACGGGACTTGAACCCGCGACCACCGGGACCACAACCCGGGGCTCTACCAACTGAGCTACCGCCACCGCGCACGGCTCAGGATAGCCACGTTCCAGCTTTGGAGCCCGGGGTCCGGCCGCGGGCCTCCCTCCAGTCAGGACACTAATCGGGAAATGCGCACGCGTGGGTGACGGGACACGGACGACTGTGCGCCGATTCATCCAGAGCTAGCGACCCAGAGCCGTCTCGTCGAGCCGCTGTCCAAGCTCGTCGACCGACTCGAAGACCGCGGCCGCTCCCGCATCCTCGAGCTCCTGACGCGACCAACCGCCGGTGACGACGCAAACCGTCTCCACGTCCAGCTTGGCGGCGGCCTCGATGTCCCACCGCGTGTCGCCGATCATGAGCGCGTCCCGCGTTCCCGCCTTCTCGAGTGCGGCACCAACCAAATCCGGCGCGGGCTTGCTCGCCTCAACGTCGTCGTTCGTCGTCCAAGCATCCGCGAGCTCCCGCGCATCGAGCAGCTCGAGATAGTGCTCCAGCTCGTCTTCGGGCGAGGAGCTCGCCAGCACGACAGCCCGGCCACGCTCCTTCAACTCGACGATCAGATCCCGCGCGCCGTGCACAGGCTGGACCTCGTCGATCAGCTCCGAGTACGCCTTGTCGCGCTCGTCCCGGATCTCATCTCCCAACTCACGCTCCGTGTCGTCGCCGGCGAGGGCGGGGACGAGCTGGTCCCCGCCCATGCCGATAGCACGATGGATCCGCCAGATCGGAAGCACGATCCCGTGCCGGCGGAACGCGCGGTACCAGGCGAGCGCGTGCTGGTAGTTCGTGTCGATCAGCGTCCCGTCGACGTCCAGCAGCGCCGCCTCGACGGCCACGTCAGCGCAGAGCCCCGACCGGCGCGCGTTCGATCAGCTCGAGCAGCCGCTCGTTGAACGCCGGGATGTCCTTCGGGTTCCGGCTCGTGACGAGGTTGCCGTCGACGACGACCTCATGATCGACCCAGTCACCGCCCGCGTTCTGGACGTCGGTCTTGATGCTCCAGAACGACGTCAGCGTCCGGCCGCGCACGACGTCGGCCTCGACCAGCATCCACGGCGCGTGACAGATGACGCCAATCGGCTTGCCGGACCGGAAGAAGTCGCGCACGAAGCGAACCGCGTTCTCGTCCAGACGCATCGTGTCCGGGTTGCCGACGCCGCCCGGGATGACGAGCGCGTCGTACTCCTCCGGGCTCGCGTCGCCGACCTCGCGGTCGACGTGGAACGTGTCGGCCTTGTCGTAGTGGTTGAAGCCCTGGATCTCGCCTGACTCGAGCGAGATCAGCTCGGGCTTGCCGCCGGCCGCTTCGACCGCCTCCCACGGCTCGGTCAGCTCGACCTGCTCGACCATGTCGGTCGCGAGGAACGCAACCTTTCGTCCGTTCAAATCAGCCATCGTTCGACCCCCTCATCTCGGTTGCCCGTAGGACCTACCCAGGCCGGGCACCGCGAATCACCCGACCGTAGGGTGCCGCTCCGAACCACCTCTGCCGACAATTGACAGACGGGGTCTCAATGCGAATCAGAGTTCAAGAAGCAGCCGACCTGCCCGGCCTGGTCACGTTCCTCCGCGAGCGCGCGTACGTCGCCGACGAAATCGGGCCGAACACGATCGAGGTCTCACGGCTCTCGTCGGTTCGCCACACGCACGTCCGAACGGAGCTCGATCGCCACCTGAAGGACTGGCACGAGGCCAATCCGGCCGCGCAGGCCGAGTTCGTCGAGTAGCAGGTGCGCCTGGAGGGAGTCGAACCCCCGACCAACGGCTTAGAAGGCCGTTCCGGGGGTTTGCGCCGTGATGACCGAAGACACGCACCGACACACGGCCTGCGCGCTGCCTGGCGGGACTGAGCCCCCATCGCTCAACGGTCCGGGCGTTTAGGGCATGAATGGGCGGGCGACAGCTCGCGATCGCCCTACGCCGGCAACTTCTCGCGCCTCGCGGGAAGCCTTTTGCCGCAGCGGTCGATCTCGCTGGTAGCGACCACCTCACCGAGCCGTCCGACGCGGCTGCGGCTCGGGCCGCGGGTGGGTCGGGCAGGAGGGGCGGTCGATGGGACCGCCCCTCCTACACGTTCCGGTCTAGGCGAGCGTCGCGCAGAGGTCCCCGCTCACTGTTCCGCCGAGAACCTCCGTATTGAGGTGACCGTCGATGAGAGTCGCGTCGACGGGCCCATGCGAGACGAATATCCCCGGGCCAGGGATGTCCCCGGTAGCGCCGGAGAGAAGGAAGAAGATCGACGTGCCCGAGAGCAGGAAGCTGCCGTCGACCAAGTTGAACCCAGGCCCGGACGCATTGACTTCGATCGAGTTGCCGTTCAGATCGTTCGTGATCGTCACGAAGAACTGGCCGGTGAAGAACCCCTGGGTAAACGGGCCGCCGGTTGGAAAGTGGCCCGTATCACCCTGCGCCCGTGTCTGCTCGATGCTGATTGGGAACGAGCAGATCCCCGTCACACCTTCATCCGCGCCTGCTGCCGGGGCCAGCGCGACCGCCGACGCGGCGAGCCCAAAGACAAGGCTGAGAAGAACCGCAAGCCGCTTCACAACAGTCTCCTTTCGCTCAGTCGCCCCCCGACACAACGATTGTCCTTCGGGCTCCTCGGCTTTGCAAGCAACGGGTAGGCGACCTGGCGCAAGACTGCTTCGCCGCCGGGGGCGTCCAGCACGCGGACGGCGACGAAGCCGAAGCCGAGCGTAACGCGTTCTCAAATCCGAAAAACTAGAAGCGCGAACGGTGTCCGATAATCAAGACATGACGAAACGCGTGAGACAAAACTGCTCGATTGGAGAGGTCGCCCAACGGCTGAACGTCGGTCCGGGTTTAGGGCACTAGTGAGCACGGCGTTCCGCTCAACGGCACCGCGGGAAGGCGCGCAACTGTGGGGATGCGCCTGGAGGGATTCGAACCCCCGACCAACGGCTTAGAAGGCCGCCGCTCTTCCTCTGAGCTACAGGCGCCCGGCTACAGCGTAGCCCTGAGTCGGGTCGCCTTAGCCGCGCGCGCCGAAGTCGGCCGTCACGATCGTGACCGAGTGGCCGCCGTAGGTCCCGCGCGCCGAGGCCAGGTGCACGGCGCCGATGCCGAACTCACGCCACTCCGGGTCGAGGATGTTCTGCCGGTGAGGCGGGCTGCCCATCCACTCGGACACGGTGCTGGCGGCGGTCGTGTTGGGCGTCTCGTAAAAGATGTTCTCGCCGACCGACCAGGCGCCGCGGCCCATCGGGTAGAAGCGCTCGATGCGCTTCCAGAAGGGTGCGCCGTTCATCGACTCGTGCTCGAAGAATCCGCGGGTGCCCATCTCACGCGAGTGGTAGGCGGCTGCCGCGCTCAGGCCTCGCGAGACGCGGAGCGGCTTCAGGCCGCGGGCTCCTCGCTGCGCGTTGATGCGCGAGGCGACGTCCCGCTCGAGCGCCGTCAGGCCGTGGTCGGTGCCCTTGTGCCGCGCCGGCATCGAGCGGACGGCCGCGTGCCGCAGGAACTTCCCGAGAGCCTGCCGGCGCGGAACCTGAATCGAGTGCGGTCGTGCCACGGCTTGCTGCGCGGAACCGAGCAGCAGAATGGAGAGTGCGCCGGCCGCGAGGATCGTCCGCATACGACCCTGATCGGTGCAACAGCGCGTGCGGCTTCAGCCCGAACGAGTGATTTTCAGATCGTTGCGGCTCGCCCTTGTCGCGCGCGCCGGTGCTGGAGCCACGCGACCAGCAGCACTTGGATCGTCCCGGCGACCGGGATCGCGGCCAGCGCGCCGAGCACGCCCGCGAGCTCGGCTCCGATCAGCACCGACACGAGGACCACGAGCGGCGACAGCTTCACCGTCCTGCTGTAGACGAGCGGCTGCAGGAGGTGGTTCTCGATCTGCTGGTAGAGGATGAAGAAGGCGATCAAGACGATCCCGGCGAGAGGCGAGTGGATGAACCCGACCGCCGACACGATGATCGCGGCGAGAGTCGCCCCGGCCAGCGGGATCAGGTCGAGGATCCCGACGAGCAGGCCGAGCGCCACCGCGTACGGCACGCCGAGTGCCAGCATCACGATCGTCGACGAGATCCCTGCGATGACGCTGATCAGGAGGTTCCCGGTCACGTACCCGCCGACCGTCCGGTAGATCTGCCGGCCGACGCCCCGCCAATGCTCGCGCGACGACTCGGGGAGCATGAGGTAGAAGCGATCGACCCAGACGGGCCCCTCGAGCAGCATGAAGACGGTCATGAAGACGATCGTCACCGTCGCGACGATCGCGGTGATGATCCCCTTGGTGATCGCGATTGCTGTGCCGGTCAGCCCGAGCAGCTTGCTCGCGCCGCCGTTCTCGAGCTGATCACGGACGCGCTGCGTGATGTGGTACTTCGACTCGAGAAAGCCGAGCCGCCCGCGCCGGTGCGTGATGTCGTCGATGTAACCCGGCAGCGCATTCGCGAAGCCGTTCACCTCGTGGACGAGCGTCGGGACGAAGAGCGCGCCCAGCGCGGCGAGGCCGGCGAGCGTCAGCAGGACCGTGATCGCGGTCGCCAGCCCTCGGCGCTTCACGCCGTGGCGCTGGAACCACTCGACGGCCGGGTTGAGGGCGAGCGCGAGGAAAGCTGCGATCAGGATCCACGTGATGATGTGCCGCGCGATCCAGATGACCTCGAGCAGGATCCCGACCGCGATCGCAATCCCGAGCACCGCCAGGACCGTCGTAGCCCGGAACCGGACGAGGCGCTCCTCCACGCCCGGGGAGGATCACGCCCGCGTCGGACGGCCCTCAGGCTCGGAGGGAGCGACCTACGGATCGAAAGCCGGTTCCAGCCGAGCGTGCTGCGGTTGCCCGCGGCATCGACCGAGCGCCCAGCCAGCCAAGCGGGCGGCGGGAATCGAACCCGCATGACCAGCTTGGAAGGCTGGAGCTCTACCATTGAGCTACGCCCGCGCGCAGCTCGTAGCGTAGCTTCCAACTCGTGCACGATCCGTACTCCTGGCCGCTCGACTTCGAGGCGCTCCTGTTCGTCCCCGCGCTCGCGATCGGGTACGCGCTCCTCGTGCGCCGGTTCCGCACCGAGTCGTGGCGGATCATCTGCTTCGTGGTCGGCCTCGCGCTGATCCTCGCGGTCTTCGTCACGCCGCTCCACCCGATCGCGCTCCACTACCTGCTCTCGATCCATTTGCTCCAGAACGTCGTCCTGGCCGAGTGGGCGCCCGCGCTCTGCGTGATCGGCCTCCCGGCCGCGATCCGCGGACCGCGCCTGCTGACACATCCCGTGGTTGCGTTGCCCCTGTGGGCGGGCACCTATTTCGTATGGCATGTCCCGGCCGTCTACGACACAGCGCTCCGGCACCAGGAGTCCATGCTGCACGTCGAGCACCTGTCGTACTTCGTCACCGGCTGTCTCTTCTGGTGGTCGGCGCTGCGCGACGAGCCGCACCGCCTGAGCTTCGGGGCACGCGCGATGTACCTGTTCGCGGCGTTCGTCGTCGCGAGCCCGCTCGGGCTCATGCTCGCGCTCATCCCAAGAGCGATCTACGACTACTACGTCGAGGCGCCGCGCCTGTGGGGCATGACGCCGCTGACCGACCAGCAGATCGGTGGCGGCGCGATGGCGCTTGAGCAGGCCGTCGTCCTCTTCGCCGTCGGCGCATGGTTCTTCCTGCGCTTCCTGTCGAACGAGGGCCGGGCCGACACGTTCAGGGCGCTCGGCGCACCGCCATCCGTACAATCACCGCGGGAGATGAGTGATGGACGCTGAGCTCGTCCGTCAGCGTGCACGGGCCCGAACCAGGCACACCTGGCGGCACACTGCGGTCTCTGCGCTGGGCCCGATGACCGCGCTCGTCGGACTGATCTGGGCGCTCGTCCAGCCGTACCGGATCACGCTCCTCGACCCCGACAAGCACAGCTTCTGGTACCTCGTCGTCCAGACGCCGCTGCTCGTCATCCTCGTCGGCGTGATCTTCCATTTCTGGGTCGTGCCCGGCCTGCTCGCCGACCTAGAGGAAGTCGAGGAGCGCAGCTCGTAGATGGCGCCGCCGGCCGAGGTCGTCCATTGGATGTTCGGTGTCGGCCTCCTGTTCCTGAGCCTCTGCCTGCTCGCTGAGGCGATCGTCGGCCCGGTCGTCTGGAGGCATCGTTCCTGGCGCGCCTACCTCTGGCCGAGCCTCGCCTTCCTGCTCGGCGTGCTCATGTGGCCGGTGATGGTCTTCTACACGAGCTCGGCGATCCACATGCTCGCGCACAGCGCCTGGGCTCAGGCGTTGATGCTCGTGGGAGCGGCCCAGCTCGGGCTCGTCCGAGGCAAGCTGCACAACCAGCTCTGGGAGCTGACTTTGCCGGTCGCGCTCGTCGTGTCCGGGCTCGCCTTCCTGCTCCACGAGCAGAACCCGTGGTTCTTCTCGCGCTCGGCCTTCCTGCACCACGCTCTCGGCTGGACGCTCGTCGCCGGCTCGGTGATCGCTCTCGGGCGAGCGGTCAACCCGCGCTCGCCGGCCTTCAACGCCGGCTTCGCGGTGATTGTCATCACCGTCGCGGCCCTGCTCTTCTGCGACCGCAACGTCGCGCCGATCTTCGGGCATCTGTCCCCGCTCGCGGGCGCGCGATGAGAACGAAGGCGCTGGCGGCGGCGATCTTTGTCGCGCTCGCGCTGCCGACTTCCGCGTTCGCGCACGCCGTCCTGCTTCAGCGCGTTCCGACCTACGGCGCGCAACTGGCAACGGCTCCGCGCGAGATCTCGCTCCAGTTCGACCAGACGGTCGACGTGTTCGCGAACTCGATCGACGTTCGCAGCTCGACCGGGAAGCTCGTCACGTCCGGGCCGGCGCACGCGACGGACAGCGGCCGGCGGGTGATCGTTCCGCTTCGCAGGTTGCCGAAGGGCGCGTACACCGTTCGTTGGCACGTCACGTCGAACGAGGGGCACGTCGTCTCGGGCGTTTACACATTCGGCGTCCGCGTGAAGCCGCCGCCGCCGACCGAGGCGTACGGCGCGGGCGGGCCGACGAAGTTCGAGTACATCGCGAGGTGGGGCTACTTCCTGGGGCTGGCGCTCCTCGTCGGCGGGCTTGCGTTCAGGCTGCTTGTGCTCCGCGCACGGCCGGTCGCGCCGGCACTCGAGCGGCGCTTTTACTGGGTCGTCGGGGTCGGCGTCGTGGGCTGCATCGAGCTCGGAATTCTCGGGTTCATCCTGCGGGCGGCCGACGCGTTC
>Ga0207661_10003322_pt1 | contig 11159 bp, 10 predicted proteins | sample KBSC713LmetaG_FD_184337 | JGI IMG/M metagenome (GOLD analysis project Ga0207661, IMG submission 184337) | Corn rhizosphere microbial communities from Kellogg Biological Station, Michigan, USA - KBS C7.1-3L metaG (SPAdes) (version 2) | ecosystem: Host-associated > Plants > Roots > Rhizosphere ... | reverse complement strand
GCCGGGCAGAGCTAATACCGAATTGCGGTTCCGGCGCAATAGGCTGTCGCCTGTGCGGTGCACACTTGATGAATGCACCGCACACTTGATGCAGGGCAACAGTACCGCTCGATCTGGCTCAGGAAGTGCCTTGCGCCGCCTGTTCGCGCGCCAGACGCAACGCCTTGAGCCGCTCGCGGTTTTCGTAAAACGCCTTCCGGGCGGCCTCATGCTCGCGCATGGCCAGCTCGGCGTCAGCCCGCCGTGCGGCTTCTCGCGCCTTGCGCTGTTCGGGAGTTAGGATTTTGGGGGAACGGACGGAATAATCTTCTTGCATGGACATACAACGCGACAAGGGCCGGTAAGTTCCCATTTATGACCGCGACGGCCGTCATGAAAGCCCCCTGTTTGTCATCGATCCGTGATTTGACACTTCAGCCTAATTTGTCAAATATGACAAAGATGCAGGCGCAGACCAGACCCCAGGACCGCATCCTCGACGCCGCCATGCGCGTGTTCCGCCGCCATGGCTTCCGCCGCTCGTCGATCGAGCAAGCGGCCGAGGAGGCCGGACTGACGCGGCAGGCGCTGTACCATCACTTCGATTCCAAGGAGGCGCTGTTTCGCGCGGTGATCGAGCGGCTCTATGAGGAGGCGCTCGCCGCCGAGGCCGAGGCTGCGAAGCAGGCGGAGGAAGCTGGTCGCGAGCTCGCCGATATCCTGGTCGCCGAGATCGCCGCGCGACTGGGCGCCCTGTTCACTTCGCTGGAGGGCTCGCCCCATATCGAGGAGCTGTTCTCGGAGCACCTGGTGCAGGCGCGCGATCTCTACCAGAGCTATGCGACGCGTTTTGCCGATGAGGTCGCCGCGACGATTGCGCGCGTCACGCGCAAGCGGAAACTGACACTGGCGCGCGGCGTCTCCGTGCGCGAGCTCGCGCGCTGCGTCGAGATGGCGATCCACGGCACCAAGTCCGCCTACCCATCGATGATGCCGGTGGACGCCTTCCTCAAGCAACTCGAAATCATGCTGCGAATGCTGGTCGCGGGCGCGATGGCGCCGGCGGCGAAGAAACCCCAACGCAAAACGGGAGTCCGCAAATGAGCACCATGACCATCAATGGCCGGCGCGAAACGCTGCCCGACGATCCCGACGCGCTTCTCGTCGACGTGATCCGCGAGCAATGCGGCCTCACCGGCACGAAACTCGTTTGCGGCTCCGGCGTCTGCGGCGCCTGCACCGTGCTGCTCGACGGCGCGCCGGTCGTGAGCTGCCTGGTGCCCGCGCAGGCAGCTGGCGGCAAGGCGCTGACCACCATCGAGGGCATTGGCGGCGAACGACTGCATCCGGTGCAGAAAGCCTTCATGGCGCATGACGCGCTGCAGTGCGGTTTCTGCACGCCGGGCTTTGTGGTGGAAGCAACCGCCTTTTGCGATCGCTGGCGCGCGGCGAACGGCACCGCCACGCCCTCGCGCGAGGAGATCGCGGCGGCGCTCTCAGGACATCTCTGCCGCTGCGGCGCCTATGAAGGAATTTTTCGCGCGGTCGCGGAAGCCTGCTCGGGGCGCTTCGACGGCAACGACCCGGTGGCGCCCCGCATCGAAGCGCGCGACAAGGTGACGGGGCTGGCGCGCTACACCGTCGACATCCGCCACGACGGCCAGCTCGAGGGCGTCATCCTGCGCTCTCCCGTCGCGCACGCGAGGATCGCAGGCCTTGATCTGGCGCCCGCGCGCGCCATTCCCGGTGTCGCCGCCGCGGTCTCGCTGCTCGCCGATGACGCCATGGTACGCTTTGTCGGCGCGCCGATCGCGGCCGTTGCCGCCAAAGACCGCGCGACCGCGCTGGCCGCGATCGCGGCGATCAAATTCACGCCCGACAAACTGCCTGCTGTAATCGGGCTCGATGCGGCGCGGCGCGAGGATGCGCCCGTGGTGTTCGAGAAGCAAAACCGCAAGCGCGCCGGCAACGTGTCCGAAGGCGGCGGCGGTCCGGTGTCGTGGAAGGGCAATGTGCGCGGACCTTCAGGGCTTTTTTCGCAGAAGGCCAAGCGGGCGAAGAGCTGGCTCGCCGAAGCACGCGAGGCGCGCAACCCGCTGCTGGTGGAGGAGACCTTCCGCGTCTCCACCCAACAACATGCCTGTCTCGAGCCGCATGCCGCAGTGGCAAGGCTCGACGGCGATCAGCTCACGGTCCATGTCTCGACCCAGGCGATCCACGAGGTCATGGAGAAGCTCGCCAAGCGCTACAAGCTGCCGCACGACAAGGTCTGCGTGATTGCCGACCACGTCGGCGGCGGATTTGGCTCCAAGGGCACGCTCGGCATGGAGACCATCGCCGCGGTCGAGCTCGCGCGTGAAGCCAAAGCGCCGGTGCGCGTGGTTTTCGACCGCGGGGAAGAGCTCTCGATCACCGGCTATCGTCCGGCCGCCGAGATGAAGTTGTCATTACTGCCTTCCGCGCAAGGCGGCCTCAAGGCGCTGTCGCTGACCGCCCATGCCGATACCGGCGCCGCAGTGAACTCGTTGATCGCGGGCCTGGCGCGACTGATCTATCCGGCCGAAGCGAAAGAGCTGGTCGACTTCGACGTGATCAGCAACCTGCCGCCGGGCGCGCCGTTCCGCGGACCTGGCGGCCCGCCGATGGCCTTTGCGCTCGAGCAGGCGGTCGACGAGGCCGCGCTGCGGATGAATGTCGACCCGATACAATTGCGCAAGCGCTGGGATCGCGATCCCAATCGGCAGCGGCTTTACGACTGGGCCGCCGGCCTCGAGGTCTGGCGCAATCGCAAGCCGGCCACCTCGCAAACTGGCCGCTACCGGCGCGGCGTCGGCGTCGCCACCGGCTACTGGCTCTATCTCTGGCAACCCGGCTCATCGGTCGAGCTGGCGATCAAGGGCGGCCGCATCGTCGCAAGCTGCGCCGTGCAGGATATCGGCACCGGCACGCGCAGCGTGCTCGCGAACACGGTGTCGAGGGCTTTCGATCTGGAGCCGCACGACATCGAAGTCCACATCGGCCATTCGAACCTGCCGGAAGGACCGGGCTCCGGCGGCAGCCGCGTCACCGCCTCGGTGGTGCCGCCGACCTTGCTCGCCATCGAAAAGCTGAAAGCGGAGATTACGCGCACCGCGGCGCGGACGCCGCTTCCCGGATCGAACGCGCCATGGCGCGAGCTGATCGCGGCGGCGCCCGACCTCGCCGTGTCGGCGAAGCGTCCGGAGGACGGCAAGCCGCCGCCCGGCATCAGGCCGGCGCTGCGAGAGGCGGGCTTCATGGGCCTGGTGTCCGGCTGGGTGTTTCGCTTCGTCAACAACATCGTGGTCGGCGCCGGCGTACCGAGCTCGGTGCAGGTGATGGAGGTCGAGGTCGACACCTGGCTCGGCCATGTCCGCGTCCTCAACGCGTACACCGGACTTGCGGTCGGCAAGCTCGTAGCGCCGGCGTTGGCGCGCAGCCAGGCGGCCGGCGCGGTCATTCAAGGCATCGGCTACGCACTCTACGAGGCGCGCGAGACTGATCCGCTGACCGGCCACGTGCTGAGCGGCAGCATGGAAGATTACCGCATTCCCGGCATTGCCGACATGCCGCACCTGGAAGTGCATTTCGACGGGGCCGGCTTCGATCATGTGCCCGGCGGCGCCGTCGGCATCGGCGAGGTTGCCACGGTGCCGACCTCACCCGCGATCGCGAACGCGATCCGCAATGCGATCGGCGTCAGGCTCACCGAAATTCCATTCCGGCCCGATCGCCTGGTCGCCGCACTCAAAGGGAGGGACGCCGCATGAGCGTTGCAATCGCAGAATTCCGCGCCGCCGGCACCGATCTTTCCGAGCGCCGCCGCAGCGGCGTTTCGAGGGGACCGCTGATCGATATTGCTTCCTCAGCCGAGAGCGGCATTTCATGGGGTGCCAATGGCGCCGCAACGATCGGCGCGCTCACGACCATTGCTGATATCGCCGCCGACGCGCGTGTCGCTGCGGCCTATCCTGGCCTCGCTGCGAGCGCCGAGGGGCTCGCGACGCCGCAAGTGCGGCATCTGGCGACGCTCGGCGGCAACCTCGCACAGCGTTCGCGCTGCTGGTATTTTCGAAATCCGCGTATCGACTGCCTGAAGAAAGGCAGCAGCGCCTGCCCCGCCCGCATGGGCAATCATCTCTACGGCGTCGCCTTCGATCTCGGCCCGTGCGTCGCGCCGCATCCCTCGACCATGGCGGCGGCGTTGCTCGCCTATGACGCAACCGTGGCCACCGACCGACGCAGCGGACTGACGATAGCCGACCTGCTCGGCGACGGCAGTAACGGCAGCGCCGATCATGCGCTCGCGCCCGGCGAGATGATCACGAAAATCATCCTGCCCGCCCCGCTCGCGGGCGAGCGCGCGGCCTACAAGCGCGCGATCAGCCGCAGCCATGCCGAATGGCCGCTCGCGGAAGTGTGCGCCCGCGCGGTGATCGCGAACGGCACTCTTCAATTCGTGCGGCTCGCGGCCGGCGGCATTGCGCCGGTGCCGCTGCGATTGAGCGCTTCGGAGGCAGCGCTGCAGGGACAGCCGGCGAACGCGGCGACGATTGCAGAAGCGGCGAAGCTCGCGACAACAGGCGCAAAGCCGCTGCCGATGACCGCCTACAAGCTCAACCTGCTCGAAGGCCTGGTCCGCGATCTGCTGGAGCGGCTTGCGGCGTAGGTTCATTCATCGATAAAAGACGGCGTGACTGCTCCCCCGCCACACCACGCCATCGCCTGGACCATCGTTTTCGTCGCCACTGCCGGCGTGATCATCCGCCCGTTTCGCTTACCCGAAGCGATTTGGGCGGTGGCCGGCGCGGTGCTGCTGGTTGCGCTCGGATTATTGCCGGTAGGCGATGCGCTGAGCGGCATGCGCAAGGGCGTCGACGTCTATCTTTTCCTCACGGGCATGATGCTGATCGCCGAGTTGGCGCGGCTCGAAGGGCTGTTCGACTGGCTGGCGGCGGTCGCGGTCGAGCATGCGCGCGGCTCGCCGCAGCGGCTGTTCCTCCTGGTCTATACGGTCGGCACGCTGGTGACCGTGCTGCTCTCCAACGACGCGACCGCGATCGTGCTGACGCCCGCGGTCTACGCCGCAACCCGCGCCGCTGGCGCATCGCCCCTGCCCTATCTCTTCGTCTGCGCCTTCATTGCCAATGCCGCGAGCTTCGTGCTGCCGATCTCCAATCCGGCCAATCTCGTGGTCTATGGCGCGCGCATGCCGCATCTGTTCGAATGGCTACGGCAGTTCACGTTGCCGTCGATCGCCTCCATTGTCGCGACCTATGTCATCCTTCGTATCGCGCTGCGCCGTCCAGTCAAGGAGGAGCAGCTCGCGCGCAACGTGCCGCGGCCGGTGCTCGGTTATGGCGGCAAGTTGACGGCCTCGGGCATCGCCGCGATCGGCGTAGTGCTGATCGGCGCCTCCGCACTCGACGTGCAACTGGGGCTGCCGACCTTTCTTTGTGGCGTGATCACCACCGCCCTCGTCTTGATGCTGAGCCGGCAATCGCCATTGCCGCTCATCAAGGACATCGCCTGGGGCGTGCTGCCGCTGGTCGCGGGCCTGTTTGTCATGGTGGAAGCGCTGATCCACACCGGCGTGATCGCGAGGCTGAGCGCGCTGCTGCATGAGGCCGTCGCGCAATCCGTGACATGGGCGATGTGGAAGGTCGGGATCGCTACCGCGATTGCGGACAATATCGCCAACAATCTGCCGGTCGGTCTCCTCGCAGGCTCGGTCGCGGCCGCCGACCATCTGCCAACGAAGGTGACAGCCGCAATCCTGATCGGCGTCGATCTCGGACCGAATCTATCGGTGACCGGATCGCTCGCCACGATCCTGTGGTTGGTCGCGCTGCGCCGTGAAAACCTCGAAGTCAGCGCGTGGCGCTTTCTCCGACTGGGCTGGCTGGTGATGTTTCCCGCACTGATCCTCGCCCTGGCCGCCTTGCAAATTTCGTAGCCGGTGAAAGCGCTTCGGCCACGACGCGACGCGCCACGTCGAGGCTGGTGCAGACCAGCACGGCCTCCTGCTCGGTGCCGACGACCACGCGTGAATCGATCGTGGTAATGCGATAGGCGGGCATGTGAAAATGTGTTCCCTCTCCCAGCGCGCGAACAATGAAAAAGCGACAGGCGTTTTTCCTAACGACTGTGGCAGGCTTGTGCTTGATGACGTGAAGTCGGAAAACGGCGTGACCAGGCTCTTAACGGAATAGAACAGCAAACCGAATTCGTGAGAATTATTCGTCCTCGAATTCATCTTCCGCGTTGGTGCGCTCGCCGGCCTTGCGCCGGTGCGCTTCCTTCCTGCCGCCGAGCGAGCCGGTCACGTAGGGATCGCGCGCCGCATAGGGGTTGCGACGCGCGGCACGCGCGGCGACTTCCTCGCCGGAGACCGCGGAAGGCTCGCAGATCAGCCGCCGCGAGGCGCGGCGCATCAGATCGACGTGGATGTGGTCGTAGTGATAGACGTTCGAGCCCGGCGCCAGCACGGTGGTGAATTGCTGGCACGCGGCCGCCTGCACGTCGCGCAGGAATCCCTGCTCCTCGGGCAGGCCGTGCCAGCCGTCCTTGACGGTGATGCGGCGGCCATCGGCGAGCGTGAAGGCCGCGATGTCGAGCGCGTTGCCGAAAGCGTGCTCGGAGATATGTGCGCTCGGATTGCCGTTCATGCCGCGACAGGAATAGGCCGAGATCTGCCTGATCTCGACCACGCGCGAATTGAACCAGCGCTGCGCCGCCGGCTGCACGGAATCGGCGAACCAGCGGTCGAGCACGGAGACGATCGGGCACGCCAGCGTCGCGGTCGGCTTCACCGCGACGGGACCGACGGCCGTCACCGGATTGCCGCGCGATGGCCCGAGCGGCGGAAGTGAAGTTTGCGTCGGCTCGGAATAGGGCGCGCCGGTGCGATCGCGCTGCGGATAGTTTTGCTGCGCCGGATAGGGCGAGCGAACGATGCCGCGCGGATCCGGCGCGCCTTCCGACGGCAGATTGATCTCATCGGCCTCTTGCGCCACGCCGGGCGCCGCCAGCGAGATCGGCGCGTTGGGGGCTGTGCCATAGTTGGGCTGTGCGGCCGGATAGTTCTGCGAGGACGGATAGGCCTGCGGCTGCGAATAGTTCTGGGGTGGCGGCTGCGATACGGGCCAGCGCTGCGGACCGCCGACGCTCGCGGGCGGGCGCAGGCTTTCATCGGCAAAGCCGTAGGCTGAGCTCGCCTCGCCAAAGGCCGCGACTTTCAGCGGAAAGTCCGCCCCGCAAATGCCGGGACCGGAAATCGGATCGATCCGGACGAGATCGGGACCCTCCTTGACGACGCCGGATTTGAGGCAGGCGATCTCGGCCTCGGCGCGCCATGGCTCGCGCTCGGCGGATTGAAAGAATCCGCGGCCGCAACCCGCAAGCGAGACGAGGACGACAGAGCCGACGAGATACAAACGAACTCCGCGCGTCATCGCGCGACCTTCGACGATTTTATTTAAGGACTTGTCAACGCGTTGATTTCACGAGTCTTTAACCACACTGGCGGCGGCTTCCCGGCGCGGAGCGACAGCAGCGCTGACTTTTTGGGCGCGGAACCGTTTGGTAGTTTCTCTGTTGATGCGGGCAGTGACGTAAACCAAGGGAGCTTTCCCATGACTTTCGTCAACCGGCTGAGCCTGCTGACCGCGTATCTCGCCCTGGCTTTCGTCGGCGCCGTCGTGCTCGGGGTGATCTAGTGGAGTAACAAGCTTAGCCCGCGCGTAAAGAGTTTAGCCCGGTGGTCGAAGCGACCGCCGGGCTTTTTCATTTCGAGATCAATCGTAGTTCGAGCACTCCGCGCAGGTTTTCAACGCGCAAGCACCGAGGCGATCAAGGATTTATGATCGCGGCTCCAACCTCGCGTGCTCCGTGGTCACGACCTCGTCCGGCTTCGGCTGCACCCGCGTCCAGTTGTTGGCGGAGCACAGGAATTTGCCGAGCGCACAGGCCTCGACCCGCAGCGTGTCGGCCTGCTTCAGCGTCATGGTGCCGTAATAGCTGTTGCCGCTGGTCCGGCTATAGACATTGCCGCTCCATCGAGCATCGCCCTTCGGCTTCATGTTGACCAGGATGCTCTCGCCCATGGCCCTGGTCGCGGCATCGAGCACGTAGCCGCACAATGCGTGGCCGCAGGCTTCGATATGCACCAGCGTGGGATTCTTGCCGCCGGTCTGCCAATCGCCGAGCGGCGAATCGGCAACGGGACTTTCAGTCTCCGGCGCCACCAGCGTCGTCGCGCTCGTGGTTTCGACCGGCTTGTTGACCGGCGACGCGGCGGCGAGCGTGGGCGCGGCGATGGGCGCGATCTGTACTGGCGCGGGCCGAACGGCTTGGACCACGGCCGGTTGTGGCACGGGCTGTGCCCGAGCTACCGTCGGGACGGTCACCATGCGCGGCGGCGACGGAACAGCCGGAGCCGGTGCCGGAGCAGTCCGCGCCTGCGGCTGCACGACAGCCGGTTGAGCCGCGGCCGGAGCCGGTGCGGGCGCCGGCTCGCGAACGGTCGCGACATCGTCGTCATCGCGATCGCGCCGGTTATGCCAGTTGCCGACACCTGGAATGGAAATGGAAACACAGGACAAGGAACGGCAATACCGGTCCGCCTCGACATGGACGCGGTGTCCGTTAACCGTGAACGAATAGGAATCGCGCGCACACGCGGGTGAGCTGAGCACCATCAGCACCGCGAGACAGGCAAATCGCTTCATCTGAGCCTCCCCTGCAATCGATTGAGGCTAGGCTCTGCAGCCCTCACTTGAATGTGACCTGAGTCACGCGTGCGGTCGCGCGCCCCTGAACCACGGCGCAGCGCGGCGCGTCAACGCGTTGGGCGCTTTCTCTCGCCGTCGTGATGCCGATCACAGAACGCAAACGCGACACCGGCGTAGAGTCATCGCCAAGTTCTCAAGCTTCAAGCCCTGTGGGAGGCACTCATGAAGAAGTCGTTTTATCTGGCCGGGGCCGCTGTGCTGCTGATGGCCACCAGCAACGCCCAGGCCGGCAGCGGTTTCTCCTTTGAGATCGGCGGCCAGAAGATCCACATCGACGCGCCGAGAAATTGCAGCTCGCTGAACTGCGTCTCGATTTCCAACAACGGTTCGCCAATCAACCTGAAGAACCTCAATCTGAACGGCAAGAATTCCAACGACGGCGATGACGTCGCCGCCAATTCTCCGCAGCCACCGGCCGCGCCCGCCGTGCAGGCGCCGCCGCCCGCCCCTGCCCCGGCCGCAATCACGGCCCCGCCCGCGCCGGTCGCGAACACCGTGCCGCCCGCCCCACCGGCTCCCGCCGCCGACGCCTCGCGCGAGCGCATCACCGGACTGCCGGCGACCGCGAACACGGCGCCGCCTCCGCCGCCCGTCGCCAACACTGCGCCGCCCGCTCCTCCGCCGGTCGCGAGCAGTGCACCGCCGGCTGCGCCTGCGCCCGTTGCCAACACTGCGCCACCGGCGCCCGCGCCCAACACGCCGCTAGGCCTGTGGCAGACCCAGGACAACAAGGGCAACGTTCGCATCGAGCAGTGCGGCGGCAATCTGTGTGGCTATGCCGAGAAGACCAATGAACGGATCCTGATCAACATGAAGCCGGCGTCCGAGAACAAATGGAGCGGCCGCATCCACGATCCCGACTCCGGCAGCAACTACGACTCCACGATCGCGATGAAGGGTCCGAACCTTCTCAAGGTCCAGGGCTGCGCCTTCGGCGGCATGTTCTGCGGCGGCCAGACCTGGAAGCGCGTCAGCTAATAGTTCCTCCCGAAGACAGTTCCTCCCGAAGACTTGGCGCGATGATTTTGTCATCGCGCTCTTTTTCATCTGCGCCAAATCGGCTTGCTCTTGAAGTCGGAATTGGCCGATCCGCGGCCCGGTGGTATGTTCTCTGCAGTTTTGAAGGAGAACACGATGGCTGAAGCGAAACTCGCTCCGAACCTGCCCGACTGGATGCTCGAGCACGCCAACCGCTATCTCGCCAGCGGTGGAACAGAGGGGCACATGTACAAGGTAACCGTGCCCGGGCGAGGTGAGATCACGGCGCCGGCGCTGCTGCTGACCACCACCGGCCGGAAGTCTGGCGATAAGTTCATATTCCCGCTGTTTTACGGAACGGACGGCGGCAGTTACTTCGTCGTCGCCTCAAAGGGAGGCGCGCCCCAACACCCCGGTTGGTATCGCAATATTCTGGCGAACCCCGACGTCGAAGTACAAGTCGGGACCAAGAAGATGAACGCGCGGGCCAGGACGACGGCGGGCGAGGAACGCCTCCGACTCTGGAAAAAGGCGGTCGAATTCTGGCCGCCCTACGCCGACTATCAGCTCAAGACCGAGCGCGAGATACCGGTGGTCGTGCTGGATCCAGTCCATTAGGGTACGTCGCGGCCGGCCGCCGCAGCGACGGCATGGCGCGGTCGCATGGCATCGTGCCTCTTGAGGCGCTGAAGAATCCGAATGAACGAACAACCCGCCGCCGCAAATCGCGCCAGATTTGCGGCGGGGCTGTGCGCGACGTTCATTCGACGTTCAGCCGGGCGCAGCTGAAATTGCCAAACCTCCTCTGCTCCGCCCCACCTCGTTTGCTCCGCCCCCTTGCCTGGGAAATCCATCGTGACATCGCCTCGGCTTTCGCTTGCGGTCGCTGTGCTCGGCTGTTGCCTGCTCGGCGCTGGCTCTTCGGCGACGCCGTTGCCGGCAGGCTCCAGTGAAGCGCCGCTCACGGCGGATGGACCGGATTTGATCCGGTTGGCGCAGGCGCAAGCGCCGCAGCCGGCGCCGGCGCCGACGCCGCCAGCCGATGCACAGGCTCCCGCCGGGGCGGCGCCGGCCGACCAGCCAAACCCGGCCCAAAATTCGGTGGAAGAGCCGATCGGCAATGTCGCCGCGCTTACCGGCGTTGCCACCGTGGTTCGCAACAAGGATTCGATCGCGCTCAAGCTCAAGGACGACATCTACCTCAACGATGCCGTGCAGACGGCGGCAAGCTCTTCGCTCGGCATTACCTTCAACGACGGCACGACCTTCCATCTCACCGCTAATGCGAAGATCACCATCGACGATTACGTCTATGAGGACGGCGGCAACAAGAATGCCGGCGCCTTCGATATCGCCAAGGGCACGGTCGCCTTCGTCGCCGCCGCGGTGGCG
>Ga0207661_10003321_pt1 | contig 11160 bp, 9 predicted proteins | sample KBSC713LmetaG_FD_184337 | JGI IMG/M metagenome (GOLD analysis project Ga0207661, IMG submission 184337) | Corn rhizosphere microbial communities from Kellogg Biological Station, Michigan, USA - KBS C7.1-3L metaG (SPAdes) (version 2) | ecosystem: Host-associated > Plants > Roots > Rhizosphere ... | reverse complement strand
CTTGTCCTTGTAGATGTACTTGTTGACGTCGGGCTGGTTGAGGTTGTCCTTGGTGACGATCAGGGACTCGGTGTTGATGGTCGCGGTGACCGACTTGCCGGTGAGCGAATTGGCCGCCTGCTCGACACCCTGGAAGCCGATGTCGTAGGGCTTCTGCGCGACAAGCGCCTGCACGTCGCCCGCCTGGAGCTGCTTGATCTGGTCCGGGCCGGCGTCGAAGCCGACGACCTTGACCTGGTTGCCCTTGCCGGCCGCCCGGACGCCGGTCGCGGTGCCCTGCGCGGAGAACAGGTTGGTCGCGAAGACGCCGACGATGTCCGGGTTGGCCTGCAGGGACGCCTGGACGATCTGGGCGGCCGTCTGTGGCGAGTTGTGCGAGTACTGCGTCGCCGTGGCCAGGGTGAAGTTCGTGAACTTGGTCTTGATGGCCTCCTCGAAGCCGGCCACCCGAGCGTCCACAGAGGACACGCCCGGGTCGGTCGAGATGACCAGGACCTTGCCCTTGGCCCCGTTGAGGAGCTGGTTGAGCGCCTCGGCCGCCTTGGAGCCGCCGAGCTTGTTGTCGGTGGCGATGCGGGACACGCCGATCGAGGTGTCGTCGACCGTGGTGTCGACGAGCACGACCTTACTGCCGGACTGCTGGATGCGCTTGAGCGGCGGGGCCGAGGCCTTCACGTCGTTGGGCGCGACCAGCAGGGCCGCCGGGCGGGCCGCGGCGACGGCGTCGAGCAGCGGGTTCTGCAGCGTGGCGTCGAACTTGTCGGGCCCTTGGACCTGCAGGGTGACCCCGAGCTCCTTGGCCTTGGCCTCCGCGCCGCACTGCATGGACACGTAGAACGGGTCGCCCTTGACGCCGACCATGAGCACGAACTTCTTGCCGGAGACGCTGTCGGCGTTGCCGCTGCCGGACGTGGAGCCGCTGCCGCCACTGTCGTTGCCGCAGGCGGCGAGGAGCAGCAGGCCGGCGACGGCGGTCGCCAGACCCGCGGCGGTTTTGCGCTGCGCCATGGAAAATCCTCCTGTGGTGGGGTGTAAAGCCACTGTTAGCCGCGGTCGCGGGAACGGCGCCGCAGCTGGTCGAACCAGACCGCCACGATGAGCACGAGACCCACCGCGACGTCCTGCCAGTAGGGCTGGACCCCGACGATGACGAAGCCGTTCTTCAGAACGGCCGGGATCCAGACGCCGATGAGCGTTCCGATGATCGAACCGACCCCGCCGAAGAGGCTCGTTCCCCCGAGCGCGACGGCGGTGATCGCTTGCAGGTTGTCGGTCGAGTGCCCGCCGATGCTGGTCGTACTGAAGTACGCGACGGACAGGAAGCCGGCGAAGCCGGCGGAGACGCCGCCGATCAGGTACACCTTCAACAGGTGCCGCTCGACGTTGATACCGGCCCGGCGGGCCGCCTCGGGGTTGGAGCCGATGGCGTAGGTGTGCCGGCCGAAGACCGCCATGTGCAGCAGGATGAAGCCGCCGATGACCACGAGCAGGGCGATCAGCACGAGGTTGGGCACGCTGCCGAGCAGGGAGCCGTGACCGACCGGGTCGAGCGCGTACGTGGCCGTGTTCACCCCGTCCTGCAGGATGAGCGCGGCCCCGAGCCCGGCCCCGAGCGTGCCGAGGGTGGCCAGGAGCGGCGGCACCTTCAGGTACGCGACGACGACGCCGTTGATCGTGCCGATGATGAGCCCGGCGAGGATCGCGCCGGCGAGCGCGGCGAGCATGTAGCCGACCTTCGTGTGGTCGGCCTCGACGTCGGCCGCGGTGTTGCCGCCGCCGGTGTGGATGAGCTGCATGGCGTGCACGGAGAAGACCTCGCCGAGCACGATGCCGCTGGGGATCGACAGGTCGACCCCGGCGGTGATGATGACGAACGTGGTGCCGACGCTGACCACGGTCAGGATGGCCACGTTCTGGGCCAGCTGGACGAAGTTGCTGCTCTGGGTGAACGTGTCCGGGGCCAGGATCGAGAACCCGACGATGATGGCGATCAGCACGGCCAGGGTCATCATCGTCGGGTTGCGCAGAATCGCGCGCGCGATGTGTTCGCGCGGGGTGACGGCGTTCTCGGACTCGGCCGGCGCCTGCTGCTCCTCGACGCTCATTCTTCCTCCTGGTCGCGTTTGCAGGGCACCTTGAGCGCCGTGTTCCCTCCGCGCCACGCGCAACTTGGTTGGCGTGTCGCGTCAGTCCAGAGGCCGCACGGCGCCCTGCCAACGCTCATGACGTGACCTCGTTGGTGTAGGCGCCGGAGATGGCGGCGATCAGGCGGTCGACGTCGGACTCGCCCTGGCGGAAGCGGGCGACGCGAGCGCCGAGGCGCAGCACCTCGATGCGGTCGGCCACCTCGAGGACCTGCGGCAGGTTGTGGGACACGAACACGACCGCGATGCCGCGGTCCCGGATGCGCTTGACGAGGTCGAGCACCCTAGCGGTCTGGATGACGCCGAGCGCGGCGGTCGGCTCGTCCATGATGATTGCCTTGGTCGCCCACATGGCGGCGCGGGCGATGGCGACCGACTGCTTCTGGCCGCCGGAGAAGGTGGCGACCGGCGCCCGCATATCCTGCACGAGCCCGACCCCGAGTTCGGCGAACGCGGTGGCCGTACGCCGGCGCATCTCCGGGTGGTTGTGCAGCACGGCGAGGCGGCGGATCTCCCGGCCGAGGAAGACGTTGCCGGCCGCGTCGAGGTCGGGGGCGAGCGCGAGGTCCTGGTACACCGTCTCGATGCCGCGCCGCTTGGCGTCCTGCGGCCCGGACAGCGAGACGCTCTCCCCGTCGATGGCGAGCCCGCCCTCGTCGGGGACGACCACCCCGGCCAGGATCTTGATGAGCGTGGACTTGCCGGCCCCGTTGTCGCCGACCAGGGCCGTCACCTCACCCTGGTGCGCGGCGAAGGACGCACCGCGCAGGGCGCGCACGTGCCCGTAGTTCTTCACGATCCCGGTCGCACTCAGCACCGGCTCCTCGCTCATGTCGCCGCCTCGCGTCGCTCGCCGACGCCATGAGGCTCTGACACACGCTCAGCCTTCTGATTCGCTCGCTGACGCTCACTCATGTGTACCTGCAACCTCCCGTCCAGGGCCGGCCACGGCCGGCGATCGCGGCGTTGAGATCGGTCATCCGCTTCGCGGCGACCTCCCGAAGGAACTGCCGCCGTTCGGCGCCGGTCAGCGCCGCGGCCTCGCCCCAGAACGCCCGGCCGGCGATGTAGCCGCTGGCCCCGGCGTCCAACGCGACCAGCGTCCGTTCGACGAACGCGTCGTAGGCGACCCCGGCCGACAGCAAGGTCCACGGCACCGGGCCGCACACCTTGGTGAGCTCGGCGCAGCCGGCGCCGTCGCCCGGCCACTCGAGCTTGAGCAGGTCCGGCCGCAACTCGGCGAGCAACCCGGCCGAGCGGATCACCAGCCGGTGCCCGGCCGCGGCGTCGTCCTCGGGAGCCAGCCGGACGAGCGGCTCGATGACCGACGGCATCCCCTGAGCGCGGCAGTCCTCGACCACGCGGCGGATCACGTCGAGGTCGGTGCCGGCCGCGTCGGGCCACCAGCGCACCAGGAACTTCAGCGCCACCCCGCCGTGGTCGGCCACGAACCGCGGTCCCCGCCCGGCCGCGTCGTACTCGGTGCGCGGCTGCGGTGACCGCTCGCTCGCGACGATCAGCCCGCACCGCTCGTGCAGTGCCCCGGCCGCCCGGACCGGCCCGACGCCGTATTCGACGTCGGTCAGCACCCCGCTCGCGTACGGCGAGAGCGCCCCGATCACGTCGACCTTGAAGGCGCTCAGGGCGGCGTCGTCGGTCGGCTGCCCGGCCTTGTCGAGCATGCTGCGCAGCGTGCCGCGCTGGTCCATGGCGAGGATCGCGAAGGTGCCGCCGGGCCCGGCGATCCGGTCGAGGGTCAGGTCCACGAGCCGCTCGCTTCCCGCGGCACCGCGCCGATCGGGGCCTCGCCGGCGGCGGCGCGGGCCATGAGCGCGGCGCCGTATGCGCCCGGCTCGGCCACGTCGGTGATCCGCAGGCTCGGGAACCGGCGCTGCTTGGCCGCCCGCAACGCGCCGTTGGCCAGCCAGCCGCCGGCCGCGACGACCTCCCGGGACGGGCCGGCCACCCGCTCGACGTCGACGAGGATCCGGTCGGCGGCCGCGCAGACCTCGTCCACAGTGGACATCCAGCGCGGCGTGGCCAGGGCCGCCCGCTCCTCGTTCGTGCTCGCCCCCGCCTCGACGGCCAGCCGGTCGAGGGTCAGGCCGGTCTTCAGCCCGGCCAGGATGCACAGGTGGTCGGCGACCACGCCCCAGCCGATCGCCAGCCCGGCCGCGGTGAGCGCGTCGACGTCGGCCGGCCGGACCGGCGCGCGGCAGAAGCGAACGAGCGCCTCGGCCGTACCGAGCGAGTCGAGCAGCGCGCCGTCGACCGCGGCCCCGGTCGCGTACGCGGCGACCTGGTGGTCGTGGCCGGCCACGGTCAGGACGGCGCCGCGCAGCACGGCCGGCACGTCGGGACCGCTCGCCAGGCCGGCCGAGGTGCCGGCGAGGACCAGTTCGGGCAGCAGCCCCGGCCGCCTGAGCAGGTCCAGCGCGGCGTCCCAGGGCCGGACGGCGGCCAGGTCGAGCAGCCCGGTGCGGCTGGCCAGCGAGAGCTCGGCCACCGGCCGGCCGCCGAGCCGGCGGATCACCCACTCGCCGACCGAGTAGAACGACCGGGCTTCCCGGGTACGCGGGAAATGGTTTTGCAAGAACAAGAGCTTGCCGAGGGACGGCAGCGTCGTCAGGGGCAGCCCGGTTGTGCGCCGGAACGCGGCTTCGCCCAGCTCGCGGGCGATCCGGCCGACGTCGCCGCGCGGATCGTGCCAGGCGATCCCCGGGGCGAGCGGGCGGTCGTGGCCGTCGACGAGGACGCCGGTCTCGGCCATGCCGGTCACCCCGACACCGGCCGTCGGACCGGCCCCGGCCGCCTTCGCGGCCACCGTGGCCGCGGTCGTGGCCAGCTCGTCCGGGTCGATCTCGACGCCACCGGCCAGCCACGGCGTGCGCGACTCGGCCTCGTGCCGCACGCGGCCGGCGGGGTCGATGGCGACCGCCTTGATCCGCGTGGTCCCGACGTCGACGCCGACGAAGACGGTCATGGCAGGGGCGGCCGGCTCACGAGGGCCCAGGCGCTTCCGTCGATCCGCCACCGGCCGGCGGCGAACGCGACCACGACGGCGTCGCCGCGCTGCACCGTGAAGCCGGGGGCGTCGTCCGCGATGAACCGTCCGTCGCCGTCGATCACCACGACCACCGCGAAGCCTGGCTCGTACGGTGCATCGCCGCTGGAAAGGCGGAAGAACTCGGCCGCATCCGGCGGCATGAGGTCGCCGGCTGTCTGGCCACGACGGACGAGGCTATCCAGATCCACCGTGGCGTCACGGTGTACGGCTTGCAACGCCGTCTCGTAGCCGAGCCCGAGGTGCCCGTCCTGATCGAGGTCGAGCGGCAGGTCCTGGGCCTCGAGCAGGATCGAGAAGTCGGTCGGCTCCTGCAGCTCGAGCACGAAGATCCCGGGGTCGATGCAGTGCGGGGTGCCGGCCGGGACGAGTACCGCGTCGCCGGGCGCGACGCTCAGACGGTGCAGCGCGCCGACGAGCGCGTCGGCGTCCCGGTCGGCGACGAGCCGCCGGAGCCGCTCGGCGCTCATCGGCTCGACGAAGCCGAGGTGGACGGCGGCGCCGGGGTCGGCGGCGAGCACGTACCAGGCCTCGGTCTTGCCGTGCCCGGCCGACAGGTGCGCGCGGGCGAAGGCCCGGTCCGGGTGCAGGTGGACGGGCAGCCGCTGGTCGGCGTCGAGCAGCTTGACCAGCAGTTCGGTCGACGGGCCGAAGCGGGCCACGTGGGCCGGGCCGAGCCAGCCCTCGGGATCGGCCTGGACCGCGTCACGCAGGAGCGAGCCGTCGCCGAGCCGGGACAGGCCGCGCGTATCCGACGATGACATCGTGGTCATCGACGCGAGCCACTCTTCCGGTCTGCTCATACCGGGCGAAGCGGACCCGCCACGCAGCGCAGCGATCCGCCGGCCGCCCCGGTAGAAATGCTCCAACTGGTTCGGTGGGAGCAGCTGGGGTACCGCCTTCACCGGGCTGACCTGCTGGTATTCAAAACGATCGGATCGCAACTGACGTGTTGCGGGCGCACGCTACTGATCGGCACGGGTCGCCTCCCAGATCTCGGCTGGTTTGCGCTGAAGCCACTGACATCGTTGACAGGTCCGCGGGAGTCCGTCAAGAGTCCGTGACCGGGCCGCAATCAATTCGATGTCGTTGGATCGGGCACCGCTCCTGCCCGCGCCGGTCATCCCGCGGACACGAAGCGGGCGGCCATGGGTGTTCGTACGGGCACGGACCGGGGCGGCAAATCTCCCGTATCGTCAGCGTTCACCGGCGATACGCCCACGACCAAACGGGCAAAGGCGAGCCGAGATCGGCCTCTGCGGCACCGATCTGCACATCCTCGACGGCGAGTTCGCACCCGCGTATCCGATCGTGCCCGGGCATGAGTTCGCCGGCGAGGTGGTCGCGGTCGGCCCTTCCGTTGACTACGTGGCCACCGGAGACATGGTCGCGGTCGACCCGTCGCTGCACTGTGGACGGTGTTACTACTGCCGTCGCGGCAAGGGCAACCTCTGCGAGAACTGGGCGGCGATCGGGGTGACCACGGCCGGCGGCGCGGCCGAGTTCGTAGCCGTGCCGGCGCGCAACTGCTTCCACCTGCCGGACACGGTCAACCCGGCCGACGCCGCGCTGATCGAGCCGCTGTCGTGCGCGGTGCGCGGGTACGACGTGCTCCTGCGTGGGATGGCCAGCGACTACCTCATCTACGGCGCCGGCACGATGGGGTTGATGATGCTGGAGCTGTCGAAGAAGGCCGGCGCCGCCACGGTCTCGGTGGTGGACATCAACCCGACGCGGCTGGAGACGGCGAAACAGCTGGGCTGCACGGCCGCGGTGACCAGCGCGGCCGAGCTGGACTACCCGCGCGGCTGGGATGTGGTGATCGACTGCACGGGCGCCGGCCCGGCCATCGCCGACGGTCTCAACCGGGTCGGCAAGGGCGGCACGTACCTGCAGTTCGGGGTCTCGAGCTACGACACGCGGGCGACGATCGAGCCGTACAGAATCTACAACCAGGAGATCACGATCACCGGCTCGATGGCCGTGTTGCACAGCTTCGAGCGGGCCGGTGAGCTGTTCTCGTCGGGGGTGCTCGACCCGAACATCTTCATCAGTCACCGGTTCCCGCTGGACAAGTACGCCGAGGCGGTGGCCCAGTTCCGCGCCGGCGTGGGCCGGAAGATCCAGGTCAACCCGTAACGCGACGCGAGAAATGCCCGTAGCCCGGGCAGTTCCCGTCGCCCACCAGGCCGGTGGTTCCCGGCCGCCCACCCGGCCGGTGGTTGCCGAAACCGTCGCCAGAAACGCCGCCATGGCAACGGAAACGGCAATCACCAACCGCGTCCGCGCCCCGTGACCAGCGCCGCGTGCGAGCCGATACAACCCGGCAAGGTTAGGGTGTAGAGGTGAAGGTGACCTGGTGGGGGCATGCGACCGTGGCCGTCGAAGACGGCGGGACGTCCGTGCTCACCGACCCGGTGCTGCGTAACCGGCTGGCCCACCTGTGGCGCCGCCGCGGCCCGACCCCCCGCCCGCCCAACCCGCCGGACGCCGTCGTCATCTCGCATCTGCACGCCGACCATTGCGACCTCGTCTCCCTGCGGATGGTCCCGCGCTGGACCACGATCGTCGTCCCTCGCGGCGCGGCCGGCTTCCTGCGCAGCCGGATCGGCGCCGAGCGGCCGCTCGTCGAGCTCTCCCCCGGCGAGCAGACCACGGTCGGGGCCATGACGATCCGCGCCGTGCCGGCCGACCACCACGGCCACCGCATGCCCCGCTCCCGGATCTTCGCCGAACCGGTCGGCTACCTGCTCTCCGCCACGCGCACGACCTGGTTCGCCGGCGACACCGGGCTGTTTGCCGGCATGGACAGCTTCGGCGCGGTCGACCTCGCGCTGGTGCCGGTCTGGGGCTGGGGCTTCAACCTCGGTCCCGGGCACCTCGACCCGGCCGGGGCCGCCGAGGCGGTCCGCCGGGTCGCCCCGACTTGGGCCGTGCCGATCCACTGGGGCACGCTCTGGCCGGTCGGCTGCCAGCGCATCCGCCCCGACCGCTTCACCGCCCCCGGCGACGAGTTCGCCGAGATGGTCGCCGACGCGGCGCCGGCCACCCAGGTCCGCGTCCTCGCGCCCGGCGGCAGCCTCACCCTCGACGACGCGTGGACCGCGACGTGAGTGAGGTCGGCCAGGTGCTCGCCGCCCTGGGCACGCTCTTCCTCGCCGTGCTCATCGGGGCCGTGATCCCGATCATCCCGACCGGGGCGGCGGTCAGCGCGGCGGCCGCCGTCGCCTGGCACCGTGACGGCTACACCGTGCTCGCGGTGGTCGCGGTCGGCGCCCTCGCCGCCTACGGCGGAGACGCGGTCATGTACGCCCTCTGCCGCGCCGGCGGCGAAGCGCTCACCCGCCGGGTAAGACTCTCCCGCAAGCCGATCGAGATGGCCGGCACGGTCAAGGACCGCATCGAGCGGCGCCCGATCACCGCGCTGCTGGTGTCCCGGTTGATCCCGGCCGGGCGCATCCCGATGCTGCTGGCCGCCGCGGTCGTGGGCATCTCGTGGCGCCGGTTCGCGACCGCCAACGTCGCCGCCTGCGTGCTGTGGTCGGCGATGTACGCGGCCGTCGGCCTGATCGGCGGGTTGATCTTCCCGGAGCCGTGGCAGGGCATCGTGGCCGCGATCATCCTGCTCCTGGCGACGTCCTGGATCGTCGGGCGGATCACGAAGCACCGCGAGGAGAACCGGGAGGACGAGTCAGCTCACCCGGTCGGCGGAGCTGCGCAGGCCTAGGTCCTCCAGCCAGCGCACCAGCTGCCGGTAGAGCGCGTCCGGCCCGATCAGCTCCGGCTCGTCGAGCGGCCACGAGCGCGGGTGCATGAGGATCGCCTCGGTCTGCCAGCCGCCCAGCCCGCCGTGCGAGCCGACCAGTTCCTCGAACGCGGCGACCTCCTCGGTGCCGGGCTCGACGAGGCTCACCAGTACCAGATCACCGACATGCTTACGGCATTGGTGCTCGAGCAGATCGCGCGCCGCATAGGGGCCGTAGCCCTTGAGCGGGTCGTCGCCGTCGATGCGCCCGTCGCGCAGCCGCCGGCTGCCCTTCGCCCCGAAGACCGTCGGCCCCTCGTCCGAGTCGACCACGACCAGGCCGATCCCGGCGTGCCGGGCCAGCCCCTCGACCAGCTCCGGATAGGCGGCGTTGATCTCCTCGAGCCGCAGCCGCCCCTCGCCGGGCAGATAGACCATGGCCAGGTTGCCGGACACGACGGTGACCGTGCTGCCCACCTCGCGCTGCTCGGGCTCGTCGGGCGCGGGCACCGCCCGCGTGGCCACGCGCACCGCCGCGCTGCGCGCCCGGCCCTGCCCCGAAAGGCCGTCGAGCAGCACGTTCACGCGTCCCCATTCTTCCGACCGGCCGCTTTCATCGCAGGCTTTGTCAGGTGTACTGGCAAGCCGCGCCACCACGGAGTCCAGCGTCTCCCCGTATCGCTGGCGGAACGTCGCGCCCTGGCTCTGCCCGTGGTCGGACACCACGACGATCTCGTAGACCCGCCCGGCGTGCTCGGACAGCCGGTGCAGCGTGCCCAGTACCCGATCCAGCCCTTCGAGCGTCTGCATCGCCTCGGCGCGGAGCGGGCCGGCGTGGTGAGCCACTTCGTCGTAGTCGACGAAGTCGCAGAAGATCACCGGGGTGCCCTTGCTCATCTGCTCGGCGATCAGCGACACGTTGAGGTCGCGCAGCAGCACGTTGGTGACCGCGCGCAGCGCGACGTTGGCGCCCAGGCGCGCCACCCGCGGGTACACGTCGCGGCGGCGCTGGCGGCGGGCCTGCTGGACCTCCTTGAGCATCTCCCCGATGGACAGCACGATCGCCCTGGCAAAGCCATACGGGCTGGCCACGAACGCCAGGTAGCCGCGGGCCGAGCGGCCGGGCAACGTGGCCTTGCTGAACACGAGCATGCTGGTCGGCGCGTCGCCGGTGAAGTTGTTGCTGATGCTCGCCCCGCCGTCGGCCAGCAGGCCGCGCCCGTCGGAGATGCGCCGCTCGATCTCGGCGGCGTCCCGGGGACGGTTGGTCACGACGAGCTTGCCGGTCTCTTTCTCGTACCAGCGGAAGGCCGGAATCTCGGTGACATTGCCGTGCAGGATGCCGGCCTGGCTGGCCGGCGTGGTCGACGGAACGCCGGTGTGCCAGGCGACCATCGAGTGGGTCTCCTCGCGCAGCCAGCGCCCCAGGTTCGGCAGGTTGCCGGCCTTGACCGCCCAGTTCAGCAGCGGCGCGGAGAGCCCGTCCAGCTGGATGATCAGCAACCCCGGCTCGGTCGGCTCGCTCCGGCTGCCCCGGGCCATCTGGCGCAGCGCCTGGCCGAGAAACACGTCGTCGCTGCCGGCGTCGGCCAGCCAGTTGATCAGCGCGGCCAGCGTGGCCGCCACCCAGCTGGCAACCCAGGCGTCGGCGAAGCTGTCCACGCTCACCCCGTCGGCCAGGCGCAGCGAGGTGAACATCACGATCGCCTGCAGAACGGTGCCGAGGATGAGCACGCCCAAACCGCCGATGACCACGGCGACCCCGAGGAGGGCCAGCCGCATCACCATGCCCACCAGGGCCAGGACCACCACCAGTTGCAGGAGCGCGGCCGGGCCACCGCTCGCCCGGACCCCGGGAACCAGCCAGAACGTCAGGGCCAGCACGGTGAAGTTGGTGAGACCGCTACGGAGAAGGGACCGAACCCACACGAGCGTCGGGCGCCACTCGCGGGCCAGCCGTAGCCCCAACCGGATCCGCTTGCCGACGACCGACGCGGCGGCACGCAAACCCTGCTTCATGCGATCCCCGCCACGTTTTCAAGATTGTCACACCGGGACGGGGCTCGTATGCCTCCGCAGGTGTGACATCCGACCAGGGGATTACCCTGATCCGGGCCACAAACCGTGCACGTGCCAGCCCCGATCGGGAAAGCCGGCCGCCTCGGCGACATGCGCGGACGCGAGGTTGCCCGGATCGTGCAGGTAGG
>Ga0207661_10003318_pt1 | contig 11166 bp, 11 predicted proteins | sample KBSC713LmetaG_FD_184337 | JGI IMG/M metagenome (GOLD analysis project Ga0207661, IMG submission 184337) | Corn rhizosphere microbial communities from Kellogg Biological Station, Michigan, USA - KBS C7.1-3L metaG (SPAdes) (version 2) | ecosystem: Host-associated > Plants > Roots > Rhizosphere ... | reverse complement strand
GATGGATCCTTCCGAAGAAGAGCAGGTAGTCGCCCGGCCCCACTCCCGGCTCGAACTCGTCCATGTCGATCCCGTGGTGGATCGTCGCCACGTAGTCCAGGTGCGCGTGGCGGTCGGAGTCGCTAATCGCCACGTAGTAACCCCTCGCGTTGTACTTCTCGAAGACCGGCACGATCAGCTCGGACGAGAAGCCGTGAATCGTGGTGACGACCGGCGTGTCGACCAGATCGCTGTAGGTGAGCGGCAGGAAGTCGAAGCTGTTGTGGATCAGGTCGAACTCTGCGGCTCGTTCGAACACCGCCGAGATGTGAAGCGCCTCCCAGACCTTCGGCGACAGCCCCGGATCCTCGGAGTATCCCGTCGGGGCAGTCGCCACCAAACGCGCACCGGTTATCGAGTCGGCCGTCGCGAACAGCGTGACATCGACCCCCCGGCGAACCAGGCCCTCGGTCAGGAGCGACACGAACTGCTCCCACGGCCCGTAGTGACGCGGGGGGACGCGCCACGAAATCGGCGCCAACATTGCTACGCGCAGCCCGTCGCGCGAGGCGCTGGTGGGCGCAGCCGGCTCGTAGTCCGACACTACCTAGCGGTCTGACGCAGACGCGACATCCGTTGGGCTGTCGCCTCTTTGCGAGGCGGCGAGAGCCTCGATCTCCAGGCTCAATTCACCGACGAGCCGCTCGAGCCGGTCGTTGCGGGCAATGAGCTCCGCGATCGCAACCTGTGTCCCCGTCGTGGACAGAATCGGCTGCCGACCCTTGTTCGACCCTGCCAACTCGTCGATGCGCGCTCGCAGGGCCTCGTTCAGGGCGTCCATTCGTACTCCTTGTCGACTCCAAAGATACAAGTACCCCCCAGTCACGCCAGGAATACCCGGCTGGGGTCCGTGCGATAGTCGTCGCACGCGTACGCGTTGCGCGGTCGCCGACGGTCCCTCGAGCTTGATTTTCGTTCGCCGCCAGCGCTACACCAGCGAGGCCGCGCTCCAGCGCATGCCGAAGACGACCGACGAGCTGCTCTCGTTCATGCACGGCCAAAGCTCCGCTCGCCCGCGGTGAGCGATGGGCTCAGACCGTGGTCTCCCTACCGGATGGCTGGTAGTCACTGGTCCCTCAGAGTCACAGCGACTCTTAGACGGCGGGTCCTCGCTCGTGCCTCGCGTGACCCGCGAAGGTGCGCCGATCGGGACGTCGATGGCGCGCTCCGTCCCGCCTGGCGCGGCTAGCCAAGAACGGGTTCTGAACCTGAAAGCTCCATAAACGGCTCCCTACCCATCGCATACTGGAAAACGTGCAATTGCGCTCGACCGAAAAAGCCGCGATTTGCGCGGCTTTGCAGAGCCCTCTGACGGACTCGAACCGTCGACCCCCTCCTTACCATGGAGGCTGAGAGCGCCAACGGGCGGCAACTGACGCCAGAAGTGGCTTCGCTTCGTGATCGCACGCCAGTGGACGCGGATGTGCGCCAGCGTCGAGGTTGACTTCTGGTTGACCAGTACGTCGCCCGCGAAGCGGGCTACCGATCGAGCAGCTTCAAGTACCTCGCACTCGGGAGAAGCGTGAACCCGAGCGATTCGTAGGCTGCGCGTGCGGGCGCGTGGCCCCGATCGCCCGTCCCCACGGCAGCGATGTCCATACCGCACCGACGCATGTGGTCGAGCGCGTGGCTCGTGAGCTGAGAGGCGATGCCTCGGCGCTGGAAGTCGGGATCCACCCCGATGTTGTCGATGACCCCCATCCGCTCGTTGAATGAGTTGAGGGCGACCGTGGCGAACCCGACCGGCCGACCGTCCACGACGGCGACGAAGGCGTCTCGCTCGTCGCTCGTGCAACTCGCTCGCACCTCCTCGGGGCCTGAGCTGCCTTCCAGTCGGGCTTCAGGCGAAAGAAGATGGGATCGCCGAGAACCTCGCGCAACGACGCGAAAACCGGTTCCCATGCCCGCAGCGAGAACTCCACGACTGCGTCAAGGTCGCGCTCCTGAAACTCTCGGATCTCGACTACGTCTCCCATCGGCGACAAGACGCTACTGAAGCCGTAACCCGCGAGCAGGCCCCAACGCCCGAGTGCGTCGCGAGGGGGAGGGGTATCAGCGTGAACCCGCCGGCGAGTCGGCGTGAGCGAGCGCCGAGGGTGCGAGTCGGCCGACGATTGCCGGAGCCTCGTGGATGAGTTCATCGTTCTTGAGCGCCTCCACCATGAACAAGGCGAAGTCCACGCGGCGCGTGAGGTTGCTCTCAAGGACAGGGTCGCCGACGTGGCGGCTCCAGACAGGTAGGCCCTGGCTCTCGCCTTCTTCAAGGTCGCTCCCGCGCACAACAGTCCACCGTGTGTCGCTGGCGAAGATCCGGCGGCACGCCACCACCTGGTCGTCGAGATCGGCGAAGCGGGTCACGCGCCCGAGCCACCCGCCGTACTTCACGATGGCCTTGAGCTTCCGCGAGTACACGTCTTTGCCATCGCGGGTGATGTGCCAGCCGCAGGAGAACACGAGCCGCGCCCCTGGTGGTGCGTGATCGAGCACTGCCTGAGCGGTGCCCGTCGAGTGCCCGTGCACTCCGTGTGGAACCAGCACGACGAGGACTCCGTCGCACCCCGCGACGGCCTTCTTAACGACTTCGGGGTCGTCCGTCGCCCCTGGAACGATCGTCATGCGCTCGTTGAACCCCTCTAGTTTGGGAACGCTCTGCTCTCGGCATACGCCGACGACCTCGTAGCCTCGATCGAGAGCGTGCTGCACCAGGTACTGACCGAGCTTTCCAGAAGCGCCGACGATGCAGACCCTCGTCGTCTGCTCGCCCACTCGTCCAGGCTAGACGCTCGCTGCCGCCACCGCCTGACTCGCAAAGAGGACGACTGGCGAGCACCGTGCGGCCCTGCTCGCACACACCTTGCCGAAGGCCGGCTGCCGACCGGTGACACCGCGAGCGCCGAACTGGCGAGCGGCGGTTACCGTGGGGCCACCATGAGTGACACGCCAGCAACCTTCCTGTTCGCTGACATCGCCGGATTCACGGCGTTGACCGAGGCGCACGGAGACGAACAGGCCGTCGCGCTTGTGGACAACTTCTGCGCTGCCGTGGATGCCGACCTGCCGGCCGGCGGCATCCGCGTCAAGTCAATCGGTGATGCGGTGATGCTGCGTGTCCCCGATCCCGGCGAGGCGACTCTGCTCGGGCTGCGAATGACGCGAGACGTGCTTGGCGAGAACGGCATGTTCGGCGTGAGAGTCGGACTTCATCATGGAACCGCCGTCGAACGAGAAGGTGACTATTTCGGCGCGACCGTGAACCTCGCCGCACGCGTCTCCTCACTTGCGGCCGGGGGCGAGGTATTGATGACGGGGCAGACGGCGGTGCTCGTCCCCGACCTCGACGGCGTCGTGTTCGAGTCTCGCGGGAAGCACGGCCTCCGCAACGTCGCCGAGCCGGTCGAGATCTTCGCGGCGTTGCGGGCCAGCGACGTGGGAGCCGACGAGTTGCCGATCGACCCGGTCTGCCGGATGGCCGTCGATCCCGACCGCGCGGCTGGTCGCCTCACTCACGAGGGGACGGTGTACTACTTCTGCTCCTTGCCGTGTGCTGGTCACTTCGCGAGCTATCCCGAACGCTTCGCAAGAGCGACGCATTAGACGCACTACGTCCTGCCAACGCTCAGCTAGTCGGGATGCGGCGACGAGCTAGATCCACGCGGCCTCGTTGAGATGCGAGGCCGGTCTTATCACTGACCCGAGCGCACGGCGCGAACAACATCGGCGATCGTGCGACTCGTGATCGACGCGAAACGTTGATCCTCCTGCAACGCGGAATGTGTGGAGCCGTGCGCTGTTCGATGGACGCTGTTCGTTGACAGCTTCGCGAGCTTCGCCTGCGCTGCGACCCAACCAGCCTGTTGGCCGACATCGGCCGTGAGGATGCCCAGTGGTTTCTGGCCCAGGCTCAACGCTTTCGCCTGATCGAAGACCGTCGGCAGCTCGGCGAACTCGTCGTTGTTGGTTCTCAGCTCGCGAGGTTCCGAGGCGAACGCTCGTAACTGATCACGAGCGTCGGGAGGCAGAGTCGCGAAGCCCGTATCGAGCACGAGTCGTCCGAAGCCGGCACGAGAGAGTGATGGAAGCAGCGCCGAGGCGCGTCGCCATAGCTTGTAGAACGTCGGATAGTCCGGGAGATCGAACTGATACGGCGTGGCTGAGTCGATCAAGGCGACCCCCGCGACTTCCTGTGGGTACTGCGCGGCGTACACGAGCGCGTAGGTGCCGCCCGTGGAGTGCCCGGCAACCACATACGGCCCGGAGATGCGTGCAGCCTGGAGCAGGCCATGCGCGTCGGAGGACAACTCGTGGCCGTCTTGGCGACCTGGCGCTGCACCGCTCCATCCTTCTCCTGCGCGGTCGAACGCACACACTCGTGTCTCGGACGAAAGCGACCGCTGCACCCACGCCCAGCTCGGCGTTCGCTCCCCGAGTCCGTTGAAGAGCACGACCGTCGGCGTGCCGTCACCGACGCAGTTCAAGTACAGACGATGCCCGTTCACGAGATACGTCCTGCCAGCCGGTGCGGGGTTGCTGGACGACGCCTCTGCGACTGTTTCGTAGGCACCGCCGACCGCGACGAGTAGAAGGACGAAGAGCGCCGGGTAGAGGAGTGCGCGGCGTGACCAGTTGTGAAGTGAGCGGCGTGCGCCCCAGAACGACCAGCCGACGAGCAGGAGAAGAAGTAGCGGCCAGACCCAGCCCGCAAGCCCAAGTGCGTGGTTGCCTGGCGCGAGTAGCAGTATCGCCAGCCCAACGAGTGCCGCCGCGATGCCTGGTGCAAGCGCCCATCGCTGCGGTTGATCAGTGAACCGGCTCGACGCAAGCGCGAGTAGCACGAATCCTGCCCCGAGGGCGAGCAGCGCACTTCCGGTGATCTCTGACTCCTCTCCGCCTGCGAAGACGACGAGCGTGAGCACGAGGCCGAGAACGAACCCGAACGCGATCGAGCTGAACACCACGAGGCCTATGCGACCCCTCTTGCCCGGTGCTGGAGTGCCGGCGTTCGACGTAGTGGGTGATGCGGTCATGGGACTTCCTTCCTCTCCTTTACCCATCAGAACACCGTCGTCCTCTTGACATCAGACGCAGTTGTCTGCTTTATTACTCCGGACACTACTGTCTGATTTAGAGAGGACGGTCGCCATGTTCCACAAACAGTCCCACACCCAGACATCAGGAACGGCTCATGGTCTTGGCCATCAGCACGAGGACTCGGGCAAGAAAAACGGCTTGCTGCTGTTCGTGCTGCTGATCGCTCAGCTGATGGTGATCCTCGACATCACCGCCGTGAACATCGCGTTGCCAACCGTAGCCAGCGACCTTCGCCTGAGCGGCTCCGACATCAGCTGGACGATCACGAGCTACTCCCTCGTGTTCGGGAGTCTGCTCCTCTTCGGGGGACGGGCCGCCGACCTCCTGGGCCGCCGCCGGATGTTCCTAACCGGACTCACCGTCTTCGCAGTCTCGTCGTTTGCCTCAGCCACGGCGAGCGGTGCAGAGACGCTCTTCGCTGCTCGTGCGGGGCAAGGTCTCGGCGCAGCACTGCTCTCTCCCGCCGCGCTCGCGATAATCATGTCCTCCTTCCAGGGCACGCAGCGGGCGAAGGCCCTCGCCGCCTGGGCGGCAGTCGGTGGCGCAGGTGCTGCGATCGGCGTCTTGGTCGGCGGCGTCCTCACCGAACTCGCCGACTGGCGGATGATCTTCTACGTCAACCTCCCAGTCGCAGCCGCACTTGCGATCGCCGTTCTCACGGTCGTGCCGGCCGACACCCGCAGGCCACGCTGGAGCGGTCTCGACCTCCGCGGTGCACTGCTCGCCACTACGAGCCTCGGCGCGATCGTGTTCGCGATCACTCAGGGCCAAGGGGCAGGCTGGACTTCTGCCCAGACGCTCGTGGTCGGCCTCGCCGGCATTGCCGGCCTCGTCGCCTTTGCGGCTTTTGAGCTTCGCACGGATGCTCCGCTCTTGCGGATCGAGCGTCTCGCGGATCGCGCCGTCGGCGGCGGTCTCTTCCTCATGCTGGCCGCGGCAGGGTCGATCTTCGGCGTCTTTCTGCTGATCTCCCTGTACTTGCAGAACGTGCTCGGCATGGGGCCGCTCTCCACCGGCCTTGCCTTCGTCCCGCTGGCTGTCACCGCCGGAGTTGGCGCTCACGCGGCGGGACACATCGTCAGTAAGCACGGTGTCCGCGGCCCCCTCGCTGGAGCGTTTCTGGTCAGCGCGGGCGGGATGGCGCTTCTGGCCCGGGTCGGCGAGAGCGGGAGCTACCTGCGTGATGTGCTTCCCGGCATGATCATCGCCGGAGTCGCCCTCGGCGTGGCCTCTGTCTCCGTCTCCGTCGCGATCCTGACCGGCGCTCGCGAGGAGGAGTCAGGGATGATCTCGGGCCTGAACTCGACGGGTCACGAGATCGGCGGCACGCTTGGTATCGCGATCTTCGCGACTATCGCGGCTGGAAGCGGCGTACTCGTTGGCCCGCAGGCAGCGTCGGGGATCGGACATGCGTTCATCGCAGCCGCGCTCCTCGCTACTCTCGGCAGCGTCGTCGCCCTTGCTGTCCTGCCGCGGGCAAGCCACTTCGTCCCCAAGCTGCGACTCAACCCCAGCGCGATGCCGACCCACTGACGGATGGCGAACACGACCACAGCTACGAAGGCGTCAGCCCGCAAACGTCGGGCTGACGCCGACCGCAGCGTCGCCTCGATCCTCGACGCCGCTCTTGAGGCCTTGGCGAGTGATCCTGACAGCAGCATGTCGGAGATCGCTCGCCGAGCAGGCGTTGTACGAGCGACCGTCTACGTCCACTTCCCGACCCGCACGGATCTCCTCGACGCCGTCATGGACTACGCGGTCGGCATGGTCGTCGAGGCGATGAAGAGCGCCGAGCCGCAGCGCGGCGAACCGGTGGAGGCACTCGTACGAGTGCTCCGAGCGACGTGGCGGCAGCTCGCTCAGTTCCACGGCCTGCTCGCGCTCAACATGAGTCGGCTCTCGGCGGAGGAGCTTCAGCGGCGTCACCGCCCGATGCTCGACCAGTTGGAGCCTCTCATCAAACGCGGCCAGAAGAAGGGCGTGTTCAGGCGTGATCTCCCTGTTGTCTGGCACCTGGCGGTGCTCCGAGCGATCGTCCACGCGGCCAGCATCGAGATCCGAGGGGGTCGCCTCCCGGAGTCAGAAGCCGAGGCAGCGATGCTGAGTACGGCGATCTCCGCGATCTCACCGTAGAACCCTCCGGCGACCAGGCCCCACCGCCCGAGCACCTCGTGCGGGGAACGGGGGCCTGCCGGGGTCGAGCACGGAGCGTTAGACGTGCGGCTGGTGGAAAACATGGCACTCGGGTTGTAGTTTCGCCCGGCTACTCGGTGGGCGACTTGGAGGAGGAGCTTCGGGATGGCTGACGACGACCAGAGGCACGGCCACATATTCGGAGTGCTGTTCATCATCACGTTCATCACGTCGATCTCGGCGCTGGGCCTCTTCCAGCCGGTTCTCGACGACCCCGTGGGGTACATCACCGGTGGCGGGAAGGACAACCAGATCTACCTGGGCGCTCTCCTGGAGTTCTTCCTCATCGTCTCCGGCGTCGGAACGGCTGTTGCCCTCTACCCGATTGCGAGGCGGCAGAACGAAGCCCTCGCAATCGGCTACGTCGCTTCGCGAATCATGGAGTCCGTCTTCATCGCCGGCGGGATCATCTTCGTGCTCGGTGTCGTGGGCTTGCGCCATGACCTTCCGAGTGCACACGACGCCGCCTTCACGCTCGCCGCGCTCAAGGACTGGACGTTCCTCCTCGGCCCAGGGTTTTTCCCGTTGGGGAACGGCCTGCTCCTCGGCTACCTGATGTACCGCTCCGGTCTCGTCCCGCGACGCATGGCGTGGCTCGGTCTGATTGGTGGGCCGCTCCTGTTCCTCGCCAACGTCGGCGTGCTGTTCGACTTGTGGAACGCGGGTAGCACTGTGCCGGCCCTCGCAACGATCCCAGAGTTTATCTGGGAGCTGTTCCTCGGCGTCTACTGCACGATCTACGGCTTCCGGAAGGACTCACCGATCGTTCGCCCTAACTGGCGCGGGAACGCAACGGCATGACAAGCCACATGTCCGCAGAGCAGTCGGGAAACTCACTTCCTCTCTCGTGGCAGCGGCTTCTCGCCCTGTCGGGCGTTGCCTTCGCCGTTCTCTTTCTCGTCGGGTGGTTCGCGAGCGGCGGGGACGCACCTGACTACGGCGCTTCGGATCAGGCCTGGACGAACTGGGCGGATGACAACGAGTGGAAGAGCCGTATCGGTGCGTTCGCGATGCTCCTTGCAGGGTTCGTGTTCTTGCACTTCGCGGCGACCATCCGAACTGCGCTCGGTGACGCAGAGGCAAGAGTTGGCGGTTCTGTGCAACTTGCACGAGTCGCGCTTGCGGGTGCCATCACCGGCATCGCGGGCATGGTCATGGCGATCGTCATCATCTCGTCCGCGACGACCGAGGGTGCTGACGCCGATCCTGTCGTGACTCGTGCGATCGCGAGTTCCTCGGCAGGGCCTTTCCTGCTCTCGGCGATGGGCTTCGCTGCGCTTCTTCTGGCTGCTGGTCTTCTGACCCTTAGATCCGGAGTCTTCGCACGCTGGACAGGCGTCGTGGCACTCATCGGCGCGGCTGGGTTCCTCGTAGCGTTCGCAGCGGTTCTCTCGGGCCTGGGCGAAGACAGCCTGTTCGGCTTCGGTTTCTTCCCCGGCGTCCTGGCGCTCGTGATCTGGTCGATCGCGACGAGTGTCGCTCTTTACCGAGCCTTGGGAGCGCCGCCGAACTAGGCCCCCGACAGCAGGCCCATCGTCCGAGGCTTCGCGAGGGGGAGGGGGTCACGCTGCGAGTCTACGAGGGTGCTCGGGGCCGAGCGCCCAGCGGCGCGGACGCGACCGCCGAACGGGGAGGCCCGCGAGGCTCGGACGGCTCAGGCTCCGTTTGGCCCCGACCGGGGAACGCGCAGGACATGGAGGGGCGACGGTATGGCGTACCACGCCCTGGTTCCCCGGAGTGCTATCGGAGGCTCGGTCGGGGCGGGCCTCCGACATCGCTCTCGCTGTCCTACTCCCAGGTGAGAGCGCGGCGGCGTCCGTCCCCGGTCGGGCGGATGTACTTCCCCTGGCGGACGAGGAGCGGTGCCGGGCAGCGACCGCCTGCGGTCTCTACCGGCTGCCAACTGTAAGGCGACGAAGGAAATCGGACGTAGGGTGGAGGCAAGTCCCGACAAAGGAGGAGACAGTGGTCCTGGCAACGGCGAAGATCGAGGATTTCGACCGCTTCTGGAATACCTTCTCGACCAAGGGCGCTGAGAAGCGAAAGCAGCACGGTTGCAAGGGTTCGCACGTCTTTCAGGATCCAAATGAGAGCGACCGGGTTTGGGCGATCTTCGACTGGGATCAGGCGGGCTGGCAGAGCTTTGTCTCAGACCCCGAGGTCCCGCCGATCTTTCAGGAAGCCGGGTTTACGCAAGGTCCGCCCAAGTCGGCGGAGTTCCTCCGCGAGCACGACGCGTAGCCCCAGACGCCGATTCGCCCCTCGGAGGAGGCCCGCCACCCGGCGGGCCTTCGTTCAGCAGGCCCGGGCCTAGGCCAGCCGGTCCGATTCGGCGCATCATTGGGCCATGGCTCGCGAACCCGACACTCAGCTTGAGTGCCCCACCTGCACCGAGCGCGGAGGGAAGTCGACCACGACGACGCACAGCGTCTACTCGTACCCAGACGGGTGGGCCGACCTCAACCGCCTAAGACAGCTCAAGACGGCTGGATCTGGGTGCTCACTGGCGCGCAACTGGCGCGCAGAGCCGCCGAAATCGAGGCGCACATTGGATCAGCCACGCTCGGCACCAACTTCGAGGTCAGGTACCCGAACAACATCGCCCGCACAGCCGTCGTCGTCGCCAGAAGTCTTGCCTGCCCCCCGGGATCCCGGCTCTTCGACGGCGCTTGCCACCCTTATAGCCGCCGGTAGCGGCTAGGCGAGACGAGGCCGCCGGGCGACCGCCCACCCGCGCCCGAGCAGGCCCCCCCTCCCGCGACCAGGCCCCCATCGCGGCCAGTGGTCACAGTGCTGTGCTGGAGCGGGATGCGTGTCAGCGAGGCGCTTGGCCTGCGCTGGCGTGACATCGACCTGGTCGAGGGTGTCCTCCGCATCTCGGGACAGCTTGCTCCCCTCGAGCGTGGCGAGACGCCGTACACCGTCCAGACGAAGTCGCGCCGCGGCGTCCGCGAGATGCCGTTCCTCCCGGTGGTGCGCGAGACCCTGGAGGCTGCCCTTGCCACCGAACTAGCAGCCGGTCGTGGGCAGACGGACGACTTCGTATTCGTTACGCGAGAGGCCGTTTACTCGGCAGAACATCAGCGAGCGGGCTATCGAGGAGGCCGGCGTACGTGCGGGTCTGGGCGGTGGGGTTCGCGCCCAAGTGCTCCGGCACAGCCTCTGCACGTTCATGGCGTAGTCTGATGTGCCACCGAACGAAGCAAGCGGCACTCACGGGACACACCGGGCCGTCTGGTGGAAGAGCTACGTCCAGCCCCGCCGAGACGCCGAGTCACGGCGCGAAAACATCGAGAAGATGACCGCTCGCGGCCTCGGAGTTCTTGGAGAGGTTGACCAGAGGTTGACCAGCGCATGATCCAGCGGCACTCGCTGCCCTGCTGGAACACAAAAGGCCCGCGCTTGCAGGCCTTCTCCGCAAGCCCTCTGACGGACTCGAACCGTCGACCCCCTCCTTACCATGGAGGTGCTCTACCAACTGAGCTAAGAGGGCAGGAGCGGCGAGTGTAGCGCCCGTGTTGCGCCGGCTCCGTCGCCCGCCGCGCGTCGCTTGTCGCACCGCGTGCAGGGGAGTACCTTCGAGACGCGGGGGAGAGTGCGACGGAAGGAGCGACGGATGGGTGAGGCTCGACACGTAGCCGAGGAGTTCGTCGAGGCTTTCAACGCGCACGACGAGGCGCGGATGCGCAACCTCGATCGGGACGACGTCTCGTTCGAGGGGCCGGGCGACGTCAGCCTCACCGGCCCGGACGCCACGACCGCATACGCGATGGCGTGGATCCATGCGTTCCCGGACGCGCGGATCGATGTGCGCAACACGATCGTGGGCGACGGCTGGGCCGTGCA
>Ga0207661_10003313_pt1 | contig 11175 bp, 10 predicted proteins | sample KBSC713LmetaG_FD_184337 | JGI IMG/M metagenome (GOLD analysis project Ga0207661, IMG submission 184337) | Corn rhizosphere microbial communities from Kellogg Biological Station, Michigan, USA - KBS C7.1-3L metaG (SPAdes) (version 2) | ecosystem: Host-associated > Plants > Roots > Rhizosphere ... | reverse complement strand
GACCTGGCGATCGTCGCGATCTGGGGCGTGGCCGGCCTGCTGCTGGCGATCCGCTTTTTCCGCTGGACACCGCGCGGCGGCTGATCCGCTCGCCCGTATAGCCTCCATTCACGATGCTTCACCACGTCCTATTGGAGGTTTCCGACCTCGAGCGGAGCGGGTCGTTCTATGACGCGCTGCTCGCCCCGCTTGGCTGGCGGCGTCACTTCGAGGAGGACAAAACGATCGGTTGGGGCATCGCCAAACCGGTCTTCTTCATCGCTTCCCACCACGAGCCGAAGGCCGGTTTCGGCCTGCTCAGCTTCTCCGCGCTCGGGATAGTCGCCGTCAAGGCGGCCTGGGAAGGCGGCATGAACGGCGGCGGCACCGTGGTCTCCGAGCCCGGCGAGCGTCGCTCCTACGGCTCGGGTTCCTACTCGGCTTTTCTCAAAGACCCTGACGGGTACGAGATAGAGATCACGATCGGGTCGGACTGAAGCTTGTCAGCGGGCCGGCAGGCGCCGGTCCATAACATCGAGACATCTCCCACAACGAGTCCAGGAGGAACTGAGCAATGGCTGTGAAGGTCGGTATCAACGGCTTTGGGCGGATTGGCCGCAACGTGTTCAGAGCAGCGCATGCCGCCGGGGCCGACCTGGAATTCGTCGCCGTCAACGACCTCGTCGATACGGCCACGATGGCCAACCTGCTCAAGTACGACTCGATCCTCGGCCGCTTCCCGGGCGAGGTCGAGGCCGCCGACGCCGCGCTCAACATCGACGGCAAGGAGCTGAAGGTGCTCGCCGAGCGCGATCCGGCGGCGCTGCCCTGGGGCGATCTCGGTGTCGATGTCGTGATCGAGTCGACCGGACTCTTCACCAAGCGCGAGGACGCCGCCAAGCACCTCGAGGCGGGCGCCAAAAAGGTGATCATCTCGGCGCCGGCAACCGAACCCGACGTCACCGTCGCCCTCGGCGTCAACTTCGACTCCGCCTACGACCCGGCGAGCCACCACGTCATCTCCAACGCCTCCTGCACGACCAACTGCCTCGCCCCGCTGGCCAAGGTGCTGCACGAGGCGTTCGGGATCGAGCAGGGGCTGATGACGACGATCCACGCCTATACCGCCGACCAGCGCCTGCAGGACATGCCGCACAAGGACCCGCGGCGCTCGCGCGCCGCGGCGCTCAACCTGATCCCCACGACAACCGGTGCCGCCAAGGCGGTCGGCTTGGTGCTGCCGGAGCTGAACGGCAAGCTGAACGGCTTCTCGATGCGGGCGCCGGTGCCGACCGGGTCGGCCGTCGACCTCGTCTTCACCACCCCGGAGTCGCTCGACAAGGACAAGATCAACGCCGCGCTGAGGGAGGCCGCGGAGGGCCCGCTGACGGGCATCCTCGCCTACACCGAGGACCCGATCGTCTCCACCGACATCGTCGGTGACCCGCATTCCTCGATCGTCGATGGGCAGTCGACGATGGTGATCGGCGACGGCCGCATGGCGAAGGTGATCAGCTGGTACGACAACGAGTGGGGCTATTCAAACCGCTGTGTCGAGCTGGCCGGCAAGGTCCTCTGATCAGAGCGGCGCGGGAGCTGCCGTGAGCTTTTCAAAGGCCAGTGTGCGTGACGCCGAGGTGACGGGGAAGCGCGTGCTGGTCCGGGTCGACTTCAACGTGCCGCTGGACGGTGGCGGGGTGGCTGACGACACCCGCATTCGGGCGGCGCTGCCGACGATCGAGTCGCTGCGCGAGCGCGGCGCCTCGCTGGTCCTGGTCTCCCACCTGGGGCGGCCGAAGGGAGAGGTCGTGCCGGAGCTCTCGATGAAGCCGGTAGGCGAGCACCTGGCGGAGTTGCTCGGGGCGCCCGTGCAGCAGGCGCCCGCCGTGGTCGGCGACAAGGTCAAGGAGCTGGCCGAGGGGTTGGGAGCGGGCGACGTGCTGCTGTTGGAGAACGTCCGCTTCGAGCCGGGGGAGACCGAGAACGACTCCGGTCTTGCCGGCGATCTCGCCGCGCTCGCCGACCTCTACGTTAACGACGCCTTTGGTGCTGCCCACCGCGCCCACGCCAGCACTGCCGGCGTCGCCGGCCTCCTGCCGGGTTACGCCGGGCTCCTGCTCGAGCAGGAGCTGACCGAACTGGGCCGCGTGGTCTCCTCGCCGTCGCGGCCGCTGGTCGTCGTCCTCGGCGGCGCCAAGGTGACCGACAAGGTCGGCGTGATCGACCGCTTCCTCGAGATCGCCGACGAGATCCTGATCGGCGGCGCGATGTGCTTCAGCTTCTTCCGTGCCCAGGGCATCGCCACCGGCAACTCGCTGGTCGAGGAGGAGGGGGTGGAGCTGGCGGGTGAGGCGCTGCAGCAGGCCGAGAGCGCTGCCTGCGCGCTGCGCCTGCCTGTGGATCTGGTCCTCGGCAAAGCCTTCGATGCCGAGACCGAGGTGCGCGCGAGCGACGGGGTCGAGGTGCCCGACGGTTGGATGGGACTCGACATCGGCCCGCGCAGCGCCGCCGCCTACGCCGAGCGGATCGGCGCCGCCGGCACTGTGCTCTGGAACGGGCCGATGGGCGCTTTCGAGCTGCTGCCGTTCGCCGCTGGCACCCGCACGGTCGCCGAGGCAGTCGCGAGCGCGCCAGGAACGACCGTGATCGGCGGTGGCGACTCGGTCGCCGCCCTGCAGCAGTTCGGCCTTGCCGACAGAGTTGACTGGCTCTCAACCGGAGGAGGAGCATCCTTGGAGCTCTTGGAGGGAAAGAAGCTGCCCGGCGTGGAGGCCCTGCGCGATGCCTAGGACCCCATACATCGCCGCCAACTGGAAGATGCACAAGACCGTCGCCGAGGCGGGCGAGTTCGTCGACGCCCTGCTGCCGCAGATCGCGGCGACGCAGTCAGACGTGGTGATCTGCGCGCCCTTCACCGCCCTGACCGCCGTGGTCGAGCGCCGCTACGGCACCGCGGTCAAGGTCGCCGCCCAGAACATGCACGAGCAGGACTCGGGCGCCTTCACCGGCGAGGTCTCGGCGCCGATGTTGGTCGAGCTCGACGTCGAGGCGGTCGTGCTTGGCCACTCCGAGCGCCGCCAGTACTTCGGCGAGACCGACGAGGCGCTGGCCCGCAAGGTGCCGGCCGCGCTTGCCGCCGACCTCGAGCCGATCCTCTGCGTCGGCGAGACGGAGGAGGCGCGCGACGCCGAACAGACCGAGGCCGTGCTGGAGCGCCAGCTGCAGGCGGACCTGGCCGAGGTGGTGGGGACCAAGCTGGGCGAGGTGGTGATTGCCTACGAGCCGATCTGGGCGATCGGCACCGGCCGCACCGCGACCCCCGAGCAGGCGCAGGAGGTCTGCGCCTTCATCCGCGACACGGTGCGCGAGCAGGGCGGTCCGGCCGACGAGGTGCGGATCCTCTACGGCGGCTCGGTCAAGCCCGCCAATGCCGCCGAGCTGCTCGGCCGGCCCGACATCGACGGCGCCCTGGTCGGCGGCGCCGCACTCGACCCCGCCGATTTCGCCGCGATCGTCAAGGCGGCTGGGTGACCGTCCCCTCGCTCGCTCTGGTCATCCTCGATGGCTGGGGGCTTGCCGAGCCCGGACCGGGCAATGCGATATCGCTGGCCGAGACACCGGTCTTCGACCGGCTCTGGAGTGACTACCCCCACACACAGCTCTCTGCCCAGGGTCGTGACGTCGGCCTGCCCGACGGCCAGATGGGCAATTCCGAGGTAGGCCACCTCAACCTCGGCGCGGGCGCGATCGTCAAGCAGGACCTGGCGCGGATCGACGACTCGATCGCCGACGGCAGCTTCTTCGACAACGAGGCCCTGCTCGGCGCCTGCGAGCGGGCCCGCAACAGCCCGCGCGGGCGCCTGCACCTGCTCGGCCTCGTCTCGGACGGCGGCGTTCACTCGGGCTGGGAGCACATCGAGGCGGCGATCGAGCTCGCCTCCCAGGAGGGCGTTCCCGACGTCGTCTTCCATGCTTTCACCGACGGTCGCGACACCCTGCCCCACGGCGGCAAGGGTTACGTGCACGAGCTCGAGCGCTGGCTGCGGCAGGCCGGCCGGGTTGCCACGGTCAGCGGCCGCTACTACGCGATGGACCGCGACACCCGTTGGGAGCGGATCAAGCTCGCTTACGACGCGATCGTCCACGCCCAGGGCCTGCGCGCTGCCGGCTCCGAGGAGGCGATTGCCGCTTCGTATGAGCGCGGCGAGACCGACGAGTTCGTCAAGCCGACCGTGATCGGCGATTACGACGGAGTGGCCGAGGGCGATGTCGGCGTCTTCATCAACTTCCGCCCCGATCGGGCCCGCGAGATGACTCGGGCATTGTCCGAGCCCGACTTCAGCGAGTTCCCCCGCGCCGGCGGGCCGATCCTCGACCTGACCACGATGACCTCCTACCGCAAGGGCTGGCCCTATCCCGTCGCCTTCCCCGAGGCGCGGCCGCAGACGACCCTGGCGGAGACGATCTCCGAGGCCGGTGGGCGCCAGCTGCACGTCGCCGAGACCGAGAAGTACGCCCACGTCACCTATTTCTTCAACGGCGGTCGCGAGCAGGAGTGGGAGGGGGAGGAGCGCCGGCTGGTTGAGTCGCCGCGCGACGTGCCGACCTACGACCACAAGCCGGAGATGAGCGCACGCGCAGCCGCCGACACCTTCGTCGGCCACTGGGCTGCCGACGATTACCGCTTCGGCATCATCAACTTCGCCAACCCCGACATGGTCGGCCACACCGGCGTGATCCCGGCCGCGGTCGCAGCCGTCGAGGAGGTTGACGGCTGCCTCGGCGAGGTGATCGAGGCGGTCACCGCCAAGGGCGGCGCCTGCATCGTCACCGCCGACCACGGCAATTGCGACCACATGCTCGAGCCCGACGGCTCGCCCAACACCGCCCACTCGCTCAATCCGGTGCCGTTGATCGTCACCGCCGAGGGCATCACGCTGCGCGAGGGCGGCATCCTCGCCGACGTCGCCCCCACGGCCCTCGCCCTCCTCGGCATCCGCCAGCCCGAGGCGATGACCGGGCGGTCCTTGATCGACGAGTGAACGGTTGACCCACCGATACGGTGGTCAACGGTTCAGCGAGCGGACATGCGAGTCGATGTAGACAGGCTGAGGTTCGAGATCGGGGCGCGCGACGGCGCCGCGCGGACCGGCGTGCTGCACACGGCCCACGGGCCCGTCCAGACGCCGGCTTTCATCCCGCTGGCGACGAAGGGGACGGTGCGCGGGCTCGAATCGCACGAGGTCGCCGGGCTGGGCTACGAGCTGGTGCTCGGCAACACCTACCACCTGTTCGTCTCGCCGGGTCCGGAGCGGATCGCTAATGCGGGCGGTTTGCACGGCTTCATGGGCTGGGAGCGGGCGCTGATCACCGACTCCGGCGGTTTCCAGGTCTTCTCGCTGGCGCACGGCGGTGTCGCCAACGAGGTCAAGGGCAGCGGCCGACAGGGTGGCGCTCAGGGCTCGGTGGTCTCGATCGAGGAGGAGGGCGTCCACTTCCGCTCCTACCGCGATGGCACCGCGCTGTTCATCTCGCCCGAGGTCTCGATGCAGGTGCAGGCGGCGCTCGGCTCCGACATTGCGCTCGTCTTCGACGAGTGCACGCCCTTCCACGCCGACCGCGACTACACCGCCCGCTCGACCGAGCGCACCCACCGCTGGCTCGACCGCTGCCTCGCCTGGCACGGCGAGAACGGGCCGGCGCGCCAGGCGATCTTCGGCATCGTCCAGGGCGGCGTCTACGAGGACCTGCGTCGGGAGTCGGCCGAGGCGGTCTCCTCGGCCGGCGTCGACGGCCTGGCGATCGGCGGCACCCTCGGCCGCGACAAGGCCGAGATGCGCGAGGTGCTCGGCATGACCGCGCCGCTGCTCCCCGAAGCGGCGCCCAAGCACCTGCTCGGCATCGGCGAGGTCGACGACCTGCTCGCCGGCATCGCCCTCGGCCTCGACGTCTTCGACTGCGCCGTGCCGACCCGCCTCGCCCGCCACGGCGTCGCCCTCGTCCCCGACCCCGGGAACCGCTTCCGCCTCGACCTGCGCAAGTCAGGCCACGAAGGCAACCGCGACCCGATTGCCGCCGATTGTCCCTGCCCCGCCTGCCAGAACCACGACCGCGACTACCTCAGCTACCTCTCCCGCGCCGAGGAGCTGACCGCGGTCCGCCTCCTCTGCATCCACAACCTCACCTACCTGCAGGAGCTGATGAAACACGCCCGCGCTGCGATCGAGGCCGGAAGCTTCAGCGCCTACTCGAGCGCGGTTCTCTCCGGGAAATCGCCCTGGTCCGTCTGAAAGGGCGGTGATCCCCTCCCGGGGAGGCTTGGGAGCGGAACGATCTCGAAGCTAAGTTCACTGCAGGCCGGACGGTCTCCCCGGGAGGGGATCACCGCCCTTTATCACCGCCACTATTCCTGGTTCTTCTTGACCAGTTCCTTGAATTCTTCGACCACCTTGTCGACCGTGTTGCCGGCGACTTCGGTCGCCTTGATCCCCGTCGCTTTGTCGGTCGTGTAGATCACGGCAGCGGCGACCGCGGCGGCGATCAGCACCAGGGCGACGAGCGCCATGATGAAGCGGGCGAAGCGCGAGAAGGCGCTGCGCTTGCGTGGCGCCTGCGCGACTGGGCGAGCCGGAGGGGGTGGTGCCTGATGCTGTGGCGCCCGCGCTACCGGGCGCCGGGTCGGTGAGGGCTGCGCGGGGCGGTACTCGGTTTGCGCGGTCTGGTCGAGGCGGCGGGTCGCCGTCTCGCCGCTGCCGAGCACGTTGGTCGCGGCGGTCCCCGCTTCCAGCGGCAGGGTCACGTCCTCACCCTGCATGCCGAGGGCCAGGCCGCCGGCGAACTCGCTGGCGCTGGCGTAGCGGCGGTTGGGATCGCCCTCGAGCGCCCGCAGCACCGCCGCGCCGAGCGCCCCCGGCACCTCGTCGTTGTAGGTGCTGGGTGGCAGCGGCTTCTCGTTTTGCTGGCGCACCGCCAGCTCGGCCAGGGTCGAGCCCTCATAGGGCAGGCGCCCGGTGAGGAACTGGTAGAGGACGACGCCGAGCGCGTAGACGTCGGTCGCGGGCGTCGCCTCCTCGCCGCGCACCTGCTCGGGCGAGAGGTAAGCGGCGGTGCCGACGACCGAGCCGACCTGGGTGATGCGGGTTTGTTCGACCGCGCGGGCGATGCCGAAGTCGGTCAGCTTCATCGTCATCTCGCCACCGCCGACCGGGCCGCCGACGATCATCAGGTTGCCGGGCTTGACGTCGCGGTGGATGATCCCGCGGCGGTGGGCGTAGTCGAGGCCGGCGCAGGCCTGGGCGCCGATCTCGGCCGTGGTCTCGCCGTCGAGCGGGCCGTGGCGCTGCAGGATCTGCGCCCCTGAGCGCCCCTGCACGTACTCCATGACGATGTAATGGCGCCCCTCGTCGATGCCGGTGTCGTAGACCTGGACGATGTTGGGGTGAATCAGCTTCGCCACCGCCAGCGCCTCGCGGCGGAAGCGTTCGACGAAGCGCTGGTCGTCGGAGAGGTGCTCGGCGAGGATCTTGACCGCGACCGTGCGCTCGAGGATCAGGTCGGTTGCCTGGTGCACGCTCGACATACCGCCCGAGCCGAGTCGCTCGCCGATCTCATAGCGTCCGGAGAGGATTCCCGAGGCCACTATTCGTTCCCCTGTTCCGGCGTCACCGGGGCGCCCGGGCCGACGCCGCCCGAGGGGCCGGTGCCGCCGCCTTCGGGGGTCGGCGGGACCGGCGTGGTCGGCGTTTCTTCGGGAGTGGTTTTTTCGACCGGCGCCGGTTCGCTTTTTTCCGCTTTCTCTTCTTCTCTTTCGCGGTCTTTTTCTTCCTTTTCCCGTTCCTTTTCTTCCTTCTTTTCCTGGCCGGGTGGGATTTTTTCGGTTTCTTCGGTGGTCGTGGCTTCGCTCTCGGGGGCGATCGTTTCGGTGTCTTCTTCCTGACAGCCGGCGACGACTTCGCTCAGTCGCGTCGCGCCTCGTTCCAGCGCTTCGACCAGCTTCGGGTCGACCCCGCTCAGCCCTTCGACCTGGGTGTTGACTTCGGCGACTGCGTCTTCGGCGCCGACGCATTCGCCTTCTTCGGCGTACTGCTTGACGCGATCGAGGTTTTCGGTGATTTCCGCCGCGGTGTTGCCCGGCAGCAGCTTGGCGTCTTCGCCGCCTCCGCAGGAGGCAAGCCCGAGCGCCGCCGCGACCCCGAGGGCAAGGGCGAGCGTGGATATGGCCGGCTGACGCACCGTTGCGAGTCTAGAGAACGACTTTTGGCGCATATTTTCCCTGCACTTGAGCGTCACTGGCCGGTGTAGAGGCGGTCGGCGAGGCGGCTCGGCAGGCCCGCTGCCGCGATCGGTGCCGCGGCGCGCTCGATCTCATAGGGGACGCGGTGGAAGCGGGCGGTCCGCGCCTCGGTGTCGAGCTCCAGCCAGGCTGCCCGGGGATCGCCGTCACGCGGCTGACCGACGCTGCCGGGATTGATCAGCCAGGCGCCGCCGCTGAGCTCGAGCAGGGCCCCGTCGCTGGCCTGGGCACCGCGCGTGTCGTCCCTGGAGCCACCGTCGGGCCGGTTGAAGAAGAGCGCCACGTGGGAGTGTCCGATCAAGCCGATCGGCCGGGGGTTCGCATCGATGCCGGCATCGGCTTGCTCGCTGGAGAGCACGTACTCCCAGACCGGGTCGCGCGGCGAGGCGTGGAAGAGGCCGATCCCCTCGCGCTCGCCCTCCGGCTCGAGCTCGCGCAGGAACCCCAGCGTGTTCTCGCTGACGTTGGCCCGCGTCCACTCGACCGCCAGGGCGGCGGCCTCGGAGAAGGAGCCGATGTCGAGCGCGCCCAGCACCGCCAGATCGTGGTTGCCGACCAGCGTCACCGCGCAGCGCTCGCGGACCAGGGCGGCGCAGGCGTCGGGCTCGACGCCGTAGCCGAGCACGTCGCCGAGGCACCAGATCTCCTCGGCGCCTGCCTCGTCGACCGCCGCGAGCACGGCCTCGAGCGCGGGCAGGTTGGCGTGGATGTCGGTAATTGCGGCGATTCGCACGCCGGCCAGCGTACTCAGTGGCCTGCGCGGCGATCACAGAGCGCAGCCGCTGCCGCCTCTCCATACGATGAGCGCGACGATGGCAGCAGCCGATCCGATCGCCGACCTGCGCAGCGCAGTCGATGCCGCCTGTCGCGCCTTGCGCGAAGGCGAGCCGAGCGGCCCCGAGCCCAGCCTGGAGCGGCCGCCGAAGGTCGAGCTGGGCGACTACAGCTCCAACGCCGCGATGCTGCTGGCGGCGCCCCTCGGCGAAAACCCGCGCGACGTCGCCGCCCGTCTGGCCGAGCGGCTGCGCGCCGACCTGGGGGAGGAGACGGTCGAGCGGATCGAGGTTGCCGGCCCCGGCTTCATCAACTTCTTCCTCGCCGACGGCTGGTACCGCGAGGCGATGATCAGCCTCTCTGCGGCCGGCGCAGAGCTCGGACCGCCGCCGACCGACTCGCCCGAGCGCGTCCTGGTCGAGTTCGTCTCTGCCAACCCGACCGGGCCGCTGCACGTCGGCGGCGGCCGTCACGCCGCCTACGGCGACTCGCTCGTGCGCCTCCTGGAGGCGGCCGGGCACGAGGTCCAGCGCGAGTTCTACGTCAACGACGCCGGCGGTCAGATCGAACGCTTCGCTGCCTCGATCGCGGCGCGGATGAAGGGCGAGGAGCCGCCCGAGGACGGCTACAACGGTACTTACGTCGGCGAGCTCGGCGAACGGATCGCCGCCGAGGAAATCGACGCGGGTGACCTGAAGGCGATCGGCACCCGTGGCGTCGAGCTGATCCTCGAGCAGGTGCGCGGCACGCTCGATCGCTTCGGCGTCCGTTTCGACAGCTGGTTCTCCGAGCGCGACCTCTACAGCCGCGGCGAGGTCGATGCGGCCCTGGTGCAGCTCGACGAGGCGGGGCACACCTACCGCCACGAGGAGGCGCTCTGGCTGCGCACCACGACCTTCGGCGACGACAAGGACCGGGTGCTGATCCGCGCCAACGGCGAACCGACCTACCTCGCCGCCGACGTCGCCTATCACTGGGACAAGCTGGAGCGCGGCTTCGATCGCCTGATCAACATCCTTGGCGCCGATCACCACGGCTACGTCGCTCGCCTGCGCGCTGCGATCGAGGGCCTCGGCGCCGACCCCGCGCGCTTCGAGGCCCTGATCATGCGGCTCGTCCACATCGTCGAAAGCGGCGAGCGGGCGCAGATGTCGAAGCGCAGCGGCGACTTCGTTGCGCTCGACGAACTGCTCGACGACATCGGCGTCGACGCGACCCGCTGGTTCATGCTCTGGCGCAGTCACGACACCACGGTCGACCTCGACCTCGACCTTGCCCGCCGCCAGTCCAACGACAACCCGGTCTACTACGTCCAGTACGCGCACGCACGGATCGCCAGCATCCTGCGCAAAGCCGAGCGGCAGACCGACGAGATCGCCGCCGGTGCCGGAGCGGCGACGCCCGGCACGGCGCTGGAGCCGGCCGAGCGCGAGCTGATAAAGCGCCTGCTCGAGTTCCCCGACGAGGTCCGCGAGGCCGCCGCGCGTCGCGCGCCGCACCGGATCTGCACCTACGCCACCGCCGTCGCCGCTGATTTCCACGGCTTCTACCGCGATTGCCAGGTCGTCGGGGCCGAGGGAGAGGGCGTCGAGCGCGCGCGGCTGGCACTCTCCCAGCTGACGATGCGCACCATCGCCGGCTCACTTGGCCTACTCGGCATCTCCGCCCCGGAGCGGATGTGATGCTGGGCCGCCGCGACAAGCAACCCGTTCTGGTCGAGGTGGAGCATTCCGAGCGGGCGTCGAGCCGGCCGGGAGCGCTGGGGCGCGCCGAGCTGCAGGCATACGCCGAGCTGGCGACGAAGCTGACCAAGACCGGCTCCGTCTTCCTGACCGGGCCGGCCAAGGGCCAGGTATCGCTGGGCCTGGCCGCCGCCGCGACCGCGGACGGCCGCCGGGTGGCGCTGCTCGAGTGCGATCTCGCCGAGCCGGCCCTGGCCGAGAGGCTCGGCCTGGCCGGCGGCCCGGGGCTGCACGACTACCTGGTCGACGAGGCCGATGCCGGCGAGATCCTGCAACCGCTGGTCCTTGCCGGCCCCGCCGCAGGCAGAGCCACCGAGCCGCTCACTTGCATCGTCGCCGGCGAGCCCGAGCCGAAGCCGGTGGCGCTGCTCGACTCAGAGCGCTGCG
>Ga0207661_10003312_pt1 | contig 11178 bp, 10 predicted proteins | sample KBSC713LmetaG_FD_184337 | JGI IMG/M metagenome (GOLD analysis project Ga0207661, IMG submission 184337) | Corn rhizosphere microbial communities from Kellogg Biological Station, Michigan, USA - KBS C7.1-3L metaG (SPAdes) (version 2) | ecosystem: Host-associated > Plants > Roots > Rhizosphere ... | reverse complement strand
CGCGGAAGTAGTCCCGCTTCGCGCAGATCTGCATCGCGATCTCGACCGGGATGTAACGCGGCGTGTCGACCTCGAGATCGTGACCCGCCATGCGATATCGCTCGAGCTCGGACTCGATCGGCGGATTGAACGGCAGGTCGGGGTTCTTGCTGGCGAACGGATCGACGGTGACGAAGACGGTGCGCCAACTTCCCGTCCAGCGAAACGTCGCGGCTGCCTGCTGGACCTGCGGATGACGCTCGGTTTTCGCGGCGTAGTCGTCCGTCGTGACGGCGCGCTCTTGCGAGCGGAACGCGACTGGCGCGAATCGGCGGACATCTTCGGACGTTTCGAGATCCGTTCCGCCGCCCGCCGGCAGCGGATTCCGAACATGGTCGATGCCGGCGATGACGGACGCCGCGATGTGCGCAATCGAATCTGCACCGACATTGCCGCGCGTTCCGTTCCCGACGCGATAGAACGCGTTGAACACCGTGCCCGTCACCGGGCGTAGCGCGTTCGTACCGTCGCCGAATCGGAGCTGCGACGTGCCATCGGTCTCCGTTTCGACGACGAAGTCGCGTGCGCTTTCGCTCGAGCTCAGAAGGTCGCGTCGCACCGTCCATTTGTCGTTCGACGGACCGGTTTCGAGACGGATCTGCGGCAACGCCGTTCCGATTTCCCAGCGCATCGCGGCCGACGCGGACGCCGTCTCGTCGAATGGCGCCGCGCATGTGACGGGCTTTCGCGCGAGCAGCGGTCGATATCGAGCTGGCACTGGCTCGCGTGAACGATCCTCGCAGGCGCACGAGCCGGCAGCGGGACGGAGAATCTTCGGCGGCGGAACCGGCGGCGTGACCGTTTCGAGAACGCTCAAGCCATGATCGGCCGGCACAATGTTCCCGTGCGCGACACTGACGACGATCGCCTTCTTTCCACCTTTTCCGTCGTCGACCGTCGACGAGATGCAAACGGAAAACGGCAGCGCGTCGGCGTCGCTCCAGGCGATCTCGGTGACGTCGACCGGATTGTTGTTCGCCGGATCCTGAAAGCGTCCGCCAAGCGGGTCGGAGGTCGTCGTCACTTTGGTGAGGCGAACGGCACAGCGGTGTGACGGATCTGCATCTCCCGCCTCTCCCGTCTCCGGGCCGAGGACCTCCTCGAACACGAGGACGTCGCCGGCCTTCAGCTTGTCGAGCTTCCCGACGAGCGTCGCGCGCGTCGCACCGCTCGGCAGACAGCAGTTCGATGCGCCCCACGTGTAGAAATCGATCTCGTTGTGCTGCGGGTAGAGCGTCGAATCGACCAGCGGTTCGAAGACCTCGGGCCGCAGATTCGCGAGCACGGCGTCGATGTGTGCGTCGTCGAGCACGGGCGAAGCTGCGACGCGCGACAAAAACTTCGTCGTGACGCCGGTGATCGCATTCGCGCGTGGAAGCGAGAGTCCCGACGGCGACGCGGTGTTGTCGAGCACGACCTGAACCCAGACGCGCGCGTTGCACCCATCGTGCATCGGATAGTCGACGAGGCGAGCATGTCGTCGCACGGAAACGCGCTTGCGCGCGGTGCCGAGGTATGCTTCGGTCGCGACGGCATCCTGCCGATACGTGAGATAGTCAGCGACATACGCAACGAGCTCGACCAACGTGATCCCCAAGTCTGCCGCATGACGCTCGGCCCATTCAGGACTCAGCGCCGAGATGCGGTCGAGCATCAATCGCCGGAAGGTCGAGTAATCTCTGGCGAGATAGTCGATGTCGATCGTCGGCTTCGCCGTCGGCGCACATTCGCACGACGGCGAGCAATCGAAGTCGCTCGGACAATCCGCCTTGAACGAGAAGTCGACCCCCGAGAGCTGCGGATCGAAGCTCGATGGCGGATCGCTCGTGTCGGGATTCGCGACGATTGATAGCCGATACGTCGATCCGTCGCCACGCTTGCTCGTGCGAAGTGTGACTGAATTGGCGGTTGTTGCGAGAATCGTCACGCCGATGTTCCGGCTGTCCGCTCGCGCGCCGCCGTCGATGCGGATCGTCGCCGGCGTCAACGCCGCGCTTTGCGCCGGAGTCAGCGAATTGACGAAGAACACCGTCACCTTTCGCTGCCACACCAGGGAATCGCGAGTGGCGACGGGCATCGCCGCGTACTGAGCTGCCTCGATCGTATCGAGGTCTGTCGGCAGGAGATCCGACACTTCGAGGAAGTCGATCCCGTTGAGCGCGGGAACTTCCTGCAAAGCGGCGCGACGACGATCGTCGCAGCAGAAGAATGCCGATGCGCTCATCGTCTACCTCGCGATCACAGCGGTTCCGGTTTCGCCCGTGCGGCGCACGACGTAGCGCACCTCGATCCGGAGCGTCGAATCCTCGGACTCCACTTGCACGTCGGTCACTTCGATGACGTCGCCAAGCCAGGTTTGTAGGCCAGCCTGGATGCTCATGCGCATTGCCGAGGCGAGCGCATCGCTGTTCGGGGAGAAGACGAGCATTTGGGCGCCGCTTCCAAACGTCGGGCGATTCACGCGTTCGCCCGGCGCGGTGAGGAGCACCTGCTCGATCATGTCGCGAATGTGATCGTCGTCGCTCACGTCGGCGGTACGTCCTCGGCCATCGAATCGGAGTGGGAAGTCGATGTTCATGAGCACTCTCTCATCACGTCGCGATGACGCGCGGTTGAACGACGACGACCGTGAGCGGGACGCCGGTCGGTGCGCACACGGCGACGCCGGTCTGGACGACGACTGGAGCGCCGCCCGCGAGCACTCGCGTCGCGCCAACGACCCACTGCGCGGTCACGCAGGGGCCGCCGGACACTGGAGGAAATGGGCATCCCGCGATGACGTACGGCGCGGTGAGCGTCGTGACGGGTTGGCCGCTGACGAGCACGCGCGGAAACGGCGCGGTCGGAGTGGCTTGTCCGGCGTGCGCGCAGAGAACGGTCGCGCCGAGGTGTACAATAGGTCCCGGCATGTCAGCGCTGCGGCATGTCATCCCGAGCGCAGCGAGGGATCGCTTTCTCGGCGAGGTTGTGGAACATGTTTGGCGGGAAAGCGATCCCTCGTCGCTGCTGCTCCTCGGGATGACTTCGAGTGCGTATTTGGAAAGCGATCCCTCGTCGCTGCTGCTCCTCGGGATGACTTCGAAAGGGCGTTTGATGCTCCTCGGGATGACTTCGAATGGGCGTTTGATGCTCCTCGGGATGACTTCGAATGGGCGTTTGACGCTCCTCGGGATGACGTGGCGTGACGTTCATGTGATCGTCAACGCCCCCGCATTGATCGTCACCGTCGGACCGGTCATCACGATCATCGCGCCTTTGCCGTTCGAGATCGTGATCCCGATGTCACTCACCGAGATCATCGCTCCCGTTGCAGTCTTGAGAAGAATCCCACCGGTTGGGCCGGGGAGATCAGAGATCTGGAAAGTCACTTGCGTCGCCGTCTGCATCACCACCGACGACAGCGGCGCCTGCGTCTGCATCGCGATGGCCGGCACATCAGCGGCCGAGCCGTACCAACATCCGGACCAAATCGGGTGATCGGGATCGCCCTGCTCGAACTCGACCCACACTCCCGTTCCGATCTGCGGAATCGACCAGAAGCCCATCTGCTTGCCCGTCACCGGGAAGCATGGCATCGCCCAGCTCGACGGGATTTCGCCGAGGACGTCGGGGACCTGCACCATCACGCGGCCGATCTGCATCGGATCGATGTTGTTGATCACCATGCCGCGATACTTCCCGTAGAATTTCGATCGCGGATCGCTCATGCCGGCACCACTGGCGTGATCGACACGAGCGCGTTTCTCGTCAGCGAGAATTTCTGCTTGAATTCCCCTTGTTTGAGACTGCTCGTTACGCTTTTCACATAGTATAAGCCGTCGAATGCCATCCCAGCGCCGCGAACGCCGACGAGTTGTCGGGCCTTGAGGAGTCGCCCATATCGCAGCACGTCGAGCGATCCCTGCCCTTCGACGATATCCGAAGACCTCGACGCCGCTGCGACACCTCTCGCCAGCGCCGCGATCGGCGACAGCTTCGCGGTGTCCTTCATGAAGGTGATCTTCGTCGGAAACGGCGGCGCGATGCCGAGCGGCGGCTGCAGCGGATTCACGTTGGGGATCGGAATCGGAATCGATGCCTTGCTGATCGGCTCTTGAACGAACACGACCGGCAGCTCGGCTTCATCGTGCCGAACGTTGAAGGACAGCGATTCGACGTTCGTGTACGCGTCCATGTCTGTGTTGAGCGCCGGCTGCGGAACGCCGACTTTGATCTCCGGTCCCCAGTATGCCGTGTTCGTCCCCGGCACTGGTCCCGGATCGATGTAGAACGTGTGTCCGACTTCCTCGGCGAGACGATTGATGTACGCGAGGTCCGTCCCTTCGTGCGACGGAATTCGATCGGTCGGCATCGGGATGTCCTGGAAGACCGATGGAACGATCAGCGGGATGATCCCGAACATCGCGTACTTCGCGAGAATCAGCGCGACGCGTGCTTCTGCCGGCATCGCAGGATACGGAATGCCGCTGAACTCCTGACGGTCCATGACCGTCGTGAGATCTTCGCCGATGATCGAGAGCGTCGACATGCCGCCGCCGGCGGGCGAGATCTCTTGTCGTGTGATCACGCCGTCGGCGAGGACGTTCGGCGTGCCATTCACCGTTGCGACCAGAATCACGCGAAGAGCGAGCGGCTGTGCGTTCGCGGCGATGAGAAATACCGTGTGCAGCGGCGAGCGATTCGATAACATGAACGCCAGCTTGAATCCCGAGCGCGAACCTGCGCTCGTCGTCACCTCGACGCTGTCGAGCGCTTCCACTACCGGTCGCGGCGCTGGAATCGGCACGACTGGCCCGATCAGCAGCGTGAGCTGAACGTTCTTGATCGACGCCACGCCTACTGCTCCTCGGTCATCGCAGGGACGTCCGCGGGCAGCGTGATGCGAATGATGTCGCCTGCTTCGTCGGTCAGCGTTTCGGGCGCGACCGCACCATTCGCATCGGCGATGCGCCAGAACTGCTCGGGGTCGCCGAGATACAGCGCGGCGATGTGGTCGAGACGCTGGCCGGCCACGACGACGTGCTCTCGGAGAAGCGCAAAGCGGTCAGGCTGCGGAACGAAGCGTCGCCGCAGATACGCGATCTTGCGACCGTCGCTCGTCTCGAGCGTCGCGACCTCGAGGCCGAAGTAGCGGCTCGTCGGGGAGAATTTGTCGTTGGCACTCATACTCTTCCCCTATCACCCCGAGCCAAGCGACAGATCGCCATCCCTGCGCAGCCAAGCCAATCCCTCGTCGCTTCGCTCCTCGGAATGACACAGTTAACAGTCATGGAATACCTGTAAGGCCGAGTGCGGGGAGCGAGCCGCCGGTTGCGGCTTGGGCGAGCCGCTCCTTGTTCTGCTGGTAGATCATGAACAGCGATCCACCCTTCGAGCTGAACCCGAGGTCGTCGATGGAAAGAACTCGCATCGACATCGATACCTTGGCGCGGATCGGATTCAGATCCGGATCGAACGCTTCTTCGGTGATGCTGAAGTCCGTGATACGGACGGGCACGACGCGCTGCTTGCCCCAGACGAAAAGGGAGAGCGGTTGCTGGAGCGGAAGGATCTCGAGCGTTCCACTCCCCTGCAGCGAGTTGTTCGAGATGAGCTGACCGCTCGACGGGTAGAGGATCGTCTCGAGCGCGGCGAGTTGCGGCGAAATGCCCAGCTGCGCCGCGATGGGATCAGGATTCTCTAACTGCTCGCTCGCGTCGATCTCGGCGTCGAGCTTGATCGTCTCGACCGGCGGTCCTTTGAGGCGCAACGCCTGCGATCGGTCGTGACCTTCTTCGGTGACGGTCTGCGGCAGCAGCGTACGTGTCAGCGTGTCCGGATTGTATTGAAGGACGATGACGCGCTTCACCGCGCCCGAATCAGGGTCGATGAACACGATTCCGCCGCGAATGAGTCGCGGTGCGCCGGGGAAACTGGTCATTTCTTTTTCTTCGGCGGTGGGGGCGCAACGGGTTTCTTCGCATTCGGGTCAAACGTCGACGTCGCGAAGTAGCGCTTGTCGCTCTCTGAAGGATCGAAGTGCTCGTGCTCCGACTTGTCGATCCTTTGGTGATGGACGTAGGCGATCACCCGCTCGCCAACGACCGTTCGCGTCATGACGCCACGGCTGTGCGTCGTCGCCAGCCGCCACGCGTATTTTTCGGGATTGCCGATTTTACCTTTTCCTTCGGCGAGGACCGCGTCGTCGTCGAGAATGACGTCCGTGTAGTCACGTGTGGTCTTGTCGCGGCCTTCGACGCCGGGAATCGACGCGCTCCGCTCGACCTTCCCCGACTTGTTCGTCGTGGTCCAAACCGGGGCGCCGGTCGCCCTGAAACCTGCCTGTCGAAAGTCCTGCGCAAAAACCGTGTTCGCCTCGGCTGCGCTTTGCGGATCGACGTCCTGCCGAGCCCAGACTTTCTTCGCGTACACCCGCTGCCCGTGTTGGCCGACGACGCCCTGGGTTTCGGCAGTGCTCGCGGGTCGCTTGTCGGGGGCGATGAGGTCGTTGACGATGTTCGCGCGCTGCTTGTCAGACAAGTGCGTGTACGTCGCGTCGACCTTCGGCTCGATCTCCTTCGAGGTATAGAGAGTCGTGCCTGGACGTTGGAACATTGGCCCGGAGAGCGACTCGTAGGTGTTGGCTTCTTCGACAACCTTCTCGCCTTCCACTTTACGGGCTGCGGTCTCCGCCTTGATCTGCTCGTTCCGGTGCTTCACCTGCTTTCGATAGTCGACGACGGCGGCAATTCTCGCTTTGCCTGTCAGCTTCTTGTCGACTTCGTTCGGCTTTGGATGGTGCGATTCGATCTCTGATTTGAACTTCGCTGCCGCATCCGCCGCGAGCTTCGGATCGGTACCGAACACTTGCTCATGCGTTGGCGCGGTGACGGTTCCTAGACCACCGAACGCTTCGTCGATCAACTCGACCATGTCCTGCGTTCGACCGATGTCGCAGCCTTTGATGTGAATCTTCGTCTGCGCGTCGACCTGTGACTTCACGTTCGCGAGCGCCGAGCCGCCTTTCGCGGGATGCAGCGCGCCGCGCAGCTCGGAGATTGACGTCTTCGCGTCTTGATCGGCGCTATTGAGCCCAAAGCTCAGCGTTCCGTCTTCGTTCGCGTGCGACACGATGTAGACGTTCCCCATCGGCGCTTTCACGTTCGTCGAGATCCACGAGAGCAGGTCGGTGAAGTTTCTGACGTTGGTGACGAACTGGGCCCCCGGCACGTGTGCCTTGAAGTACCTCAGGGCAGCCGTGTAAAACGGATTCGCCTTCGGATCCTTGTCCTCCCCCATGATGAAGACGAAATCCTTGCGCGGCGGCGGCGCGACGATGGGTGTCTTCGGTGCGCTCTTCTTTTTCGCGGAGTCGTCGGTTTTTGGTTGGCGTCGAACGACCGACGGCTGGGCGAGACCGGTGTTCTGAACGACGTGCGTCAATTCGTGCGCGAGGAGCGCTTTCCCCTCGGTCGACTGCGGCGCATAGCGCCCGGACCCAAAGACGATGTTCTTGCCGACTGTGTACGCATTCGCGTCGATCTCATTCGCCGACGCCGCCGCCGCGGAGTCGGTGTGGACGCGCACGTCGGAAAAGCGGTGAGCAAATCGGCGTTCCATCTGCGATCGAACCCGGCTCTCCAGCGGGCTACCTTGTGATCGCAACGTCTGCCGAACGCTCGCGGGCGCCGCCGCGGAACCGTTCGACGAGCCGGAATCTCGGTTTTGAATCGACGGCGCCGCGCCAGTCGATCGACTCGCAACCGACGTCGCCGCACGTTCAGCCTCGGCCTCGTGAGCGTTTTGGCGCTCGCCGAGTGTGAGCTTCGGAGCAACGGTGGATGTCTTCGGCGACCGATCCATCCGTGCGGAGGCACGACTACCCATTGCTCCTCCTCGCCGCCGTCGACACCGCTGATCCGACAGACCGAGTCACCATGCCGGCGATTGCCTGCTCACGGTTGCGAGCGTCATTCGCGATTCGCCCGACAACCGACTCTCGCGACAATTGCGTCTGCAGATGGCGCTCGATCGCGTCACGAATTCGATGGCGATCACGCGGATCGACGCCGTGCAGGACGATCTCGTCGATCACGAATTCGACGCGCATCAGCCCCACCCTCGCATCTCGGCGTCGCTCGGCGTTCGCTCGGTCTTCGAGTACTCGCCCCGCGCCGCCTCTGCCAGATGCTTCATCGATATCTGCTCGTCGCGATCGGCGGCGATGAACGCACTCGCGAGCGCGATGTTGCGAATCTGTCCGCCGGCGACATTCAACTGCGCGAGCTTCGGGAAGTCGAAGCGCGTCGTCTCGATCGCACCCGGAAACGTTGTCTTCCAAATCGCCGCGCGCTGCTCGGCATCGGGAAATGGGAATTGGACGATGAACCGAATACGACGAACGAACGCTGGATCCAGTGCGCTCTTCTGGTTCGTCGTGAGAATCGCGAGTCCGCGATACGACTCCATCCGCTGCAGCAGATAGCTCGTTTCGATGTTGGCGTAGCGATCGTGGCTGTCTTTTACGTCCGATCGCTTGCCGAACAACGCATCGGCCTCGTCGAAGAGGAGAATCGCGCTTCCTTGCTCGGCGCCCGCGAACACGCGGCTCAGATTCTTTTCCGTCTCTCCGATGTACTTACTGACGACGCTCGAGAGGTCGACCCGATAGAGATCGAGATTGAGATCCTTCGCGAGAACCTCGGCAGCCATGGTCTTTCCGGTGCCCGACGCGCCGGAGAACAGTGCGGTGATGCCGAGTCCGCGAGAGGTCTTTGTCGCAAACCCCATGTCGTCGTACACGCGATGACGCTGACGCACGTTCGTCGCGATCGACTTCAACGTGCGCCGCTGCGCGTCGGGCAGAACGATGTCATCCCATCCAGCTACCGGTTCGATGCGCTCGGCGAGTCCATCCATGCGAGGCCGAGTGGCCGCACGAGCCGCGTCCCAAATCACGGCTGCGTCATCGGTCGACGAAGCGATCCTCTGAATCGTCGACGGATCGAGCTCGAACTGCGTGCTGACGCGCGCGAGAGAGCCGTTCAGTTTTTCGGCCTTCGCGCCAAGCGCGTCTTTCCAGATCTCCAATCGTTGTGATCGCGTCGCCGTCGGCACGGAGAACGTCGCGGCGTTTTGGCCGAGTCCCGTGAGCGGCTCCGCGGTCGCGAGAATCGTCGGCACGGAGAGGAGTCGCCTGAACGACGCGACGTTCATCGCATCGGTATCGGCGACGTCGACGACGACCGCCGAGTCCCGCAGAAGGGCTTCGCGCGAGAGAATCGTCGCGAGCTCGGCGCGTTCGACTGGCACGGACGGGATGTCGATAGAACGGACGAGCAGACCGTCGTTGCCGAGCACCGCACAGGCGCTCGCAGCCATGGCGACGCGGCTCGATGCGTCCGAGCCAACGATCTGAGCGACGCTTGACTCGAGACCTCTCGCAATCATCGTCGCGAGGTCGTGATGCCGAATGCTTGCCGCGGGATCCGCGTCGAGGACTGTCACCGTGCCGCGCAGACGAGCGTCGACGGTCGAGACGCCGACGACGAAATGCAGGATGCGCTCGTCGAGCGTCATCGCAGCGTTCGCGACGCCGCGTCCTGACAGGTCGATGATTCGCCATGCGCGCAGTGGTGCGTCAGGAGCGAGAGCACTCCAGTGCGGATCGCGCAACGTCGACAGCGCCAGGCTGTACGTCGGTGGTCCGCCGAGAGCTTCCGTGAATCGAGAGTCGAGCTCGATGCCGGCGCACAGAAGCACGACATCGCGTTCGAACGAAGACAGATGGAAAAGCGACGCGAGTGTGTCGATGGCTGGTGGCGGGGAGGAAAGCGATCCCTCGTCGCTTCGCTCCTCGGGATGACGTTGTCGGGGGTCATCCCGAGCGCCTTTCACCGCGTCATCCCGAGCGCCTTTCACCGCGTCATCCCGAGCGGAGTGAGGGATCGCTGTCCCTACGAGCCCCAAAACGCGATCGAGCTCGCGCGAGAGATACTTCTGATTCGCGTCGGCCCACGTCATGGGAACACCACACTCGGCGAAACGAATAGTCCCGTGCCGTCTTGAGTGAGCACGCTCTCGGCGCCGTCGACCTGCACGCGCACGAGATACGTTCCAGCGACGACACGCGTGAACGGAATGTCGACCGTGTCCGTGTCGTCGACGCCGACGGCGAGCCCATTACTCGATGGCGGGACGAAGGTGTACGCGTGCGTTACCGCATTCGGCGCGACGTTGATCTCGTTGAGCATCAATGTGACCTTCTGATCCCGGCCGACGCGAGGATCGAACTTCACGCGTACCGAACCCGCGCGAAACTGCACTACTTGCCCGTCGATCGTTTCGCTCGTCGACACGAGATTGAGCACGTCGGCGGCGCTGATTACCGGCCCGTTCGTGATCGTCGGCCTGAGAACGAACGCCGCGACGTTCGATTCCGTCCCTCGATGATCGACCGGCGGATCGCCCATCGAAATCTTCTGGACGATTTGCATTCCCTTGACACCCGCGTAGATCCCTGCCGGCAACGGAGACGTCAGCGTCAGTTCGATGCGATCCGCCGTTGCGTTCGACGGCACCGCCACGTCAACGCCGTCGAGGTTCACAAGAGTGCTCTCGCCGAGCAGGTCGCGTCCGCGAATCGCGATCTTGGCGTTCACCGCGATCGGTGCGCGATCGCCGAGGACGTTCACGACGTCGTAGATCGCCGGAAACCGGAACGGAACGACGTAGATCCCGCGCTTATCGTTCGCGACCGGCAGCGCCGAGCGCGTCGACGTCTTCGATTCGATGAGAACGACCGACGCCTGATAGACAGCCGTAGGGCGATAGTGCGACTGAATCGCCATCCACAGCTTCGAGATCTCCTCGGTGCTCATCGTCTGCGGCGTAAGACGAATCGTCTCGACTTGATCGGCGAGCTCGGACGCGATGAGTGTATTGAGCGGCGTCGGCAGGATCACACCCGTCACCGGCGAGACTGGAGCGAGCGTCTTTCGAATTGCTTCGCGCGACAGCACTGGATTCTCGTGCAGCAACTGCATCGCGTAGCCGAGGAGGATCTCGGCGTGGTATTCGCTCGCGCCGTACGCCGTGACGAGATAGTACAGATCGAGCGCGAGCGGCGGATTCGCCGTGCGATCTCCCTTCGACGAGCGC
>Ga0207661_10003309_pt1 | contig 11181 bp, 11 predicted proteins | sample KBSC713LmetaG_FD_184337 | JGI IMG/M metagenome (GOLD analysis project Ga0207661, IMG submission 184337) | Corn rhizosphere microbial communities from Kellogg Biological Station, Michigan, USA - KBS C7.1-3L metaG (SPAdes) (version 2) | ecosystem: Host-associated > Plants > Roots > Rhizosphere ... | reverse complement strand
CGAGCTCAGCTCTGGCTTGCCGGCTCGTGCTCGGCAACCCTCGCCGCCGGGGTTGCCTCGACCTGGCCCAGCGTCGAGCCGGCCCCGGCGCGGACGTGGATCGCAACCTTGTCGCCGGCCTTCAGGGCGGCCAACTGCGTGACGGTCGGGACCTTCCCCTGCCAGCGCAGGAAGATGGTCGAGTCGCCGACCGTGAAAATCTGCGTCCGGGAGCTGCCGAGCAGCAGGCGCAGCGCCCGCCGGTTGCCGCCGCGGACGTCCACCGAGACGCTCGACGCGCCCACCGATGCAACCGTGCCGCGGAACAGGTAGTCGGGCTTGTCCGGCCGGTCGAGCTGGGTGCCGTGGTCGCCGATCAGACCGGCGGCCGTGCTCTCGACCGTGTCGAGCGAGCTGCCGCGCGGGGCGCGGACGTTGACGCGGATGTAGTCGCCCGCCTTCAGGTCGTCGGCCTGGACGACCTTCGGGACGCCGTTCGTCCACTGGAGGAACTCCGTCCTGTCGCCGTACGAGAACGTCTGGGCGACGGACGAGCCGAGCAGCGCGCGCAGCGCGGGCCGGTTGCCGCCCTCGACCGAGATCGAGACATGCCCTCCGGACGGGGCAGCGGAGAGCTTGCCGAGGAAGGAGTATGCGACCCCGCCCCCGGCGGCGCCCGCGGTTGCGGCGACGACACCGGCGAGCGCCGCAGTGGCAGCCCCGAGGAACAGTTTCATGCGCATTCGTTGGACCTCCTGAGACGTTGGCGAGCCGGGGCGCCCCTCACTGCCCCGGCTCGGTATCGGCTCAAGCGTCGTCGCCGCCGGTCAAGCGCCCGTCTCCCCGGCGTAAAGCCGCCGTAAAGAGCAGCGCGGCCTCTACGTGCGGGTGTACTCGGGCCCCGAACCGCCCTCGGGCGGGGTCAGCCGTCCGCCCTTCGCCGTGATCGCGCCGCACTGGACGCAGTTCGACGGCGTCACCTGCACCGCCACCTTGCCGGCGTCCTCCTTGCCCACCTCGTACACGTGCGCCGGGCAGAGGCTGGTCCACATTTCGGCGAGGTCGCGCGGGACGCGCGTCTCGATCCGGATGTGGTTCGGCTGGTCGTCGCGGGTCTTGTTCCCCGAGGCGAAGACGGACGACAGCTTGTCGAAGGTCAGCTTCCCGTCCGGCGCCGGGTAGGACGCGGCGCGGTCGGTCGTGATCAACTCCTGCTCGGCGTCGCGCTCGAGCACCTCGTCCCTGGGCGGCAGCTTGCCGAACGAGGCGATCGCGCCGCCCGCGAGCGCACTGCCGAACCAGAACCCGCGCGAGAACGCCGGCCGGACGTTGCGCACCCTCTTCAGGTCGGTCCAGATGTAGCTCGCCCGAACCGAATCGTCGTAGCCCTGGAGAGCGCCGCGGCGACCGACCGACTCGCCCTTCTGGAGTGCGTCGTACGCGGCCTCGGCCGCGAGCCGCCCCGACTCGAGCGCGTAGTGGATCCCCTTCAGCGCGGGCACGTTGACCATCCCGACCCCGTCGCCGCACAGGAGGAGGCCCGGCGCGTGCAGGCGCTTCGGCAGCGAGAGGAAGCCGCCCTCCGGGATCGTCTTCGCCCCCCACTCCAGCCGCTCGCCGCCCTCGACGATCCTGCGGATCTTCGGGTGCGTCTTCAGCTGCTGGAGCAGGTCGTGGACGGAAAGCTGGGTGTCGCGGTAGTCGAGGCCGACGACCATGCCGAGCGTGACCAGGTCCTCGCCCATCGGGTAAATGAAGGAGCCGCCGAACTCGCGGTACTTCCTGCCCGAGCGAAGCGGCCAGCCCATCGTGTGGACGATGCGGTCGAGCGGCTTCTCGACCTTCCAGACCTCCTTGACGCCGAGCGCCCAGACCTGAGGGCTCCCGCCCTGGAGGCCGAAGCGCTCGATCGCCGCACCGGTCAGGTGACCCTGCGTGCCCTCGGCCAGGACGGTGACGCGCGCGAGCAGATCGGAGCCCGGCTCGAAGTTCCCGAGCTCCTCGCCGTTCCGGCCACGGCCCCGATCGGCGGTGCGCACGCCGCGGACGCGGCCGTCGGCGACGAGCAGCTTCGTCGCGGGCGTCTCGGGGAGGATCGAGGCCCCGGCCGCCTCGGCCTCGCCGGCGAGGAAGCGTCCGAGCTGCGACAGCGAGACGATGAAGTTCCCGTGGTTCCGCATCGGCGGCGGCGCCGGGATCCGGTAGGCGCGCTTGTCGCTGAGGAAGTAGACGGATTCGTGCATGACCTCGTCGTAGTGAGGCATGTCGTCGAAGCGCTTGCTGCCGTTGAAGAGTCGCCGGAGCCCACGCGGGTTGACGACCGCGCCCGAGAGCAGGTGCGACCCCGGCTGCTTGCCCTTCTCGACGACCGCGACCGGCACCTCGCCGAGTCGCTCGGCCGTCTCCGGGTCCTGCTCGAGCAGCTGTCCGAGCCGGATCGCGCAGGCGAGCCCCGCCGGGCCGGCGCCGACGATCAGGATCCCGACCTCGATCGGGTCGGCATCGCTCGGGCGGGCGAGCGCATCCTCGACCCGCCAGGGCGGCGGGTACCTGGCCGGCACGGAGCTCACTGACCGCCCTTCCTTGCCCGGACGAGCTCGGTCAGCTTCGGCAGCAGCTGGTGCAGGTCGCCGACGACGCCGAGGTCGCTGAACTCGAAGATCGGCGCGTTGGCATCCTTGTTGATCGCCACGATCACGTTCGAGCCCTGCATCCCGACCTTGTGCTGGATCGCGCCGGAGATGCCGCAGGCGACGTAGAGCTTCGGCGCGACGTTCTTGCCGGTCTGGCCGACCTGGGCGGAGTAGGGGTACCAGCCGGCGTCGACGACCGCTCGGGTGGCCGCGACCGCGCCGCCCAGCGCCTTGGCGAGGTCCTCGACGAGCGCGAAGTTCTCGGGGCCGCCGAGCCCGCGGCCGCCGGCGACGATCACGTCGGCGTCCTCGATCGACGGTCCGGCCTGCTCCTCGTGCGCCTGCTCGAGCATCGCCGCCCGGGTCGAGAAGTCCTCGAGCTCGACCGGCGCCTCGACCACCTCGGGCGTGCCGCCGGTCTCGGCCGGTTCGAACGTGCCGCTGCGGACGATGCCGATCGCGGGGCTTCCCTTCCAGCCCACGTCGACGACGACCGTGTCGCCGAGGGCGGGGCGCCTGCCGACGAGCCGGCCGTCCTCGCGGACGAGGTCGACGAGATCCCAGTTCAGCCCGGCGTCGAGCCGCGCGGCCAGGCCGGCTGCGACGTCGGCGGCGAGCACGGAGGCGGCGAACAGGACGGTGTCGTAGCCGCCCGCCTCGACCACCTTCGCGAGGACGTCGACCCGCGGCTGCGGCAGCGGCGCCTCGAGCGCCGGATCCTCGGCGACCCAGACCTTCGCAGCTCCGTGGCTCCCCGCCTGCTCGGCGAGTGCCGCGGCGCCGGCGCCGAGAATCGCGCCCGCGACCTCGCCGTCCCCCAGCGAGGTCGCCCTGGCGAGCACGCCGAGCGGCCCCTTCTGGAGCTCGCCCTCGTGGTGCTCGAGAAAGACCAGGGTGGGCATCAGAGGCGGCCTCCGACGGTCACAAGAGCTTCTCCTCCACGAGGAAGTCGAGGATCTGCTGCGCGCCCGAGCCGTCGTCCTCGATCTTGCGGCTCTCGCCCCTGGCCGGCGGCTCGCCGAGCGCCAGCACCTCGGTCCGCGATCCCGGCTCGCCCACGTCGTCGGCCGACAGGCCGATGTCGGTCAGGCCGATCGCGTCCTGCGGTTTCGACTTGGCGCCCATGATCCCCTTCAGCGACGGGTACCGGGGCTCGTTGATCGCGTCGGAGACGGCGACGACGGCCGGGAGCGGCGCCTCGATCCGGTCGTAGCCGAACTCGGTCTGCCGCTTGACCGTCGCCTTCCCGTCGGCGATCCCCAGCTCGGCCGCCTGCGAGATCAGCGGCAGCCGCAGGCGGTCGGCGACGGCGGCCCACAGGACTGCGCCGTCGGAGTCGGACGACTGCTGGCCGAAGAGAATCAGGTCCGCCTGCTCGCGCTCGAGCGCCTTCGCGAGCGCGCGGCTGGTAGCGACGAGGTCCGAGCCCGCTGCCTCTTCGTCGGCGACGAGCACCGCCCGGTCCGCCCCCATCGCGAGCGCCTTGCGCAGCGAGTCGAGCGCCCGCGCCGGGCCGAGCGAGACGACCACCACCTCCGCCTCCTCCTGCGATTCCTTGACGCGGAGCGCCTCCTCGACCGCGTTGACGTCGAACGCGTTGAGGGTCGACTCGCCGGAACGGTCGAGCCGCATCGTCCCGGGGTCGATGCGACGAGCCGCACCGGCCTCAGGCACCTCCTTCACGCAGACGGCGATCTTCACTGGGCCTAACTACTACAGCATCGGTGCCAGAGCCTGCTCCGGCTTCGATCCCGTTGTGCACGATGCCGCGGCTTGCGGTTGGAGCGCGCCGGGACCGCTGCTACCCTCCGACCCTTCGAGGTCGGTCCGAGTCGAATGCGCGATCGCCTGAGCACACTTCGTGGGGTCCTCGTGATCCTGGCAGCCGCCCTCCTCGCAGGGCCCGCTGTCGCGGCGCCGCAAGGCGGCGTCCCGGATCCGTTCATCTTCCCCGTCGTCGGGCCGTACCGATACACGAACGACTTCGGCGACGCGCGGGCGCAGGGACGCCACGAGGGCAACGACATCCTCGCCCCCAAGCGCTCGCCGGTCGTGGCCGTCGAGGACGGGAAGATCAAGTTCTGGACGACCTCGGCGCGCGCCGGCTGCATGCTCTACCTCTACGGCGCGAGCGGGACGACCTACCTCTACATCCACCTGAACAACGACGTCACGATGGCGAACGACAACCGCGGCAAGTGCGTCGCCGGTGGGTCGTACTGGCCGGGCCTGAAGAACGGTGCGAAGGTGGTTGCCGGCCAGGCGATCGGGTTCGTCGGCGACTCGGGCGACGCCAACGGGACGCCGCACCTCCACTTCGAGGTGCACCCCCATGACGGCGGCCCGACCAATCCGTTCCCCTACCTGAACAAGGCGACGCGGATCCTGTTCACGGCGCCGCCGGGCAGTGCGGTCACCCTCTCGCTGAAGGGGACGATCGTCGGGGCGACCGACACGCAGTTGACGATGAAGGTGCAGACGGCGACCGTCTTCCCGTCGCGCCTCAAGCTGCTCGGGCTGCACAGGCCGATGATGCTGACGCTCACGCCGACCGCCCTGGTCGACGTGCCGGGCACGCCGTCCGGCAGCGTCGCCGACCGAGCGGGATCGCTCGTCGGCAAGCCTGCGATCATCCTCACGTTGCCCGCGAAGACGACGCTGCAGGCGCAGGCCGCCCGCGACGGCGCCTTTTCGGCCGCGCGTGTCGTGCTCGGCTAGCCGGACGACTTGCGGCTGAGCTTTTCGGCTCGGCGCTCGAGGTAGCTGTCCCAGCGCGAGCGAGGGACGCCCGGCTCGAGCTTCTCGAGGTTCTCGTCGAGGGTCCTGCGCGGATCCTCGCGCGGGAGGATGTGCACCTGGTACGCGAGCCGGTCGCCCGTCGCCGCCTCGCCCTCCTTGATCCGGACGCCGTGGAGCGAGATCGGTGTGTTCAGGAACGCGACGAACAGGTTCCCGCTGATCGGGATCGACTCCGCCAGCTCGACCCCGATCCCCTCCTCGCGCTCGGCGTAGTACGTCCCCGCGTGCCGGAGCTCGGGCTCGCGCTCGGGCCGGTAGAGGCAGAGCGCACCGGAGTTCACCTCGCCGGCGGAGGTGAAGTACAGGAGGCAGGTGACGGCGAAGTGCGCGGAGTCGCTGTGCGGGCGCAGGTTGTATCCCGGCTTGCGCGCCATGATCCGGCCCGGGTTCGAGACGAGCCCGCCGCTCATCACCTCGTCCGCGATCTCGGGGGTGAAGAGCTCGGCGTACTTGGCCCGGATGTCGTCCTCGAGCCGGCGCGCCAGCGACGGCGCCACGACCTCCTGGATCACCTGGTCGCGCAGCTGCCCCCAGACAGCCTGGAACTCCCCGGGAGCCCGCGCGAAGTACTTGTTCCGGTCCTCGATCCGGAGGTTCGACTTGATGTCGTCGTCCGGCTGGAAGTCGGCGACGAGCGGCATCGTCTCGGCCAGCCGCGCGAAGAACTCCGCCGGGAGGAAGTCCTCGACGACCAGGTGCGGGAACGGCTCCCGCTCGATCGGCGCGGCCTCGATCTTCTCGCGCACCGCGGCCTGCAGGTCGGTGTCGGCCATCGCCTCGATGCTAGCGACCCTTGAACCCCGGCTCGCGCTTCTCGATGAAGGCCATCATCCCCTCCTTCTGGTCCTCGGTGGCGAAGAGCGCGGAGAAGAGGATCGCCTCGTACGACAGGCCGGCGCCGAGGTCGCCCTGGAGCGCCCGGTTGCTGGCGTCCTTGGCGGCGGAGAGCGCGACCGGGCTCTTCTTCGCGAGCGCCGACGCCGTCTCCAGCGTGCGGTCGAGCAGCTCCTCGCCCGGGTGGACGGCGCTGACGAGCCCGATCCGGAGCGCCTCGGCCGAGTCGATCGTGCGCCCGGTGAGGATCAGGTCCTTGGCGAGGCCGGCGCCGACCGCGCGCGCCAGCCGCTGCGTCCCGCCCCAGCCGGGGATCACCCCCAGGTTGATCTCGGGCTGTCCGAAGCTGGCGTTCTCCGACGCGTACCGGATGTCGCAGGCGAGGGCGAGCTCGCAGCCGCCGCCCACCGCGAGCCCGTTGACCGCGGCGATCGTCGGCTTCGGCATCGTCTCGAGCAGGCGGGCGCACTCGTGGCCGAGCGACCCCCACGCGTGGCTTTCGAGCACGCCCATGTGCACCATCTCCTTGATGTCCGCCCCGGCCGCGAACGCGCGGTCGCCCGCACCGGTGACGACGACCACGTGGACGTCCGCGTCGCCCGCCAGCTGGCGCAGCCGGTCGCGGAGCGCGGTGAGCGTCTCGCCGTTCAGCGCGTTCAGCGCCTCGGGCCGATCGATGGTGACGACGGCGACCCCGTCGTCCCGCTGCTCGGTGGAGACCGCTATGCGGGCACCTTGGCGCGGAGGAACTCGACGATCTCCGACGTCGGCGCGCCCGGCGTGAAGACCGCCGCGACGCCCTTCTCCTTCAGCTCGTCGGCGTCCTCGGCGGGGATCGTCCCGCCGAGCACGACGAGCACGTCCTCGGCGCCGTTCTCCCGCAGCCCGTCGAGGATTCGCGGGACGAGGGTCATGTGCGCGCCGGAGAGGATCGAGATGCCGACGGCGTCCGCGTCCTCCTGGATCGCCGTCTCGACGATCTGCTCCGGCGTCTGGTGGAGCCCGGTGTAGATCACCTCCATGCCGGCGTCGCGGAGGGCCCTGGCGATGATCTTGGCGCCGCGGTCGTGTCCGTCGAGGCCGGGCTTGGCGATCACCACGCGAATCCGCTGCCCCATCAGGGCGGCAGTATACGGCGATGGCCTCTTCTCTCCCGTCGGCCCGGCGCCGGCGCCGGCCCGCACCCACCGCGCCGCCGCTCCGTAGTCCAGGTACGCTGCGGCGCGCCGCAGGCGGCACCTTGTTTGTCAGCCCCGGCTCAGGAGACCGAGAATGAAACTGACCGTCGTGGGCTGCTCACCGGCGTGGCCGAACCCCGGTGGGGCGCAATCCGGCTACCTCGTGGAAGCCTCCGGCCGCCTGTTGCTCGACTGCGGTCCCGGCGTTCTCGCCAGGCTGCGCCTGCGGGAAGGCTGGCCGCGGATCGACTCGATCGTCATCTCGCACTGGCATCTCGACCACTGGGGCGACCTGGTGCCCTGGGTCTGGGGCAGCATGTTCGGCCTCGGCCGCGAAGCCGGGAAGCCCCAGCTCTGGCTGCCGCCCGAGGGGATCGACCTGCTGCGGACATTCGGCGAGCGGATGGGGACGCCGACGATGTTCTGGAGCGCTTTCGAGATCGAGGAGTACGCGGAGGGAGAGCCCTTCACGACCGCCGCCGGCGTCACGGTCACGCCGATCCGGGTCCCGCACTACACGCTCCGGACCTTCGCCTTCCGGGTCACGGACGGCGAGAAGGTTCTCGCTTACTCGGGTGACTCGGCGCCGAGCGACGCGCTCGCCGAGGTCGCCCGCGACGCCGATCTCTTCGTCTGCGAGGCGACCCTCGTCGACGACACGTCGGACGGCGAGCCCCGGGGCCACCTTTCGGCCGACGAGGCGGTCGCAGCCTTCACGGCCTCCGGCGCCAGGCGGTTGCTGATCACGCACCGGCCGGAGGAGCTCGACCTCCCGCCGGGGCTCGAGCGGGCTCAGGACTGGCTCGAGCTCGACCTGTAGAGGCGAGCGGTGCGCACCGCGCGCCGCTGCCGGACCCGGCCGCGAATCGCGAGGAACCCGGTCAGGCCGACCAGGCCGCCGACGATCACCCCGACCGGGACGAACAGCCAGACCGCCCCGAGCGCCGGCTTCGGCGGATCGAAGTTGACCGCAGGCGCGCGCGGATCGCCCCGCGAGAGCTGCACGCCGCCCTCGGGCGCCCAGTAGGAGACGAGCCAGTGCGGCGTTCGGCCCTTGCCGCGGTTCTGGAGCGCGATCTCGAAGATCTGGCGATCCACGCCCGACCGCGGCTTCGGGTAGAAGGCGACCTTGAGGCCGACCTCGTCGGCGTACGAGTAGTCGAGGCGCCAGCGGACGTCTTCGACCGCGTTCGCCGGGTACGGGACGACCGGGATCGTGCCGGTCGCCCAGTCGGCGCGGGAGAGCCCCTGGTGCAGCTCGCGCGTCGTGAGCGCGAAGGAGTCCGCGACGTGCTTCCGATAGACGGCGCTCTGGATGAACCGGACGGCGACCGCGCGAACCTGCCGCTGCTCGGCGGCGGTGAACACGTCGGTCTTCGGGTTCTTCGGGACGAGCTGCGGCTTCCCGGGCTGGAAGACCTGCTTCTCCGGATGCCCGGTGTTCTGGAAGTGGATGCCGACGAAGGCGACGCCGCCCGCGACCGCCAGGCAGACCGCGAGCCATCCGGCCCGGCGCCGGAACCGACTGGACCTCAGCAGCCTCATCGGCCCAGGATACGCCCGCGTTCCGGCGGAGGCATCTACCGATTGGCCGTCTAGCTGCTCGGGTTGTTCGGGATCGTCGGCATCGAACGCGGCGCCCACGAGTTGACCACCCAGTGGGCCTCTTTCCCCTTCCCGACCTTGTTCACGTCGAGGGTGAAGATCTGCGACTTCACCTTGCTCGACTTGGGGACGAGGATCACCTCGAGGATCGCGTGGTTCTTCTCGGAGAGGTCGACTTTCATCGGCGCGACCTTGATCGGGTCGAGGAACGGAACGACGGGGATCATGCCCTTCAGCCACTCCTTGTAGGTCATCCCCTGGCGGATGCCCGGCCCGGCGATCTTCCAGGCCTCGGCCAGATCCTTGCGCTGGACGGCGGTCAGGATGAACCGCCCCGCAACCAGACGCGCGGCCGGCTCGAGCGTGGCCTTCTTCGGCGTCGTCACCGTTTGCACGGGCTGGTTCGTCTTGGGTGCGACCTCGGAGTGCCCGGTGTTGCGCAGGAAGACGATCAGCACCGCCGCGATGCCGGCGGCGAGGATGAACCCGGAAGCCCAGAGCAGGTATCGCTGGTTCCGCGGTGACTTCAGATTGAAGGTCGAGGATTCCACCGGTCTCCCACTGAGACTGTCAGGGTAGCGGCGAAGTTAGAAGACCGGAGTCTCCCGCCAGACGCCCCAGACCTCGCGGAAAGCGTCGCACATCTCGCCCATCGTCACGTACGCCTTGGCGGCGGCCAGGATCGGCTCCATGAGGTTGCGGTCGGCGGCCGCCGAGCGCTTCAGCTCGGCGACGCAGGCCTCCACAGCGGCCGCGTCGCGCCTCGCGCGAACCGCCTGCACGCGCTCGATCTGCTCGCGCTCGAGGGCGGGGTCGATGCGGAGGATCGGGATCGGCTCGTCCTCGTCCAGCTCGTAGTGATTGACGCCGACGACGATCCGTTCCTCCGCCTCCACCTCCGCCTGGTAGCGGAACGACGCCTCCGCGATCTCGCGCTGGAAGAAGTTGTCGCGGATCGCCGCGACCACACCGCCGAGGTCGTCGATCCTGCGGAAGTAGTCGTAGGCCTCCGCCTCGAGGCGGGTGGTCAACTCCTCGAGGTAGTAGCTGCCGCCGAGCGGGTCGATCGTCCGCGCCACTCCCGTCTCGTGCGCGATCACCTGCTGCGTGCGGAGCGCGAGCAGCACCGCGTCCTCGGTCGGAAGCGCCAGCGCCTCGTCGAACGAGTTCGTGTGCAGCGACTGCGTCCCCCCGAGCACCGCGGCCAGCGCCTCGATCGCCGTGCGGACGATGTTCACGCGGGGCTGCTGCGCGGTCAGCGAGACGCCCGCCGTCTGCGTGTGGAAGCGCATCAGCCACGAGCGCGGATTCTTCGCCCCGTAACGGTCACGCAGCTCACGTGCCCAGATCCGGCGGGCCGCGCGGTACTTGGCGATCTCCTCGAAGAAGTCGATGTGCGCGTTGAAGAAGAACGACAGCCGCGGCGCGAACTCGTCGACGTCGAGGCCGCGCTCGATCGCCGCGTCGACGTAGGCGAAGCCGTCGGCGAGCGTGAACGCGAGCTCCTGCGCCGCGGTCGAGCCCGCCTCGCGGATGTGGTACCCGGAGATCGAGACCGGGTGCATGCGCGGCAGCTCGGCGGCGCACCACTCGATCATGTCCACCACCAGCCGCATCGACGGCTCGGGCGGGAAGATGTACTCCTTCTGCGCGATGTACTCCTTGAGGATGTCGGTCTGCACCGTCCCCCGGAGCCGGTCGCGCGGGACGCCCTGCTCGTCGCCGACAGCCACGTAGAACGCCAGCAGGATCGCCGCCGGCGAGTTGATCGTCATCGAGGTCGAGACCTCGTCGAGCGGGATGCCCCCGAACAGGGTCTCCATGTCGTCGAGCGAGTCGATCGCCACCCCTTCGCGCCCGACCTCGCCCAGCGAGCGCAGGTGGTCCGAGTCGTAGCCCATCAGCGTCGGCATGTCGAACGCTGTCGAGAGCCCCGTCTGGCCGTGCTCGAGCAGGTAGCGGAAGCGCTCGTTCGTCTCCGCCGCCGTGCCGAAGCCGGCGAACTGCCGCATCGTCCACAGCCTGCCGCGGTACATCGACGGGTACACGCCGCGGGTGAACGGGAACTCGCCCGGCGACCCCAGGTCGCGGTCGTAGTCGACCTCGACGTTCTCGGGCGAGTACAGCGGCTCGACCGGGAGACCCGAGATCGT
>Ga0207661_10003305_pt1 | contig 11188 bp, 9 predicted proteins | sample KBSC713LmetaG_FD_184337 | JGI IMG/M metagenome (GOLD analysis project Ga0207661, IMG submission 184337) | Corn rhizosphere microbial communities from Kellogg Biological Station, Michigan, USA - KBS C7.1-3L metaG (SPAdes) (version 2) | ecosystem: Host-associated > Plants > Roots > Rhizosphere ... | reverse complement strand
GATGAACCAGTGGGCGAACGTGGTGCGGTGGGAAATGCGTACCCGCCTCTTCCTGCGCACGACCGAGTTCCTCTGGCAGGAGGGGCACACGGCGCACACCACGCACGACGAGGCGGAAGAGGAGGCGCGTCGCATGCTCGGCGTGTATCGCGACTTCATGGAAGGCTATATCGCCATGCCGGTCGTCACGGGGCAGAAGACGGACGCCGAGAAGTTCGCCGGTGCACTGCGCACATATTCGTGCGAAGCGATGATGCAGGACAACAAGGCGCTCCAGGCGGGCACGTCCCACAACCTCGGCCAGAACTTCGCGAAGGCGTTCGATCTGAAGTTCCAGTCGGAGAGCGGGTCGACGGAGTACGCGTGGAACACGAGCTGGGGTGTGTCGACGCGGATGGTCGGCGGGCTCGTGATGACGCACGGCGACGACAACGGACTCCGCGTGCCGCCGCTCCTCGCGCCGATCGAGCTCGTGATCGTGCCGATCTACCGGAGCGACGAGGAGCGTTCCGCGGTGCTCGAGGCGGCCAATCGGATCGTGACGTCACTCGCCGAGTGGGCGGGGCGCGGCACGGAGCGGATTCGCGTGCACGTCGACGCACGCGATGGAATGAAGCCCGGCGCGAAGTACTATGAGTGGGAGCTGCGCGGCGTCCCGCTGCGCCTCGAGCTCGGACCACGCGACCTGGCGAGCAATCAGGGCGTCCTCGTGCGGCGCGACACGCGCGCCAAGCGCCCCGTCTCGCTGTCGACGATCGGTGAGGACGTCGCCGAGACGCTGTCGACCATTCAGCGCGACATGCTCGCGGCGGCGTTCGAGCGCCGCGAGGCGAACAGCATTCGCGAGCGCATCTCCTACGAGCGCTTCCGGGCGCTGATGGACGCGGAGGGCGCGTTCGTCTACGCCGGCTGGTGCGGCAGCGGAACGTGCGAGGCGGAGATCAAGGAGGAGACGAAGGCGACGATTCGCTGCATCCCGGACGAGGAGTTCCGGTCGGCCGAAGCACCGACGACCTGTCTCAAGTGTGGACGCCCGGCAACCGTGGAAGCGTTATGGGCGAAGGCGTACTGACTTCCGGCTTCACGCGCACCGACAGCGGGCTCGCCTGCGAGGGCGTCCCGCTGGAGCGCATCGCGCGCGAGGTCGGCACCCCGACGTACGTCTACAGCTCGGCCATGGTGCGCGACCGTTTCGTGCGGCTCGACGAGGCGCTCGTGGACGTGCCCCACCGGATTCACTATACGCTGAAGGCCAACTCGAACGCCGGCCTGCTGCGGGTCCTCAAGGAGCTGGGCGCCGGCGTCGATGTCGTCTCTGGGGGGGAGCTGTTTCGGGCGCTGCGCCTCGGCTTCACCGGCGACGACATCGTGTTCGGCGGCGTCGGCAAGACGGATCGTGAGCTCCGCGAGGCGGTGCAGGCGGGCGTGAAGCTGGTGAACGTCGAGTCCGAGGCCGAGGTGCGGGCGCTGGGCCGGATCGCCAGTGAAGAAGGATCGACGGCGCGCGTGGGCCTGCGCGTCAATCCCGAGGTCACCGTCGACAGCTCGCATCGCTACATCAAGACGGGCGAGCGCGGGGCCAAGTTCGGCATTCCGTTCGACGAGGTGCTCGACGTCGCACGCGTCGCCGCCTCGCTGCCGAACGTCGAGCTGCACGGGCTCGACATGCACATCGGCTCGCAGCTCTTCCGCATCGATCCGTACGTCGACGGCGTGGAGCGGCTCACCGGGCTGCTCGAGGCGATCCGCGGCGAGGGGATCGACACGCTGCGGTATCTCGACATCGGCGGTGGGCTGGGCGTGTCGTACTCGGACGAGGTCTCACCCGATCTGGGCCGCTTCGCGAAGGCGCTCGTCAATCGCGTCGTGCCGACGGGGCTGACGCTACTCATGGAGCCGGGACGCTTCATCGTGGGCAACGCCGGCGTGCTGCTCACGCGCGTGCTGTATCGCAAGCACAGCGGCGGACGGGACTTCCTGATCACCGACGCCGGCATGACGGAGCTCATTCGGCCGTCACACTACGACGCGTATCATCGCATCGAGTCCGTGCGCCCGAACGGGCAGTCGATGACGGCCGACGTCGTCGGCCCCATCTGCGAGAGCGGCGACTTCCTCGCGCTCGGCCGTCAGATGGACGATGCGGCTGCCGGCGATCTCCTCGCGGTGCACGACGTCGGCGCCTATGGGTACGTGATGGCCTCGAACTACAATACCCGCCCGCGGGGCGCCGAGGTGCTCGTGGACGGGGATCGCTTCGCCGTCGTGACGCAGCGCGAGCGCTACGAGGATCTCGTGCATCTGGAAGTGGGTGACCCGGACTGGAGGACGGCCTGATGCGCGTCGGACTGATGGCGGACACGCACGATCGCATTCCCGTGATCGCCGAGTTCGTGCGGATCATGCAGGAAGCGGGCGTCGCGATGCTCATCCATGCGGGCGACTACTGCGCGCCCTTCTCGCTCCGCCCGATCGAGGAGGCGAGCATGTCGCTCGCCGGGGTGTTCGGCAAGAACGACGGCGACCGGGAAGGGCTGCTCGCGAAGGCGACGGCAGGGTTCGGGGCGGAGCTCTACGAAGGGCCCCACAGCTTCGAGCTCGCGTCGCAGCGGATCCTCGTCGTGCACGACATCGGCGACGTCCAGCCGCGCAGCATCGAAGGGCACAGCATCGTGGTGCACGGCTTCACGCACCAGCAAGAGATGAAGACGCGCGGCGACACGCTGATCGTGAATCCGGGCGAGGCGTGCGGGTGGCTCTACGGCACGCCGAAAGCCGCGATCCTCGACCTCGACACGAAGCAGGTGGAGTTCCTCAGTCTCGACCCCTCGCACTGGACGACATGACGGCTGGCAGCCGGATCCTCATCATCGACTACGGCTCGCAGTTCACGCAGCTCATCGCGCGCCGGGTGCGCGAGGCGCGTGTCTACTCGGAGATCCATCCTCCGACGCGCAGTGTGGAGTGGATCCGCGACTGGAAGCCGACGGGCATCATCCTCAGCGGCGGCCCCAACTCGGTCTACGCGGAGAACGCCCCGACCGCCGATCCCGCGGTATTCGACGTCGCGCCCGTCCTCGGTGTGTGCTACGGGATGCAGCTGATCGCGCACCTGCTGGGGAGCGAGGTGAAGCGCGGCGGCCGGCGCGAGTACGGTCGCGCCGAGATTCGCCCGACCGTCCGCAGTGCGCTGTTCGAGGGGTTCGACGCGCACGAGACGGCGACGGTCTGGATGAGCCACGGCGATCACATCGAGAGTGCGCCGCCGGGATTCCGCGTCACCGCGGCGAGCGAGGGGAATCCGCTCGCCGCATTCGAGCACGAGTCGCGTCCGATCTACGGAGTACAGTTCCATCCTGAGGTCGCGCACACGCCGCGGGGTCGCGAGCTCCTCGCCAACTTCCTCTTCAAGGTGTGCGGTGCGACGCCCAGCTGGACGGCGGGGGCGTTCATCGAGGACGAAGTGTCGAAGATCCGCGCGCTGGTCGGCGATGCGCAGGTGATCTGCGGCCTCTCCGGGGGGGTGGATTCCTCGGTCGCGGCGGCGCTCGTCCACCGCGCGATCGGCGACCAGCTCACGTGCGTCTTCGTCGACACCGGCCTCCTGCGCCTCCACGAGCGGGAGCAGGTGGAGCGCACGATGAAGACGCACATGGGGATCAAGCTGGTGACCGTGGATGCGTCCCGGCGATTCCTCGATGCGCTCGCCGGTGTCGAGGATCCGGAGGCCAAGCGGCGCGCGATCGGGCACACCTTCATCGACGTGTTCGAGGAGGCGACGGCATCCGCGGGCACGAACGCGAAGTTCCTCGTCCAGGGCACGCTCTACCCCGACGTGATCGAGAGCTCGTCGCCGAGCGGTGGGCCGTCGGTCACGATCAAGACGCACCACAACGTCGGTGGGCTGAAGCCCGGGATGAAGTTCGCCCTGATCGAGCCGCTCCGTGAGCTGTTCAAGGACGAGGTGCGCAACGTCGGGCGCGAGCTGGGGCTGCCGGAAGAGATGGTCGGCCGGCATCCGTTCCCGGGGCCGGGCCTCGCCATCCGCGTCCTCGGCGCGGTGTCGGAGCCCGCGTTGCACGTGCTCCGCCAGGCGGACGCGATCTACCTGGAAGAGATTCGTTCCGCGAATCTCTATGACGAGATCTGGCAGGCGTTCGCCGTGCTGCTGCCGATCCGCAGCGTGGGCGTGATGGGCGACGAGCGGACGTACGACAACGTCGTGGCGCTCCGCGCCGTCACGAGCACCGACGGAATGACCGCCGACTGGTACGCCTTCCCGCACGACGTCATGGCACGCATCTCGGACCGCATCATCCGCGAGGTCGACGGCGTGAATCGCGTCGTGTACGACGTGAGCTCCAAGCCGCCCGCGACGATCGAGTGGGAATGACCTGATGACCGGCACGACCCGGACGTCGCCGCGAACGGCCGATGCATCCACCGCGATGCGTCCTCCCGACGCGAGCACGTCCGGCGCCTGCCTGAATTGCGGTGCGCCGGTGTCACAGCGCTTCTGTCCCGCCTGCGGGCAGGCCGCGATCGATCCGAACCCCACGCTCGGGGAGTTCGTGCACGAGGCAGCGGCCGAGTTCCTCCACTGGGACGGAAAGCTCGCGGCGACCTTCCGCCTGCTGTTCACGAAGCCCGGTGAGCTCACGCGAGAGTACCTGGCCGGCAGACGCGCGAGCTATCTGTCGCCACTCCGGGTCTATCTGACGTGCAGCGTCCTGTTCTTCGCCCTGAAGGCGCTCGCGCCGGATCCGCCGCTCGTCGTGCGCGCGGGCGCGAAGCAGGTGGGCGTCGTCACGATCCAGGAAGACACCGTCGGCGCGACGCTCGAAGCGATCGACCGGATGACGCAGAGCCGGAGCTCGACGGATCGCGTGGCGGGCCGCGTGCTCGGCAACGCGCTGCGTCACGGCGACCAGACAGCCGCGTCGCTCCGTCAGAGCATCCCGAACGTCATGTTCGTCCTCGTGCCGATCTTCGCCGGACTCGTCGCGCTCGTGTTCCGCAATCGGCACATGCGATATCCGCAGCACCTGGCGTTCGCGCTGCACACGCACGCATTTCTCTTCCTGGCGCTCGTGCTGACGCTCGTGCCGCGCGTCACGCGGAATCCCGCCGTCGATGCGATCGCCGTCGCGACGAGCGTTCTCGCGATCGCGATCTACACGGTGCTCGCGGTACGTCGCGTCTACGGCGGATCGACCTGGAGCGCGATCCTGCGCAGCAGCGCGCTCGCGGCGACCTATTTCGCCGCGTTCACCCTGGCGATGCTGCTGACCTTCGCCGTCGCCGCGTTGCGCGTCTGAGCGCGCCGACGCGCGGCGGGACGTCGCGCGTCAGACGCCCTTTTCCTTCAGCAGCTCGAGGAACTGCGCGGGCTCCGTCAGCGCCAGAAGACGCTGCGGCACGTCGCTCTCCTTGGAGAACTGGGCGATCTTGCCGAGCACCGGCAGGTACTGGTTCGAGACCTCGAGCGGCGGCGCGACGATGAGGAAGAAGAAGTTCACCGGCTTCTCGTCGATCGCCTTGAAGTCCACGCCGCGCGATTTCCGCCCGAACGCGACACGAAGCTTGTTCACCACGAGCGAGCGGCAGTGCGGGATGGCGATGCCGCGGCCGATCCCGGTCGAGCCGAGATTCTCGCGCCGCTTCAGCATCTTGTAGAGCATGCCTTCCGACTTGTCGTCCAGCTTGAGCAGGGCGATGAGCTCCTTGAGGATGTCGTCCTTCGACTCCCCCTCGAGCTCGAGCTTGATTGCGTCCTCGCTGAAGAACTCGCGCAATTCCATCGTGGCTGGATCCGGTGCTGACGGTGCGTGACGCTGACCGATGGCGTGTGCCACCGAGGGCTGTGGTCGTGTCGAGCCGAGGAAGCTATCCGCAGGCGCGGCGGATTGTCAAACCATGACGTTGCTTGCACTTCCGAGCCTCGGTAACTTTCGGGATGGCCTTTCCGTTCCCGCTCCTCGCTGAAGTCCCACTCTATCTGGCCCCCATGGCCGGCGTGTCCGAGTCGCCCTTCCGGCGGCTCTGCCGCCAGCACGGTGCGGACGTGGTGGTGACGGAGTTCCTCTCCGCCGAAGGGATCCGCCGCGAGAACGAGGCGACGCTCCACAAGCTGGCCTTCGGCCCCGACGAGCGCCCGATCGGCGTGCAGATCTTCGGTGCCGACCCCACGGCGATGGGCGAGGCCGCGCGCTTCGTCTCGGACGTGTTCCAGCCGGAGTTCATCGACATCAACTTCGGCTGCCCGGTGAAGAAGGTCGTCCGCCGGAACGGCGGTTCCGGTTGCCTTCGGGACCTCGATCTCGTGCAGCAGGTGATCCGCGCCGTCGTCGCCGCGACGCACCTGCCCGTCACGTGCAAGATCCGGAGCGGCTGGAACGAGGAGATGCGGGATCCGGTGCAGATCGCGCTGCGCTGCCAGGATGCGGGAGCGAAGGTGCTCACCCTGCATCCACGTACGCGCACGCAGATGTACTCGGGGCACGCACGCTGGGAGGAGATCGCCGCCGTCGCCGAGGCGCTCGACATCCCGGTGCTCGGCAACGGCGACATCAAGACGGCCGAGGACGCGATTCGCATGCTCGAACAGACGCGGTGCGAGGGCATCATGATCGCCCGTGGCTCCTACGGCCAGCCGTGGATCTTCGATCAGGTGAAGGATCTGCTCGCGGGACGGCCGAAGCGTCCGGCGCCGACGATCGAGGAGCGGTTCGCCGTGGCGCTCGCGCACGCCCGCATGGTGATGGAGTACGAGACGGATCCACGCGGCGCGGCGATCGAGTTCCGGAAGCATCTCGGCTGGTACGCGAAGGGGCTGCACGCCGGCGCCGAGCTCCGGCGCCGGCTGTACGCCGTCACGTCGTTCGGCGAGATCGAAGGGATCTTCGCGGACTATCTCGCGACGCACGACCCGTTCGCCCGACCCGGACAGTCCGAGGGCGACGACGACGATCGTGCGCTGGAGGCGACGGCGGCGTGAGGCGGGAGCGCGTGCGCGACCTGCTCGGCAAGGTCGCGGACGGCTCGATGCCGATCGAGTCCGCACTCGCCTCGCTCTCGCAGGAGCCGTCCGAATCGCTCGGCTTCGCGACGATCGACCATCATCGCGCGCTCCGGCAGGGCTTCCCGGAAGTCGTGTACGGCGCCGGCAAGACGACCGAGCAGCTCGTGGCCATCGCACAGCGCATCGCCGAGCGCGGCGATGGCGTGCTGGTGACGAGAGTGGCGGCGGAGTCGGTCGCGCCGTTGCTCGAGGCACTGCCGGGCGCCGAGTCGAACGCGCTCGCCCGAACGGTGCGCGTGCGGGCCACGCAGCCGATGGCGACCGCGCGCGGCTCCGTGCTCGTCGTCACCGCGGGCACCAGCGATCTTCCCGTGGCCGAAGAAGCCGCCGTGACCGCCGACGCGATGGGGTGCGTCGCCGAGCGGCTCACGGACGTCGGCGTGGCGGGGATCCACCGGCTGCTGTCCAATGGCTCGGTGCTGGAGCGGGCCGCCGTGATCATCGTCGTGGCGGGAATGGACGGGGCCCTCGCATCCGTCGTCGGCGGCCTGGTACGTGTGCCCGTGATCGCGGTGCCGACGAGCGTCGGCTACGGCGCGTCGTTCGGCGGAATCGCGCCGCTGCTGACCATGCTGAACAGTTGCGCGGCCGGCGTGACTGTCGTCAACATCGACAACGGATTCGGCGCGGCCGTCGCCGCCGCACGCATCCTGCACGGCTCGCGTTCGTAGCCAAGGGCGGCGGCGGACGCCGACGACCGCCCGACCCCTCGAACCCCGCCGAACGACCGACGATGCTGCTCGCCGCAGCTCTCCTCGCCGCTGTCGCCGCCATCGTCGTGGCCGGCGCCGCGCTTCGCCAGGCTTCGAGGGCGAAGCGCGAACTGGCGACGGCGCGGGGCCGTCTCGCGCGGATCGACGCCGAGATGCCCACCATGGATCTCCAGCCGGCGATCAGCGCCACGGCGCTCCGGCGCGATGTCCGCGTGTCGTTCGAGGTGAGCGCGGCCAGAGCCGACCGCGCGGTGATCGTCCAGCTGCTGATGGACTTCCGGGACGTCGCCGGCGCGGAAGAGGCGATCTACTGGCGCTGGATGCCGGAGCGCGACGCCCTCGCGCCCGCGGTCTGGTCCTCGGAGGCGACGCGCCCGTCGTTCTTCAGCATCACGGAGTGGGCGCCGCTGGTCCAGTGGTCGGCCGAGGGCGGGGTCGTGCAGACCATCGGCCACGAAGAGACCGTTCACGTCGGCGCCGCGCCGATCCGGCGCGGCGAGACGCTGATGGGCGTGCTGAGCCTGACGCATCGGAGCGGGCTCGCCTGGAACCGCAGCGTCCTGCGGGACTGGCTGCCGCGGCTCGCGGACCAACTCGGCACGATCCAGGAGCTCGTGGACGTCCGTCGACGCCACGGGCGCAACATGCGCCAGGGCCAGGCGCTCCTGGATGCCGTCCAGCGCCTCCAGGGGGGAAAGTCCGGGGAGGGGCTCGCCCGCGCCCTCTGCGAGACCGCGCTGGACATCACTGGCGCCCGGCGCGCGGCGCTGGTGCGCTGGTCGGGCGAGGAGGATGCCGGTGAGCTGACGTATGCCACGGACAGCGCTGGGCTCGAGGCGCCGGTGTCGCTGGACAGTGGCAGCCTCGTCACCGAAGCGTGCCGGGTGGGGAAGCTCCAGGTGCTGGAGGACGCGCGCACCGCGACCGTCGGCCGCGCGCTGTACGGAGTGCCACGAAACGTCGAAGAGCCGGGCTCGGTGGCCATCGTGCCGCTGGCCAAGGACGGGCGTACGCTGGGTGCGCTGGTGCTGGAGGCGGTCGAGGTTCGCGGGCTCACCCTGGACGAGTGCCGTCCGCTGACCGTGCTGGGGGCCGTGGTCGCCGGGTCGCTCGAGATGGTATGGCACATCGCCGAGGTCGACAAGCGATCGCGCACCGATCCTCTCACTGGGTTGTGGAACCGCCATCACTTCGGCGAGCAGCTCCAGCGGTGCCTCGACGAAGCGGATCGATTCGGGGACCCCGTATCGCTGGTGCTCGTCGACATCGACCACTTCAAGCGCGTGAACGACAGCTGGGGCCACCAGGCGGGAGATGCCGTGCTCAAGCAGTTGTCGCGGATCATCCAGGACGGCGTCCGGTCGGTCGACATCTGCGTGCGCTATGGCGGCGAGGAGATCGCCATGATCCTCGCCAAGACCGACAGCGAGCACGCGGTCGAGGTCGCCGAGCGTCTCCGCGCGCGCATCGCGGCTCAGCCCGTCCGGCACGGCGGGGCCGAGATCGCCGTGACGGCCTCGTTCGGTGTGGCGACGTACCCGGAAACGGTGAAGGTGCGCGATCAGCTCTTCCCCGCGTCGGACAAGGCGCTGTACATCGCCAAGCACGAAGGGAGAAACCGGGTGAGGGCGAAGCCGGCAACCAAAGGCCGAGCAACGAGTTGAGCGATGTGACCTCCAGTCATGGAGGAGGGCAGGGCCCGCTTGACTGCCGCAGCGGAGCGGCTAGATTTGGAGTCGTAAGGGGGCGACTGGCTTCGACGGGACTGGTGAAGCCGTGGGCGCGTGCCGAGGTCCTCGGGCACCTCGTTAAACACTCGGGAAACATCCAACTGCGAACAACAACTTCGCCCTTGCCGCCTAACTTCTAGTTAGGCCTGCAAGTGCCCATGAGAAAGCCCGCCCGGGGCGGTTTCATGGGTAACGGAAATCTGGGCTAGCTCGACGGTGCGCCTTCCGTCGCCGAGCGAAACTCTAGGAGGATCACCTGATGGTGGGCGGCCCACTGGCCAGCTGTCGGGGACATCAATCGGTGGGATACGCACGTAGTGCTCGTGGTCGATCTAGCTTCGGACCGGGGTTCGATTCCCCGCGCCTCCACTGAAGGATGATCTGAAAAAGCAACGGCGCCCAGAGATGGGCGCCGTTGTCGTTTCCCCGACCTCGTACTCGGCTAGCCTTTCCGGTCGAACTGCAGGCTGAGGAGGTTGAACAGCAGGGCGAAGCCGCCACCGTTGATCAGCGCCTTTGCCTGCGAGGAGGAGGGAGCGAAGCTGAAGGTCACCTGCCCCTTGTTGTAGGGCAGGACGAAGCCCGACGAGGTGGCAGTCACGGTGTCCTTTCCGTTGAACGTCGTGATGTGCATCGTGAACTTCTCGTCGCTCGTCGTCACGCAGTCGCCCGAGAGGATCGTGATGTTCTGGTCGGGTGGGGTGTAGGGCAGGAGATTCCCGTCCACGGCGGCGAGCACGAAGTTGCCTGGAACGAGCGCCGGCGCGTTCGGGCAGTCCGGGCAGGTCGGATAGTCGTGGCTGCAGCTCGAGGCGAGAGCGAGGCAGGCACAGAAGAGCAGCGCCAACACGTGGCTGCCACGCTTCGACGCGCGCTGGGAAAAGGTCAGAAGTCGGCTCATGGCCAGCAGTCTAGGGAGGGGGTGACGGAGGCGCAACGTAGTGGCCGCCAGCGCAATGGCGGGGTCACCGCCGCGCCGAAAGCGACCGCGCTCAGTCTCCCGCGCCCGCTTCTCCGCGTGAGGCGCTCGGGATCTCTCCCGGGACGTCGGCGGCGCGGCGCTGCCCTCGCTTGAAGATGAACTCGGGCGCCATGGCGATGCCGAGAAGGGTGACCGGCAGGATCTGTTGCGCCTGGATGAGGAAAGCGACGGCGACGGCCTTGTTGTAATCCAGCCCGAAGGCGGCCGCCGTGGCGGCGTACGCCGCCTGGAACACGCCGACGTTTCCCGGCGTCGCCCGGAGCGCGAATCCGAGATTCACCGCGAGCAGCGCCGCGATGGTTCCGACCAAGGTCATCGGAAGGTGTGCGGACTGCGCCGTGAGATGATACGTCCATACCTGCAGCGCCCACGCCAACACGCTGAGCGAGAGCGCCGCGATGAACCGTGGCGCGCTGGAAACCTGCCCGATGGTCTGGATGAATCGCGCGCCGTACTCCTTGAGCCGACCGTGCCAGCTCGCCGGCTTCGGGCCAGCGACCGTCTCGACGACGTCGGGGCGCCGCAGCAGCCACACGAGGAGCGCGACCATCGCCGCCAGGATGGCGATGGCGAACGGCTTGACGCGCTCGAGCGAGTGCGGCAGCTGCAGGAAGGTGGCGGCGAGCGACAGCAGCACGACGTAGCCCACGAGCTCGAACAGTCGCTCGAGCGCGAGCGTGGC
>Ga0207661_10003304_pt1 | contig 11190 bp, 8 predicted proteins | sample KBSC713LmetaG_FD_184337 | JGI IMG/M metagenome (GOLD analysis project Ga0207661, IMG submission 184337) | Corn rhizosphere microbial communities from Kellogg Biological Station, Michigan, USA - KBS C7.1-3L metaG (SPAdes) (version 2) | ecosystem: Host-associated > Plants > Roots > Rhizosphere ... | reverse complement strand
GAAGAAGAGCCCGTGCCCGAGGCTGAGGATCCCGGCGTAACCCCACACGAGATCCATGGCGAGCGCCGCGATGCCGAAGCAGAGGAACTTGCCGAACAGCGGCACCAGGTGAGCGGGCAGGCCCATGAAGGGAAGCAACACCACGACCACGGCGACGACGCCCACGGCGGCCCAGGCGCGGGGCGCGTGAATTTCGCGGAGACGGGAGGCGAGCGCGCTCATGTCAGACCTCCACCCGACCGCGCAGCGCGAACAACCCTTGCGGGCGGCGCTGGATGAACAGGATGATCACGACGAGCACCACGATCTTTCCGGTGACCGCGCCCGCGGCGGGCTCGATCAGCTTGTTGATGATGCCCAGGCCCAGCGCGGCCGCGACCGCGCCGGTCAGGCGCCCCACCCCGCCCACGACGACGACCATGAACGCGTCGATGATGTAGTTCTGCCCCAGCTCGGGACCGACGTTGCCCAGCTGCGACAGCGCGACGCCGCCGAGGCCCGCGATCCCCGAGCCGAGCCCGAACATCAGCGCGTCGACGCGCTTCGTGCGGATGCCCAGGCACGACGCCATCGCGCGGTTCTGCGTGACCGCGCGGACCTGCAGCCCGAAGCGCGTCTTCTGCAGGATGAACCAGACGCCGGCGGCGACCAGGATGACGAAGCCGACGACGGCGATGCGGCTCCACGGCAGCACCAGGCCGTTCGCGATCTGCAGGCCGCCCGACAGCCAGTCCGGGTTCGCGACGGTCACGTTCTGCGCCCCGAAGATCAGCCGCACCGTCTGGATCAACCCCAGGCTGATGCCCCACGTCGCGAGCAGCGTCTCCAGCGGACGGCCGTAGAGGTGCCGGATCACGCCGCGCTCCAGCGCCGCGCCGATCATCCCGGTGGCGAGGAACGCGACCGGTATCGCGGCCAGCAGGTAGAAGCGATGACCGTGCATCGCCGTCTGCACGCTGTACGTGGCGTACGCGCCCAGCATCAGCATCTCGCCGTGGGCCATGTTGATGACCCCGAGCAAGCCGAACGTGATCGCGAGGCCGAGCGCCACGAACAGCAGCACGCTCGCCAGCGACAGCCCATGCAGCAAGCTGCCGCCGAAGGCGACCATCCGCTGGTGGCTCTGGACGGAATCCATCGCCCGCTGCGCCGCCGCGACCACGCGCGCGTCCGGTTCGGCGGGCGTGCCGTCCGCGTTCTTCGTCGTCAGCCGCTTCAGCTCGGAAAGAAAGCCGTCATTGCCACTCTTGCCGATGAGCTCCAGCGCTGCGACGCGGGCCGTCGGGTCGGTGCCCGCCAGGTCGGCGCGCGCCACCGCGAGCTGCAGCGCCTCGCGGACGCCCGCGTCCTTCTCGCGTTCCAGCGCCCGGTGCAACAGCACCCCGGCGCCCACCGAGCCGCTCTTGGACAGCTCCTCGGCCGCCGCCAGGCGGACCGCGGCCACCGGCGATGCCAGCTGCAGCCGCGCGAGCACGGGCAGCGCCACGCGGCGAATCTCGTTGCCGACTTCCACTTCCTTCAACGGCCGCGGCGCCGGCTCCACGACCGCGCCCGTCAGCGGGTCGCGCACGTCGCGCGTCTTCGAATCCCACACATACGGACGACCGTCAGCGCCAATGCGCAGGCGGTCGTCACAGAGAGCATCCAGCGCCGGAATGGCGCGCGGGTCGTCCAGCGCCGCCAGCTGCCGGATGCTCTCCTCGATCTTCTCCTCGGACGGCGCCGCCAGTCCCTGGACGGCGTCTTCGACAGGACCGGCGTGGGCCTGCGGACAGATGACGAGGGCGGTCGTCCCCACGATAACCGCTATCTCGATCGTCTTCCGCATGTTGCCCACGCCGATCCGGTCTCGGGTGTTCACTTCGCCGCCACGACTCCGGCCGGGCCGAACTTCGGCGCGGTGCAGTTGCCGCACGCCCACGGGTACGTCCAGTCCGCGACCTTCTTCGCGCTGTCCGGGATGAACGGGCTCCAGGCCTGCGCGCGGATCGGACCGTCGGTCTTCCACACGACGCGGAACTGACCGTCAGCCTTCACCTCGCCGATCACGACCGGCTTCCACAGGTGGTGGTTCTTCGCGTCCAGCTGGATGTCGAAGCCCGACGGCGACTTGACGTGCTGGTAGCCGACCGCCTGGCGAACGGCGTCGACGTTCGTCGTCTTCGCCTGCTCGACCGCCTGCGCCCACATCTTGATGCCGATGTAAGTCGCCTCCATCGGGTCGTTGGTGACGCGCTTTTCGCCGCCCGGGAGGTTGTTCTTCTTCACGTAGGCGTTCCACTTCTCGATGAACGCCTTGTTCTCGGGCGTGTCCATCGACATGAAGTAGTTCCAGGCCGCCAGCTGACCGACGAGCGGCTTGGTGTCGATGCCGCGGAGCTCTTCCTCGCCGACCGAGAACGCGACCACCGGAAGGTCCGTGGCCTTGATCCCCTGGTTGCCGAGCTCCTTGTAGAACGGCACGTTCGAGTCGCCGTTGATCGTCGACACCACCGCGGTGCGCTTGCCGGTGGCGAACTTCTTCACGTCGGCGACGATGGTCTGGTAGTCGCTGTGACCGAAGGGCGTGTACTTCTCCATGATGTCCTCATCCGCGACGCCCTTCTCGTGAAGGAAGTAGCGGAGGATCTTGTTGGTCGTGCGCGGGTAGACGTAGTCCGTCCCCAGCAGGACCCAGCGCTTCGCGCCGCCGCCCTTCTTGCTCATCAGGTACTCGACCGCGGGGATCGCCTGCTGATTCGGCGCGGCGCCCGTGTAGAAGACGTTCCACGACGACTCTTCACCCTCGTACTGCACCGGATAGAAGAGCAGGCCGTTCAGCTCCTCGAACACCGGCAGCACCGACTTGCGCGACACCGACGTCCAGCAACCGAACGTGACCGCGACCTTCTCCTTCTGGATCAGGTCGCGCGCCTTCTGCGCGAACAGCGGCCAGTCGGACGCCGGGTCGACGACGACGGGCTCCAGCTTCCGCCCGAGCACGCCGCCCTTCTCGTTGATCTCCTCGATGGTCATCAGCGCGACGTCCTTCAGAGACGTCTCGCTGATCGCCATCGTCCCCGACAGCGAGTGCAGGATACCGACCTTGATCGGCCCCTTGTCGTCGACGGGCGCTGCCGCCGGCGCGGCCGGCGCCGCCGCGCCGGGCTTCGCCTCTTCCGCCGGCTTCGAGCAGCCCAGCAGGCCCGCCATCGCCGTCACTCCCAACAGAACAATCTTCTTGTCAGCCATGTTCGTCGTTTCCTTTCTCGTCTCCGCTTTGCGCCTGACCGCTACCGCTGCATCTGAACGCCGAGATAGATGGCGTTGCTGGTCGGCGTCGTTCCGACATCCCCGTGCGAGTACCCCGCGGCGACGCGGAGGAAGTAGTCGTCGATCACGTACGTCAGGTACGCGTCGATCATCTTCCAGCTCGGCGGCGTCACCCCGCCCACCGGCTGCGCGGTCGCCTGCTGCCACCGCACCAGCGGCTGCAGCTTGCCGAAGCCAATCTTGTTCGGCGTCAGCCAGCTGCCGAGGACGTAGTACGCGTGCTTGCGGCCGAACGCGTCGTTCTCGTCGAAGTGATAGTACTGGCCCTCGAACGTGACGACGCCGCCGGCGCCCAGGTTCTTCTCGGCGAGGACGTCCGCGAGGACCGTCGTGAGATCACCGACGGCCATCGTCGCCGGGTTGATCTGCCCGTTCTTCTGGTACTGGGCGCCGAGGCCGATCGCGACGATGTCCTGCGACCCGTAGTAGGTGCTGCTGTGATAGAAGCCCGACTCCGAGCCGAGGAGGCAGATGTTCACGCGCCCCGAGAACAGCGGGCTCACCGCGGCGTCGTTCAGATCGAAGACGCCGGCGTAGTACTTCAGCTTGGCGCCCAGGAACTCGCCCCAGACGGTGGCGCCGTTGTTACGGCCCTGCGGGCCCTGCTTCGGGCCGACCGGGTAAGGCAGACCGGGGTAGAGGCCCGGGTACTTCCAGGGGCTCATGAACCACGGCCCGCTGAAATTGGACCGGTCGGATGGGACCAGCATGCGGCCAGCCCACAAGTGGAAGGCCGCGCCCGGCTCGAACTTCGCGATCAGGTCCAGGACTGATGCGCTGACCCCCGCGACACCCGAGCCGTTGCTGCCCGGCATGCCGCCCGTCGGGATGCCGCCCTGGAAGTTCGCCTGCCAGGCGAACATCGGCGCGATGTCGCCCGAGAAGCGCGGCTCGACGTAGATCTCGTCGAGGCTGGTGTCCTTGATCCCGCTCGACGCCGCCGTGCTGGCGAACGCGGTGCCGACGCGCATCGCGACGCCGACGTTGATCTTCTTGAAGTCCGGTGTCGGCGCGGCCGTCGTGGTCACGGTCCCAGCCGTCGCGTCCGCCGGTGGCGGCGCGGCGGGAACCGCGGCGACGGGCGGCGCCGCTGGCGTGGGCGCGGGCGGCGGTGGATTGGGAGGTGGCGTCGCGGCTTCAGCCTGCGCGACCGCCGTTGGCTGCTTGTCGGCCTCGGCAGCAGGGGCCTGCGCCCACGCCGTGCCCGCAAATAGTGCAACCGCCCCCACAAATCCACAGCCCGCCAGTCGAACAAGTCTCATTTTTCCGGTCATTTTTCGCCCCCGTTCGTGATGTGAACGTTGGAGCGACCATACCGAACGGGTGTTAACCAACTGTTTCGTGGTCGACCTTGTTTGGTTAATTTGAACGAACCGAAAGTTTCGCAGCGTGCGGATCGTACTTACGCTCGCGCGGCCGCGCGCTCTCTCGCCCGCGGCCCGGCGGCGCGGCGGCGTTAACAAAGATCAGACGTGAGTGAAACCCGCGCGTGCTGCGCGCCGTGCTGTCATGCGCACATGACCGTTTCCGTTCGCTCTCCCGGTACGGACGACACCGAAGCCGAAGCCGAAATCGAAGCACCGAAACCGAACGCCGCGACCCCGAGCCGCCGTTCCAGCCTCGCCGACGCCGACTTTCGCGCCGCTGTCGTCGAACACGTCGTGCACACCTGCGCGAAGGAGATCCGCGACGCGTCCGCGCTCGACTTCTATCACGCGTTCGCGCACACCGTCCGCGATCGCCTGGTCCACCGCTGGCTGGCCACGCAGCGCACGCACGTCGTCCGCGACGTGAAGCGCGTCTGCTACCTGTCGTCGGAGTTCCTGACCGGCCGCAGCCTGGGCCTGTGCCTCATGAACATGGACCTCCACAAAGCCGCGGTGGCGCTGGCCGCCGACTACGGCTTCGACCTGGGCGAGATTCTGGAATGCGAAGGCGATCCCGGACTGGGTAACGGCGGCCTCGGGCGCCTCGCCGCCTGCTTCATGGACTCGCTGGCGACGCTGCAGCTGCCCGCGATCGGCTACGGCATCCGCTACGACTTCGGCATGTTCGAGCAGCGGATCGATGGTGGCCGCCAGGTCGAGCAGCACGACAACTGGCTGCACCTGGGCAACGCCTGGGAGCTGCCGCGCCACGAGGACGCGCAGACCGTCCGCTTCGGTGGCCGCGTCGTCTTCCAGCACGATCGCGACGGCCGCCTGCGCGCCGACTGGGTCGACACGCGCGCGGTGATCGGCCTGCCCTACGATTCGTTCATCGTCGGGCACCGCACCGACACGGCGAACACGCTGCGGCTGTGGGCGGCGCGCGCGACGCGCGACTTCGACCTGCAGTTCTTCAACGAGGGCGAATACCGCCGCGCCGTCGAAGAGAAGATCGACACCGAGAACATCTCGAAGGTCCTGTATCCGAACGACAACAGCGACGAGGGTAAAGAGCTGCGCCTCAAGCAGCAGTACTTCTTCGTCGCGTGCTCGATCGCGGACATGATCCGGCGGTTCAAGCGGCTGCATGCGGACTTCGCGCTGTTCCCCGAGAAGTTCGCGATCCAGCTGAACGACACGCATCCGTCGATCGCTGTCGCCGAGCTGATGCGTGTCCTCGTCGACGATGAAGGCCTGGACTGGAACGCCGCCTGGTCCATCGTCGAGAAGACGATCGCCTACACGAACCACACGCTGATGCCCGAGGCGCTGGAGCGCTGGCCGGTGACGCTTTTCGAGCGCCTGCTGCCGCGCCACCTGCAGATCATCTATGAGATTAACCAGCGCTTCCTGTGGCAGGCGCAGATGAAGTGGCCGGGCGAAGGCGACCGGCTGGCCCGTGTGTCGATCATCGAGGAAGGACCGCGCCGACAGGTGCGGATGGCGCACCTCGCGACCGTCGCCGCCCACAGCGTGAACGGCGTCGCGGCGATGCACTCCGAGCTGATCAAGACCGACCTCCTGCCCGACTTCTACGAGCTGTGGCCGGAGCGCTTCAACAACAAGACCAACGGCGTGACGCCGCGCCGCTGGGTGCTGCACGCGAACCCGCGCCTCACGCGCCTGCTCTCCAGCCGCATCGGATCCAGCTGGATCGATCTGCCCGAGCTGGCGCGCCTGCACACGCTGGACGCGTTCGCCGATGACGAGGATCTCCTGGACGCCCTGCACGCGGTCAAGCAGGCGAACAAGCGCGACGTCGTCGAGCTGGTGCGCCACCGCGCGGGCGTCGAGCTGTCGGCGCACGCGATGTTCGTCGTGCAGGTGAAGCGGATCCACGAGTACAAGCGCCAGCTGCTCGCGTGCCTGCAGATCATCGCGCACTACCTGGCCGTCAAGCGCGACCCGGCCGGCGCCGGCGTGCCGCGCGCCTACCTGTTCGCGGGCAAGGCCGCGCCCGGCTATCAGATGGCGAAGCTGCACATCCGCCTGATCAACGACGTCGCGGCGGTCATCAACGGCGATCCCGACGTGCGCGGGAAGCTGGCGGTGGCGTTCATCCCGAACTACGGTGTGTCGCTGGCGCAGGCGATCATCCCGTCCGCCGATCTGTCCTTGCAGATCTCGACGGCGGGCAAGGAGGCGTCGGGGACCAGCAACATGAAGTTCGCGCTGAACGGCGCGCTGACGATCGGGACGCTGGACGGCGCCAACGTCGAGATCCGCGAGGCGGTCGGGCCGGAGAACTTCTTCCTGTTCGGGCTGACCGCGGGCGAGGTGGCGGCGACGCGCGCGGCCGGCTACCGCCCCGGCGAGGTCGTCGCGTCGCACCCGGTGCTGGAGGAGGTGCTGGCGCTGATCGCGTCGGGGTTCTTCAGCCTGGGCGACCGCGATCGCTACCGCCCGATCGTGGACAGCCTGCGCTGGGACGATCCGTACATGGTGTGCGCCGACTTCGACGCCTACCTGCAGTGCGAGGCGCGCGCGGCCGCCGCATACGCGGACCGCGCCGGGTGGTCGGCGATGGCCCTGCGCAACATCATCGGGGCCAGCCGCTTCTCCAGCGACGCCACCATCCGCGAGTACGCCAAGGAGATCTGGGGCCTGGAATCGGTGCGCACGAACCTGGGGCTGCTCGACTCGGGGCTGTGATCAGGAGCGGCCACGTCGGGTGCGTCTCCGATTCGGACGCGCCCACCTTTCGGGCGGCCCGGCTGTCGCCAAAGTGGAAGCCATGGGCCACATCATCGACCGCTGCGACGTGATCGACGTTCTGGAGGAATCCGTGCGGCTGCGCCGGCGCGTGCTGGTGACGCTGAAGGGCGGCCATCACTTCGTCGACGAGACCCGCGCGGTCGAAACGACCCCGGACGGCGAGTGGGCGGTCTTCCGCGATCACGATCGCATCCTGGTCGACGACATCGCCTCCGCCGGCCCCGCCGAGCCGCCCGAGAACAGCTACCGCGGGAAGATCTGACCGGTCGTTAGCCGGGTTCTTCGTCGCTGTCGTAGCGCGCCCAGGGAACCGCGCGGAGGCGTTCGAAGCTGATGGGATCGCCAGAGATCTGGCTGACGCCGTAGGTGCCCTCCTCCATCCGGCGGAGGGCGTTGTCGACCTCGCGCAGCTGCGCGCGATCGCGGTCGGCGCGCAGGATCGCGTCGTCCTGCTCGCGCGTCTGCTCCGCCGCGTCCAGCGGCTCGACCTCCGGCTCTGCTTCACGCGCCACAGCCTGGTCGCGCTCCAGCCGCGTCCGCAGCTCCGCGCGCAGCTGCTCCAGGCGCCCGCGCAGCATCGCGAGCTGGTCCGTCGTCAAACCCGCGTCGTTACTCCCCACACCGACCGTCATGTCGCCCCCCCGTCGCCCAAAATATGGCGACGAGCTAGGGTCAGCGGAAGGCTTGCTGGAGCTTGTCGAGCTCGGCCTTGCCGGGGCAGAGCTTCTCGTACGGGACCTTCGACAGCGGGACGTCGGTCGTGCCGCTGATGTCGTGCATGTCGGCGGCGCGCTTCTCGACGAACAGCAGGCCGGTGGCGACCTCGCCGCGCTGGCGGTGGTGCTCGAGCAGCTCGGTCGCGCGCGCGCGATCCGACGGATCGTACTCGGGCGACAGCTTGCGCAGGCGCACCGTGCTGCCGTCGTGCAGCGTCACGGTGATGGTCGTCCCTTCCTCGTAGCTCGCGGTGATCTCCTGCGCGGGCGGCACGAAGTCGGCCTGCACCAGCTTCAGCAGGTGCTTGCGCGTGTGCAGGTAGCTCTTGGTCGAGCCCTCGTGATCGTTGAACGTCACGCACGGCGAGATGACGTCGATCAGCGCGAACCCGCGGTGGGACAGGGCCGCCTTCAGGATCGGCACCAGCTGCGCCTTGTCGCCCGAGAAGCTGCGCGCCACGAACGTCGCGCCCAGGTCCAGCGCCAGCGCGCACGGATCGATCGGCGAGAACCGGTTCGCCTCGCCGCGCTTGCTCTTCGAGCCGACGTCGGCCGACGCCGAGAACTGCCCCTTGGTCAGGCCGTAGACGCCGTTGTTCTCGACGACGTAGACCATGTCCAGGTTGCGGCGCACGGCGTGCGCCAGCTGGCCGATGCCGATCGACAGCGAGTCACCGTCGCCCGAGATGCCGATGTACGTCAGCTCGCGGTTCGCGGCGTTGGCGCCGGTCGCGATCGACGGCATGCGCCCGTGCGCCGAGTTGAACCCGTGCGCGCCCGCGACGAAATAGGTCGGCGTCTTCGACGAGCAGCCGATGCCCGACAGCTTCGCGATCATGTGCGGCGGGGTGTCCAGGTCGTAGAACGAACGGACGATGGCCGCGGTGACGGAGTCGTGGCCGCACCCGGCGCAGAGCGTGGACGGCGCGCCCTCGTAGTCGCGCAGCGTGAGGCCGACCTTGTTGGGCTTGAGGTTCGGGTGGGCGACGGCTGGTTTCGGCGTGGGCATGGCCGGCTAGCTCCGTTCCAGGTGGCTGGTGATGCCGTCGACGACGTGGCGGCTCGACAGCGGGAACCCGCCGTAGACGAGGATCGAATGCAGCTTGTCCTTCGGGACGCTGGTCTCCAGCGTCAGCAGCGACTTGAGCTGCGCGTCGCGGTTCTGCTCGACCACGAACACGCGGTCGTGGGCGGCGAGGAACTTCTCGACGTTGTCGCCGAACGGGAAGGCGCGGATGCGCATGTAGTCAGCCACGATGCCGCGCTCGGCGAGCACCGCGACCGCCTCGCGCACCGCGGGATCGCAGCCGCCCAGCGACACGATCCCGAAGGTCGCGTCGGTCTGCATGCGGATGATCGGCTCGGGCACGGCGTTCGCGGCGGCGCGGTGCTTGCGCAGCAGGCGGTCCATGACCTCCTGGTACTCGTCGGGGATCTCGGTGTAGCCGCCGTACTTGTTGTGGCCGGAGCCGCGCGTGAAGAACGCGCCCTTCGCGTGAACACCGGGCAGCGTGCGCGCCGCGACGTGGTCGGCGTTCTCGTTCGCGTAGCGGTGGAAGCGCCCCACCTTCTCCAGCTCCGCCGCGGTCAATACGCGCCCGCGGTTGGGGCGGTAGTTGTCGTCCCACTTGAAGCGCGGGCAGACCCAGTCGTTCATCCCGATGTCGAGGTCGGACAGCATGAACACCGGCGTCTGGAAGCGCTCGGCCAGATCGAACGCGGCGACCGCCAGCGTGAAGCACTCCTCCGGGTTCGCCGGGAACAGCACGATGTGCTTGGTGTCGCCGTGCGACGCGTAGGCGGCCATCATGATGTCGCCCTGCTGCGTGCGCGTCGGCATGCCCGTCGACGGGCCGGTGCGCTGCACGTCGACGATCACCGCCGGGATCTCGGCGTAGTACGCGAGGCCGATCAGCTCGCTCATCAGCGAGATGCCCGGGCCCGACGTCGACGTGAACGCGCGCGCGCCGTTCCACGACGCGCCGATCACCATTCCGATCGCCGCCAGCTCGTCTTCCGCCTGGATGATGCAGAAGTTGTTCTTGCCCGTTTCCGGATCCTTCCGGTAGCTGGTGCAGAACTCCTTGAACGCGTCCATCACGGAGGTCGACGGCGTGATCGGATACCAGGCCGCCACCGTCGCGCCCGCGTACACGCAGCCCAGCGCGGTCGCGGTGTTGCCGTCGATCAGGATGCGGTCATCGGTCGCGTGCATCTTCTCGAGCCGGATCGGCAGCGGGCAATCGAAGTGTTCCTTCGCGTAGTCGTATCCGGCGCGCAGCGCCTTGTGGTTCGAATCGCGCAGCGCCTTCTTCTTCGAGAACTTCTCCTCGAGCAGCTCGTCGATCACGTGCATGTCGATGTCGAGCAGCGCGACCAGCGCGCCGAGGTACGCGATGTTCTTCATCAGGATCCGCTCACGCGAGTCCTTGAAGATGTCGTTGCACAGCTGCGCGAGCGGCACGCCCAGGAAGGTGACGTCCGGGCGCGACAGCGATTCGTCCAGCGGCCAGCTCGAATCGTGGAGGAGCCAGCCGCCCGACCGGACCTCCTTCACGTCGCGCACGTAGGTCTCTGCGTTCATCGCCACGACGAGGTCGTAGTCCAGCGCGCGCGACACGTGGCCCGCCTTGTTGACGCGGACCTCGTACCAGGTCGGCAGCCCCTGGATGTTCGACGGGAAGAGGTTCTTCCCCGACACCGGGATGCCCATGCGGAAGATCGCCTGCATCAGCAGGCCGTTCGCGCTCGCCGAGCCGGTCCCGTTGACGTTCGCCAACTTCAGCGCGAAGTCGTTGGTGCGGACGTCGGCGGGCGAGCCCTTCGACGTCCCGGGCTTGCTGGAGGCTCCGCGCGGCCCTGAGGGACGCACGCCGTCTTCCAGCGCGCGCCGTTCTAGCTGTTCGTTTTCCATCCTGCGTTGCCCACGCTGCTCAAGTTGCCGAGGTCTTGCCGTTCGATCCAACACCGCCAACACCGCCAACACCGCCAACACCGCCAACACCGCCAACACCGCCAAC
>Ga0207661_10003302_pt1 | contig 11196 bp, 7 predicted proteins | sample KBSC713LmetaG_FD_184337 | JGI IMG/M metagenome (GOLD analysis project Ga0207661, IMG submission 184337) | Corn rhizosphere microbial communities from Kellogg Biological Station, Michigan, USA - KBS C7.1-3L metaG (SPAdes) (version 2) | ecosystem: Host-associated > Plants > Roots > Rhizosphere ... | reverse complement strand
GCGAGGGGACCAGACCTCCCTCTCCCGCTTGCGGGAGAGGGTCGGGGTGAGGGCAGGCCTTGCGAGCGCCAGCGCCCGCGCGGGCAGGCCGCCCTCGTTACCGGCGGCGGCGATGGGCGCGGGCCGGGGCGGGCGCTGTCTCGACGGGCGGCGCGCTCCGCGGCGCGACCTTCAACACATCCCGAAACCTCCCCACATCCAGCGTGAGCTGCCCCAGCAGCATGTCCAGCATCGTCTCGCCGTTGCGGCAGATCTCGCCGAGGCGGGTGACGCGCTCGACGACGAAGTCGGCGTCGGCCTTGGCCGCGCCCCGGACGGCGGACTGGGCGGCGCGCGCGGAAGCCTCGGCGCGGCTGACGACGTCGACGGCGGCGCCGATCTCCCGGCGCTCGCGTTCGTTCAGCACGCCGGAGATCATCTTCCAGAAGTCGGTCTCGGCCTGGTAGTGCTCGCGGCGCTGGCCGCGTACCCAGATCTTGTGTACGACGCCCCAGCGGCCCAGCGCGGCCAGCGTCATCGACGCGCTGCCCGCCGAGATGCCGAGGCGCGCCTGGATCTCGGCCTGCGGCAGCGGCTCGCGGGACAGGTAGAGCAGGCCGAAGGCGCGGCCCATCGTGCGCGTGAAGCCCCAGAACTCGGCGATGCGGCCGCAGGCGTCGGTGGCCAGCGCGCGTGCTTCGTCGAGCTCGTCGGCGGCGCTCATGCGCGGGTCGAGATTGTCTCCGCGGGGGCGGCCGGGGAGCTTTGCTCGCCGATGCCCGTCGCGGGGGGGCTTGGGGACCCTTTGAGGGTCCCCAACTGAACGAGCTCACGCGCCGCGAGCTGGCCGCAGGCGGCGTCGATGTCGTCGCCGCGCGGCGAGCGGATGTAGACGGCGACGTCGGCCAGGCGCAGGCGCTCCTGGAACGTTCGGATGCGCTCGGCGGACGGCCGCTGGAACTCCGGTCCGTTGAACGGGTTCCACGGGATCAGGTTCACCTTCGCCGGGATCCCACGCAGCAGCCGGGGCAGCCTGTCGGCGTCGGCGTCGCTGTCGTTGACGCCGGCGAGCAGCACGTACTCGAAGGTCACGCGCCGCCCGTGCGACAGCGGGAAGTTCCGGGCCGCGTCCAGCAGCGCGGCGATCGGGTAGCGTTTGTTGATCGGCATGATGCGCGCGCGCACCTCGTCGGTGGTCGCGTTCAGCGAGATCGCCAGGTTGGGGGCCGGCTTCAGCGCGCCGAGCTTCTGGATGGCGGGCACGAGGCCCGCCGTCGACACGGTCAGGCGGCGCGGCGAGAAGCCTGCGCCCCACGGGTGCTCGAGCAGCGCCAGCGCGCGCGTGACGTTGTCGAAGTTGTGCAGCGGCTCGCCCATCCCCATGAACACCAGGTTCGTGGGGCGGCGGCCCGCCAGGGCGGTCGCCTGGTAGACCTGCGAGACGATCTCGCCGGCGCCCAGGTGGCGCCCGAAGCCCAGCGTCGCGGTCGCGCAGAACTGGCAGTCGATCGCGCAGCCGACCTGCGACGAGATGCACAGGGTCAGCTTGTTGCGGGCGGCGTCCTCGTCGGGAATCAGCACCGACTCGATGGCGCGGCCGTCGTGCGTGCGGAACCGTAGCTTGCGCGTGCCGTCGCGCGCCGATTGGACGACCTCTTGCGCGAGCGGCGTCAGCGCGTGGTCGCGCTCCAGCGCCGCGCGCAGCGCGGCCGGGACGTTGGTCATCGCGTCCAGGGTCTCGGCGCCCTGGCCGTGGAGCCAGCGGAAGACCTGCTCCGCCCGGTACGCGGGCTGTTCGGCCGCCTTCACCAACGCGGTCAGCTCGTCAGGCAGCAGCGCCCGCAGGTCGCGGTCGCGCAGCGCGGGCGGTTGGGGCAGGGAGGCGGCGGTCACGGCGCGGAAGGATACATCACGCTTCGCCGGCCGGCGCGCGTGCTGTATGAACCCGACTGATGAGGATGGCGATCGCGTTGGGCCTCCTGGCCTGGGGATATGGCTCGGCCGGTGGGCCGGCGCGGTCGACGAGCCCGAGCGGTCCGCCGACGTTCCCGGTGGCAGGCGGGAAGCTGCGCGTCGAGGTCTGCGCGGATGACGTCGTGCGCGTCGCGTTCGCCAAGGACGACGGGTTCTTCGGGCGGCCGTCGCTGATGGCGGCACCCAAACGATGCACCGCGCCGGCCTGGAAGATGACGCAGACCGAGAAGACGGCGACGATCGCGACGGCAAAGCTGCGCGTGAACGTCGACCTGGCCACGGGCGCGGTCGCGTTCGCGGACGCCGCCGGGCGGCCGATCGCCGCCGAGCGGGCCGGCGGCCGGTCGCTGGCCCCGGCCACCGTCATGGGCGAGAGCACCCATCACGTGCGCCAGCAGTGGGAGCCGCACGACGGCGAGCGCCTCTACGGCCTCGGCCAGCATCAGCAGGGGCTGGTCGACATCAAGGGGACCGACCTCGAGCTGCGCCAGTACAACGGCGAGATCTTCATCCCGCTGCTGGTGTCGAATCGCGGCTACGGGATTCTCTGGGACAACACGTCGCTGACGCGCTTCGGGCGTCCGGAGCCGACGTTCTGGCAGGAGATCCCGGGAACGCCGGCCGGCGCCGCCGACTGGACGAAGACGTTCACGGCGACCGTCACCGGCGACTACCAGATCGGCACGTATTCGGCTGGCGACATCAAGGTCGACGCCGGCTCGCGCAGCTTGGGCTCGCGCAGCTTGATCGACCACTGGCGGCAGGGCTGGCTCCCGGGCGAGGACGTCGCGCACCTGCAGCTTCGCGCCGGCGAGGTCGCCACGCTGCGGTTCCGCTGGAAGGCGGACATCGGCGTGAAGATCGCGCGATTCGTGATCACGCCGCCCGAGGCGAACGCGCCGACGTCGCTGTGGTCCGAGGTCGGCGACGGCGTCGACTACTGGTTCATCTACGGACCGGCGCTGGACCACGTGATCGCCGGCTACCGCCAGATCACCGGCGCGGCGCCGCTGATGCCGCGCTGGGCGTACGGCCTCTGGCAGTGTCGCGAGCGCTACAAGACGGCCGCCGAGAGTGTCGAAGCCCTGGACGGCTATCGGAAGCGGGGCATTCCCGTCGACGTGATGGTCCAGGACTGGCAGTACTGGCGTCCGGCCGAGTGGGGCTCGCACACCTTCGACCCGGCGCGCTTTCCCGATCCGGCGCGCTGGGTCGCCGACCTGCACGACCGGCACGCCCGCCTGATGATCTCCGTCTGGCCGAAGTTCTATCGCGGGTCGGCCAACTTCAAGGCGCTGGACGCGGCGGGTGCCCTCTATAAGGCGAACCTCGTCGAGGGGAAACAGGACTGGCTGAAGAACGTCTTCGCCAACTACGACGCGTTCAGCCCGTCGGCGCGCGCGCTGTACTGGGCGCAGATTCGCGACGCGCTGTTCACGAAGGGCGTCGACGCCTGGTGGATGGACGTCAGCGAGCTGGAGGCGGTCGAGGGGCCGTTCCCGACGCCGGCCGCCCAGGTCGAGGCCTACCAGACACACATGAACCCGACGGCGCTCGGCTCGGGCGCGCGCGTCCTCAACGCGTATCCGCTGGTCCACGCCCAGGGCGTGCACGACGGATTGCGGGTGGCGGCGCCCGACAAGCGGGTCGTGATCCTGACCCGCAGCGGGTTCGCGGGCATGCAGCGCTACGGGGCGGCGTCCTGGTCGGGCGACATCTCATCGACGTGGACGGCGCTGCGCAAGCAGCTCGCGGCCGGCCTTGGGTTCGCGATCTCGGGGATGCCGTACTGGACCTTCGATACGGGCGGTTTCTCGGTGCCGCCGCAGTTCGCGCACGCGGCCCGCGGCTCGGCCGCGGTCGACGAATGGCGCGAGCTGGCGACCCGCTGGTTCGAGCTGGCGGCGTTCGTCCCGATCCTTCGCGTCCATGGTCAGGCGCCCAGGCGCGAGATGTGGGAGTTCGGCGGCGACGACAGCCCCGCGTTCAAGGCCCAGCTGAAGTTCGACCGGCTCCGCTACCGCCTGCTGCCCTACGTGTATTCGCTGGCCGCCGGCGTGACCCGGGAGGGCGGGACAATCATGCGCCCGCTGGTGATGGACTTCCCGACCGCCGGCGCGCTGACCGCCGTCGACGACCAGTACATGTTCGGCCCCGCGCTGATGGTCAGCCCGGTGACCGCGTACAAGGTGCGCGAGCGCGCGGTGACGCTGCCTGCGACGCCGGGAGGCTGGTACGACTTCTGGACCGGCGCCGCGGTACCGGCGGGCGCGGTGCGAGCGCCCGCGCCGTTCGATGCCATCCCGCTTCACGTCCGCGCGGGCGCCATCGTTCCGTTCGGGCCGGACCTGCAGTACACCGATGAGAAGCCGGCGGACCCGATCACGGTGTTCGTCTACGCCGGCAGCGACGGCGCGTTCACGCTGTACGAGGACGACGGTGTCAGCAACGGCTACGAGCGCGGCGCGTTCGCGACGATCCCGCTGCGCTGGCAGGACGCGACGCGCACGCTGACCATCGGCAAGCGCGAGGGCGGCTTCCCCGGCATGCTGGCCCGGCGCACGTTCCAGGTCGTGCTCGTGCGGCGCGATCGGCCCGCGCCGTTCTCATTCGCACCGAAGCCGGATACGACCGTGAACTACGCGGGCGAAGCCGTCGCCGTGAAGCTCTAGCGACGGCGGCGGCGGGCGACGACCAGGGCCAGGCCCAGCAGCAGGGCCAGCGGGCTGGCCGGGGACGAACCGCCGACCTCGCAGCTGCAGCCGGCGTTGCCGCCGCCCTTCTGGCCGACGACGATGTTGACCGGCTGGCACTTGTCGTTGTCGACGATGCAGGTGCCGATGCCGTCCGACGTGACCTTGCAGGTCCAGCAATCCGACGGGCAGTGGATCGTCTGGCAGGGATCGGGCTTGCAGGTGTTGGTCTGCGGCACGCACGCCATGCCGGCGCCGCACTGGGTCGCCGGGCAGCGGTCGGTCTCGCACTTCTGCGTCAGCGGGTTGCAGAACTGACCCATCGGGCAGGGCACGTTCCAGCATGAATCGGGCTGGCAGAGGCCGGCCACGCAGCGCTCGCCGTCGGCGCACTTGCCCGGCGTGCACAGGTCCTTGCACGTGCCGGCGTCGCAGTACTGGCCGCTCTGGCAGGTGACGTTCATGCACGGGTCGCTCTTGCAGGCGCCCGCGATGCAGATCTGCGGCGCCGTGCAGGCGAGCTCGCGATCGTTGCAGTCGATGCAGCGGCCCGCGACGCAGGTCTTCGGCGTCGTGCAGGTAATGCCCGCGCAAAGATCGACGCACTGGCCGGAGGTCTCGTCGCACCGCTCGCCCGTCGGGCAGGTGATGCCCTGGCAGCGCTGCGGGACGCAGAACTGGTTCTGGCACTTGTATCCGGGCGGGCAGGGCATCTCGCCGCCCGTGCACTGGAGCGAGCACTGACCGTCGCGGCAGCCGAAGCCCGACGGGCACTGCGCCGACGTGTCGATCATGCCGTCGCAGTTGTTGTCCTTGCCGTCGCAGACCTCCGGCGTCGGCAGCACGCAGCCCTCGCACTGGAAGCCCATGGTGCCGCGGCAGACGAGGCGGCCGGCCTTGCAGGTGCTGCCGGGCGCGTCGATCTGAGCCTGCGTCAGGCCGTTGCAGACGCATTTCTGACCCGTCTCGGGGAAGTTGCCGTTGTCGATGACACCGTCACAGTTGTCGTCGATGCCGTTGCAGACCTCGGCCATCGGCATGCCGGTCGCGTTGCAGACCAGCTTGCCGTTCGTGCACACGAAAGTTCCGGACGAGCACGTCCCCAGGCCGTTGCCGCACTTCTCGCCGACACCCGGCAGCGTGCCCTCGTCGGTCATGCCGTTGCAGTTGTCGTCGATCCCGTTGCAGACCTCGGGCTGAGGCGTCACCGTCGGCGCGTCGCAGAAGGTGCCCATCTTGTCCGGCCGGCAGGCGAGGATGCCGCCGCGCCGGCAGGCGCCGACGCCGTTGTTGAAGCACGACATGCCGACCATGAAGCCTTCGTCGATGTCGCCGTTGCAGTTGTTGTCGAGGCCGTCGCAGAGCTCGGTGGGCACCGCGCAGCCGCAGGGCTGACCGCAGGCGTTCGGGGGCAGGCCTTCGTCGACCTGACCGTTGCAGTTGTCGTCCTGGCAGTTGCAGGCCTCGACCGCGCAGTGGCGCGCGTTGCCACCGCCCTGCGCGGTGACGTTGTCCGGGTCGGTCTTGCTGTCCGGGGCGATCGTGAAGCCGCCGCAGGCGGCGATGGTGTTGCCGACCGTGCACATCCGGCAGGCGTTCGACACGCCCTCGTCGATCTGGCCGTCGCAGTTGTCGTCGACGCCGTTGCACGTCTCGCTGGGCGGGACGGTCTTGGCGATGATGTCGACCAGCGCCTGCTTGACCGCGTTGGTGTCGGTCAGGGTCACGAAGATCGCCTGGCCGGTGCCGCCGGCGGCGGCCATCAGGTTGGCGGTGGCCTTGTCGGTCGTGCTGAGGCCATTGTCCGTCAGGATGTAGACCAGGATCCCCTTCGGGATGACGGCTGAGTGGCGGGCGAGGCAGGCCTGGACCTCGGGGTGGAAGGTGCCGTAGCTGCCCGCGGGCGACTGGGTGCAGTTGGTGGTATCCAGCGTGGCGCCGTTGGACTTGGTGTTGTCACAGGTCTCGGCGCCGTCGGTGGCAATGATCAGGACGTTCTGGCGGCAGGCCTTCTTCGGGTCGTTCGGGTAGACGTAGTTCTCGAAGTACATCCGCGAGTAGAACATCGACCGTCCGATCGGCGTGTTCGTGTTCGGCGGGATGCGCAGCTCGGGATCGGGGTTGGCGGCGCCGGTCATGCCGCTGTCCGACTGGTCGATCCACTTGTAGACGCTGGTGATGTTGGCGCCGGTCGGGTCGTAGTCCGCGGCCGACGTCGCCTGCAGGCCCGTCGACGCGCGCGTGACGGGAACCATGATCGACTGGGCGACGCCGTTGTCGAACCAGGTGCCGTACGTCGTCTCCGGCGTCGCCGAGTTGTGCGTCGTCATCTTGCAGCCGACGTTGCCGCCGACGGCGGTGCAGGTCGTGCTGGTGGTGCAGTTGTTGGTCGTGCCGTTGCTCCAGTGCGCGGCCGGGCAGTTGGTCGTGGCCGCGTTCTCGAGCTGCGGGAAGCGCATCAGGCCGAAGTTCGCCTCGTCGGTTCCGACCTGCGCGAGCGCGGCGCGGATGGCGTTCTTCATGTTGTAGACGCGGCTGCCCTGGCCGTTCGTGTTGTTGTTGCAGAGCGGGGAGCCGTCGTTCGCCTGGTTGTAGAGCATCGAGCCCGACGTATCGAGCAGCACCATGATGTTGGGCCGCAGTGCCTGCGCCTGTGCCGTCCCGGCGAGCGCCAAGCCGGCCAGTGCCCCCAGCGCCAACCCCAGGCTCTTCTTCATCGCGGGAGTCCTTTTCATTGCGGCAACGTCCCCGTTCGGCAGCAGCGGAACCCGACCGACGGGAGACGCACGGCGGTCACGGGAGCGGGAATGGACGCGTCACACTGCAGGCCGGGCGCGCTGGTCGTCGTCCCGACGGTGAAGCCGGCCGTGTTGTAGGCGCCGCCGCGCATTTCGTAGACGAGGGGGAGGTTCACCGAGGTGATGACCCACTCCTTCACGTTGCCGCTCATGTCGTAGAGCTCGTCGCCCGAGGTCGTCGTCGACTGCTCGGAGAGGCACAGCGCCGCCGCGCCGGTCGCGACGGTCGTCACCCCGGCGGACTTCGGCGCGTCCCAGCCGTTGCACCGGGTGCCGTTGTACGTGTTCCCATACGGGAAGGTGGTGCTGCTGCCGCCGTTGCAGGCGTCCAGCCACTCTGCGGAGGTGCACAACCGCCAGTTCGGGCCGACCTTCTCGCAGGCCAGCTCCGCCTCTTCCTTGGTCACGTTCGACCAGGGGAGGCGGCCCGGGACCGAGCAGGGCCGCCGGGTCGAATCGAAGCCGTAGTTGGTGCCGTTCGCGTCGTAGCGCGTGGCCTCGTAGGCGAACATCGTGACGTTCTGCGCCGCCAGGTAGATGAACGAGTCGTTGCTCTTGTTCGACATCGACTCGACCTCGTCGACCTTGCCGTCGCAGTCGTCGTCCAGGCCGTTGCAGACCTCCGTGCCGGGCGTCTTGGGCGATCCGTTGCAGCGGTGGCCGCCGGGCATGCTGCTGTCACAGACCCACATGCCGTTCGGGTTCGCGCACGCGCCCGAGCCGACGGTGCAGGCCTGGCCGATCTGGTACGCCTCGTCGACGCGGCCGTCGCAGTCGTTGTCCGCGCCGTCGCAGCCCTTCATCGTGTCCTCGACGTCCTGGTAGCTCGCCGGGTACTTGCAGATCCAGCCCGTCTGGCCCATGCACGTCGGCTGCACGCCCGCGCAGACGCCCATCGACTTGCAGACCAGGGGGCCCGCCATCGGGTTGTTGTCGACGACGCCGTCGCAGTCGTTGTCCAGGCCGTCGCAGATCTCGACGCCGCCGTTCGACTTCTCGCAGGCGGTCTCGCAGCCGGGGACGTTCGGGTCGCGGTCGTAGAAGCCGGGCAGGCACGCGCCCTGACGGCAGACGCCGTTCATGCACGTCGCGGTCGCGAACGGGAACGAGCAGGTGACGTTGCAGTCGCCGCAGTTGGCGACGTCAGTCAGAAAGTTGAAGCCTTCGTCGACGATGCCGTTGCAGTTGTTGTCGAGGTGGTCGCACGCCTCGACGCCGTTGCCCGTCTTCACGCACTCGCAGCCGTTTATCGGATCCTTGTCGGCGTCGAAGAAGTTCTGGAAGCAGTTGTACTTGCAGATGCCCGCCTGGCAGACGGGATCGGAGTTCGGAACAAGACACGAATGGAAGCACGTGCCGCAGTTCGAGATGTCCGACTGCCGCTCGGGCGCGTTGTTGTCGCACATGACGACGCCGCCCCCGGTTCCGCCGGTGCCACTGCCGCCGGCGCCGCCGCCGCCACGGCCCCCGAGGTTGATCGAGCCGCCGGTGCCGCCGAAGCCGGTCAGGTCGGGCGTGCCCCGATCTGTCGAGCTGTCGACGCGCGGGGCGTCGACGCCGCCGCCATCCGGTGGCTTTACCTGGACGCCGAAGTCCCAGAGGCGGTCGTTGCAGCCTGACGCGACGCCCGCCAGCAGGAGTGAGGAGAAGAAGAGGCTAGGAACCCGCCGCCAAGAGCGCATGTAGTGCTCCCCGCACTATATCTGAGTGCGCGGTAAGGATAAATACTTTTCGGTAACGTGCGTCGGGCTTTACGCGAGGTCCAAACCCGCGAAAAAGAAGGCCAGCTCCGCCCGGGCGGTGTCGGGCCCGTCGCTGCCGTGTACCGCGTTGCGTTCGATGTCCGTCCCGTACTTGTTCCGGATCGTGCCCGCCGGGGCCTTCTTCGAGTCGGTCGGTCCCATCACCTCGCGGTAGCGCGCGATCGCGTTCTCGCCCTCGATCGCCATCACGACGGCGGGGCCCGAGGTCATGAACGTCACCAGGTTCGGGAAGAAGGGACGCTCTTTGTGCACGGCGTAGAACGCGCGCGCCTGCGCATCGGACATCTTCACGAGGCGGAGGCCGACGATCTTCAGGCCGGCCTTCTCGATCATCTCGACCACGCCACCGACGGCGTTCTTCTCGACGGCGTCGGGCTTCACGATTCCGAACGTTCTCTCGATTGACATCGGTTTGCGCTCCTTTTGCGGAGCCTTCTTTACCCGATCGCGCGCGCGGAAGCGAGTGCGTCAGCGGGGCGCGATCCGGTCGAGCTACTTCACGAAGGCGGCGACGGTCTTGCCCAGCTCGGCGGGCGTGGCGGCGATGGCGATGCCCGCCTCCTTCAGCGCCGCGATCTTCTCGGCCGCGGTTCCCTTGCCGCCGCTGATGATCGCGCCGGCGTGGCCCATGCGCTTGCCGGGCGGGGCGGTCTGGCCGGCGATGAACGCCGCGATCGGCTTCTTCATGTTCGCCTTCGCGAAGTGCGCCGCTTCCTCCTCGGACGTCCCGCCGATCTCGCCGATCATCAGGACAGCCTCGGTCTGCGGATCGCGCTCGAACATCGCGAGGCAGTCGACGAAGTCGACGCCCTTGACCGGATCGCCGCCGATGCCGATCGCCGTCGACTGGCCCAGGCCCAGCATCGTCAGCTGGTGCGCGGCCTCGTACGTCAACGTGCCGGAGCGCGAGACGACGCCGACCTTGCCCGCCTTGTGGATGTAGCCGGGCATGATCCCGATCTTGCACTCGCCCGGCGTGATCACGCCCGGGCAGTTCGGGCCGATCAGCGTCGAGCCGGGGTAGGCGCCCAGCGCGCGCTTCGCCTTCACCATGTCCAGCGTGGGGATGCCCTCGGTGATGCAGACGATGACGGCGATGCCCGCCTGAGCGGCCTCGAGGATCGCGTCCGCGGCGCCGGGCGGCGGCACGTAGATGACCGTCGCGTTCGCGCCTGTCTTCTTGACCGCGTCCGCCACCGTGTCGAACACGGTGAAGCCTTCGTGGACCTGGCCGCCCTTGCCGGGCGTCACGCCACCGACGACGTTCGTGCCGTACTCGCGCATCTGCTTGGCGTGGAACGTGCCCGCCGAGCCGGTGATGCCTTGAACGATCAGCTTGGTGTCTTTTCCGACGAGAACCGACATCGAACTAAACTTTCCTTTCCACGTTGCCTGCGGCGAGGGCGACCACGCGGCGCGCGCCGTCGGCCATGTCGTTGGCGGTCGTGACGGCGAGACCGGACTCCGCGAGCATCTTCTTGCCCAGCTCGACGTTCGTCCCTTCCAGGCGCACGACCAGCGGCACCTTCAGGCCGACCTGCTTCACCGCCGCGATCACGCCCGACGCGATGGTGTCGCACTTCATGATGCCGCCGAAGATGTTGACGAAGATGCCGCGCACCTTCGGGTCGGCGGTGATGATCGTGAACGCGGCGGCGACGCGCTCCTCGGTGGCGCTGCCGCCGACGTCGAGGAAGTTCGCGGGCTGGCCGCCGAAGTGCTTGATGGTGTCCATCGTCGCCATCGCCAGGCCGGCGCCGTTCACCATGCAGCCGATGTTGCCGTCCAGCTTGATGAACGACAGGTCGTAGCGCTTCGCCTCCGTCTCCGCGGGGTCTTCCTCGTCGAAGTCGCGCAGCGCCTCCAGGTCCTTCTGCCGGTAAAGCGCGTTGTCGTCGAACGTCATCTTCGCGTCCAGCGCCAGCACCTTGCCGTCCTTGAGGACGACCAGCGGGTTGATCTCCAGCAACGACGCGTCGGTCGCCATAA
>Ga0207661_10003301_pt1 | contig 11196 bp, 11 predicted proteins | sample KBSC713LmetaG_FD_184337 | JGI IMG/M metagenome (GOLD analysis project Ga0207661, IMG submission 184337) | Corn rhizosphere microbial communities from Kellogg Biological Station, Michigan, USA - KBS C7.1-3L metaG (SPAdes) (version 2) | ecosystem: Host-associated > Plants > Roots > Rhizosphere ... | reverse complement strand
GTCTCGGCTTCTGGGACTCGAGCGCTTCGGCAGGCCACCACATGAAAGAAAGCGGGGAGCCGATAGCGAGACAGCAGCTACGCTGAGAGCTCTCGGGACGCATCGCGTCTCGTCGTCGTAATCCGCAGTTGGAATAGCGAAAGGACTCGGACGTGACGTGCTCTAGGCGTAGCTGCTCAGCAGCTAAGGGCTCCGTGCTTCAGTACTGTTAGATGTTGAGGAACCAGCCGAGTACGAAAATCCGCGAAGCTGACAAGTTGCACCCTCCTTACGTCTTCGTCATACGGACGTGAAGAACAGTCTCGCCATCAAGATTCTACGGGGCTCGCTTTTCCTCGTAATCGCCCTGATTTCGTCCTACGCGCCGGTCCTGCTTCGCGTTCAGGACACGATGTCAGAGAGCACCCAGAGGTGGGTGAAGCTGGCCACCACCCTCGCGCTGTTCATGCAAGGCGTGATCTGGGCGAATATCATCATCGCGCACTATCTGCAGCGCTACATCCGGAACCACGCCACCGAAGGCAGCAGCATCACGACCTTCAAGGCAATCGGCGCAGCTGCCCGCCTTACGATCTGGATCATTCTCGGCGTCGTCGCGCTGTCCTCGAACGGCGTCCAGGTAAGGGCAGTCCTCACCGGGCTTGGCATCGGCGGTCTCGCCGTCGCCCTCGCCGTCCAGAACATCCTCGGCGATTTGTTCGCTGCGATTGCCATCGTGCTCGACAAGCCGTTCGTCGTCGGCGACTCGATCTCGGTCGAGAACTATCGCGGAAAAGTCGAGAACATCGGCCTAAAAACCACCCGCGTGCGCAGCGAATCCGGCGAACAAATCATCTTCGCCAACGGCGAGTTGCTCAAGAGCAAGATCCGGAATTACTCTCGCTAACTGCTCCGGGTTAGAGATCGTTGCGCTTCGGCTGCCCACCGCTCGTACGAAAGCTGGCAGCTGCAAGCTTTACAGCTGCTACGCCGACGGCTTTTCGCGGATTTTCGTACTCGGCTGGTTCCTCAACATCTAACAGTACTGAAGCACGGAGCCCTTAGCTGCTGAGCAGCTACGCCGAGAGCACGTCACGTCCGAGTCCTTTCGCTATTCCAACTGCGGATTACGACGACGAGACGCGATGCGTCCCGAGAGCTCTCAGCGTAGCTGCTGTCTCGCTATCGGCTCCCCGCTTTAGTTCATGTGGTGGCCGGCCGAAGCGCTCGAGTCCCAGAATGCGAGATACTGAGGGATTGGCATAACCTCATGTAAAGGTTTACTTTTCTTGGCTACCCGAGAACTCCCTAAACACGTCTTTACCAGGCTGTTAACCCCAGCCCCGAGCGTCATATGCATCCCTTCATCGACACCCAGAAAGAGTGGCTCCGCGACAACGTTCCTCCGTTCCGGGCCGGTGACACCCTCCGCGTCAACGTGCGCGTTCGCGAGGGCGACAAGGAAAGACTCCAGGCCTTCGAGGGCGTTTGCATCGCCAGACGCGGGGGCGGAGTCAGCGCGACCTTCACCGTTCGGAAGATCTCCAACGGCATTGGCGTCGAGCGCATTTTCCCGCTCCATAGCCCGATGATCTCCGAGATCTCGGTGGTGCGCCGCGGCCGGGTCCGCCGCGCCAAGCTGTACTACCTGCGTCATCTCACCGGCAAGGCGACCCGCATCAGAGAGCGCAAAGCCAAAGTGGTGGTGCCGGGCGCTGAGACGGTTGCGGAGACCACGGCCGAGGCCGGGGTCGAGGCCTAGCTTCCGAACCTCGCTCCGCGGGGCGTAAGCGCTGATGCAGGACGAGGTCGAACCGGGCGGAAGCCAATCGACCCCTGAGCCAACCAATCCGAGTTCAGACGCGGCCGGCGCGAATCCCAGTTCAAACGCGGCCGGCACGGACCCCAGTCCGGAAGCGCCCGTCGCGAAGCCGCGCCGCCGGCTCGTCCCGCGCCGCAAGCGCTGGACGACCATCGAGCGCGATCTGCGCCGCGACAAGGGGCCTTTGCTCGCCGGTGTCGATGAAGTGGGACGAGGACCGATCGCGGGACCGGTCCTCGCCTGCGCCGTCATCATGCCCGCGGACGTTCGCGCCATTGCCGGAGTCGATGACTCCAAGCGACTGACCCACGATCAACGCGTCAGACTCGCGGTGAAAATCAGGGAGCGCGCCGTCGCATACGCACTCGGAGCGGCATCGGTGCGTGAGATCGACACAATCAATATCTATCAGGCGAGCGTCGTCGCCATGCGACGGGCCGTCGAGCGGCTCAAGGTCGCGCCCGACCACGTGGTGATCGACGGCCGGCGCATGCGGACTCTGCCGATTCCCCACACCGCAGTCGTGCACGGGGATGCCCGCTGCTTCAGCATTGCGTGCGCGTCTATACTCGCCAAGGTCACCCGGGATTTGCTGATGACGCGTTTGGCCAAGCGCTATCCGCACTATATTTGGGAGCACAACGCCGGCTACACCACGCGCGAGCACGTGACCGGCCTGACGCTGCACGGGATCACGCCCCATCATCGCAAGAGTTTCTGTCGCATCAGCGACCTGCTGCTCGAGCTGCAGCATCAAACCGAGCTGGATGACCTCGAGCGTCAGGCTCTGGACGACGTTGGAGTTCCGGACGAGGACGAGCTGGACGATGTGATGATCGCTGATGGCGACGGCGATCTGGACGAGGCCGGCCCGGAGCTCGAGCAGCAGCGTTGACGAAAGCACCCTGCGCCCGCGCAGGGTGTAAGGCGCAGCTGCTTTCGCGATACGTACTTTCGAGAACACTGACGAAGTAACCGAGGGGAATCGCGTGGCGAAAGCGTTGGTGGGGCTGATCATGGGATCCAAGTCCGACTGGGAGACCATGCAGCACGCCGCCCAGATTCTCGATGCGCTGGGTGTCCCCCACGAAACGAAGGTCGTGTCCGCGCATCGCACGCCCGACCTGCTCTTCGAGTACGCATCGTCGGCCGAAGAGCGGGGGATCGAAGTGATCATCGCCGGCGCTGGCGGCGCGGCACACCTTCCCGGAATGGCAGCCGCCAAGACCACGCTCCCGGTGCTCGGGGTTCCGGTGGAATCGAAAGCACTGCAGGGAATCGACTCTCTCCTGTCGATCGTGCAGATGCCGGCCGGCGTGCCGGTTGGTACGCTCGCAATCGGGAAGCCGGGCGCCATCAACGCCGGCTTGCTCGCGGCCGCGATCGTGGCGGCGAGCAGGCCCGAAATCAGAGAGAGGTTGCGCGCCTTCCGCGCCGAACAGACCAACACAGTGCTCGCCCACCCCGATCCGGCCGCCGCCGAGTGAGAGTCGGTGTACTAGGTGGCGGCCAGCTCGGACGCATGCTAGCGCTCGCCGGTTATCAGCTGGGACTCGAGTTTCGGTTCTTCGACCCGAACTCCGGCGCGCCTGTCGGGCAAATCGGACAATTGATCGCCGGCGACTACACGGATCATGCGGCGCTGGAACGTTTTCTCGACGACGTGGACGTCGTGACCTATGAGTTCGAGAGCATTCCGTTGTCGACGGTGCAATTCGTGGCGGAGCGCGCGAAAGTGAGTCCGCCTATCGAAGCGCTGCGAACCGCGCAGGATCGACTGCTGGAAAAAAAGGCGTTCACCGCGCTTGGAATTCCGACGCCGCTGTTCGCGCCAGTCGACACGTTGAACGATCTGCGCTCTGCCGTCTCGTCGATCGGACTGCCAGTGGTGCTCAAGACCCGAAGAATGGGCTACGATGGCAAGGGACAGGCGGTGATCCGCGATGCTGCCGCAATCGAGCCGGCGTGGGCGGAACTTGGAAAGGCTGACGGCGGTTTGATCGTCGAGAAATTCGTGGCGTTCCAGCACGAGCTGTCGGTGATCGGAGTGCGCGGCGCCAGCGGCGGAGAAGTCTTCTATCCGCCGGTCCAGAACGTTCACCGCGAAGGAATCCTCCGAAAATCGACCGCACCCGCGCCAAGTGTAACGCCCGAGACTGCGGCGCTCGGGATCGAGTATTGCCGCCGGTTACTCGACCGGCTGGAATACGTGGGAGTTCTCGCGCTGGAGCTATTCGCGTGCGAGGGGCAACTGCTCGCCAACGAGATGGCGCCCCGGGTGCACAACTCCGGGCATTGGACCATCGAGGGCGCGGAAACCAGTCAGTTCGAGAACCATCTGCGCGCGATTCTGGGAATGCCGCTCGGCGCGACGACACCGCGGGGACGGTCGGTGATGTTCAACGTCATCGGACACCTTCCAGAGCCGGAATGCGTATTGGCGGTTGAGGGTGCACATCTGCACTTGTACGGGAAAGCGCCGACGGAGAGGCGGAAGCTTGGGCATGCGACGCTGGTCGTGCAATCCGACTCCGGCCTTGAGCGTGGATCGCGCGAATTGAGCGCGGCGCTCGGCGTCGCCAGCGAGCTGGGTTAAGGCCCCCTCGGCAGTCTTAAACCGGGCTCCGAAGGCCGCCCGAATCGGTTTCAAACCAAGCGTTGAAAATGGCTGTCATATTCGCAGCCACAGGAAGAACCCATTTGCGGCGCATTCAAACCATTGAGCCTCTCGAGCTATCCAATCCAGCACCAAGGCCCGGAACTGAATCAAATGGCGGGAGCGCTCTCCAACGTGGTACGCGTGCCAGTGGGTGATTCCACGGACGTGGCTCTGGCCGCGGCTGGGGACAGGCAGGCATTTGAGCGCCTGTACCGCACCCACGCCAACAGGGTCTACTCGATCTGCGCGCGGATGACCGGGAGCCGGGTGAAGGGCGAGGAGCTGACCCAGGATGTGTTCGTGAGAACGTGGGAAAAGCTTCCGCAGTTCAGAGGTGAGAGTGCGTTCTCGACGTGGCTGCACCGACTGGCTGTGAACGTGGTACTCAACGCGAGAAAGACCGAGGGCAAGCAGGCCTCGAGAACGGATGAAGGTGAAGTCGATGACGAGCGGTGGGACGAAACAGCGCGTGCTCCACTGCACATCGAGCGGATGGACCTGGCGGAAGCGATAGCGAAACTGCCAGCCGGAGCGCGAAGGGTTTTCGTGCTCCACGATGTCGAAGGCTACAAGCACGAGGAGATCGCGGAGATGATGGGCATCACCTCGGGTGGAAGTAAGGCGCAGCTGCATCGCGCGAGACTTCTTTTGAGAGAGGCACTGGAACGATGACGAGCTCCAACATGACCTGCGATGCATTCGATGCCGCGCTCCCCGACTATCTCGAGGGAACGCTGGACGAGAGTGCGCGCGCAGCGGTTGAGGGACACCTGAGCGAGTGCGTGCGTTGCGCCAGCGTGCTGAGAGACATCGACAACATTCGGAAAGACGCCGCGGCGCTTCCCGAGCTGGTGCCTGCGCGCGATCTGTGGGAAGGGATCGAGTCGCGCATCGCGGCACCGGTCATTCCGTTGACTACGGCCCCGAAGCGCGAACGGCGTACGTCGCCGGCGTGGCTGGGAATCGCGGCAGCGGCGCTCGTGATCAGCACCGCTGGCGTGACCTACATGCTCACGGCGAGCTCGCTGCGTACTTCGCAGCCGACCGCGGTGGCCGTCACGACACCAGCACAGGTTTCAGACGATTCAAGCCCCGCAAATGCGCCCGATAACGCGTCCGATGCCAGCGACGCCTCGAGTGCGACGCAACGCCCGGGGACGAGCGCCAGCCAGGCGGGCGTTTCATCCGCCTCCACTTCGCGGCTTGCCAGCGCGGAGCCGCCGAGTCGTCAGGTCGTCGCAGCGCAGCTCGTCGCGGCTGACCAGGCGCACGCCGACGTGGTCTACGGCAGAGAGATCGAGATGCTCCAGAAGATCGTCAGCCAGCGGAAGACGGTACTCGATTCGACGACGGTGGCGATCATCGAAAGGAACCTGAAGATCATCGACGGTGCGATCGAGCAGAGCAGGGCGGCACTCGCCGCTGATCCGGCGAGCCGGCTTCTCAGTCAGCAACTAACTCATGCGCTCGACAAGAAGGTCGAGCTGCTACGGACGGCGGCAATGATGCCGGCGAGCACATAAAATGAAAAACGAACTCAAGATTTCCTGGATCATCGCTTCCGCACTCGTTCTTGCCGGCGCGCCTCTGGTGGCGAAGGCGCAGGATGGAGTGCAGATCCGCGGTATCACCAGCATCGACACGACGGTCAAGCTCGATCGCGGCGGCGCTGTCGATCTCTCACTCATCTCCGGAAGAATCCGGGTGACTGGCTGGGACCGGCAGGACGTGAAGATTTCCGCGTCGATCGAGAGCGGCAGGCTGGACTTCGATGCGAACTCCTCGCGGGTGAGCCTGAGCGTCGACGATAACGACGACTATGACGGCGGTCGCAGGCATCGCAATCGCAACGTCGGCGACGCCCGCTATGAAGTCTCGGTGCCGAGGGGCTCGAGGCTGATTCTCGAGGCTGTGTCGGGTGATATCACCGCCAGCGGTTCGCAGGGCGAGATCGAGGCGACCAGCGTCAGCGGCGATGTCGAGGTCAGCGACGGCGTGCGCTCCGTGAGCGCCGAGTCGGTGTCGGGATCGGTGAAAGTCAGTCAGGTGAACGGAAGTCTCCGTACCGAAACGGTAAGCGGCGACCTGCGCGCGCAAAACGCGACCGGAAACGTCGAGGCGAGCTCGGTGAGCGGCAATATCCACCTTACCGGTGTCCAATCGAAAGACGTACGAACGGAGACGGTGAGTGGCGACATCGTCTACACCGGCTCGATCGAGCCGTCCGGCCGCTACAGCTTCGAGAGTCACTCGGGCGAGATCAGGCTCAACATTCCACGCGGGGCCGGCGCCCAGTTCAGCGTCGAGACTTTCAGCGGAGATTTGTCGACCGACTTCCCCGTGACGCTTCCTCCCCGCAGCCGGCGGTCGGACGACGGTCGAGTGGAGTTCAAGATCGGTGATGGGAGGGCGAGCGTCACCGCCCAGACCTTCAGCGGTCGAATTATCATCAACAGCGGTGCAGACTCAACCACCCGGAGAGACGATGAATAGCACGAAGATCCTGGGAGCGCTCGCTCTCCTGCTCGCGGTACCGACACTCGGCGCCCAGCAGCAACTCGGACGTGATACCGACACCTGGCGCTGGGACGGACGCGTGGACGCGGGCCGCTGGATGCACGTCGTCAACATCAACGGCTCAGTGGACTTCTCCCCGAGCAGCGACAACATGGTGCACGTGTTGGCGGAGAAGCGATCGAACGGCCGCGACATGGACGACATCCATTTCGAGATCGTGCAGGAGAACGGCAACGTCACTATCTGCGCGATCTGGAACAACAACGCGCGCTGCGAAGACGGCGGAATGGACCAGATCCGTCACAACGATCACAACGAAAACCATTCTTCGGTGAAGTTCACCGTGAAGGTGCCGCGTGCGGTGAAGGTTGGCGCGCACTCGGTGAATGGCGCGGTATCCGTGCGTGACGTGGGCGCGGAGGTGCGCGCGAACACCGTCAATGGCGGCGTGGATGTCAGGAACGCGGCCGGTCCAGTGCGAGCGACGACGGTGAACGGCGGCGTCGATGTCGCGACAGCGGTCGGGCCGGTGACGGCGACGACGGTGAACGGCAACGTCGACGCCCGGATGAGCACACTCCAGGGTGACGACGACATGGAGTTCAAGACGGTCAACGGGTCAGTGGCGATTTACGTCCCGGCGCGCTTCGACGCGAACTTCAGGTTCGACACGGTGCACGGCGGCATCGACAGTGATTTCCCGCTGACTATTTCCGGTCGCTTCGGACCGCGTCACGCGTCCGGAACCATCGGTAATGGGGGGCGGGATCTTCGGGCCAGCAGCGTGAACGGGTCGATCGAGCTGCATAAGCAATAGACCGCCCGGAGTGCAGACCAACTGCGAAAACAGTAAGGTGGTAGCGGCGAGGTGATAGGGAGGAGGGACGAGGGTCGTCGCTCCTCTCTTTGCTTTCCGCGAGTGAACTCTCCTGCAGAGCCTTGGCTCTCGGCGTAGCGGCTGTCCCGCTAACGGCTCCCCGCTTCAGTTCATGTGGTGGCCAGTTAGGTCACGTGACGCTCTAATGGGAGATTGCGACGCCCCACGGTTGCTTGTCGGTCTTAACCGTCGCTCTGACGCGGCGGGTGGCGACGTCGATGACGCTCAGCTGGTTGGATAGGCCGTCGGCGGTGTAGAGCGTGCGGCCGTCGGGGGAGATCGCGATTCCCCAGGGGCGACGCCCGACCGGTATCCGTCCGACTACGGCGTTTCTGGTGGCGTCGATGATCGAGACGGCGTTGGCATTACCGTTGGCGACGTAGACCCACTTTCCGTCGGGTGATACGACGACGCCGACCGGTTTGCCCTGGCGTCGCTCGAGTGGAATCGTGGTGATCACCGATCGCGACTTCGTGTCGAGAACGGTGAGAGTGCCGCCGATCTCGGCCGTGACGTAAGCGCGGGTACCGTCGGGTGAAAACGCGACCGAGCGTGGGCGCACGTCGACGAGGAAATTCGCCACGACTTTGTTCGCTCTGGTGTCGATCACCGACACGCTGTTGCTCGTTTCGGCGGTTACGTACACCCAGCGCCCATCGGGCGACACGGCGACGCCCTCCGGCTCGATGCCGACTATGAGAGTGGCGATGACCTTGCGCGTCGCGATGTCGGTCGCGGAGGCCCAGCTGCCGTCTTCGTTGGCAGCGTAAAGTCGCTTGCCGTCGGGCGTGATGACGAAGCGCTCGGGATCGGTGCCGGCAGGGAAAACCGACGCAATTTTTCCACGAGCGAGATCGATCGATACGATTGCGTCGCCGCTGCCGTGGACGTGCTTCAGAGTATCGCTGAGGGCGACGAAGACGCTCTTGCCGTCGGGAGCGAACTCGATTCCGCGCGGGCGCTGAGGCACGGGGATGGTGCGGACCACCTTCAGCGTTCGGGCGTTGATGAGGGTGATGGTGTGCGAAGCCTCGTTGCTCACGGCGAGCAGCGATCCTGCCTGGGCACCCGCGCGACCGGGCCCGAGGCCAGCTCCGATCAGCAGCGCGGCGACGCATCCAGCGCGGCGCACAGTGACAGTCGTCATCGAGCGCTCCACGCGCAGCGCACCGTGCTTCCCGCCGAGAGGCGGTCGAGCGCATCGACGGAGGCGCGGTCCGAGCCAGCGGTCGAAACGGCGCGCAGATCCGGAATGTCGATGACGCGCGGCGAGGCCGCCGCCGACCCGTCTGGGGAAGCCACAACTATATATAGCGGCTGTCGCAGCTGGTGATCGGCGGGCCTGAATGACAGAGGCCAGCCTTTGTGTCCGTCGAACTCGGTGGTTGGTGCCTCGACGTAGGCGATCATTTTTGCCGCGTCGGTGGACCGCGCGCGGAGTGTCGTTTCGGAGGCGATTTTTATTGCCGCCCATCCCGCCCAGGCCGCGCCATCCATCTCACGCTTCGCCGCCGCAGCATAACGGTCGTTGAGCTGGCTGGCGCCGAATCGCTGCAGATGTGAGTCCCAAAGTACTACAGAGCTGGGTGCACTCGATGGTCGCGGCGGCGCGGTTCGGGCCGCCGCAAATTGCTTCGCCGCGTTCGAGTACATGAGATCGCTGGCCTCGACGTGGAATGAGTTTCGGCGGCAGGCGCTGCGCTCCGGCATCCCTCGCGCGGCGACGTTGAAAAAAATCAGATGATGATCGTCCGCGAATTTCGCGACGCCATCGACGTCTGCTGCGGCAACGGCGATCAGGACCTGCACCTTACGCGCAGATGACAAGAACCGGGCGGCAGGGAGTGCGCCGCGAGCGCGGCCATCTCCGCTCGCCTCGAAGACCTGTACATCGGAGCCGAAGAGCCGAGCGGTCTGCGCGGCCTCGGCGGCGCCAAGTTTGATACCCTCGAATATCGATTTCTGGGCAGCCGTCATGGCGGCAACGGGAGTCACGATCCCGATTCGCAAGCTCGTGGCGGCGGGGGTTTGTGCCGACGCGTCGGCCGCCACGAGAGACGCGAGACCAAGCCAGATCAGAAATTGCAATCGCTTTCGTCGCGTAGCGTACACAAATCGGGGAGTTTGAGAGGCCATTGCGATTGTGTTTTCTCGGAGTGGAGGGCACACGATAACCAATTGCCGCGTCAGCCGTTGGTGGGAATGCTTTCTGCATTGCTCACGCCCGACTCCATGCGGAGAATTCGCTTCCTGAATGGATAGCGTGCGAAATGCCAGGAGTTCGTAACGCACCTTCGATGATCACAACTGGCCCGATGCCGGAAACCAACGCGCCACGTTTTGCTTCTCAGCGACGGTTCGCACTTTTCCTATCGATCACCGCCGGTCTGATCGCATGCTCCGGCCAAAAGCCGGCTGACGAAACCGCTCAAACTCCAACGGTTGCGGCGACCCCCCCCGCGGGACGGAGCAACGGCGGTGCGATCGCCAGCGAGACAGAGGATGGGCAGTGGCTGCGTCCGGGCAAGAGCTACTCGAGCACCCGCTTCAGCGGACTGAACGAGATTACGGCTGACAACGTTAAGAACCTGCACCTCGCGTGGACATTCGGCACCGGGATCCTGCGGGGGCACGAAGCGGCGCCACTCGTTGTCAACAACACGATGTATATCGTGACGCCGTTTCCCAACATCCTGTACGCGCTCGATCTGACCAAGCCCGGCGCGCCGATGAAATGGATTTACCGGCCCGGGCCGATCGCTGCCGCGCAAGGAGTCGCCTGCTGCGACGTCGTGAATCGAGGCGCGTCGTACGCGGACGGCAAGATCGTCTACAACACGCTCGACAATCACACCGTCGCGGTCGACGCCAACACCGGAAAAGAGCTCTGGAATACGAAAGTCGGCGAGATCAACCTCGGCGAAAGCATGACGATGGCGCCGCTGATCGTGAAGAATCACGTGTTCGTCGGAAACAGCGGTGGAGAGTTTGGAATTCGCGGCTGGCTGACCGCACTGGATCTCAACAGCGGAAAGATCGTCTGGCGCGCGTACCATACGGGACCCGATTCCGCCGTTCTGATCGGCAGCAGATTCAAACCGTTCTACGCCGACGATCGCAAGCCGAATCTGGGCGTGAACTCCTGGCCCGGTGACACATGGAAGATCGGGGGCGGCGGAGTATGGGGATGGATCTCTTATGATCCGCAGCTGAATCTGATCTACTACGGAACTTCGAATCCCGGCCCCTGGAACCCGGAGCAGCGGCCCGGCGACAACAAGTGGACCGCGACGATCTTCGCGCGCGATCCAGAGACCGGCGAGGCGGTGTGGGCCTATCAAA
>Ga0207661_10003300_pt1 | contig 11201 bp, 13 predicted proteins | sample KBSC713LmetaG_FD_184337 | JGI IMG/M metagenome (GOLD analysis project Ga0207661, IMG submission 184337) | Corn rhizosphere microbial communities from Kellogg Biological Station, Michigan, USA - KBS C7.1-3L metaG (SPAdes) (version 2) | ecosystem: Host-associated > Plants > Roots > Rhizosphere ... | reverse complement strand
ACATTGCCCTTGTCGAGGGCGAGGATGATGCCGGCGGCGATGTCCGACACGTGCGAGAGGCAGATGCCGAGATCGGGAAAGGGCAGGAGGAAGAGGCGGCCGGCGAAGAATTCGCTCAGCAGGTCGGCTATCTGCGAGGTGTCACCGGGGCCGTAGACGCCGCCGGGCTGGACGATTACCCCAGGGAGGCCATCCTCGACCATCATCCGCTTGGCGATCCGGTGCCCCTCCAGCTTGGTCTCCTCGTAGTAGGAGGTGAATTCCTTGCCGGGATGCTCGTAGCTCTCGTCGACGACCTTGCCATGGGTATTGCCGAAGATGCCGACGGTCGAGACGTAGACGACCTTGCCGACCTTGGCCGCCAGCGCTGCCTGCAACACGCGCTCGCTACCGCGCACGTTGGCCTCGTACATCGCCGGGTGCTGCTTGGCCGGGATCCCGACCTCATACATAGCCGCGGCGTGGACCAGGCCGTCGCAACCCTCCATGCCGGCGCGCAGGGCCTCGGCGTCGCCGAGATTGCCGCTGATCAGCTCGCAGCCGAGCTCGGTCAGCTTGCCTGCTTTCTCCGGGCTGCGAACGAGACAGACAACCTCATCGCCGCGGGTGCGCAGTTGACGCACGACCTCGCCGCCGATGAAGCCCGTTCCTCCCGTTACGAAGACCCTCACGGCGCGTAAGCCTAGCCGCCCCCGGACGCGGACGCGGGGGCGCGAGATCGCCGGTCATGATGAGCGCGCCCCCGCGGGAGCGGAGGAGGCGGCGCCCGGCTGGGCCTACAATCAAGAAAGGTGCAGCGATCGAGAAACGGGCGGAAGGTTGAAACGCGCAACGGTATGGGTGGTGCCGGCGTTTCCAATCCGCGCGCCCGCCAGCGGGCGCTGGCGATCGGCATCACCAACGGACGAGAGGAGGGCGATCCACTCGCCGAGCTGAAGGAGCTGCTGCGCACGGCCGGCGTCGCGACCGCTGGCGAGGCGGTGCAGCAGCGCGAGAAACCCGACCCCGACCGCTACGTCGGCCGCGGCAAGTTGACCGAGCTGAAGGCCGAGATCGACGCCTGCGACGCCAACGTGGTCGCCTGCGACGACGAGCTGGCGCCGCGCCAGGAGCGCAACCTCGAGGCCGCCCTCGGAGTGCCGGTGATCGACCGCACCGCGGTGATCCTCGACATCTTCGCCGACCACGCCCACTCGGCCGAGGGCAAGCTGCAGGTCGAGCTGGCCCAGCTCGAATACAACCTCGCCCGCATGCGGGGGCTCTGGACCCACCTCGAGCGGCTCGGCGGCGGGATCGGCACCAGGGGCCCGGGAGAGAGCCAGATCGAGACCGACCGCCGCCTCGCCCGCGATCGCATCGCGGCGCTGCGCCGCCGCCTCGGTCGGCTCGAACGCAACCGCGGTGTGATGAGGGCGCGGCGCGACCGCTCTTCGTTGCCGCGGGTTGCCCTTGCCGGTTACACCAACGCCGGCAAGTCAACCCTGCTCAACGCCCTCACCGGTGCCGAGGTCGGGGTCGGCGACCGACTCTTCCACACGCTCGATCCGACCACCCGCAGCCTCGAGCTATCCGGCCGCGACTACCTTGTCACCGACACCGTCGGCTTCATCGAGAAGCTGCCCCACCAGTTGGTCGAGGCCTTCAAGGCGACGCTCGAGGAGACCGTGCTCGCCGACCTGATCCTGCACGTGGTCGACGCGGCGGCGCCGGAGGAACGCCGGGTGGCCGACATGCAGGCGGTCGACGAGGTGCTGGAGGAGATCGGCGCCGGCGACAAGCCCCGTCTGCTTGTGCTCAACAAGGCGGACCTGCTCGAGGGTGACGAGCGGGCCGAGGTGTTGCTGCGCCACCCCGGCGCGATCCTGGTCTCCGCCTTGGCGGACATCGGCCTCGATCGGTTGCGCGAAAGCATCGAGGCTGCCTTCGAGGACACACTCGCCGAGGTCGAGCTGCTGATCCCCTACACCGAGGGCGGACGCCTGCACGAGCTGCACGAGGTCGCCGGAGAGCTGGAGCGCACCGAGCGCGAGGATGGTGTCCTCGTCCGGGCCAAGGTCCCGGTCGCCGAGCTGCACCGCTTTGACGATCTCGCCGTCGTCTAGGGTTGCGGCCGTGAAGCTGTCGATCGCGAGACTCAACGACGACGCCGTGCTGCCCAGCCGCGCCCACGAGGGCGATGCCGGCCTTGACCTCTACGCTTGCGAGGCCGCTCACATCGGGCCCGGCGAGCGCTGGAGCGTTGGGACCGGGATCGCGGTAGAGATCCCCGAGGGGCACGCAGGCCTGGTCCTGCCCCGCTCGGGCCTGGCCAAGCGCCACGGCATCGGCCTGGTCAACAGCCCCGGCCTGATCGACTCGGGCTATCGCGGCGAGATTCGCGTCCTCCTGCTCAATACGGATCCCGCCGAGGTCTTCCGGGTCGCGCCCGGCGACCGCATCGCCCAGCTCGTGATCGCGCCGATCGCGCTCGCCGAGCCGGTTGAGTCCGAGGCACTTGCCGACTCCGCCCGCGGAGACGGCGGCTTCGGCTCCAGCGGCCGCTGAAGTCAGACGTCTGCGGCGGCGCGGGCACTGCGATGCGCCGCGTCCTCGAGCGCATCGTCGAGCGGCTCCAGGTCGGGCCTTGTCCCATAGCGGCGCTCCAGGGCGAGGGCGATCAGGTGGTCGGCCAGCCAGGCGTTCTTGGGCAGCAGGGGGCCGTGCAGGTAGGTACCGATGAGGTTGTCGCGTCGCACGCCCTCGAAGCCGTCCTCGCCGTTGTTGCCGTACCCCCTCAGCACCCTGCCCAGCGGCGTCGCCCCGCTGCCGAGGTGGGTGCGACCGCCGTGGTTCTCGAAGCCGGCCAGGACCCGGGGACCCGCGCCGAGGTCGACCTCGATTGCGACGTTGCCGATCAGTCGCGGCCCCGGGCTGCGGACCGTCTCCAGCTCGACCAGGCCGAGCCCGGGCAGGCTCTCCTCGTCGAGTTGGTAGCTGCGGCCGAGCAGCTGATAGCCGCCGCAGACGGCGAGCACGACGGCGCCGTCCCCGGTCGCGTCCGCCATCGCGGCCCGCTTGCTCTCGACCATGTCGGTGGCCACGGCGCGCTGGTCGCGGTCTTGGCCGCCGCCGAGGTAGATGAAGTCGTGCGCGGCGGGGTCGAACTCCTCGCCGGGGCCGGCGCTGGCGTAGGCGAACTCGATCCCGCGCCACTCGCAGCGGCGCTGCAGGAAGAGCACGTTTCCCCGATCGGCATAGATGTTCATCTGCTCGGGGTAGAGGGCGAGGAAGCGCAGCTCCATCAGGCCACCTTCTCGAAGAGGACGACCGTGGAGCCGACGTGGGCTTCGGTCGCGGGTATCTGGCGGCGCCCGGTCGGCCGCAGGCCGACGGAGCGGCCCTCTTCTTCGAGCGTCTCAGCCGAGAGCATTGCCAGCTCGATCTCGTTCAGCTCCTCGCTCATCTTGCCATCGGGATCGACCGTCTGGCGCAGCCGGCGCAACAGGATCGCTTCCGGCAGCGCCACCGGCTCGAGCGGCAGGCTCGAGTAAATCCAGCCTTCGATCTCGCGCACGTCGGGCAGCGGCGGCGCGCTCGTACCGGGCAGCGGCAGCTCGGGCATCTGCTCGACGATCGCGAAGGCGGCGCGCGCCCCCGGCAGCATGCTGGCGACGACGCAGGAGAGGCAGGCGACGCGCTCTTGGCTGTCGCTGAGCAGCTGGATCAGCTGCATCGGTGCAAGCACCAGGCTGAACTTGGTCGCCATCGGCTCAAAAGCGCGGACGTCCTCCTGCTCGGCGTCGGCGGTCGTCCCGTGACCCCTTTCCCAGATCGCCTCGACCAGCTTCCTGTCGTTGTCGAAGCCGATGACCAGCAGGCCGGTCTTCTCGGCTAGATGCAGCGTCACCCGGCCGGCGCCGCAGCCGAGCTCCATGATCGGCTTGTCCGTCTCGGCGGCGAGCTCCTCCCAGAGCGGCAGGTCGGCGCTGTAGCCGCCGCACTCGACTTCGTGCCAGATCAGGTTGTTCACCGCCAGAACTCCTTGGCGAGCCCGCGGGCCGCGAGCAGCTTGCGCAACTCGAGCAGCGCCGTGTAGGTGGGCAGGGCGAAGAGGCGCTCCGGGGCATCGGAGAGCGCCCGGTCAAGCGAGTCCTCGATCCCCGGCACGACCTCGATCGAGCCCTCGGGCCAGCCGGCGTACTTGAGCCGCAGGGCGATCTCGGGCGCTCTCGTGCCGGCGCAGACGATGCGCCGCACGCCGCCGGCAAGCAGCTCGAAGTCGGCGTCCCAGATCCAGGAGACGTCACGCCCGTCGGCGATCCTGTCGTTGAGCCCGATCCAGAGATCGAGCTTCTCCGTGCCCGCCTCGAGCATCAGCGTGCGCAGGACCTCGTTGGCGCCGGCGGGGTTCTTGATCAGCAGGATCGAGAGCCGGGAGGGGCCGATCGCGATCGTCTCGACCCGGCCGAAGGCGGTCCGCATCGCCTGCAGCGAGCCGGCGATCGTCGCCGGCGCCACCCCGAGCTCGAGCGCGGCGGTGACCGCGGCAAGCGCGTTGTAGACGTTGTAGAGGCCGGGCAGCGGCAGTTGCAGCTCGATCTCTCCCTGCGGAGTGCGCAGGGTCACCACCGAGCCCGACATCCCGCGCAGCTCGATCGCCGTGGCGGCGACGTCGGGCCGCGGCCGCGTGGCGCCGCAGTTGGGGCACGAGTAGTGGCCGAGGTGGCCGACGAAGGCGCGCTCATAGGCGTAAGGGTGACCGCAGCGGCGGCAGTGCTTGGCGTCGAAGGCGTGCTGCAGCTCGGGCAGGGCCTGAGTGGCATCCTCGACGCCGAAATAGACGACCCCCGCCCGGGGCTCGCCGCTCTCCTCGCGGCCGAGATCGGCGATCGCCGGGTCGTCGGCGTTGAGCGCGAAGCGGCTGCGGCCGCTGCGTGCGGCGACGGCCTTGCCCCACTCGGCGGCGAGTGTCTCCATCTCGCCGTAGCGATCGAGCTGGTCGCGGAAGAGGTTGCCGAGCACCAGCAGCGAGGGCTCGAGCTGGGCGGCGACCCTGGGCAGCCAGGCCTCGTCGACCTCGAAGAGCCCTTCGGAGCCGCGCTGCTCGAGCAGGGCGGTGGCAACTCCCCAGGTCATGTTCGAGCCGGCGCGGTTGTGGACCGGCCGGCGGCCATCGGCCTCGAGCGCGGCGGCGATCATCGCCGCAGTCGTCGTCTTGCCGTTGGTGGCGCTGATCAGGGTCGAGCCGCGGTCGAGGCGCTTGCCGAGCCTGGCGATCGCGTCGGGGGCCATGCGCAGCAACATTCGTCCCGGCAGGGTCGTGCCCCCGCCGCGCCCGCTCGCCCGGCTCGCCGCACCGACGGCCCGCGCCGCGGTGAGCTTTGCGCCGAACAGCACTCAGGCCTCAGCGGCGGCTGGGGCGAGCACGCTGAGCGCGTGTGGCAAGACCCGCAGCGAAGCCGGCAGATCGGTGAGGTGCTCCCCGTCGGCATAGACGGGAAAGGGCCTGCTCGCGGTCAGTTCGAGCTGGGACGCGCGGAAGACGCGCACCTCGTCCTCTTGCACGTGGGTGCCCTTGAACACCTTGGGCAGATTACCCACGAAGCGCAGCTTGCCGACCTCGCCGACGGTGACGATGTCGAACTCGCCGTCGTCCAGCCTGGCATCGGGCGCGATGAACATGCCGCCGCCAAAGGCACGGCTGTTGGCCACCGAGACGGAGTAGCCGCTGACCCGCCGGCGCTCCGCGCCGGCGCGGAGCGTGAAGCGAGCCGGCTTCCAGCCGAGCAGGGTGCGCAGCGCAGCGTAGGCGTAGACAAGGTTGCCGCGCATGAAAGTCGTCTCGTTCGCCAGTCGGTTTGCTTCGGAGTCGAAGCCGACGCTGACGATGCCGAGGAAGCGCTTGCCGTTGGCCTCGCCGACGTCGATGCGGCGACTCTCACCGGCGGCCAGCACCGCCACGGCGCCGACCGGGTCATCGGGGATGCCGAGCACCCGGGCGAGGTCGTTGCCACGGCCGCCGGGGATGATGCCGAGTGGCGTCTCGGAGCCCGCCATCGCGCCGCCAATCGCACCGACCAGGCCGTCGCCGCTGATCACGACCGGAACCTCGTTGGCCTCGACTGCCCGCAGCGCCCGCTCGACCCCGTCCTCGAGCCCGCGCGTGCGCTCGACCCGGAAGGCAATCCGGCGCTGATCGAGCTCCTGCTCGACCGCGGGCAGCAGCTTCAGCGTCCGCCCGTGCGCCGAGGCGGGATTGACCAGCAGGGTGAGTGGCATGCCCTCGATCTCCATCCGCGTCGGAGCCTAGATGTCGGTGGCGGGAAGGCGCCTCTGCCAGAGCCGCTGCCGGATGCCACCCAGCCGGCCGGCAGGCGGGGGGAAGGCAACGATCAGGACCGCCTCGGGACGCATGACGCGAGCGAGCTCACGCGGGGCCGGACGGCCCTCGAAGACCACGACCAAGTCGAAGAACTCGTCGGGGAAGGGAAGCCGGCGCGGCGTGGATTGCTTGAAGGCGACCCGGCCCTCGGGGTCGAGGCCGACTCGGGCGCTTACCGCCCGCACCCGCTCGCCCGAGTTGTCCGTGCCGCGCACCCGCGCCGAGGGAAACTCGCGGGCGAGGAACAGCACCGGCTCGCCGTCCCCGCAGCCACAGACGAGCGCCCGCTCGGGCGTGGGAATGTCCAGCACCGCCCGCGCCAGTCTGGTTAGGGAAGAGTCGGGCACGGCGCGATGATCGCAAGTGCCGCGGGCCGATCCTCTAGGCTTCGCCGCCGATGGAGCAGGGAACCGATCGGCGCCTATTCATCCTCGCCGGCTTCGCGGTCGTCGCGGTGGTCGTCGTCGGGGTGATTCTGATCAGCCGCAGCGGTGGCAGCAGCGACTCCTCGACCACAGCCGGCTCCGGCGGCTGCAAGGAAGTCGAAGCGCCGGCGCCGAAGAAAGTCAGCCTCAAAGCGCCGCCCCAAACCGTGAAGAAGGGCGAAAAGCTGACCGCCGTCGTCGAAACGAGCTGCGGCAGCTTCGAGATCGCGCTCGACTCGAGCCGGGCGCCGAAGACGGTCAACTCCTTTGTCTTCCTCAGCGAAGAAGGCTTCTACGACGAACTCGATTTCCCGCGCATCGCCACCGGCTTCGTGATCCAGGGAGGGAGCCCGTCCAACTCGACGATTGGTGGCCCCGGCTACAAAGTGGTCGAGAAGCCGCCGGCGAACCTCGCCTACACCAAAGGCATCGTGGCAATGGCCAAGGGCTCTACCGAGCCGCCCGGCACATCGGGCAGCCAATTCTTCATCGTCACTGGAGCCGACGCCGGCCTGCCGCCGGAATACGCCCTGGTCGGCAAAGTCGACAAGGGCATGGACGTGGTCGAACAGATCGGCAAGCTGGGCACGCCGGAAGAAAAACCCAAACAGACGGTGCTGATCGAAAAGATCACCATCGAAAAAGGCTGACTGCACTAGTCTGAGCCGATGGCCAAGGTTGACGTAGGAGACGCGGCGCCGGATTTCGAGCTACCTGGCACGGGTGGCAAGACCTACAAGCTCAGCGATTACCGCGGGCGCAAGCTGGTGCTCGCCTTCTACCCCGGCGACTTCACCGCCGTCTGCACCAAGCAGTTCTGCTCCTACCGCGACCAGGGTGAGAAGCTCGACCAGATCGGCGCCGACGTGCTGGGGATCTCGCCGCAGTCGGTTGAGTCGCACGAGCGCTTCACCCAGGAGAAGAGCCTCAACGTGCCGCTGCTCGCCGATGAGGACAAGGCGGTCGCCAAGGCCTACGGCGTGCTCGCCGGGCCGATGGTGCGGCGGGCCGTCTTCGTCATCGACGAGGAGGGGATCATCCGCCACCGCAAGGTGACGCTGGTCGGCCTCAGCTTCGAGTCGGTCGACGATCTCGAGCAGGCAGTCGCCGCCGTCGGCTGATGCCGCCGGCGGCGGTCGCGTTCACCACCGGCACCAGGCCGGCGATTCGCGGTGAGACCGTGGGGGAGGGCCCCCCAATCGTGCTCTGCCACGGCATCACCGCCACCCGCCACTCGGTAGTTCATGGCTCACGCCGGCTCGAGCGCGCCGGCCACACCGTGATCAGCTACGACGCCCGCGGCCACGGCGAGTCCGACCCGGCCCCGGCGGGCGCGGGTTATGGATACCCGGAGCTGAGGGGAGACCTGGCAGCGGTGATCGCGGGGCAGGCGGACGGTCGACCGGTCCTCTTGGCGGGTCACTCGATGGGTGCCCACACGGCGGTCGGCTTTGCCCTGGCGCACCCCGATCGCGTCGCCGGCCTGGTCGTGATCGGCCCGGCTTACGACGGCGAGATCACAGACGGCTCGCTGCGCTACTGGGACGGGCTCGCCGCCGCGCTCGAGCAGGACGGCATCGACGGCTTCGTTGCCTACATCGACCGCGTTCAGGGCATCGACCCGCGCTGGCGCGACTCGGTCCTGCGCTTCACCCGCGAACGGATGGAACGCCATCGTCACCTCGCGGCGATCGTCGCGGCGCTGCGCGAGGTGCCCCGATCGCGACCGTTTGGGTCCCTGGTCGAGCTCGAGGACCTGGTGGTGCCGACGCTGGTGGTTGCCAGTCACGACGCCGCCGACCCCGGTCATCCCTACGCGGTCGCCGAGGCCTACGCGGCGCGGATCCCCGGCGCCCGCCTGATCAGCGAGCCCGAGGGGCAGTCGCCACTGGCCTGGCAGGGAGGTCGCCTCTCGCGGGAGATTGAGACTTTCTACAGAGAGCTGGAATAGCGTGCCCGCCATGAAGCCACCGGCCGAGGGCACGCTGCGGGGGGTCGCCACCTTCCTCGCCACTTTCGGGATCGGCGTCGCCACCTACATCGCGATCGCCGACTCGGGCGGCGGATCGCCCGTCTGCATCGCCGGCGGGCACGGCTGCCAGACCGTCGCCGAAAGCACCTACTCGCACCTGGCCGGGGTCAACATCGCGATCTTCGGCATCGGCGGCTATGTGGTGCTGCTCGTCTGTGCGCTGCTGCGCGGCGACGCCTTCCGCATGACCGCCTTCGTCGTCTCACTGATCGGGTTCGGCTACAGCCTCTACCTGACCTACCTCGAGCTCTTCACGATCGACGCGGTCTGCCAGTGGTGCGTGGCCAGTGCGGTGCTGATGACCCTCTTGTTTGTTACCAGTGCAGTGCGCATGCTGGCCTACGTCGGAAGCGAGCCATGAGCGGCCGCCGCGATCGCGAGGCCCGCCGCGAAGAGCGCCTGCAGGAAGAGCAGCAGGCCGGGACTGGGGAGCGACGCCGGCGCATGGTCAAACTGGCCAGCGCCGGCGCCTTCCTCGCCCTGGTCGTGGTCGCGGTCCTGATCGTCCTCAGCAGCAGCGACAGCGGTGGTGGCGACAGCGGCAACATCGTCGAAGCCAAGGAGGTCGACCAGCTGCTGGCCGGGATTCCCCAGAAAGGAATGGTGCTGGGCGATCCGAGAGCCAAGGTGACGGTGCTCGAGTTCGGCGACCTGCAGTGCCCGTTCTGCAAGGGATATTCCGAAGAAGTGCTGCCCCAGGTGATCGAAAACCGCGTGCGAGGCGGCGAAGCGAAGCTCGACTTCCGCAACTACACGATCATCGGTCCACAATCCAAGCCCGCAGGCGCCGCCGCGATCGCCGCGGGGGAACAGGGCCGCGGCTGGAACTACGTCGAGCTCTTCTACCGCAACCAGGGCACCGAGGACACGGGCTACGCCGACGACGAATTCCTCACCGCGATCGCCAGGGCGGCCGGGGTGCCGAACATTGCCGAGTGGAACCGGGTGCGAAAGAGTCCGGCCGTGATCTCGCGAGTAGAAGCGACCACCGCCGAAGCCCAGGAACTGGGATTCAGCGGGACCCCGTCGTTTGCACTTGAAGGGCCCCGGGCAAAAGGAGTCGAACCGATCGCAACACCGGAATCGGTCGATGCGCTCGAATCGGCAATTGAAAACGCAGGGGGATAGTGGTCGGCAAGAGAGCGGCAGCTGGGACAGGCCTCGCGATGCTGGCCGTTCTCGGCGCGATGCTGGTCCCAGCCGGGGCCGGCGCGATCAGCGGTGCTGAAATCGTCCAGCGACTGAGCCGGCAGCGCGAATCAAACGGGATCCCGGGCGGGCTGGTCGAGCGGCCCGACTGGTCGGCCGCTTGCGCTAAGCACAACTACTACGGGGCGCAGACCGGCGAACTCGGACACTCGGAGGACCCGAGCAGCCCGTACTACAGCGCCGAAGGCAACTGGGCGGCTGAAAACAGCGTGCTCGCCAGCAGCTCCAGCTGGAGCCAGGGGAACCCCTGGGAGGAAGCGCCAATCCACCTGATCCAGCTGCTGGCGCCGCAGCTGAGCGAAATGGGCGCTGCTGAAAACGACAATCACAACTGCGCCACGACCTGGCCTGGTTACAACCGGCCCGAGCCCACGGGTCTCACCGCCTACAGCTATCCCGGAAACGGCGTCTCCGGCGTCGTCCCGACTGAGCGTGCGTCTGAGTCGCCGTCGGTGCCCGGCGATCAGGTGGGCCTGCCTCAAGGCACCGCCACTGGCCGCTATCTCCTGGCTTATCTCGCTGGCATCGACCCCAGCAACGCGCCGGACGTCACCGCCACCGCGACGCTCTCTGACGGCAGCGGCGCCGTTGACCTGCGCGTGGTCGACTCGACCAACGAAGAGATCGGCGGCTACATGCCGCAGCCCTCGGCCTTCCTGATCCCGGCACAACCGCTGCAGCCACAGACGGCCTACCAGGCAGACGTCAAGTGGTCGATGGAGGGTGCCGAGCTGTTCGACCAGCGCTTCAGCTTCACAACTGGATACAACCCGGGCGAAAGCGTCGCGCCGATCAAGAAGCGGAGCCGCTGCCGCGGCTACTCACGAGCCGCGCACTCACTGCGCCGCCGGGCCGTCAGAGCCCGCCTGCATCACCAGCCAGTCCGCTCACGGCAGTTCAAGCGCATGGCGAGGCATAAGAGCAAGCAGGCCAGGCGCTGCTGGGCCAATCTACGCTCGGGTTGACATAACCACCATTATCGTGCGTTAGTTCTGCGAATGCGGGTTACCCGCCCCGGCATCGGGTTGCCGTTTGATCGATTTACCACGGCGGCCTCAAGCGCTCAACGCAACAGCTCCTCCATCTTCTCAGCCGGGGTCGCCCAGCCCAAGGTCTGACGAGGACGGCCATTTAGCTCTGCTGCGATCTTGTCGAGCTCGACCTGGCTGCGAGC
>Ga0207661_10003291_pt1 | contig 11215 bp, 8 predicted proteins | sample KBSC713LmetaG_FD_184337 | JGI IMG/M metagenome (GOLD analysis project Ga0207661, IMG submission 184337) | Corn rhizosphere microbial communities from Kellogg Biological Station, Michigan, USA - KBS C7.1-3L metaG (SPAdes) (version 2) | ecosystem: Host-associated > Plants > Roots > Rhizosphere ... | reverse complement strand
CGCTGCCAATGCGATTTCAGCAATGAGTTTCGTCGCCGGCTTCAGCGAGATGACATCGTCGGTGATCCCGACGATGACGATGGCGAGGCCGCCGATGAGTGGAAGCGCCAGGTCGCGAAGATCGCCGGCTGCCAGAGCGAGCCCGAGGACGGTAACGGCAATGGCAACACCGCCGAACAGAGGCGTCGGTCTGCTATTCCATCGATCGTTGCGAGGGCGAGCGACAACCCCCTTCTTCAACGCGATTGATCGGCAAACTGGGACGAGCGCGGCGGACACCGCAAGGGCAACGCAGTACCAGATCGCCAGCGTCAAGGGGTCAGCCCTGTTGTGGTCAGGGCTGGTGGATTGTCTTCCTTCACTGTGAGACTCACACCCCGACGCTCTGGCCGCTTAGCGCGCTTCGACGCCGGTGCGGGCACCCGGTGCGCGAGTCAGACGAGCCACGTCGGCGTCAACCATCATTCGCACGAGTGCGGCGAAGTCGACTTCCGGACGCCAGCCCAGAGCCGCTTTGGCTTTGGACGCGTCTCCGATGAGGTGATCGACTTCGGCCGGGCGCAGGAATTTCGGGTCGAGCTGCACGTACCGCTTCCAATCGAGGTCGACCCGATCGAACGCGACTTCCACCAGCTCCCGAACCGAATGGCTCTCTCCGGTCGCAATCACGTAGTCGTCTGGCTGGCTCTGCTGAAGCATCAGCCACATCGCGCGAACGTAGTCGCCGGAGAAGCCCCAATCACGCTGCGCGTCGAGATTGCCAAGCGGCAGCGCGTCAGCGAGTCCAAGCTTGATCCGGGCCACGCCATCGGTCACTTTGCGGGTCACGAACTCGAGTCCGCGCCGGGGCGACTCGTGATTGAACAGGATTCCGGAAACCGCAAAGAGGTTATAGCTCTCGCGATAGTTGACGGTAATGTAGTGCGCAAACACCTTTGACACGCCGTACGGGCTTCGCGGGTAGAACGGCGTCAGCTCGGTTTGCGGCACCTCGCGCACCTTGCCGTACATCTCGCTCGAAGAAGCCTGATACAACCTGATCTCCGGGTCGACCTGGCGGATCGCCTCGAGCACGCGCGTCACGCCTTGCGCGTTGAACTCGCCGGTGAGCATCGGCTGATCCCACGACGCCGGGACGAACGACATCGCTGCGAGGTTATAAAGCTCGTGGGGGCGCGTCTCGGCGATCACTTTCATGATCGACAGCTGATCGAGCAGATCGCCCGGACGGAGCTCGATGCGATCGAGCAGATGCTCGATGCCAGAGGTTCGGGGCGCTCGAGCGCCGGACAATACCCGTCACTTCGTAACCCTTTTCGAGCAGGAGCTCGGCGAGGTACGAACCGTCTTGCCCGGTGATGCCCGTGATCAGTGCGCGTTTGGCCATGCCGTCAGCAAGATTACCATACAGATCCCCGTAAGCGATTGCGGAGAAACCGGTTGCGTTTAACGCCCAGCCGTCGCCGCGGAATCGGCGAGACGATACACCGTGAAGTCCTCGATCGTGGTCTCGAGCCGATACGATTCGAGCAATCGTTTGATCTCGTCGCTTGACTGGAGAGCATCGACGAGCCTCCCCATCTCGGACGACGAATGGAGCTCCTCGAAGATGAGGTACTTTGGCCGGCGCGCCGCAAGATCCTTGACGACAGCGTCGAGCGTAAAGTCCGGATTGGGGAATTCCGAAGGCACGAAGAAGTTGACGCGCAGGAATCTGTGCGCGGTGCGTCGATCGGACAGGAAGTAGATCCCGGCGCCGTTGATGCCGAAGAGGAAAATCCGATCGTCCGACGAGGTGTGCGCTCGAATATACGCGGCCAGTTCTTCGTTCGCTTGCGCCGAGTAGCCTCGGTCGTTTCCATATCCGCCGAATCCGTCGCCTGCCGCCCCCGCGGTCGCAAGGTACGCCGTTCGATCGACACGGCCGCGAATCAGAGCCAGATCGGCTGCAGCCCATTCGAGCACTCTGGCTGGATAGTTCCGCTGAATCATCAGCGTCGCCATCACCGCAGCGGTCGCGACCCCGACGACTCGAGCGCTCAGCGACGCGCGAGCGCGATCGCCGATGACCCAGGCCGCGAGCACGGCAAGCGGAGCGAAGGCTTGAATGAAGTACGTGTTGAACAGCCTCGCGCCGTTGACCATGATGACGATTGCCGCCGCCGCACCCCACAAGACCGCGAGACCTGGAAGCGCCGGCAACATTCGTTTCCTCGCCAGCTCCCATGCAACCACAAACGAACCGATGCCGCTCGCCGCCCACAGCGGATCGGTTTTCATGCGCAGCCAGATCGCCTTTGAGAAATCGACCGCGTATGCCTTCAAGGTGAAGCCTTGCGCAACGTAGAACCTGTTGAACTCGAGGACGGCCACTCGCGCGTCGCCGAGAAGCCCGAGGTGCCAGAGCCACAACACCGTCAGGATCGGGGCGATGGCGCTGGCGAGCACGGCGACGACCAGCGTTCGTACGATCGTTGACCCGGATGTCGAAGGCGACTCCCGTCGATAAAGCCACAGCCACGCGAGCAACGCAGGAAAGTACAGACCCGCATTGGGTTTGAATACAACCGCAGCCCCGGCGAACAGGCCGATGCCTGCGGCCCGGACGAGCGACCAGCGCTCGCGGCACTCGACCGCGCACCACGCCGAGAGCGCCACACAGACGACGATGAAGGTCTCGCAGACGCTGCGCTCGAGGAAGCCGTCGTGCCGGTACAGCCATCCCGGAATCGTCAGCGTCGCGTAAAGCGCTGCCGCAAGAGCTCCGATCGTCGTGTCGCTCAGCCGTCGGACGGTGAGAAAGAGGAGCAAAGCGGTGGCCGTCGATGCCAGGATGTCGAGCCAGGCGACCGCGGCTGGCGTCCATCCAAAGATGCTGAACCCGGCAAGGTAGGTGAAGTAGATCCCAGGCGGCCGCTGTTCCCAGACGTCACGGTAGAGCAGCTGATGTCGTGACATCCCTCTGACCGCCGACGCCCAGAGGCTCTGGTCGATGCCGAGCGGCTCAACGATGGAGAACACCCGAATGGCAAGACCCGCGACGGCCGCGGCGAGAAGCGCTGCGGTCAAGAGAGGGCGGATTCGGTTCATGCGTTGGCGCTGCGATGTCGCGCGAGGCAGCGGGAGACGAGATGGACCACGGATCGTCAGTATCTCACGCCGCACGCCTGCCCTGAGCGAGCCGTCCGGTGCGCGGCGAGTCGAAGGGGCCTATGTTGCTCGATTCCTCTCGGGACGATACGATCAACGTCTCCATGGCAGAGGCCCCTACCGCAACGAACGTCTACGTCCACCCCCAGGCGTTATGCGAAGCCACGTCCGTAGGTGAGAACACGCGTGTCTGGGCCTTCGCGCACGTCCTTCCCGGCGCGACCATAGGAAAGGACTGCAACATCTGCGATCACGTCTTCATCGAAAACGATGTCGTGATCGGCGACCGCGTGACGGTCAAGTGCGGCGTCCAGCTGTGGGATGGCCTTCGCGTCGCCGACGACGTGTTCATCGGTCCCAACGTCACGTTCTCGAACGACAAGTATCCGAAGAGCAAGCAGTATCAAGCCAAAGTGCAGGAGACGCACATCGGGCGCGGCGCCTCGATCGGAGGCGGGGCGGCCATTCTCCCCGGGCTCCGCATTGGTGCCCGCGCCATGGTGGGTGCCGGGGCGGTCGTGACCCACGACGTGCCGGCGCGCGCCGTCGTCTCGGGCAACCCCGCGCGCATCGTCGGATACGTCGACACCAAACGCGGAGCGGCGACGCCTCCGAAATCGATGGTTGCCGACGAATCAGAAATCAAAGCGACGTCGGTGAGCGGCGTCACCGTCCATCAGCTGCCGGTGTTCGCCGATCTCCGCGGCAGTCTCTCGGTGGGCGAGTTCCCACGGCAGGTGCCGTTCGTTCCCAAGCGGTACTTCATTGTGTTCGACGTTCCCGGGAAGGATGTTCGGGGCGAGCACGCGCATCGGCGATGCCATCAGTTCCTGGTCTGCTTACGGGGATCGCTATCGGTCGTGGTCGACGATGGCCGTTCGAGCGAGGAAATCGCACTCGATCGTCCGAGCATCGGACTGTATCTGCCGCCGATGATCTGGGCGGTGCAGTACCGATATTCGGCCGACGCGCTGCTGCTCGTGTTCGCGTCAGATCCATACGACGCGAGCGACTACATCCGCGACTACGACGACTTTCTGTCAGCAATCGGCGGGGCGTGACCCGCTGACACGGCGACGTCGGACCGCTCACCTCGATCCGACTCGCCCGACGAAGACCACGTCGATCGCACAACAAAGTTCGGACGGCCCCGGGCATTCTGAAGCGACAACCATAGATACTCGCCGACGATGCCAAGGCCGAGCGCGGTCAGTCCTCCGAAGAAACTGATCACGAGCATCAGCGGCGTGTATCCGAGCACCGGGATATGGCCAAGCGACCAGGCAATGAAGACGGTCACTCCCGCGACCAGGGCGGCGCTCGTGCCAATCACGCCCAGCCACAGGAGCCATTTGATCGGGAGATCAGTGAAGCTGAACACGCTGTCCAGCGCGTACCGCCACTTCTTGCCGAGCGTCCATGCGCTCTGGCCTTCCTGGCGTGCGCGACGTTCGTAGGGAACGAATCGTCGGCGAAAGCCAAGCCAGAACAGCAGAGCGATCAGGTTGGTGTTGACTTCTTTCAGGTCGAGCAGCCTGTCTCGGACCTGGCGCGAACATCCGAAGATGTCAATCCCTCCCCGCGGCAGATCCTTCAGCACGAATCGCCGATACAAGCTCCAGAACCACTCGGACGTGAGCCGCGAGAACCAGTCGTCGGCACGCCCCGTCCGATGCCCGAACACGACGTCCGCTTCCCCGCTGGCCAGCAGCTTGTGGAATTCCAACACGAGCTCCGGCGGCTCCTGCAGATCGGCCGCAAGCACGGCGAAGTATTCGCCTCGACCGAACCGAAGACCGGCAACGATCGCTGAAAACGATCCGAAGTTGCGGCTGAGCTCGATAAGCTGCGAACGGATCGGCCACGCCGGCAGGTGCGCCTGCAGAAATCGCAGCGAAGAGTCGGGGCTCCCGTCGACGACGAACACGACTTCCAGCGTGTCTCGGACCGCGCCGGCGAGTGTTTCCAGCTCGCGGAGAAGACGAGGAAGGCTTTCCTCGTTCTTGTAAACGGGAATCACTAGCGACAACATCGTCGCCCCGGATTATAGAGGGGTTCGGGGTCTACGAAGAGAACCACGACAGCCAGCTTCGGAAACCAAGCGCTAGGCAGCAGAACAGCAGCACCGCCGACGCGATGCGTCCGGGTCTGCCGTGACGCCAGCCCCGGCTCGCGCCGCGTGCAGCCAGTATCACCACCGCCGGAGATGTGGCCAGGAGGACACGACCGAAGAACTCGTCAGCGTACCGTTGGAACGGCGCGTCAACCCGCATGACGGCAACGCCGAGAAAGGCTGCGCAGGTGATGCCCCATGCGAGGACAGCAAACGCTCCACGATCGCGCGCGCCGTCTTTCCACAGCCGCCACCCTCCAACGAGCGCCAGAATCCACATCGGCCAGCCAATCGCCGCGACCGCAAACCCGAGCGCGTCGAACACCCGCTGCCCAAGCGATCGCACGGCCAAGGCCGACGAGGCTGGAGCGGCATTCTGAATCGACGACGCGGCGTTATCCGCGCGAACACGAAGCGCGGTCTTGTACACGTCGATGAAGTGTCCGTAGTAAAGAAGGAACGCGAACAGACCGGCTGCGATCGTCACCGCAGCAACCGACCACGCCGTCCACCGCAGCGGCGGTCCGCCCCGCCAGCGATACAGGATGCAGAGCATCGTCAACGTGACGCCGAGGAGGGCGAAGGTGCTGACGTGCGACAGGAAAGCGAGCGACGACAGCAGGAAGAAAACGCCCAGCGCCCAGTAGCTGCGCGAAGGCATGATCGATACCGTCGCGATCGTCGCGAGCGCAACCGCCTCGGCGAACGCGTTGGTCAGGTTGGCGTTCCCAACCAGGCCATAGACGAGCGGCACCAGGCTGAACAAGACCACCGCACAGGCTGCCGCAATCCGATCGTTCCAGGCCTTCACAATCAACGGATAAAGGAGCGCACCGGCGACAATTTCAGCCGTGCACACCACGACGCGCAGAAGGGTGACATGGTCGCGTGTGAAGACGGACCATGGTGCGGCGAAGAGATACAAGCCGATGGCGTATGGGAAACTCACGCCGCCTGGCATCGGCTGGGTAAAGAAATACGTGCCGCTCATGACCCACTCGAGTCGGTGAGCGTGAAACACCGCGTCAATCGGCAGCTTGGATGGATGAAGGAGTCCGAGCAGCTTCAGATAGAGCGCAGCGGCTGAGACCATCACGGCGATACGGGCCGGCGTCGGTCTTGTGACTTCCGGCGTCTCTCTTGTAGCTTCCGCCTTCAGGCGGAAGTCAGGCGCAGCCCATCGCTCCAGGACTTTGACGACCGCGACCATCACCAGCGCAATCCACACCGCAAACCACACCATGTCGCCGGCGAAACCGAGGTAAGGGGCGGGGCCCGTTGACAGCGGTACAGACTGCGTGACCGCAACGAGGACGGTGGCGGCTGCCGCAAGCGGAACCGATACCCCAGCGAGCGCAAAGGCGGCGCCGAAAACCGCCGACGCGATTGCCGAATCCCGAACCGTGGGCGACGGCGGAACACTGAGGAGGCCGCCGGCAGGACGACAGGCGATGCGATCGACTTGAATCCCGAGCTCGCGGGAGTCGGAAGGACCGGGAACAATGGTGCGCGAACTGGTGAGGGTGACGACGGTGCCTTGCGCCGAACCTTTTGCGCCGAGGGGGACCTCGACGTCCTGGAAGTCGTTCGTCGCCGTTACCGAGGCCGCTGAGATACCGTCGACGGCGATATCGACCACGGGTTGAGTCGACGGATCGCTGCGTGCTCCACGAAACCGCAGCGCACAGACCCAGTCGCGGTTCCGATTCACTGGCGGCAGCTTGATGTCCGCACGCCGAGAAGTCCAGGCAAACGTCAGCTCGCCGGATCGCTCGACCGGATAGAACCCGGCCGCGAGGGATCGCGGCGGATCGCGGTCCATCTCGAAGGCCAGCACGGGATGCCAGTTGTACGCGAACACGACGGCGATGGCCCCCGCGATCGCACCGACCGCCGCCAGGATCGCCGCGCGCGCGGCAGGCCAGCTCACCACCGGACCTGTCGCCGAACGCTGTACTCAGGAGAGCGGGGTGAAATACAAGTTGTTGACATCAGCCCGCAGATACTTCCCGACCACGACGTAGTGATGGCGTGCAAAGTAGTCGATGATCTGCTGCCGCACCTGCGGATGCGCCTCGATGCAGATCAGCTCCGGCCGAAAACGTTCGACGTCGAATCCCGCGAGCGCCTTCGGCTCCCACAACTCGATGTCGATCGACATGAAGTCGATCTTCTTCACCCCCTCCGAGTCGAGGAGATCGTTCAACGTGATCGTCGGGACTTCGACTTCCTTCGCCTTCTCGCCAACCTTCTCGGTGAAGTCGCGGCTTCCGGAGGCGATCAGCGAACTCTTGTTCACGAGGTACATCTTGGCCAGCTGGTTCGACGCGTCCGAGACGAAGAACGAGACGAACTTCGTGCGCGGCCGGTACTTGACGTAGTCGGCTTCGAACTGCTTCTGCGGTTCGATGGCGATGCCTTTCCAGTTCAGCACCGTGTCGAGATAGTAGGTGTTGCTGGTGACCTTGTAGTCGTTGGCTCCGACGTCCACGAAAAAGCCGTCGCGCCGATCGTTGAAGAAGTCCCGAATGCACCACTCCTCTTCGCTGTATGAGTTACGATGGGGACCGTACTTCGCTTTGAGCGCGTCCGACTCCGGGTGCGCCGCGTACTGAATAATCGGCGCCGAAATCCTCTTGTATCGATACCGTGCGGCTGCGCCGGCGATACCGATGCAGAGCAGGCACGCAACGACCATCTGAACCAGCGTGAACCGTCCTCTATTCCCGTTTGTCACCATTGATGTCCTGACCGTTGATATCCGCGCGACCCCGTGTGTCCGAAATCAAAATACGATACCACGCGACTCATGAGCAGGTGGGCGAGGGTTGTGGTCGGAGGCGTAGCTGTACTCACGGCGATGGTGCTCGTCGTGGACGCGCTCGTCAGCCTCGCCAGCGGGACCTACCTCAATCTCGGCAGCGGGGTCTGGCTCGCGCTCGCGCGCGACACGCACGACGGTGTGTTCTATCGCCCGCTGTGGAATGGAAGCGAGTACGGAGGCACCCGCTACTTTCCAATGCTCTTCCTCCTGTCCGCCGGAGTCATGCGGACAGGCGTCAACGCGGTCACCGCTGGCGTGACGGTCAGCATGGCCGGCCTCGTCATGCTGGCGACGGCTGTCGCGGTCCTGCTGAAGCGACTGGCCGTGCCGTCCCCGTTCGTGCTCCTGGGAACGGCGCTCTCGATCGCGCCTTACTTCGTGCATCAGACGGCGTTCGCCGTCCGGTGCGAACCGATCGCCGCGGCGTTTGCGATCTTCGGGCTCGCCGCGCTGACGCCGCTCGAAATGCGCGCCGCATCGAACCCACGCCTGCTGATCGCGGCAACGCTCTTCGTAGCCGCGTTCATGACAAAAATCACGTGCGTCTACGCGCCTGCTGCCGCAACGATGGCGTTGCTGTTCGCTCGAAGACCTGCAGCGGCCATCAAGCTCGGAACCCTTACCGCTGCAGGGGCACTTCTGGCGCTCGGCATGGTGCACGTTGTGAGCGAAGGACGCGCGCTCGAGTCTTTTCGAGCCTGTGCCCTCGCCGGCTCCTCCCTTCTTTCGCTGCTCAGTCCGGTGGCGGTGACGCGAGCGCTCCAACTGATTGGCACGTCACATCTGCTGACGGTCGTCTTCGTGCTCGTGGCCTTGGCGCTTCTCGCCGCGCCCCGAACTCTGGTGACGTTGCCCGTGCTCTATCTGCTGTCTGCATCGGCGATCACCGCGGTGATCTTCACCAGTCCAGGAACCATCCTGACCAGTCAGATCGTGGACGCGTACGTCGCGGCGGTGGTGGTTCTCACGATATCGATCGGGTCGCAGGTTGGAGCGGGTCGCGTCGCAGGATTCGCCGTATTGACTGCGCTCACGCTCTGGACGGCCGGACAGAATGTCGCGCGGACAGCGACGATGATCGAGCAGGGCGCGATCCGCTCGGGTCGCCAGGAGCGACAGCAGCTGATTGCGGCCGTCAACGAGTGCAGCGGTTCACTCATCTCCGAGTCGCCGCTCGTGCCGATTCTCGCGGATCAGCGGCCCGTCTTGCTCGATCCTTTCGCCTTTCACGTGGTCTCGTTGAATCGTCCCGAAGTAGGGCGTGATCTCGTCGAACGGATCAGGCGTCGCGAATTCGCGTGCCTCATCCTCGAGCAGGATCCAGCGACGCCAAGAGGCCATGCCTGGTATTCGAACGTGAACCTGACGGAGGCGGTCAGGGACGCGATCCTCGAGTCGTACCGATATGACCGCACGGTTGCGGGGCAGCGATTCTACCGGGCGCTACAATGAGGGCGAGATGAGTCGGTCGGACGGCTGGTGTCTGCTGCTGTACGTAACCCTCGCCGTCGCGACGGGCTTCGCGGATTTGCGAATGCGCACCCACACGGATCACGTGGTGAAGGTGTACATCCCGGGAGTGGTCGCCGGAACCGAAACGGCTCCCGGCAAATATCGTGTGTTCGCACCGATGTTGATCGATGGCCTCGCGCGCGCTACCGGCGCGTCGTTGGAGACCATGTGGTACGTCACGCGGCTGCTTTTCATATTCGTCGCCTACGCGATATTTCACGCCTATCTTCGGACCTGGTTTTCTCCATCCGCGGCGCTCGCAGGTGTATCGGCCGTCGCCGCATCCCTGCCGCTGACCTTCACGAATTCGTGGCCCCATCCTGATTCGATACCCGAATTGGCGCTCTTCACACTGGGGGCGCTCGCGATTGCGCGCCGACGCGATCTGCTGTTCGCCGTCACCCTGGCATGTGCCGCATTGAATCGCGAGACCTCGGTGTTTCTCGTGTTGCTGTACCTGGTCGCTGAACCGCTCAGCCCGCGTCGACTTCTGCGCACCGCGTTGTTCGCTGGCGAGTGGTTTGCGATCTACGCCGGGTTGCGCGTGCTCCGGGGCCTTCAGCATTACGACTACTGGCAAGCCACGCGAAACTGGGCGGAACTGGGGCTGCTGCCGTCTGGTTACGATCCCTATTACCGCGCGTATGCCTACTTCGTCGTGATCCTCTTCGGGCCGATGATCTACCTGGCGCTCAAAGCGAAGGGGGCGCCGACATTTGCGCGACGCGCACTCCTCGTCGTTCCGTGTTTCATCGCGGTCGCGTTCATCTTTTCGAGTATCATCGAAACTCGGATCTTCACGCCGTTGTATCCACTCGTGGTCCCGGCCACGATGTTCTTCTTCTTCTCGCATCCACAACCTTCCGAGAAGCTGGGGGCCTAATGCTACGCATCGCCTGGTTATACGTTGCGCTTGCTGTTGTGCAGGCAGCGGGACCCGCGCGACAGAACCAGGACAGCGCGAACGACATCAACGCGCTGTTGACCGCGTACGAGAAACGCGATCCGTCCCTGCCGCCCGATCCGGAGGCGCTCGGGAAAATCGCGCGCATGGTCATGGCAAAGGCCGCGCGGTCTCAAACGTTTCGTGTGTGGTCGGAGGAATGTGCGTCGACGTTCGTGACCGACAAGGCCGCCTGCGACGCGAAGCTGCAGCGGACGCTCGATGACACGACCAAACCAGTGACCATGCGCGCAGCCGCCGGTGCCGTGCTCATGAAACATAAGGCGCCAAAGGCGGCCGACAGTGTATTCGCGCTGCTGAAGCCCCTGAGCGCGGCTCAGCTTACGCCATTGGTTGGGATCGTCCGCCAGCTCCCTCCGGACCGTGCAGTGCCGTTGTTGCTGAGATTGCTCGGGTCGTCAGCTGACGGAGACAAGATTGCAGCGTGCCGCGAACTGGGCGCATTCGATACGCCTCAAGTACGAGAGGCGCTGAAAAAGGCCGTGACACAGGCGCCCCCCGGGCTGCAGGTCTGGAAGGCATGTACCCTCGCGCGCGTGCGTCTGCAGGAACCTGATACAGCCGGCGCAATCAACGGGATCACGCACGAGAGCGGTGCGGACGCGCTCATGGACGCGATCGACGTCATGGCAGACCTTGGCAACGAAAACGT
>Ga0207661_10003287_pt1 | contig 11219 bp, 8 predicted proteins | sample KBSC713LmetaG_FD_184337 | JGI IMG/M metagenome (GOLD analysis project Ga0207661, IMG submission 184337) | Corn rhizosphere microbial communities from Kellogg Biological Station, Michigan, USA - KBS C7.1-3L metaG (SPAdes) (version 2) | ecosystem: Host-associated > Plants > Roots > Rhizosphere ... | reverse complement strand
TCGTGCTGCACGGCGTTCTGATTCATCGCCAGCAACTCGCGTTCGATTTCCACGCTGTTGCCATCCGGCCGCATGCTGCGCGCATTCGGATCCTCGGCGAGGTGCGGCTGAAGACGGTCTGAATTTGTCGCCAAATCGCCGGACGCGATCTGCGCTTTCAACTGCTGCGCAAAATCGGCCGCCACATCGAGGCGGTGATAACCGGGCGTCTCGGCATTCGCGATATTCGACGCGATCGCATCCTGCCGCATAACCGTTGCGTCCAGAAGCTTCCGGGCGAGCAGGTAAGTGTCGGACTGGAAGATTGGGTCGATCATTCGGGAGCCGTTGCTAAGCAAAGCAGGTGCCACCCGATCGACCTACAACGTAAGCAAGCGTGGATGAGCCGAATATATTTCACGCGACCCGCTGGGCGAAGGATTCGCAGGGCCTCGATCAGGTTGGCGGCAAAATTTGCCGCGCGCTTTCCAAACACCGCTCGCGATCGGTTTCGATCCGCTCACCAAACGTTCCGAAAACCAAGCGCCGGCCGAAAACCCGCGCGGTCCCGCTTCATTCTTCGGCCGGCGCGACGATAACGAAAAGGAATCCTCATGAGGGAAAGTGAGTTCGATTTTATTCGCGGCCTCGTTTACGAGCGCAGCCGTATCAGCTTGAGCCGCGAGAAGCGCGAGCTCGTCTCTGCGCGCCTCGGCAAGCGGCTGCGTGCAACGAACCTGCCAACGGTCGGCGACTATTGCCGTCTGCTCCAATCGCCCGGCGCCGAGGCGGAGCTCGCCAATCTGATCGATGCGATATCGACCAACCATACGTTTTTCTTTCGCGAGAACGCTCATTTCGATTTTCTGCGCCAGACGGTCGTGCCGGAAATGCAAGCACGCACGGCCAAGGAGCGCTGGCCGCGTTTGCACGTGTGGAGCGCTGCCTGCTCGACGGGCGAGGAGCCGTACTCGATCGCCATCACGCTCGCGGGTTGCGTCGCCGGCTGGCCATGGCAGATCGAAGCCACGGACATTTCCCACCGCGTGCTCGAAAAAGCCAGTGCCGGAATTTACCGCGAGGATACCATCGAGCGGCTGCCCGCCAACTTGATCCGCACGCATTTTCAGCGCGGATTTGGACCGCAGCACGGCAATTTTCGCGCCAAGGCATCGCTGCGCGATCACATCGCCTTTCGCCAACTCAACCTCCTCGAAGGCGAGCCGCCGTTCAACGAAGCCTTCCAGGTGATCTTCTGCCGCAACGTCATGATCTATTTCGACCGTCCCACCCAGGAGGAGCTCGTCGACAAACTCGGACGCCAGCTCGTGCCCGGCGGGTATTTGTTTGTTGGACACGCCGAGAGCCTCACGGCCATCCGCCACTCGCTTCAAACCGTCCGGCCAGCCGTATACCGGCGGCCACCGATTTCACCAACATGAGCGGTCGCATCCGCGTTCTCATCGTGGACGATTCCGCTGTCGTCCGAAAACTCGTAACCGATGCGCTGCGCGCCGACCCCGAGATCGAGGTCGTCGGCACCGCCATCGACCCGTACGCCGCCCGGGACAAGATCAAGGAACTCGAGCCCGACGTGCTCACGCTCGATCTCGAGATGCCGCGCATGGACGGCCTCACGTTTCTGCGCATCCTGATGGAGCAGCATCCGGTTCCCGTGGTGATCATGAGTTCGCTCTCGCAACGCGGCTCGGAGTACGCGCTCGAGGCGCTGCGGCTCGGTGCCTTTGACGTGCTCGGCAAACCGGCGGGCTCCTATTCGTTTGGCGACCTCGGCCCCCAGCTCATCGCCCGAATCAAAGCCGCGGCCAGCGCGCCGTTTCGGCGTTTGCGACCGACCTCACCAGCCGCTCCGCTCGCGCGCGCCCAGCCACGCACGTCCGCGATCACCGCGCGCCAGGTCATTCTCCTCGGTGCCTCGACCGGCGGCACCGAAGCGCTGCACGCGGTGCTGACCCGCCTGCCCGCCGGACTCCCCGGCATCGCGATCGTGCAGCACATTCCGCCCGTGTTTTCCAAGGCGTTCGCAGATCGGCTCAACACGCAGTGCGCGTTCGAAGTGCGCGAGGCCGTCGATGGCGACCGGCTCGAATCGGGAATCGCACTCATCGCCCCCGGAAATTTTCACCTGATGCTGCAGTGGCAGGGCGATCATTATCGGGCGCGTGTCACCGGCGGCCCGCAAATCTGGCATCAACGGCCCGCCGTGGATTTGCTTTTCAAATCGGCCGCCGATTGCGGCGCCGCGCCCCATGCCGTCGCCGGCGTGCTGACCGGCATGGGCAAGGATGGCGCAGAAGGTTTGCTGCGATTGCGCGAGCAGGGCGCGGTCACGTTCGCACAGGACGAGGCGAGCTGCGTCGTGTACGGCATGCCGCGCGCCGCATGGGAAAACGGCGCCGCCCAACGCCGGCTTGCACTGGATCGCATCGCGGATTTTATCGTGCATCCGCACCATCCGATCGCCGGGGCTCCCACCCTCGCGTCCGCTCTGCCATGACCGAGCCCATTTCAACCTCTCCGGAAACGCCCACGATCCTGATCGTCGATGATGAGCCGATCGTGCTCTCCGCGTTGAAGCAGACGTTGGAACGCGAACATTTTCATGTCGTGGCGTGCGCCAGCCCGACGAAGGCGCTGGCGATCGTCGCCGAGCGGGATTTTGCCGTAATTATTTCGGACCAGAAAATGCCCGAGATGCTCGGCCTCGATTTCCTGATCGAGACCCGCCGCATCCGTCCGCAGGCATCGCGCATTCTCATCACCGCGGTGCTCTCGCTCCCGACGATCGTCGACGCGATCAACAAGGGCGAAATTTTCCGCTTCGTCGCCAAACCTTGGTTACGCGAGGAACTCATCGCCACCGTGCGCAACGCGGTGCATCGCCACGAACTCGTCACTCACAATGCCGTTCTCCAGGCCGAAACCCAGCGGCTCAACGATCAACTCAAGGAAGCGAACGCCGCGCTCGCGATCCAGGTCCGCGATCTCGAGGAACAGCGCCGCGGCCTCGATGCCGCCAACCGCGATCTCGCCGCAAACTACGAGCACTCGCTCGAACTCTGCCGCCGCATTCTCACCACCTACGATCCCATCCTCGGTGGACAGGCGAAGGCGCTCGTCGAGTTCGCCGGACACATGGCGGGCACGGAACTTCTCGACGATTCCCAGCGGCATGCGCTGCGGACCGCCGCGTGGCTGTGCGATCTCGGCTTGATCGGAGTTCCGCGCGAAATGTTGCGCGCGTTTCGTTCCAAAACCGAGGAGCTGACCGACCGCGAGCGCACGATGTTGCACAATCATCCGGTTTACAGCCAGACACTCGCATCGCTCGTCGACGACGGCTCGGGTGTCGGCGAAGTGATTCGCGCGCATCACGAGCGTTTTGATGGCCGCGGTTATCCAGACGGGCTCGCGGGAGACGCGATTCCCTGGCCGGCGCGCTGCCTTTCGGTGGCGGTCGGTTACGTCGAATCGGGCCTGCCGAAAACCGCCGCGATCGATCTGATCCTTTCGCTTTCCGGAACGGCTTATGATCCCGAAGCGGTGCGGCTGTTTCTAAAAGTAACCAATCTCGCGCAACTGCCGCGACAGGTCCGCGAGATCACCTTGCACGAGCTCGAGCCCGGCATGGTGCTGGCGAACGGCATTTACAGTCCGCACGGTTTGCTGCTGATCGGCGAAGGCCAGGAACTCAGCCCCGGCACGATCGCGAAGATTCGCAGTCACAATCAAGTCACGCCGATCAGTCAGCGTTTGCTGGTCCGAATTTAGGCAAATCGCTGCGAATTTCGCGCCGACGGCCTCAAGTTCGGCCGGGCGCGACCGTATAAAATCCTCGCGGATTCACGCCGAATCTCCGCTCGTCATGTCGTTTTTCCTTCATTCCCTCCTCGGAAGCGCCCTGGTCGCCTCCGCCGTCTGACGCATGGGCGCTCCCAGCATCGCTTCCATTTTTGCGCAGCGCGTCGTCGTCGGCGTGGGCGACATGGCCGTCTCGAACAACGCGCTCGTCACGCTCAGCACCTACGCACTCGGATCATGCATCGGCGTGGTGGCCTATGATCCGGTGGTCAAGGTCGGAGGAATCCTGCACATGATGCTGCCCGACTCTTCGATTTCGCCGGAGAAGGCCGCACTGCAACCGGCGATGTTCGCGGACACGGGTTTGCCGCTGTTTTTTCGCGCGCTTGCCGGCATGAAAGCGGATCGTTCGCGGCTGCGCCTTTTCGTGACGGGCGGCGCGTGCGTGTTGACGAGCCACGACAACTTCAAAATCGGCGAACGCAACACGAAGGCGACCCTCGATTATCTCACCGCAAACGGTTACCGTATTCGTCAACAAGTGACAGGTGGCACCACGAATCGCACCGTGCACCTGGAAATTGGCGCCGGCGGGATGACCTTGAAAACGCCCCAAGCCAACGAAGCCATCTCGCTCGCGGCCTAGCTTCGCCCGCGTCGTTCGAACGCCACCGATTTATTCCGTTCGCAAAAGCCGCGTGATATCGACCCGTGCCGCGCGTCGCGCCGGCAGCCAGCACGCCATCGTCGCCGCAACGAGCATAACGATGGCGACCGCCCCATAAATGAGCGGATCGCCGGGCGCAGTTTCAAACAGCAGGTTCTGCATGAAGCGCGTCAGGGCTAGCCCGCCCGCAATCCCGATGAAGACACCCGTCGCCGCCGTCGCGAGTCCGCGCTTCATGACCAATCGATGTAAATTCCAGGGGCGCGCGCCCAGCGCCAGTCGCACACCGAATTCTTTCATCCGCATGTCAACTGTATAGGCGATGACCGAAAAAAGCCCGACGACCGCCAGGCCCAGCGCGATGACCGAAAGCCCCTTTAAAATCATATAGGCGTAGTGCTCGGCCCACATCGTATTGCCGACAATCGAATTGATCGAATTTACTTCGACCGTGATGATCTTCGGATCGAATTCGTAGATGGCGCGCCGGACCACGCCGGCGAATTCCTTCTCCGGATCGCGATCCAGCCGCAGCAGTAACGTCGAGGTGTTTGGCGGATACATCCAGTCCGGCACGTAGAAATGCATCCCATCGGCAGATCGCACCGTAGCCTTCACATCGCGCACGACTCCGACGACCCGGTAGCCCGTGTCTCCAGAGACCTGGATTTTGAACAGTTGTCCGATCGGGTCCGTCTCACCGAAACGTTCCCGTGCCATCGTCTCATTGATGACAGCTTCGATGACACCGCGCTTGTCCGAAAACCACCGGCCTTTCTTCAACATCAGTCCCGCCGCTCTGGGATAGTCTGCGGAAACGAAATTGCCCGCGACCGGACGAAACGTTCCATCCCGCATCAGAAGTTGCGCAGTGCCCCAGAATCCACCCATGAGCAACGAATCCTGGCCAGTCGCAACGTCCTTCACCCCGGGAAGCGAGCGAAGCCGGTCGCGCAATCGTTCGAAGATTTGCAGCCGGGCTTCCGCGGCCGGTCCGAAACCGCGCGGAAACGCCACTTGCACCTTCACCTTTCCGACAGGATCGAAGCCCAGGTCCACTTGGTGAATTCTCTGAAATGTGCGCATCATCAACCCGGTGCCCGCGAGCAGCATGACCGCCATGGCGGCCTGCAGGACGACGAGCAAATTGCGGATACGCCGCATTCGCGGAGTTTCTCCCAAGGATGACCCACCTTCCTTGAGCCCCGCATTGATTTCTGTTTTAAGCAGACGAAACACCGGCACGAGGACGATGCCCACGCTGGCGACGACACTCAACGTCACGATGCACGCCAGCGCGCGCCAATTCAAAAACGATTGATAAAGTGCGTCGTCGTTCCCGTTGAGCAGCGCGAACAGCCGCGGGAAAAGCCAGCGGACCGCGAGAATCACGATGCCACTCGCAGTCGCCGCGAGTCCCACGCTCTCAATCAACATGAGTCGCGCGACGTGCCAGCGCGTTCCGCCCATCGCAAGACGAATGCTCAGCTCCCGGCTCCGTCCGAGCAGACGGACGAGCATGAGGTTCATGGCATTCAAGCAGGCGATCGCAAAAAGAAATCCTCCCGCGACGGCGATCAGCCAATACGTTCCCGGCGAGCTGGCAGCATCCAACCTGAGCAACGCCGGGCGCTGCTCGGAAAAATAAGCCGCGGCCCATTGCGGTATCGTCGGCAGCGTGACGCCGGCGAGCGCTTGCTCCGCCTGCTTCGGCGTAATGCCATTCCGCAGCCGGCCGATGATGAAAAGGGTCGGATCGAATACTTGCTGCCGATCGACGACGAAATAGAGCGGGCGATAAACATCGCCTCCGAAACCCGGCGGGAAAGGCTGACCCTGCTTGAAAACCCCGATCACCGTGCAGGCCTGCTGATCGACCAGAACGGTTCGTCCCAAGATTCCCGGATCGGCATTGAAGTGCCGCCGCCAGAAGAGATCCGTGACGATCACGACGTTGCCGGCGTAACCACTATATTCCTCCGGCCGAAAAGTGCGGCCGAGCACCGGCTCGATGCCGAGCGTGCGGAAGCAATCGATCGATACGTTGATGACATTTCCCGCGATCGGCTCGCCGCCGATCACGATGTTCGAGACTTCACGTTTCACCGCGGCGTACTCGGTGAACACGGTGGTTTGTTCCTGATAAGCCTTAAAAAAAAGTCCGACCCGATAGGGAACGAATAGCGTCTGCTTGTTTCGGGAACCGATCGCGAAAAGTTGCTCGGCGTGCGGAAACGGTGAGGCATAAAAAGTCACCCAGGCCGTTAAAATAAAAACCGCCGTCGCAACGCCAATCCCGAGCGTGAGCGTACCGATCACCGTGCAGGTGAAAGCCCGCGCGCGGCACAAGGAACGAAAGCAAAAACAAACGTCGCTGGCGAGTTGGTCGAGCCAGACGAATCCGCGTTCGTCCCGACAGCGCTCCTCGATCTGCGCCACACCACCGAAACGCTTCTGCGCCGCGAGGCGCGCTTCGTCCGGAGACATTCCTGCGGCGATATTCTCCGCCGCCAGCACTGCGATGTGCCCACGCATCTCTTCCATCATCTCCGCTTCGATCCGGCGTCGCCGAAAAAGCAATACGAACCGTGAACGGAACATGCGGAGAAATGCTTTCATTTTACAAAAGATGAGTCTCCTTGCAGGCGATGAATTAAAACGGTGCGATAGGCCCGCCTCGGCAACTGGCCGGCTGATTTTCAGAGTGAGCTCATCACGGCCCCGATCGCCGCACAGATCCGGCTCCAATCTTTCGTCTCGGCGGCCAGTTGCTTCCTGCCGTCCTTCGTCAGCGCGTAGAATCGCGCGCGGCGGTTATTTTCGGAAACACCCCACTCCGCCTTGATCCAGCCTTTCAGCTCCATGCGATAAAGCGCCGGATAAATCGACCCTTCCTCCACCTGCAGGACGTTTTTCGACAAAACCTCGATTCGCGCGGCAATGCCCCAGCCGTGCATCGGCCCGCCGCTCAGCACCCGCAGCACGAGCATGTCGAGCGTGCCCTGCAAGAGATCGATTTTGCTCATCGGCGAAGTTCTCCCAAAGAATATCTAGGGAAGAAGCCCGCTCTCCCACAGAACGTCAAGGGGAAACGGCGACGGACCGGTTCGGGACGCCAGCGCGACGCCGGCCGGCGGGCGAACGCCACTGCTCAGATCGAAACTGCGCCCTGCGAAAGCTTGTCCTTGAGGCGCATCGCGGCGCGCTCATGAACAACCGGCATGGTTTCCTGCAGCAGCTCCGGCGTAAAACCCCATTCGAGCAGGAACGATTCGTTCAACGAATAAAGGAAACCTTCCTCGCCCACTCCGGGTCCGAAGGACGTCGCCACGAATTTCGCCGCGTGCAAATGGGCGATCAATGGCAGCGCCTCCGCCGGCGCGTTCATCGGTCGCAGATAATGCTCGGCGACCAGCACCAGCACCGGCGGAAAATTCCACGCCTTCAAGAGCCGCGCTCCCACCTGAACATGATCGTATCCGAGGACAGCCGTCTCGGCATCGGTCCAGGAGCATCGCGCTGCGGCGCAGTGCGCGCGGATCGCCGGGTAAAACGCATCGCACGCATGGGTGAGCGCGAGTTTCCCGAGGTCGCAGACCAGCCCAGCGGTGTATGCGGTTTGCGGTGACACGCGCTCGGTGGTTTCCGCGAGCACCTCGGCCGCGATCGCGGTGCAGAGCGCGTGCCGGCAAAAATCCCCCGCCTCGCCGTAGCCGACGCCGGATTCCCAGCGGCTCACCAATGCGAGCGCGGCCAGCCGATAAAGTTCGTTTTGGCCAAGGCGCATGACCGCTTCGGATACGTTTTCCGCCGGCGTGGCGGATCCAAAATACGCCGAGTTGGCGAGACGCAGCGTGGCCGAGGCGAGGCCCGGATCGATGGAGATAACGGCGGCGATTTCGTCGGCGGAGCTGTCGCTGGACTGAAGCGCACCAATCAGCCGTGGCAGCAAAGCCGGCGAACACGGAAGGCGCAGCGCCCGATCGCAGACTTGTTGGAGGGTTGGCGGTTTGTAAGCAGGCACGGGAAATACGGTGAAAGAAAAGATTATCGGCGCGACGTCAGGCGGCCTGCAGCAATGTCGCCGGGTCGAGGATAAGAGCGATGTTGCCATCGCCGAGGATGGCGCCACCGGCCACTCCGGGAAGATTTTGCATGAAGGCGCCGAGATTTTTGATCACGACCTCCTGTTTGCTCACCATCTCGTCAACCAACAGCGCGGAAACTTTGCCGGAGTGCTCGACGATCACCACGATGCCGTCCCACGGATTCTCGGCCTGATGCGGGATGCCGAAGCGACGATGCAGGCGGTGGATCGGGATCAGCCGGCCACGCAGATCGAGCACTTCGCCCTGGCCGTGCACGGTCGAAATATTTTCGCGCGAGGGACGGAGCGCACGTTGGACTGACGTGCTCGGCAGAATAAACCGGTCCTCGCCCACGCGCACCACGAGTCCGTCGATGATCGCCATTGTCAGCGGCAGCTTGATCTTGAAAATGGAACCTTTGCCCACTTCGGAGGTGATTTCGATTTTCCCGCGCAGTTTTTCGATATTGCGCTTCACCACATCCATGCCGACGCCGCGACCGGAAACCGCGGTGACTTTCTCAGCCGTCGAGAATCCAGGCGCAAAGACCAAGGCCAGGATCTCGTCGCGGCTGAGCACCGCTCCCGCCGCAATGATTCCTTTTTCGACCGCCTTCTTGTAAATCTTGTCCGGATCGATGCCACGTCCATCGTCCTGTAATTCGACGACAATATTGCTGCCCTGATGATAGGCTTTGAGCTGCAACATTCCGGTTTCCGATTTTCCGGCCGCGAGGCGCGCCGCCGGCGGTTCGAGACCGTGATCGAGCGCGTTGCGCACCATGTGCACGAGCGGATCACCGATTTCCTCGACCACTGTGCGGTCGAGTTCGGTGTCTTCGCCGGCGGTGGAAAAATTGACTTTCTTGCCGAAGTCCCGCGCAAGATCGCGAGCGAGCCGTTCCATTTTTTGGAAGCTCTGCTTGATCGGAATCATCCGCAGCGACATCGCGGTGTGCTGCAGTTCCTTCGTGATGCGGGAGAGTTGAGCGACGTTGCGCTGCAGCGGCGACCCGGTGTTTTCGCCGTGCTGGCGGGCCGTCTCGAGCAACTGGCTTTGCACAATCACGAGCTCGCCCACGACATCCATCAGCGAATCGAGTTTCTCCGTGTTGACCCGGACTGTGGCGCCAGCCGCTGCCTTCGGAGCGGCTCCAGAAGCGGCTTGGACGACAACTGGTGTTTTTGAAACTTCCGGCGCCGCCGCTGTGGGCGTAGACGGGGCCGGCAAGGGAATGACGACATCCGTTGGCGCGGGCTCCGCCGTTGCGAGCGCCGGTGCGGTGACGATAGCTGCAGCCGACGTTTCGGCGGCGGCAGGATTCTCCGCCAGCTTTTTTACCGCACGAATGAGATGCCCGACTGGAATAATTTGATCCGGCACGATGCCCTTTTCGAGCGCACCGGCGACTTGCTGATTAAGGGCCTGGAGCGCATCACGGCTGCGCAAAATTTCCGTGATGATCGCGGCGTTGAGCCGGAGCTTGTGATTACGCGCGAGGTCGAGCAGCGATTCCACCTCGTGCGCGAGCGTATGCATCGGCACGAGTCCAAGGAATCCAGCGTTGCCTTTGATGGTGTGAAATGAGCGGAAGATCGAGTTGAGCGCCTCGGGATTTTCCGGCTGCTGATCGAGTGCGAGCAGCGCCGCCTCGATCTGCTGCAAATGCTCGACCGCTTCGCTGTAAAATTCGCCGAGCAGTTCCTGGTTGTCTTCGAGATGGAGCACCAGCAGCACGTCGGCCGGGGCGGAAATTTTCTCGGCCTCTGCGGTGGCCGGTGACGTTTGCTGGGCCGCGGGAGCAGCCTCGGTCGCGAACGGCGTCACCGCAGAATCCGTTTTTACGGCTTCGATCGCGCCCGGCAACCACTCGACCAAACGTCCCAGGAGTTTCAATGTCGCGTCGTCGAAAGGCTGCGCCGTATCGAGAAGTTTTTCGAGTGCGGCATGTGTCGCCTTGATTGGCTCGCAGACGGCAGCGCTGGAAACGCAAAGATCACGCAAGTCCCCGAGCAGACTGTACGCGGGCACGAGACCGTCATCACGACCGGCTTGGGCGAGAATAGACTCGGCCGCGAGACGATTGATGGCGTCGTCCAACGCCTTGAAAGACTCCGGGGATTTGGGCATGCGCAATTGCGGAAAAAATGAACCGTTTCCCAGTTCGGCGCGTTCGCGGAGAAATTAAGGTATTCTCCGTCGGATTTATGCGGCGCGAGACCAATCCTTTCCGACGCGACGCACCGACTCCGAAGCAATCGCACGATCTCCCGGTTTCGGGACCGTATTTCGCGCCTGCGAGGCGAATGCATTTTCGCTCAATCCGGAGCGCGTTGAGCCGAAGTTAGTCTTCCTGGGGCGCATTGTGCACCCACGCTCAATTTCATCCATCCGTCATGTCCGCTCCAGCACCCGCCACCACCTCGAGTCTTACCGGCAAATATCTGACCGTCGTCCTCGACAGCGAAGCCTATGGCATCGCCGTGCTGAAGGTCCGCGAAATCATTCGGATGCAAAAAATCACTCCGGTGCCTCAGATGCCCGGTTTCGTCAAAGGCGTGATCAATCTTCGCGGACGCGTGATTCCCGTGGTCGATCTCCGCGTGAAATTTGGACTCAAGGCCGAGTTCGCCGAGCGCACCTGCATCGTCGTCGTGCAAGTT
>Ga0207661_10003282_pt1 | contig 11224 bp, 9 predicted proteins | sample KBSC713LmetaG_FD_184337 | JGI IMG/M metagenome (GOLD analysis project Ga0207661, IMG submission 184337) | Corn rhizosphere microbial communities from Kellogg Biological Station, Michigan, USA - KBS C7.1-3L metaG (SPAdes) (version 2) | ecosystem: Host-associated > Plants > Roots > Rhizosphere ... | reverse complement strand
ATCCGCTTCGCGGACAGGGAGGAGCGTTGACGGGCGCGCCTGAGCAATTCCGCGCCCTTTTTCTTTACACGCGCAGCTCGTCGGAGAATGCCGGGAGCGATGGACACCGGCTACGAGGGCAAGTTCGACTTCCCCGCGCGAACTGCGGCGCCGGAGGTCACCTATCTCCTCGCCTCGGTACCGCGCGCCGGCAGCACCTATTTCAGCCACGTGCTGTGGCGCACGGGCTGCCTCGGCGCTCCGCTTGAATATCTGAACTTCGAGCCAGCTGGGCCCTATGGCTTCGCCGCTCACTCGCCGCAGGTGCAGCTGCAGCTGTGGCGGTCGGTGCTGCGGCGCCGGTGCTCGCCGAACGGCGTCTTCGGCCTCAAGGTCTTTCCCATCCAACTCGAGCAGCTGAACCGCGACAATCCGCCGCTGCTCGAGGAGGTGCTGTCCGTGATGCTGCCCCGCGGCGGCGAACGGCGGATCGTCTATCTCCGCCGCCGCGACCGCGTTGCGCAAACGGTGTCCTACGCGCGAGCCACGCTGTCTGGCGTGTGGCGCAAGGACCAGGAGCGCAGAGACCCCGCCGCAATCGAATATTCGCAGGAGGCGCTCGATTCCGCGGAGCGGGGCATCGCCTTCCAGGAAGAGGTCTGGGCGCGGATGTTCAGCGACCTGCGGGTCGAGCCGCTGCAGCTGTGGCACGAGGACGTGCTCGCCGATCCTGGCGCGGCTGCGCAGCAAATCGCCAAGTTCGTTGGCGTCGCGATCGAACAGGCAGCCGTGGTGCCTGTCCCCGAAATCCGGAAGCAATCGGAAGGCGATGCACCGGCCTGGGCCGAGCGCTATGCCCGTTCGCGTCAGTCCAGCAGTTCGTAGGCAGGCAGGGTCAGGAACTCGACCAAGTCATCCGCGACGATCATGTTGTGCATCAGGCGCGCGGCGTCGGCGATGTTGGGGACTTCGGCGAGCAGGCCGACCTCCTCGTCGAACCATTGCTCGAACAGGTCGAGGGTGAAGGCGCGGCCATCTTCGAGCGGGGCTTCGAACTTCAGCCATTGCCACAGCTGCGTGCGACAGATCTCGGCGGTCGCCGCATCCTCCATGAGGTTGTAGAGCGGCACCGCGCCCTTCCCGCCGAGCCAGGCGGCGAGATACTGGACGCCGACGCGGATGTTCTCGCGGGCGCCGGCTTCGGTGCGGACGCCGTCGTGCAGCTTCAGCATCTCGTCGCGGCCGGGAGCGTGTTCCGGCATCTTCGACAGCTGATTGGGGCCGTGCATCGCGTCGAACGCCTGCATAGCGACCGGCACCAGGCCCGGGTGGGCGACCCAGGTCCCGTCATGGCCGTTGGTCACCTCACGCAGCTTGTCCGCGCGCACCTCAGCGAAGGCCTTCTCGTTCGCCGCCTCGTCGCCCTTCACCGGGATGAAGGCCGACATTCCGCCCATCGCGAAGGCGCGGCGCCGGTGGCACGTCGCGATCAGCCGCAGCGAATAAGCGGCGAGGAAGGCTTTATCCATCGTCATCAAAGCGCGGTCGGGCGTCAACCGCCCGGGCGAGCGGCCGAGGCGCTTGATGTAGGAGAAGATATAGTCCCAGCGGCCGCAGTTAAGGCCGACGATATTCTCTCGGAGCGCGTAGAGGATCTCGTCCATTTCGAACGCTGCGGGCAGGGTCTCGATCAGCACCGTCGCCTTGATCGTTCCGCGCTCGAGCCTCAGTTTGTGCTCGGCGAAGGCAAAGACGTCGCTCCACAGCGCCGCCTCGTGCCGGCTCTCGAGCTTGGGGAGGTAGAAGTAGGGGCCCGATCCGCGGGTCAGCGCCGGGCGGGCGTTGTGCCAGATGTAGAGCGCGAAATCGAAGAGAGCGCCGGCGACAGGCTCGCCGTGCACGGTCACATGATCCTCCGGCAGATGCCAGCCGCGGGGACGAACCATTAGCACCGCGGGATTCTCGCCGACTTCGTAGCGCTTGCCGCTGTCCGGATCGGTGTAATCGAGCCGCCCGAGCCAGTAATCGCGCAAGTTCACCTGGCCCTGGACCAGCGCGTCCCAGGTCGGCGAGGTCGCGTCCTCGAAATCGGCCATGTAGGCCTGAGCGCCGCTGTTGAGCGCGTTGATCAGCATCTTGGCGTTGGTCGGGCCGGTGATCTCGACGCGGCGATCGAGAAGGTCGCGCGGGATGGACCCAACCGTCCATTCGGCCTCGCGGACGTCGCGAGTCTCGGCCGGAAAGTCCGGGAGCTCGCCCGAATCAAAGCGCTCCTGGCGCTCCTCGCGCGCTTCGAGCAAATCGCGGCGGCGGGCGTCGAACCGCTCGTGCAGCTCGGCGAGAAAATCGAGCGCGGATTCGGTCAGCACCTCGCCGGCGCCGCCGATGGCCGACGGTTCGGCAATGATGCGGGGGCGGTCGAGCACTTCGGTCACTGTAGCACGGGCTCCACGCATATCGAGTAGCGTTCGGTGGCCTGGCAGCGGTCGCGGAAAGTCAGGCGCTGCCATTCCGTCCGCGCCTTGAGCTCATCGCTGTACGGGCCGTGCACGACCTCGGTGCCCGGCTCCAGCTCCTTGAAGCGGCAATCCGAATAATGGCCGCCGATCACCCAGTAACGCTGTCCCATGTTCACTCTCCTACCCCGCCGCGACCGAGGTCTCAGCGTGAAATTGCGCGGCTTCGGTCGATTCCTTAAGTGCAACCGTCGAGCTGCTGCCGCCCGAGACGGCGCTCGCGATCGCGTCGAAATAACCGGTGCCGACCTCGCGCTGGTGGCGGGTCGCGGTGTAGCCCGCCGCCTGGCTCGCGAACTCGGCCTCCTGCAGCTCCGAATAAGCCGCCATGCCGCGGTCGCGGTATTCGGACGCGAGCTCGAACATCGCGTGATTGAGGCTGTGGAAGCCGGCGAGCGTCACGAACTGGAATTTGTAACCCATCGCCCCGAGTTCGCGCTGGAAGCTGGCGATGGTGTCGGCATCGAGCTTCGCCCTCCAGTTGAAGCTCGGCGAACAATTATAGGCGAGGAGCTTGCCGGGGGATTGTGCGTGGATCGCTTCGGCGAAGCTGCGCGCGTCCTCCAGATCGGGATGGCTGGTCTCGAACCACAGCAGGTCGGCATGGGCCGCGAAAGCGAGCCCGCGGGCAATGCAATGGTCGAGCCCGGTGCCCTCCTTGAGGCGGAAGAAGCCTTCGGGCGTGCGCTCGCCGGTGAGGAACGGGCGGTCCCGCTCATCGACGTCGCTGGTGATGAGCTTCGCGCTTTCGGCATCGGTGCGGGCAACCAGGATCGTCGGGACTCCGCAGACGTCCGCCGCGAGGCGCGCCGCATCGAGGTTGCGGATCGCCGCCTGGGTCGGGATCAGCACCTTGCCGCCCAAATGGCCGCACTTCTTCTCGGATGCGAGCTGGTCCTCGAAGTGAACGCCCGCGGCGCCCGCTTCGATATAGGCCTTCATGATCTCGAAGCAGTTGAGCGGTCCGCCGAAACCCGCTTCCGCATCGGCAAGGATCGGCGCGAACCAGTCCCGTTTCGCGCCGCCTTCGAGATGCTCGATCTGGTCGGCGCGCTGAAACGTCTTGTTGATCTTCTTGGCGAGCTCGGGCCCGGAATTGGCCGGATAAAGCGACTGGTCAGGATACATCGACCCGCTGACGTTCGAGTCGGCCGCGACCTGCCAGCCGGAGAGATAGATCGCTTTCAGGCCCGCACGGACCATCTGCATCGCCTGATTGCCGCTGAGCGCGCCGAGGGCGCGCACCGGCTCATCCTCGTGCAGCAGCTCCCACAGCTTCAGCGCGCCGCGCCTGGCGAGCGTGTACTCGATCGGGATCGAGCCCCTTAGCTTCAGCACGTCCGCGACGCTGTACGGCCGCTCGATACGATCAAACCGACCAGCCGGAGCGGCCACCACCTGCCCGAATTCAGCCATGTCGCCGAGTCCCTGTTCTGTGTGTCACGGCGGGAGGGAACGCCGGCTTTCCAGTAAACGCTGCATAAAAAAGTGCGGACGTGTCAGACAAAGACTTGTGCACTTGTGAATTTCTTGACAGCTTCACTGCCGATGCCGCTGCCACGCAAGCTCTTCCTCGGTGCGCGCCTCAAGCGGCTTCGCCGCGAGCGCGGGCTCAACCAGAGCCAGATGGCCGAACAGCTCGGAGTATCAGGCTCCTATCTCAACCATCTCGAGCGCAATCAGCGGCCGGTCACCGCGGGAATCCTGCTGCGGCTCGCCGAGGCGTTCGACGTCGACGTGAAGGCCTTCGCCGCGGAAACGGGCGAAGGCGGCGCGACGCAGCTCGGCGAAATCTTCTCCGACCCGATGCTCGCCGACCTGAGCATCAGCCGCTACGAGCTGGTCGAGCTCGCCGACAATGCACCGGCCGTCGCCGAGGGGATCGCGCGGCTCTACACGGCGCTTCGCGAGCGCCAGCGGCACGGCGAGGAGGAGCCGGATACCGGCGGCGCCGATCCGCGTGTGCTGATTACGCCCGAAACCTGGGTGCGTGATTACATCCAGGCGCAGCGCAACCATTACCCTGAACTCGAGGAAGCGTCGGAGACGCTCGGCGGTGCGCTCGCGCATCCGCTGTCCATATCCGAGCCGCTGCGGCAGCGGCTTAAAGAGGCGTGGGGGGTCGAGGTCCGCGTGGTCGACCCGGACATCCTCGAGGATGCGAGCCAGCATTACGATGCGCAGCGGCGGGTGCTGATGCTGTCGGCGCTGCTGAGGCCCGAGAACCGGACCTTCGGCATCGCCTACCAGCTCGCGCTGCTCGAATTCGCGCCGATCATCGCGCGGATGCTGGAGGTGGCGCGGCCGCCTGATCCTGGAAGCCGCCGCCTGCTACACATGAGCTTCGCCAACTATGCGGCCGGCGCCATTATCATGCCCTACGGCAAGTTCCTCCGGGCGGCCGAGGAGCATCGCTATGCGATCGACCGCCTCACCGCGCAGTTCGGCGCCAATGTCGAGCAGGTCGCGCACCGGCTGACGACGCTCAGCCGCCCGAACGCCAAGGGCGTGCCCTTCTTCATGCTGCGGGTCGACCCAGCGGGGAACATCTCCAAGCGCTATGCCGGCGAGAGCTTCCCCTTCTCCCATTTCGGCGGCACCTGTCCGCGCTGGCATCTGCACCGCGCGTTCCAGACGCCCGGGCAGACCCTCCGCCAGCTGATCGAGACCCCCGACGGCGAGCGCTTCTTCACGATCAGCCGGACGATCGAGCGGCCGATCCGGCCCGACCTGCGCGACGATGCGCTGCTCGCGATCGGCCTCGGCTGCGACGTCAAGCACGCGAACCGGATCGCCTATGCCGACGGGCTCGACCTGACGAACACGCCCGCGACGCCGGTCGGCCCTGCGTGTGCGATCTGCCCGCGGCTCAATTGCGCCTATCGGGCGACGGCACCGGCCGGGCGGATGCTCGCGGTCGAGGAAAACCGGAAGTCGATTTCGCCGTACCCGTTCGTGCCCTCCTAAGGCGCGACGGGCTCTCGCTCGAGCGCCGCCCGGTCCCACTTCGCCAGGCTTGCAGCGGCATCGTAGGCCGAATCGAAGAATTCGCTCAGCATCCGCTCCGGATCGTCCGACGCCCGCACGTCGGCGTAGGGCAGCACGAACTCGCCGAAGGTCTCGTCGAACCGGCCGTGCGCGACCTTCGCCCGGCGAAAGCCGTCCGGCTCCGGATAAATGTAGCTGTAGAAGAACGGCTCCGCGGCGGTCACCCCGCCGGCCCAGAAGCCGGCGCTTGCGACCTCGTGGCTGTAGGCCTCACGGGCGATCCGGTCGGGCAGCCCCGGCATGCCGCCGGGGTGCGGCGGCGCCGGTCGGCCGGAGAAGCGGCTGACGGCGAGGTCGAAGGCGCCCCACCAGAAGTGGACCGGACTGGCCTTGCCCGAGAAGCCGGCCCGGAAGCGGGCGAACACCGGCAGCATGGCCGCAAGCGCTTCCCTGAACCGCGCAGCCGAGTCCCGATTGTAGTCCCGCGGAGCATTGTCCTCGGCGAACGGAATTGGGTCGGGCACTTCGCTCGGGCGGCCGTTGAAGGTCGACGGCAGTGCATGCGCCTCGAGGATGGCGATGAGCCGGCGGTGGAGCGCGGCTACACTGCCGGCGTTCAGCGGGACCTCCTCGCGCGAGCCGTCGCTCACCCATAGCACCATCGCGTGACGGCAGACGTCGAGGGTCAGCGTGAAGGTGCGCCCGTCGCCCGCGGCCGTGGGCAAGGTCGCCAGCCCGCGCGCGTTGGGCTGCAGCGCGACATGCCAGCCGTGGTTCGTCCACGGCGCATGAGCGACGCGGATCTTGCCGAGCATCTGCGCGGCGAGGTGAAGGATCGCGAGCGTCTCATGGTCGCTCGTCACGCTCAGCTCGGGCCAGTCGCTCATTGGCCCGAGTGTAGCACAGGGCTTTGCATTTTGCGGCGCGGCGTTGCTAGAGCCGCCGCACGATGACCGACCCGGAGACCATGCTCGACCGCATCGCGGCCGCCAGGAGCCTCAGCGACCTCGAGGCGGTGCGCGTCTCCGCGCTCGGCAAGCAGGGCGAGATCACCGCATTGCTGAAGAGCCTGGGCTCGATGGATGCGGCGACGCGCGCCGTCGAAGGGCCGAAGATCCATGCCCTTCGCGAGCAGGTCACGACCGCGCTGGCCGATCGCAAGGCGGCGCTCGAGGCTGCCGACCTCGAGCGCAAGCTGGCGACGGAGAAGATCGATCTCTCCCTCCCGGCGCCGGAGAGCATCTCCGGCACCGTTCACCCCGTCAGCCAGGTGATGGACGAGCTCGCCGAAATCTTCGCCGACCTCGGCTTCTCGGTCGCGGAAGGGCCTGAGATCGAGACGCAATGGTACAATTTCACCGCGCTCAACATGCCGGAGAACCATCCGGCGCGGGCGATGCAGGACACCTTCTACCTCGAGCCGCGGACGCCCGATGAGGAGCCTTTTGTGCTCCGGACCCACACCTCGCCAGTCCAGATCCGCGCGGGCGAGAGCCTCGGCGCTCCGATCTATGTGATCGCGCCGGGCCGGGTGTACCGCTCCGACAGCGACGCGACCCACACGCCGATGTTCCACCAGGTGGAAGGGTTCGTGATCGACAAGGGCATCACGCTTGGCCATCTCAAATGGACGCTTGAGACGTTCCTCAAGGCGTTCTTCGAGCGTGAGGACATCGTGCTCAGGATGCGGCCATCCTACTTCCCCTTCACCGAGCCCTCGGCCGAGGTCGATGTCGGCTGGTCGATAGAGAAGGGGCGCCGCGTCGTCGGCGGGCAGGAAGGCTGGATGGAGGTGCTCGGCAGCGGGATGGTCCACCCGCGCGTGATCGCCAATTGCGGGCTCGACCCCGACGAATGGCAGGGATTCGCCTTCGGCTGCGGGATCGACCGCCTCGCCATGCTCAAATATGGCATGGACGACCTGCGCGCCTTCTTCGACGGCGATATCCGCTGGCTCAAGCATTACGGCTTTCGCGCGCTCGACGTGCCGACGCTCTCGGGCGGGGTGGGCGCATGAAATTCTCGCTCTCCTGTTCCCCGGCGAAGGCCGGGGTCCAGGTTCGCCCTTTGCTTGACTGGGCTCCGGCCGGCGCCGGAGCACGAAAGGGCAAATCATGAAATTTTCCCTTTCGTGGCTGAAGCAGCATCTCGAGACCGATGCTTCTGCCGAACAGATTGCCGAGAAGCTCACCGCGATTGGACTCGAGGTCGAGAATGTCTCCAACCCCGCCGAGGCACTGGCGCCGTTTCGCGTCGCCAAGGTGCTGACCGCCGAAAAGCACCCGCAGGCGGACAAGCTTCAGGTGCTGACGGTCGACGCGGGCACCGGCGAGGCGGTCCAGGTGGTCTGCGGCGCGCCCAATGCGCATGCAGGCATGCTCGGCGTGTTCGGCCCGCCGGGCGCGTACATTCCGGGCTCCGACCTGACGCTGAAGGTCGCGGCCATCCGCGGGGTCGAAAGTCGCGGAATGATGTGCTCGGCGCGCGAGCTCGAGCTCGGCGACGACCACAGCGGCATCATCGAGCTTCCGGCCGATGCGCCTGTGGGCGCGGGGTTCAGCGACTATGCCGCGCTCGGCGATCCGGTGTTCGACGTCGCCGTGACGCCCGACCGCCAGGACTGCATGGGGGTGCGCGGAATCGCGCGCGATCTCGCCGCTGCGGGCGTGGGGACGCTGAAGCCGCTCGCCGTCCCGCAGGTCGAGGGAAACTTTCCCTGCCCCGTGCCGATCAGGATCGAGGATCCGGACGGCTGCCCCGCCTTCTTCGGCCGGGCCATTACGGGCGTGACGAACGGCCCCTCGCCCGAGTGGATGCAACGGCGACTCAAGTCGGCCGGGCAGCGGCCGATCTCGGCGCTGGTCGACATCACCAATTATGTAATGCTCGACCTCGGGCGGCCGGCCCACGCCTACGACATCGCCAAGCTCAAGGGCGCCCTCACTGCGCGTCCTGCCAAGCCGGGCGAGAAGGTGCTCGCGCTCAACGAGAAGGAATATGCGCTCCAGCCGTTCATGACGGTGATCGCCGACGACGCTCAGGTCCACGACATTGGAGGGATCATGGGCGGCGAGGATTCGGGAGTCAGCGAGGCGACGAGAGACGTGATGCTCGAAGTCGCCTATTTCACCCCCGAGCGGATCGCGCGCACCGGCCAGGCGCTCGGCCTCACCAGCGACGCGCGAAGCCGGTTCGAACGCGGCGTGGATCCTGCCTTTCTCGACGACGGCCTCGCCATCCTGAGCGGCCTGATCCTCGACATTTGCGGCGGCGAAGCCTCGGCTGCGCTCCGCGTCGGCAACCCGCCCATCGAGAAGCGGGTGATCGTGTTCGACTTCAAACGGACCGAGGCGCTCGGCGCGATCGACGTCCCCGAACAGCAGCAGAAGGACATTCTCGAGCGGCTCGGCTTCGACGTCAGCGGCAGCGAGGTCGCGGTGCCGACCTGGCGGCGCGACGTCGAAGGCCCGGCAGACCTGGTGGAAGAGGTCGCGCGCATCGTCGGATATGACCAAGTGCCCTCGACCCCGCTCGACCGGGCACCGGGCGTCGCCAAGCCGACCGCGACCCGATCGCAGCTGATCGAGCGGCGCGTGCGCCGCACCGCCGCGGCGCGCGGACTTGACGAAGCGGTGACCTGGAGCTTCATCTCGGAAAAGGAAGCGGAAGTGTTCGGCGGGGGAGAGTGGAAGCTCGCGAACCCGATCAGCGAAGAGATGAAGGTGATGCGCCCGTCGCTGCTGCCCGGGCTGATCGCGGCGGCTCGGCGCAACCTTGATCGCGGCGCGTCTTCGGTGAGGCTATTCGAGATCGGCCGCCGCTATCTGGCCGACGCGGAGCACCCGACATTGGGCCTGCTGCTCGCCGGCGAGCGCCAGCCGCGCGGCTGGCGGTCGGGCAAGGCACAGAACTTCGATGCCTTCGACGCCAAGGCCGAGGTCACGGCGCTGCTCGATGCGGCCGGTGCTCCGGTCGGCAGCCTGCAGGTGCTGCCCGATGCCGGGCCCATCTGGCATCCGGGGCGTTCGGCGCGGCTCGGGCTCGGACCGAAGACGATCGTTGCCGCCTTCGGCGAGCTGCATCCGAGCCTCAGCAGGACGCTCGACGCACCGCCAGGTTCGGTCGCCGCCGAGATCTACTTCGACGCCATCCCCGCGCCGCGCTCGAGCAGCCGGGCACGGCCGGCCTACGCGCCGCCCGCGCTCCAGGCGGTGACGCGCGACTTCGCCTTCATCGTTCCTGCAGACCTTACAGCGGACACGCTGCTCCGGGCGATCCGCAGTGCAGACAAAGCCGCGATCACCGATGCCCGCCTGTTCGACCGGTTCGAGTCGCCGGACGGACTCAGCCTCGCCTTCGAGGTCACGCTCCAGCCGGCCGACAAGAGCTTTACCGACGAGCAGATCGGCGAAATCTCGAGGCGCATCGTTGCCGCCGCGGAGAAGCTAGGCGCACGCCTCAGGGGCTAGTTCGAGCGCGTTGATCGCCGCGTGCACGCGCGCTTCGATCTCGTCGCGCGACAAGCCTGCAGGGATCGGCTCGCCGACCTTGAACGTGACCACCCCGCTGCGGTGCACCAGGCCACTGCCCCACAGTCTGCCGCTGTCCACCGCGACCGGGATCACCGGAAGGCCAAGCGCCCGGTACAACGCGGCGAAGCCGGACTTGAGCGGCGGCGTTGCCCCGACGGGCACGCGCGTCCCTTCGGGGTAAATGATAATGGGCCGTCCGCTGGCGACCGCCTTTCGCCCTTGCTCGACCAGGGTGCGAAGCGCCCTGGCGCCGGCGGACCGCTCGACCGGAATGACGCCATAACGCCCGGTCATGAAGCCAAAGAGCGGGATGTCCGAGAGCTCCTTCTTCATGACGATGATCGGCAGGTTCGTGAGCCGCACCATCTCCAGGGTCTCGAACATCGACTGGTGCTTCACCGCGATCAGGTGCGCGCCCGCCGGAATGGCGCCTTCGACCCGCGTCTCGATGCCGAGAACTTGTCGGGCAAGCCAGTGATGGACGTCGACCCAGCTCAGCACGACCGCAAGCGTCGGCCGCTCGCCAAAGACCGAGGCCGCCAGACCGCCGAGCACCCACAACAGGGTCGCGGCATAGAACAGGGCCGCGTAGAGCAGCGACCGCAGGGTCGCCATCAGAGGTCGACCCAGACCGCCAGGCGGCGCAGCAGATATTTGTTGTACTCGCCGAATAGGGTGAGGAAACTCGGCTCGGTTCGGACCGCGTCAGGTACAATCTTGTACTTGTGACCGAGCGCACGGTCGAACTCGTAGCGGGCGCGGCGCATATGCCAGTCGCTCGTGATCAGCCGGACCGAGCTGTAATGGTGCTTCGCCATCCACCGCCCTGCCTCTTCGGCGTTCGAGCGCGTGTCGACCGATTCGCTGCCAAGGTCGACGCAGCAGGCAAGCCAGCTCCGCGCGCCGGGGCTTCGCCGCGCGAGATCGGGTTTCGTGACCGACGGATCGACACCCGACACCAGCAGCCGTTTCACCTTGCCCGCGCGGAGGACGTCCATCGCATGCTCGAAGCGCCCTGCGCCGCCGGTGAGGACAACGGCAGCATCCGTCGCAGGGGTGTTGCCCGGCGCGGGATTCCCGAGCGTAAACGCGAAGACGATGAAGGCGAGCGCGTAAAGCAGCAGGAGGAGCGCACCGGCGCGGGTGATCATAAGGCTTCGCGCAATGCCCGTAACACGGCTGTTCGGGCAACCCAGGTGGCGAGCGCCG
>Ga0207661_10003279_pt1 | contig 11227 bp, 10 predicted proteins | sample KBSC713LmetaG_FD_184337 | JGI IMG/M metagenome (GOLD analysis project Ga0207661, IMG submission 184337) | Corn rhizosphere microbial communities from Kellogg Biological Station, Michigan, USA - KBS C7.1-3L metaG (SPAdes) (version 2) | ecosystem: Host-associated > Plants > Roots > Rhizosphere ... | reverse complement strand
AGCAACTGAGTCGCCATCGGGGCCGGGATCGCGAGGACGGGTCCCGGCCCCGATCGGCCGCTGACACAATGCGGTGGTGCCGAGTGACATGACGACGCTGCGCGTGCGCGGTGGTGAGCTGGTGGACGTCGGCTCCTGGGTGTACGTGTGGGTGAAGGCGGGCCGTCGACGCGGGCCCGTTGTCTACGTTGGCGCGACAGGGCTTCCGCCGGCCGTACGGACCTGGCTCCACCTCCACGACAGCGATCCGAAGGTGGGTCGGGTGGCGGGCCGGTACCGGGACCTCGCTCGCGAAGACCTCGACGTGCTGGCGTTCGCCGTGCCGGACGGGCTCTCCCGTCAACTGGTCAAGGCCGCCCTCGTGCGGGAACTGGAGCGCGAAGGACTCGTGGCCGAGGACTACGTGGGCGACGCGTCCGATCCGCACGCGCTGCCCGACGAGGTCGTCGGGCAGGCACGGCAATTCGTCGTAGCCGTCCTGCGCGCGGTCGGCCCGGACGACTGATCAGCCGAGCCGGTACTCCCAACCCTCCGACCGCCACTCGAACCTGGCCGAGACCAGGTCGCGAACACTGAGCCCGTTGACGACATGCTCCAGACCCCGGTACGTCGCGAGGTGTCCGATCAGCATGACGCGCAGCCCGGCCCATCTGGTCGGCAGGTCAGCGAGGAACCCGGCCACCCGCGCGACCGCCTGAGTGTGGCTCTCGCCGCCGGGGTACGGGCGATCGCAGTGGTCGAGCCGATCCCGCTCGATCTCGGGCACGGGCGTACCGTTGCGCGCCCCGAAGTCGCACTCGCGCAGCCGCCAGTCGTACAGGATCGGAATGCCGGTGTCCGCGAACGCGATCCGCGCGGTCTCCGCCGAGCGGCGCAGATCCGAGGAGAACACCGCGGCGATGCCGTCATCGCGTCTGCGCCGGCCCATGTCCGCGGCGTTGAGCCGGCCCCGGGCACAGAGCCGGCCGGGCAGCCACCCGGTCGCCGTGCCACGTTCGTTGTCTTCACTGAGAGCATGGGTCTCGAACACGATCTCGATCGACATCGAACGAGACTACTGCAACCGTGGCCCGGTTTTGCCTGGCCGGCTCCACGAGGCAGGATCGTGACGTGGACGAGGGCGGGGGCACCCAGCGGGTAGCGGTGACGCTGCTGGGCGAGCTGCGGGTACGGCGGGACGGCGCACCGGTCGAGGTACCGGGCAGCCGCCTGCGCGGGCTGCTCGCCCTGCTGGCGCTCAACGCCGGCCGACCGGTCGACCCGGCCGGCCTGGTCGGGGCGCTGTGGCCGGAGGTACTCCCCGGGGATCCGACCAACGCGCTGCAGTCGCTGGTGTCCCGGCTGCGCCGGGCCCTGGGCGTCGCCGAGGTCGTGACGCAGACCGCCAGCGGGTACCGGCTCGCGGTGGCGCCGGATGACATCGATGTGCATCGTTTCGAGCGGCTCGCCGCGGCCGGCCGTACCCGGCTGCGGGCCGGCGAGGCGGAGGCGGCCCGCGAACTGCTCGGCCAGGCGGTGGCCCTCGCCAAGGATCCGGTGGCCCCCGAGGTCGTGGCGGTCGCGCCGGCCGTCGGGGTACGGCTGGCCCACGGTCGTACCGAGGCGTCCGCCGATCTCGCGGAGGCCGATCTGATGCTGGGCCGGTACGCCGAGGTCGGCGCCCAGCTTCCGGCGCTGCTCGCCGAGCACCCGCTCGACGAGCGCCTCGGCGGCCTGCTCATGGACGCGCTGACCGGGCAGGGCCGGGAGGCCGACCTGATGCTGGGCCGGTACGCCGAGGTCGGCGCCCAGCTTCCGGCGCTGCTCGCCGAGCACCCGCTCGACGAGCGCCTCGGCGGCCTGCTCATGGACGCGCTGACCGGGCAGGGCCGGGAGGCCGACGCGCTCGCGCTGTACGAGCGGATCCGCCACGACCTCGCCGAGGAGCTCGGCATCGACCCGGGCGCCGCGCTGCGCGAGCGCCACCTGCGCCTGCTACAGGAGGCGGACCGGCCGGCTGCGCCGCGACCGGAACCGCACGGGCCGGCGAGCAGGGAGGTACCCGGCAACCTGCCCGCGCCGGTCACCAGCTTCGTGGGGCGGATCGACGAGCTGGCCCGGATGGACGCGCTGCTCGACGCCGGGCGACTGGTCACGGTCATCGGTCCGGGCGGAGCCGGCAAGACCCGGCTGGCCCTGGAGACGGCCCAGCGACGGCGCGAGCGGTACCGGGACGGCTCGTGGCTGGTCGACCTCGCCTCCGTCACCGAACCGGCCGAGGTGCCGGTGGCGATCGTGTCCGCCTTCGACATGCGTGGCGCCGCCATGTTCGAGCGTCCCGGCGCCGGCCGGCCCGACGTGCGAAGCCTGCTCGCGCTGCTGGTCGAGCGCCTCGCGTCGGGCGAGTACCTGCTGCTGGTCGACAACTGCGAGCACCTTGTCGAGGCCGTCGCCGAGCTGACCGCCACCCTGTTGCGGCGCTGCCCTCCGCTGCGGATCCTCGCGACCAGCCGGGAGCCGCTCGCGGTCGACGGCGAGGCACTGGTACCGCTGGCTCCCCTGGCGCTTCCGCCGGCGGACGCGGACCTCGACGCGGCCCGCAGGGCGCCGGCGGTACGGCTGTTCGCCGAGCGGGCGGCGGCCGTCGCGCCGGACTTCGCGCTGGACGACGCGACCGCGCGGGACGTCGTCGAGGTGGTACGCCGGCTCGACGGCCTGCCGCTCGCGCTCGAACTGGCCGCCGCCCGGCTGCGCACCCTGCCGCTGCCGGAGCTCGCGGCCGGGCTGTCCGACCGGTTCCGGTTGCTGACCGGCGGCAACCGGACGGCACTGCCCCGGCACCGCACGCTGCGGGCGGTCATCGCCTGGAGCTGGGATCTGCTCAGCCCCGAGGAGCGCACCGTCGCCGAGTGCGTGTCGGTCCTCCCGGCCGGCGCCACGCCGGTCTCGGCCGCCGCGGTCTGCGCCGGCAGCGGAGTCTCCGCCGACCGGGTACCGGACGTGCTCGCCGCGCTGGTCGACCGGTCGCTGCTGCGGCTGGCCGCGACGCCCGCGGAGCGGCCAACAGTCAGCGCCCGCCGTGCCGGCGCGGGTCCCCGGTACCGGATGCTGGAGACCCTGCGCGAGTACGGCATCGAGCGGCTGGCCGAACAGGGCACGTTGACCGGCGTACGGGACCGGGCCGCCCGGCACGCCGCGGCGCTCGTCGCCGAGCTCGACCCCCGGCTGCGCACCGCCGACCAGCTGCCCGCGCTGGCAGCCCTGCGCGCCGAGTACGACAACGCCCTGGCCGGCCTGCGGCACCTGTGCGACTCCGGCGACGGCCCGGCCGCCCTCGGGCTGGCCTTGAGCCTGTGCTGGTACTGGCAGATGCTCGGTCGGCACGGCGAGACGGCCTTCTGGATGCGGGAGGTGCTGGCCGACCCCGGGGATGTCGACCCGGTGCTGCTGGACAACGGCCGCGCGATCTACCTGCTGAACCTGCGGATCATCGACCCGACCGCCACGCCCGAGCGGGACGGCGGCGCGCGGGAGCAACTGCGCGAGGTCGCCGCGAGGCTGAGCCGATACGACGATGTCCACGGACCGCTCGGTGTCCTGACCGCGATGGCGCTGATGTTCGCCGGCGACCTCGAGGCGGCCCGGGCGCGGGTCGACCGGGCGGCGTCCAGCGACGACGCCTGGATGGCCGCGCTCGCCCGGCTCTTCCGGGCGCGGATCGCGGAGAACGACGGCGACGTGGCCCAGGTACGGCGCGACGTCGAGGAGGGGCTGGCCGGCTTCCGGGCGGTCGGCGACCGGTGGGGCCAGGCCGCGGCGCTGCCCATGCGCGCGATGATCCGCCAGTACGCCGGCGACCTCGACGGTGCGCTCGCCGACCTGGACGCGGCCCGCGCCCTCTCGGTCGAGTTCGGCTCGCTGGACGCCAACGACGAGATCTTCATCCACGTGCGCCGCGCCGACCTGTACCAGCGGCGGGACGAGGCCGAGCTGTCGAGGGCCGCGCTCGCCGAGGCGCGTGCCGTGACCCACCGGGCCTCGCCGGAGATCGGCATGCTCGTCGATGCCCTCGAGGCCGGGCTGCTGGTCCGCCAGGGTGATCTCGACAGCGCCGAGCAACTGCTGCGCGGCGCCGAGGCGCGGCTCATGCCCGACGGCGGGTTCTCGCCGATGACCGGCGACCACGGCATCGCGATCGTCGGCGCGCTGAAGGCGACCCTGGCCGTCGCGCGGGGCGAGCCGGACGTCGCGGCGGCCGCGCTGGCCGTCGCCTACCCGGCCGCCCTCGCCACCCAGGACATGCCGATCCTGTCGATGATCGGCGTCGGCGCGGCCGAGGTGGCCGGGGCCCGCGGCGACCACCGCGACAGCGCCATGCTGCTCGGCGCGGCCGCCCGGCTGCGCGGCGCCGAGGACCCGACCGAGCCGAGGATCGCCGCGCTGAACCGCGACGGTCGCGCGGCCCTCGGCGACGAGGCGTACGACGCGGCGTACGCGGCCGGTTGGGCACTGGACACGCAGACGGCGCGGGCCCGGGTGGATCCTGCCCACCGGTCCGGGCCCGAGCCGGTCATCGAGAGCGGTCAGGCCCGCCTGGCGTAGGCGCGCAGGGCCAGCGGTACGAACACCACCAGGAACCCGGCCATCCAGACCAGTGTCCACAGTAGATGCGTGGCGACCGGTCCGCCGATCAGCAGTCCCCCGTACCGTGGCCACCAGCGGGCTGATCGGGTTGACGTGGACGAACCCCTGCAACCAGCCCGGCAACGAGGCGGTCGGCACGTACACGTTGCTGCCGAAGGCCAACGGGAACACCAGCAGGAACATCACGCCCTGTACCGCGCCGGACGTGCGCACGATCATGCCGACGAACACCGAGATCCAGCAGAAGCACAGCCCGAAGCCGATCGACAGGGCGACCGCGGCGAGCGCGGGTACCACGCCGGTGGTGATCCGGAAGCCCATCACGGCACCGAAGCCGAGCATCACCACGCACACCGTCAGGTACCGGATGATGTCCGCGAAGACCGAGCCCACCAGCGGCGCCGCGCGGGAGATCGGCAGCGACCGGAACCGGTCGAAGACGCCCTTCTCGATGTCGGCGTTGAGGTTCTGTCCGAGCGCGATCCCGCCCATCGCGAGCGACTGGCCGAGCATGCCGGGCAGCAGCAACTCGAGGTACACGTGCCGGTCCCCGCCGCTGATCGCGCCGCCGAACAGGTAGGTGAACAGCAGCAGGAAGATCACCGGCTGGAGGGTCACGTCGATCAGCGCCTCCGGGGTCCGGAGGGTCTTGATGAGGCTGCGTCGCGCGAGGGCGGCGCTGTGCCGCACCATCTCGACGACCGCGTCCGTGGGCGTCGGGTCGGCGTCGGCGCGGGTGGCGACGATGGCGGTCATACCAGCTCCTTGGGTCGTACGGGGGCGTGCGAGGCGTCGTGGGTGGTCAGGGTGTGGAAGACCTCGTCGAGGCTGGGCAGTTGCAGCGCGAGCTCGGTCAGCTCGATCCCGGCCGCGGCGAGGGCGGCGGCGACCCCGGCGAGCACGCCGTCACCGGTCACCGGGACCGAGGCGGCGCCCGGGCGCGAGGCCGCGCCGCTCTCCGGCGACGCGGCCATGCCCGGCGCCGCGACCGCGTCGAGCAGCGCGAGCACCTCGGGCAGCCGGGCCGGGTCGGCCGGGCGTACCCGCAGCGACTGGCCGCCGACCCGGCGCTTGAGCCCGTCGGGCGTGTCGTGGGCGACCACCCGACCGCCGTTCATGACCACGATCTCGTCGGCCAGCGCGTCGGCCTCGTCCAGGTACTGCGTGGTGAGCAGGACGCTCGCGCCCTGGGCGACCTGGGTGCGTACGACGCCCCACATGTCCTCCCGCTTGGCCGGGTCGAGACCGGTGGTCGGCTCGTCGAGGAAGATCACCTCGGGATGGCCGACCAGGCTCGCCGCGAGGTCCAGGCGGCGGCGCATCCCGCCGGAGTACGTCTTCGCCGGCCGGGTCGCGGCGTCCGACAGGTCGAACCACTCCAGCAACTCGGTCGCGCGCCGCAGCGCGTCACGCCGCGACAGGTTCAGCAGCTGGCCGATGAGCACCAGGTTCTGCCGGCCCGTCAGGTCCTCGTCGACCGAGGCGTACTGCCCGGTCAGGCCGATGCGGCGGCGTACCCGCCCGGGATGACGCAGCACGTCGATCCCCGCGACCTGTGCCGTACCGGAGTCCGGGCGCAGCAGGGTCGCGAGCACCCGTACCGCCGTCGTCTTGCCCGCGCCGTTCGGGCCGAGCAGGCCGAGCACGGTGCCCCTGGTCATCTCCAGGTTCACGGCGTCGAGGGCCTGGGTGGTACCGAACCGCTTCGCCAGCCCCTCGGCGCGCACCACGAGATCCGTCATGTGATGTCCCCCTTCCGCACAGGCCGGCGTCGCGCCGGTGTGTGCGGAAAGCGTGCGGCGCGCCCCTGGCGCGGTCCGCACGTCGCGCTGTCACCGCCCTGGCAGCTCTATGCCAGCCATTGACCGAGTCGGGTGAACGCCGACTCCTGCATGCAGGTACTGCACGAGCATCGGTGAGGGCGCGCGGCTGCCGGCCAGGTCCGGCCAGTCACCGCGCGGGTACGGGCCCGGCGGGAAGAACATCCAGGTGTGGTTGGCCACGTGCCGGCCGAGCAGCGCGGCGTGGGTGCTCATCATGCCGACGATGACGGCGGCGCCGACGCGGGCCGAGGTCGCTTGCAACAGCGCAGCGCGGCAGCCGCCGCCGGACAGGCCGATACAGCCGAGTGGTCCGGACCGCACGTCCTCGCGGGCGGCCAGGGTCGCCCACCGGCCGATCCGCCATGCCCCCGGCGACGTCGACCAGATCGCTGTACGGCCCCAGGTGCGCGAATCGATCGGTCACGGTCGAGTCGTACCACTCGGGTCAGCGCGGCCGGAGGCTGTCGAGCAGGAAGCGGGTGCGCCGGTCGTAGTCCTTGCGCGAGGGCCTGCGCAGCTCCCGGAGGGCGAGCCCGGCGGCCACGTCCGCGTAGTAGAGGTCCTCGACGGTGAAGTCGGCGCGGACGACCCCGGCGGCGTGGCCCCGCTGGATTAGCCGGCGGCTCGCGACGGTGGCGGCCTTCGCGAGCGCGACGAGTTGCTTCGAGTCCGGGTAGGCCATCAGCAGCGCGTCGGTGAAGGCGGGTTCGCGGTACAGCAGATCGCGCCGGTCCGTGACGTAGGTGGCGACCGCCTCCCACGGATCCTCGGTACCGTCGGCCTTCTCCATGACCGCGTACAGCTCGGTGGCGACCAGTTCACCGATGACGGCGTCGATCAGCCCGTGCCGCCCACCGAACCGGTTGTAGATGGTGGCCTTGCTGACCCCGGCGGCCGCGGCGATCTCCTCCAGCGGCGTGCCCAGCCCGCGGCCGTGGAAGGCGGCGATCGCGGCCGCCCGGATCTGAGCCACGTTGCGCGCCGCGTCCGCGCGCAGTGACTCGTCGCGGCTCATGCATCCACCCCATAACTTGACGCCATCGTCAAGTTGACTATAGCGTCAAGTTGAGTTTACCGGTCGAGTTGGGGAGACGATCGTCGTGTCGAAGTCCATCGCAGTGTTCGGAACCGGGCCGGGTCTCGGCCAGGCCGTCGCCCGCCGCTACGCCCGGGAGGGCTACACCGTCGTCCTCGTGGCCCGCCGCCGGGAACCGCTCGAACTGCTGGCGGCCGACCTGGCCGGTACCGGGGCGACCGCGCATGTCGTCACCGCCGACCTGGCCGACACCGCGGCCGTACCCGGGTTGGCGGCTCAGATCCGCGCGAAGGTCGGCGACCTCGACGCTTTCTACTACGCACCCACCCCGGGAATCGTCGACGGGTTCGTCTCCGCGACCGACCTGACCGCGCAGCGCGCCCACGACTTCATGCCGCTCATCTTCTACACGCCGCTCGAACTCGTCCGGGAGTTCCTGCCGTCCATGATGGACCGTGGCGAGGGCGCGATCCTCACCGCGCAGGGCGCCAGCGGTGTGCGGGGCATGGCCCACCTCAGCGGCCCCGGCCCGGCCCAGGCCGCCCAGCGCAACTACGTGCAGTCGCTGCGGGCCGAGGTGGCCGACAAGGGCATCCACGTCGGCACGCTCTACATCGGCGCCGCCATCAGGAACACCCCGTTCCACGCCGGGATGGAGGCGGCCAGGGCCGCCGGCGAGTACGTTCCCGACCTGCCCGTCGCCGACCCCGACCACCTCGCCGACCAGCTGTGGAGCGGGCACGTCGCGAAGGACCGGCTGGAGGCCACCTTCCCCGACCCCCTGTTCGGCGACTAGCGACAACTAGCGGCGACGCTTGCGGAGCCGCTACCGGCCAGCGCTTGACTGAGGCTGGTGGTCGGACCCGCCCGAGCGGGAGAATCACGCCATGTTTGTCAGCCGGGGCGCGTCGTCGGGCGAGCCGCCAACGCCCGAGCAGATAGAGCAGTGGCGCCAACGCAGGTCCCCGCCGGAGAACGAGTTTCCGGCCAGTCTCGGGCTGTCGACCCTGCTGGGCCGGACCGACGAGGCGGCGGTCGGGATCAGCCAGGTCGACGCGTACTCGGCAGGATTCCGGTTCACCTTGGCTGTGCGCCTGCGCCGGCCGCGGGCGGAGCTCACCCACGGCGGGCTGTACATGCTCGTCAGCTCCCACGTCCGCCCCGGCGTGGAGATCCGTACCGAGGACCGGCTGCTGCTCGGCATCGAGTACCCCGACGGTCGCCGGGCATCCACGCTGGAGGACAGGCGGATCATGGGCCCCGCCGCGCAGGATGCCGGCACGGGGCTGATGTTCGTCCAGCACGGCGGAGGCGGCGACGAACGCAGCGTGGACCAGACGTTCTGGGTGTCACCGCTTCCTCCCGAGGGGCCGGTGACCATCGTGCTCGCGTGGCTGGGCTTCGGAATCCCGGAGTCGCGCACGGTCCTCGACGGCGGTGCGATCCGCGCCGCGGCCGACCGCAGCCACATTCTCTGGCCGCGGCAACCGGCAATGGAGCCGCAGCGGCCGCCTTCCCTGCCCCGCCCCTCCTCGGGTTGGTTCGCCGAACCGCCGGAGTGATCCCGGGGAAAGGCCCGACGCGACCGCATGTCGGCCCCACCGTTGCCGAATGGGAGGCGCGCACCCGGGTATGGGCCTGGAGTACCTCGAGTGCGGGCCGATGAGGGCGCCGCACGTTGGGAGAAACGGGGTGAAACAATGTCACCATTGGCACGTGTGGCCGGTCTGGCCGCCATAGCAGCAGGCGCGTTCGTCGCAGCCGCCTCACCCGCGAGCGCGGCGCCCTCGGTGCCGGGCACGCCGTCCACGCAGGAAGTCTCGCCCATGGGCGGGACGCCGTCCGGGGCACAATCCCCGCAGGAGGGCTCCACCGCGACCCAGACGCCGTCCGAGGAGCAATCCGCGCAGGAAAGCCCGTCCGGGAGCGAAACGGCGTCCCCGCACGGAACGCCGTCCGCACAGGACACCCAGTTCCTGCAGGAGTCGCACCAGACGAATCTCGCCGAGATCGCCGCCGGACATCTGGCCCAGCAGAAGGGCAAGAACCAGACGGTGAAGAACCTCGGTGCGAAGTTCGTCACCGACCACACGAAACTGGACCAGTCCCTGAAGTCGGTCGCGAACTCGGTGGGTGTGAGCCTGCCGTCGATGCCCAACTCCTCGCAGCAGGCCGTCGAGAACCAGCTGAAGAAGAAGTCCGGGACGCAGTTCGACAACTTGTTCGTGACAAGCCAGTTCGCCGGACACACGCAGGCGATGCGGTCCACCCAGACCGAGATCGACAACGGCAGTAACCCGGCGGTCGTCAAGCTGGCCACCGACTCGCTGCCCGTGATCGAGTCGCACCACCAGGCGCTGGCGGCCGCGGCGAAGCAGCTCGGCATCACGCTGCCGACCGCCTCACCGGCGCCGACCGGAACGGCGACGCCGACGCCTACGCAGACGCGGACGTCGACCGAGACGCCGGCAGAATCACCCAACCCGACCAACTCGTGACACCAGCCAGTCCGGTCGCAGGCGTACCCATTCGGGTACGCCTGCGACCACTCGGTTGATCGCAGATCAGTCGTCGTGCGCGCGGTGGAACCACCAGTCGCCGTGGATGTGCGTCCACTGCTCGCGCGACCCGCAGAAGGTACGGCCCGATGTCGGCCACGAACGCCTCGAACTGCTCGTCCCGGCTCCCGGGGAACCGGACGTCGAGGGGTGCGAACCCGGGGGCACTCGCGGGTTCGGCGTTCACGTCCGACCGCCTCGCGTGCTCATACCATCTACCGCGGTTCCGCCCGTCGGATGGTTGTCAGCCCTCGGCGGTCGCGTGTTCCGTTACCGGCGTCGCGGGCGGCTTCGGGGTCCGGCGGACCAGGACGAGCGAGCGGTCGACGAGCGTGATCGCGAGGTACGCCGCGGCGACCGCGATCAGGAACCAGGACAGGTGACGCAGGCCCGGCGTGTCGGCCTGGTGCGGGAAGAACGCGCCGGTGGCCGCGGACGCGAACATCGCGCCGAGGTACATGGAGGTGCGCAGCAGGCCGGCGGACGAGCCGATGCGGGCCGGGTCGGCCTGGTGGTACAGGGAGTTCTGCAGCGCCAGGCTGTTGAGCCCCTGCGGTACGCCGAGGACCACCATCACGCCGAGCAGCATGACGACCGGCGTGCTCGGGCCGACCAGCAGCAGCAGTACGGACGCGACGAGTTGGCCGGCGCTGGCCACCAGCAGCTTGCCCCGGATGCGGGGACTGCGGCCGGTCAGCGACGAGACGAGCATGGCGGTACCGAACACCGGCAGCTGGACCAGGCCCGCCTCGGCGGCGGACAGTCCGCGGCCGTCCTGCAGCCACTGCGTCACGCCGTAGAGGAACGCGTAGCCGACGATGGCGGCCAGCACCTGACGGACGTACGTGCGGATCAGTGGCAGGTTGCCGCCCAGTACCCGTACATCGATGAACGGGTTGGCAGCCCGTAGCTCCCACAGCACGAACAGCGTGCCGAGCACCACCGCGGCCACCGGCAGGTACCAGCGGTTCCCGTGCGGCGCCAGCAGGAACAGCAGCAGGGCGATCAGGGTCGGCGCGAACAGCCCGATGCCGGGCAGGTCGACCAGCTCCCGGATCGGGCCGGTAGCGCCGCGCGCGGTCCGCGGCAGGTACCGCGCTCCGAGCAGCAGCCCGGCCAACGCCAGCGGTACGTTCACGGCGAGCGTGGCCCGCCAACCGCCGACGGAGATCAGCAGGCCGCCCAGC
>Ga0207661_10003275_pt1 | contig 11234 bp, 13 predicted proteins | sample KBSC713LmetaG_FD_184337 | JGI IMG/M metagenome (GOLD analysis project Ga0207661, IMG submission 184337) | Corn rhizosphere microbial communities from Kellogg Biological Station, Michigan, USA - KBS C7.1-3L metaG (SPAdes) (version 2) | ecosystem: Host-associated > Plants > Roots > Rhizosphere ... | reverse complement strand
CTCAGAGCCGACCATCGAAGCCTCGTCGACCATCAGGACGGTGCGCGGGGAGAGGTTGCCTTGACCTCGCTCAAAGTCATGAAGGAAGCTCGCGACGCTCGTTGCATCAAGACCCTCAGCCTTGAGGACATTGGCCGCCCTCCAAGTCGGCGCGACTGCCCGCAGCTCGAAACCTGCGCTCGCCCAGCCTTCAGCGGCAGCAACCGTGGCGAAGCTCTTGCCGGTGCCGGCCTCCCCGATCACGACGACGATGCCCTCGCGGACTGCCAGCAGGCGGTAGACCATCTCGCGCTGGTCGGTCTTCAGCGTCGGCCGCTCGCCGATCACCCTCTGAGCGGCAAGCTCGCCAGCCTGGCCCCGCGCTTCGGCAGCCATCCGCTGCGCTGTTTCGAGCGCCTGGCGCTCAAGCGCCCAGATGCGAGTAGTCGTGAAGCGAAGCCCTTTCGGGGTCTCGGCCACCTTGACCACGGAATCGGAGGAGAGGAAGGCGTCGGCGGCGCGCTCGACCTCATGGCCGGGTGCGCCGTTGGGGAGCAAGTTGGCAACCGCCTGGATCGCGTCGCGGCGGTCGAAGTGGGAGGCGTGGGCCGTCACCTCACGGTCGAGTTGGGCAACGGTCAGCTTGCTCGCAAGCTCGGCCTCGCGGCCCATCGTCTGGGCGACGGCCTCGGGATCAAGGCCGATCTCCTCGGCTTTGCTCTGCCAGCGCTGGCGCAGGTCGCCCAGCTCCACCTGCTCCTTTGCCTTGCGGGTGGCGAGCGTCGCCACCTGACGGGCGCGGGCGGAAGCATCCGCGCCCGCCGCCTCGAGTATTTCCGCGCGACGGGTCGAGAACGCCTTCAGCCAAGCGTCCTCGAAGCCCTTGATCTCCGCGATCCCGTTCCTGACCTCTTGCCATTCGATGCCGAGGGTCCGGGTCAGCTCGTGGCGCAGGTTCGCCTCATAGATGTATCCCGCGGTCTTGGCGTGTTCGTAGATCGCCGGGCTGTAGAGGCGAGTCCATTTCCCGTCCGGCCCCTGGGTCGCGTTGGCGACTAGGACGTGGGTGTGCAGCTGGGGGTCGCCGTTTCGCGAGGAGCGATGGACGTAGCCGGCGGCGAGGTAGCCGCTGCCCTTGAGGAAGGCCATGCCGCCTGCCCCGTCACCTCGCCGCGTCAGGCAAGCCTCGTCTTGGAGGTAGTCGAGCGCTGCTGCGACTGAGCGCAGATGGGCGGCCTTGACCTCGGCGGCTGCCTCTGGGCCTCCGAGCGCCCAGGTCAGCGAGACCGACTTGGGCGCCGAGAAGGTGAGATCGAAGCCAGGGACCGAAGAGCCGGCGCGAAGGCCAAGCGGCTCTCCGGTGGCCGGGTTGATGCCGGTCAGCATCGCGACGAGCTGGTCGGACGAGACCTCGCCCGATAGACCGAGCTCGGCGGCGGCGTCGCCCATCCATTGGCCCGCCTCCTCGCCCTCGCCGGAGTAGTAGTCCTCCTGGCCTTCGGCGACCTTGGAGAGGTAATAGCCCTCCTGGCCCTTTCCGAGCTTTCCGATAGTGAGCATCGGGGCCTATGTCAAAACCGAGCGGTCAATCCGTCGGCCTCTTAGTCCGGACGGCACCCCAAGCGCCCCCGAGAATTTCGCCAGTGCCACTCCCGGTCGGCTCATGCCTTCTAGGTCAAGTGGCGACCGGGTTTTGATCCACCGATCTCGTCCCTGCCCCTCCTGCCTAGACCTACCGGGCGCTGAATCGCTCATACCTCGTAGTCCATCCAGGGTGCCCTTTTGCGCCACTTTTGCGCCGCTGCTTGCTCACACAGACCTCACACAGGCCAGCGACAGCGGATTCATCGTCTGGGGAGCATCGGCTTTCGTTCATGCCCCATAGGTGTCCGCGCGCGACGTTCTTGATCCACTTCTTTTGAAGCCGATAGCGTCCGCGCGATGCCCCGGCAGACAAAGCGGGTCGATAAGCCCTGGGGCCATGAGGTCTGGTGGGCGCAGACCGAGAGCTATGCGGGCAAGCTCCTCGTCGTCAATGCAGGCCACGCCCTCTCGCTTCAGTACCACCGCGAGAAGGACGAGACCTCCTATCTGCTCTCGGGCAGGTTGCGGCTCATCCAAGGCGAGAGCGCCGAGGCGCTTTCAGAGCGCGAGGTCGAGCCGGGCGAAGCCTGGCGCAATGAGCCCGGCGTCGTGCACTCGATCGAGGCGCTTGAGGACTCGGTGGTGCTTGAGGTCTCGACACCTCATCTTGACGACGTGGTGCGCCTGCGGGATCGCTACGGGCGCGAAGAAGACGCCGAATAGTCCGGCGGATGCCCGCAGAGGAACCGATCCAGCTCGCACCGCCTGACCCGAGCTGGCCGGCTCGCTTCGAGGATGAGCGAGAAGCGCTGGAGGAGGCGATTGGGGAGTGGGTCGAGGGCGGCATCCACCATGTCGGCAGCACCGCAGTCCCCGGCCTGGAAGCCAAGCCGATCATCGACATCCTGGTCGGCGTGCACGACCTTGAGAGCGCTCGCGAGTGCTTCGGCCCGCTCGCTCAGCTCGGCTACCTCTACGCGCCCTACCTGCCCGAGGAGATGCACTGGTTCTGTAAGCCGGACCCCGCCCGGCGCACCCATCACCTGCATCTCGTTCCGGCGGGCTCCCGCCGCTTTCGGGACGAGCTTTCCTTCCGCGACCGCCTCCGCGCCGACCCAAAGCTCGCCGCCAAGTACGCGGCGCTGAAGCGCGACCTTGCGGAGCGCCATCGCAAGGACCGCGAGGCTTATACCGAGGCTAAGGGCGCCTTCGTCCGGGCCGCACTTCTCGACCGCTAAGGGACGCTGGGGGCGCGTCAGGGTCAGTTCGCCTTGGCGAACTGCCAATGCGTGAGGGCTGTGGCTGTTGCGGTAGTGCTGTGGGGCTGTAGGTGGCTATCTGCTTGCCTTCTCTCGCTAGCTGGATTGCCTCCTATCGCTCTGTCTTCTGGCTTCTGAGTAGCTGGGGCTATGGCCTAACTGGCTATGGCTAGTTGTCGTTGCTGTGGGTCGGTCTTGCCTTTGATGGTTCTCTCGGGGCGCGCCAGCACCCCGATCATCTTTTTCAGTCCTTCGTCGCGCTCTGAGTCAGGGGCGCGGCGCGGAGAAGGTGAGGTCAAAGCCGGGGACCGGCTCGCGGCCCGGTGCGAACTGACCCGAGCCGAGCTTGCCGATCGAGAGCATCAGCAGGGATGTCCTTCGGGAGCTGCGGATCCGTCGCTGGTCAGGGGGCCATATGTGGACTGGCTGCGGGCGGAGCTATTGCACCAGCTGCACGGCCCTGTTGGCCCGCGAGCGGATCGGTTGCACCGGGTGGGATCGGGACTCCACGCCGGGGCTGTCCGGGGGAGTATCGGGTCATCCCGCCGGACGGCGGGCAGTCACGAATGGCGAAGGAGCGAGGACCGCGGAGCGGATCCGGGCCTCCGGGGAACGGACTAGAGGAACCGGCCGGTCAGGAGCCGGCGGCCTTGATAGCAGCGGCCGGGTTACAGAAGTCCGGGCCCTCCCACCGGCCCCCACGCTGGGCTCCGAGGAATTCGCCGTTCGCGCCGCGCGCGATGACGTTGATCGCCCGGGGTGGGACGCATCCCGGGAGGAGCGCAGCGAACCTGCCGAAGGGTTCCGAGACTCCGAGCTTCGACAGAAGTTCACCTTCGACCTGGGCCACGGTCGCCGCTTTCGTCCAGATCCTGCCCTGCCGCCGGAAGCGGACTTCGACCTGGGCCACGGCGGGGTCGAGATAGCCGAAGAGGTTGGTCTGACTCGGCCCGCCGCCCCCTCCGCTCCAACCGGCGCCGTCCCATTGGAGTGGCGCCGAGGTGAATTCCTGCCAACCGGTCCCGGGCGGGAAGCAGATGCCGCCGAACTGCATTCCGGAAGCAGCTACCTGGGCTGAGGTGCAGAGCCCCTCGCTCGTGTCGTAGCCGAGGATTTCGAGCGGGCCTGCACGCAGGAATCCGGTCCTCCCGCATGCCAATACGAGGACGCCCGAGTAGAACTTCACGGGGTTCGCGCCCCCTGGGGGATGGCCGAACCTCGGCCTAGGCGAACTGGTCGGCTCCCCGACCCTGCACTTGCCGTCCCGTGGCCCGGAGCCAATCGCCGCAAAAGACGAGACCGGCACCAGGACCAGTACGGCCGCAACGAAGATCGCCAAGGCAAGGAGCAAAGCGATCCCTCCGGTGACGCCGGACTGCTGGTCGCTCAGACGGGACACGGCGGCAATTATGCCGGGACTTTGCCTGAGCGGGCTTCCGGCCGATCGCAGGATCACCCACCCGGTGAGGGGGCGTGAGGGTGGTGGCTGTGGTGCTGTAGGTCTGCCTGTTGGTGGCTGCCTGCCTCTCTGGCTAGCTGGTCTGCCTTCCTGGCTCTAGGTCCTAGCTGTCTGTCTGTGGGTCTGACTAGCTGGGTCTATGGCTTTGTCTGATGATCTGGCTGTCTCTGCCTGGCTGTCATCTGCTTGTTCTTTCGGGGCGCGTCAGCGTTCCCGATCATCTTTTTCAGCCTTTCGCCGCGCCCTGGATCGCGGGGGCGCGGGTCTGCGCCGCCCGGCTTCAAAAGAAGTGGATCAAGCGCGGCCGTAGCGGCACCAATAGGCCATGAGGCGAAGGCAGAGACCCGCAGGCGGCGTTGGCGACGGGGTCGCTGGCGCTGGGGTTGTGTGAGGGCTGTGTGAGCAATCGGCGGCGCAAAAGTGGCGCAAAAGGACGCCCTGAATGGACTACTAGATATGAGAAAGAGCAGCGATGCGACGGCTCCCGGAGCTGAGCGGCGGGAGCGTCAGGAAAACCAGTGGATCAAATCCCGGTCCCCACTTGACCTAAAGGTCATGAGGATGCACCCGATTCGCAAATTCGTGCGGGCGCTTCGGGACTCGCACCGGACTCAGACAAACCGACGGGATGCCGCTCACTTTTAACATGACCGATCTCAACCCTGATGCCTGAGCGTCCGGCACCCCCTCGCCTCGGCCTGACGGTCGAGGAGGCCGCAAGAGCGGTCGGCATGAGCGAGTCGTCGTTCAAGCGGCACGTGCAGCCAGAGCTTCGGATCGTCCGCCGGGGAAGCTTGCGAATCATCCCTGTGCGCGAGATCGAAAAGTGGCTGGAAGGCAATGCCACGCTCGCCGCGACGACCCGAGCGGCATCTAGAATGGCGGCACTGACAAAGCGCCCCCGCGCCGTTGGAGCGGCCGGGGGCATGGCCCAAGGAGACAAGACTCCATGAGCAACGCGAAGCGTAGTGCGGCCCTGCAAGGGATCGAAGTCCGAACGGACGCGAAGGGTCGGAAGCGGTACAGGGGCACAGCCCACGACAAGAGCGCCGGCAAGTACCTGCGGGGGCGGTGGACTGGATCACTGGCTGAGGCTCGAGCGTGGCGCGTAGACGCGCAAGCGGGTCTACAGGCGGGCACCCTGTCGGCCGCGACCGGACCAACCGTCGCCGAGGCGGCCGAAGAATTCATCGCCGGGATGAAGTGCGGCACGTTCCGACAGAAGGGCGGCCACACCTACAAGCCGAGCGCCATTCGTGGATACGAGCGCGACCTGAACAACCACGCGATGCCCGAACTGGGGTCCAAGCGAATCAGTCGCCTTCAGCGTCCCGAACTTCAAAGGTGGGTCGATGGACTGACGATTCCGGAGCGGTCGCCATCAACAGTGAGGAACGCGGTCGCCGCGCTGCGCGCGCTGATTGGATTCGCGCAGCTGCGCGGCTGGGTCCACCTCAATCCATGCAACGGGCTCCGCGTCCCCTCGGGCGAGAAGGCGCGCGACCGGATCGCGTCTCCCGCCGAAGCCGCAGCGCTGATCGCGGCGATGCGCCCAACTGACCGCGCCACGCTCGGATGCGCCGTCTACGCAGGCCTTCGACTTGGGGAGTTGCTCGCGCTCGATGTGCCGGCCATCGATCTTGAGGGCGGCTGGATTCACGTTCACCGGAGTTGGGACAGAGAGGGGAAGCAGTTCGTCTCGACCAAGTCCCGCAAGCCGCGCAGCGTGCCAATCATCGACAAGCTCGCCGCGCTCTTGGCCGACCATTTCGTCCTGCTCGACCACCCGAGCGATGGGCTGCTCTTTCCGAGTGCCAGCAAGCTCGATTGGCCGACTGACGCGGGCATCCTGCGCCGCCGCACTCATGCGCGCTGGAACAAGGCGGGCCTCAAGCCGCTCGGATTCCACGAGGGACGCCATACCTACGCCAGCATCGGTATCGCCGCCGGCTTGAATCCGAAGACCCTGAGCACCTACCTGGGCCACGCGACGATCACGATCACCCTCGACCGGTACGGGCATCTAATGCCGGGCAGCGAGGTTGAAGCACGAAAGATGCTGAATTCGTACCTCAGTTCGCCGGAGTAAAAGACCTCACAAGGGCATCCTTACCAAAGCTCGCCGACGAGAGGTCAACTAGTCTTTCACCGTGTTCGAGCCCGTAATAGCAGGGGCCGTTGCAGCTCTCATTTCCATTTTTGCTCCGCTTGCAACCGGAGAGCCTTCGGGCGAGTCCCTCCGAGTCCCTGGATGGCTCAGCTTCATCCGCCTCTCTTATGTTCGAACTGCGGGTGCGACCGTTTTTGGGTTGGCCGCCTCTGCCGCAATCGATCTAAGCCTTAGCAATCACAGCCATCATTTGGTGACGTACGTGATCTTCTATGGCGTCGCTCTTCTCGGCCTTACCGTTGCGATTGGCACGACTGTCGTCATAGACCGTGAAACCTTCCAATCTCCGTGGCCTGGGTTCGTCGCGAATCACCATCGTTCCCCTGGAGTCCAATCCCCGACGGCGACGCTCGCAGATCTCTACAAAGAGGGCGATGATTTTCGCTCGGAATGTGCCGCCCTCCCAAGCGGAAGCCTTGCTTTGAAAGCTCGCTGGAGGCTCATCGGTGGGACTCCCCAGGAGCAGTGCGCGCGCGAGGAGCAAGCAAGGCAATGGGACGAGAAAGTCTCTTTGTATCTATGGAATGAGCCGACCTTGAAGCAGTTTGGTCCGGGATGGCGTCCAGCGGGAAGGTCAATCGCAAAGGCGACAGATCACCCGAACCAGTCAATGATGAACCCAGATCGGCTTGCCGATTGGTACGACGGCAAGCTCGACTATCTACGCTCGGTCATCGAGCGCTGTGGGCCCCTCAGCTCTGAAGCGCAAAGACCCGCTCAATCAAGCTGAGCCGTGGGGATGGGATGGGGATGAAACTGACCCCCTATGACCCCCCCTGACCCCGCAAACCGTGCCTAGAACCCAAGCGCGAACTTGGCGTCCTCGGTCATCATCTCTGGCGACCAAGCCGGGTCGAAGACCATCTTGGGGTGGACGGCTGAGACGCCGGGGAGGTCGCCGACGAACTCCTTCATCTGCTCGGAGACCTGGGGGCCGATTGGGCAGGCTGGGGTGGTGAGGGTGAAGGTGACGAAGACTTCGTCCTTCTCTATGTCGACGTCGTAGACGAGGCCGAGGGAGACGAAGTCGAGGCCAAGCTCGGGGTCGATCACTTCCTCGAGGGCCTCTAGTACGTCGTCTTCGGTCAGCGCCAGGGTCTCGTTCTCGCTCATGCGGCAATGGTAGCCGGGCGGCTCCGTGGACCGGCCAATAGTCTTCGCCGCCGATGAGCTCGACCGACCAGATCGTGCGCCGCTCGATCGGCATCGTCTTTGCCGACGGGGGGCTGCTTGCGCTCAGTGCTGTGCGTCCGCCAAGGGCCGGGGGACATGGCGAAGAGAGCGTTGGCGCGGTGCTCTGCGACCCCGACGGTGCCCCGGTCGACGTCTCCGAGACGCTGCTCTCGACCGAGTACGGGCCGGATGGGGTGCAGCGCCGGGCGACGCTCGAGCTCTGGCTCGACGACGAGGACGGACAGCCGCTGCGGGGCGCCGGCACGCTGATCAGCGCCGCCGAGATCAGCCACCCAGGGCTGAGCGGAACCGTGGCCTTCTTCCGCTGGTCGGTCGAGGGGCGGGAGGGGCTCGGCCACTACGAGGTGGTGCGCGGCGATGGCTGAGATCAAGACGATCATCTCGGACTTCGGTGGGGTGCTGACGACGCCGCTGCTGCAGTCCTTCATGGCCTTTCAAGACCAGACCGGGATCACGACCGAAACGCTGGGCAAGGCGATGCAGGCCGCCACCGAGGCCAATGGCGGCGAGAACCCGCTCTTCGAGATGGAGCGCGGCGAGATCACCGAGGACGCCTTCCTCGCCCAGCTGACCGCGCACCTCGAGCCGCTGCTCGGCCACCCGCCGGAGATGCACCGCTTTCGCGAGATCTACTTCGAGGCGCTGGAGCCGAACCCGGCGATGATCGAGCTGATGCGCGAGCTGAAGGGCGAGGGTTACCGGATGGCGATGTTGACCAACAACGTGCGCGAGTGGGAGCCGCTGTGGCGCTCGATGCTGCCGGTCGACGAGATCTTCGAGACCGTGGTCGACTCCGGCTTCGTCGGCTGCCGCAAGCCCGAATCGCGCATCTACGAGCTGACCCTGGAGCGAGTGGGCGAACCCGCCGAGGCCTGTCTCTTCATCGACGACGTTCTGGTCAACATCGAAGGCGCCCGCAAAGCCGGGCTCAACGCCGTCCACTTCCAGGACAACGAGCAGGCGATCGCCGAGATCCGCTCGGCACTGACTTGAGTCGTCGGGGCTCAGCAGCCCATCGCGTCACGAAGCACGCGGCAGACCTGAACCATTCGTACATCTGACAGCGACGTGATGCGGCGCCTAAAAGCCTCTCGGGGCACTGTGTGGATGTTGTCGAAGTTGACGACGCAATCGGTCGGTAGGCCATCGTCGGCGGAGGTGAGCGCAAGCTCGGAGACAAGATCGCGCTGCGTTCGAGTTAGGGCGGCCACGACGACGGACTGAATCCGACTGGCCACTGGATCCCGAGTTAGGACTAGAACAGGCCGGTCGCCACCCGGAGTCGTGGCGAACCAAACCTCACCCCGTCGCATCGCCCCAATCGGCCCAATCCTCGGCGGGACCCCAATCAGCGATCTGAGACAACGACTGCTCCGCCTCAGTTAGCGGCAGACTCTCCCAATTCGACGCATCAACCTCACTGCGAAGCCGAACCAGGTGACGGTGGAGCGCCTCGCGCAACAACTCCGATCGGTCAAGTCCCAGTGCCTTTGCCCAGCGTTGAACCTCCGCGGCTTCGGCATCCGCAACCCGAAAGCTAAGCATTGTCATACGTTTAAGTTAACACGTATGACGGATACTCATGGACTCCGAAGGTGGCACTTGAGGAAGTCAATCTGATCGGCGACGAGCGCCTCGTGCGCCGGGCCGTCGTAGATATCGAAGTGATCGACTCCAGGGTAGATCCGTAGCTCGCCCCGCGGCGCGCGGCGGGCCGCGGCGATCGCCGGGCCGGGCTTGGCCACTCGATCGGCCTCGCCGACGCAGACGAGCCAGGGACAGTGCAGCTTGGCAGCGTGACGCACGGGCCGGTAGGGGCGGCCGAGCAACCAGCGTGAGGAGACGCGATTGCGCCAGCGCGAGTCCTCGCCGATCTCGACCACGCGCCGCCAGCCCTCCTCCCCACCCGGCGCGTTGATCAGCGCCGGCTCGTCAGGGCGGCCGACCGCCGGCAGGTAGCGACCCCGGACCGCGGCGGCAAGCGTGCGGGCGGTCACCCGCAGCGATGCGCGATGCGCCTGCGTGACGATGTCGAGGAAGGGGACCTGGCTGATCGCGGCTGCGACGTCAGGGTCTTCCGCCGCCGCGGCCAGGGCGTTACCGCCGCCCATCGAGGAGCCGAAGGTCGCGATCCGAGCCCCATCGACCTCGGGTAGGGAGCGGGCGAAGGCAATTGCCGCGCGCCAGTCCTCGAGCTGTCGCGCGGGCTCGAAGAGGTCGGGCTCCCCGCCGCTGTCGCCGAAGCCACGGTGATCGAAGACGAGGGCCGCAAACCCGGCGGCCGCGAAACGCTCGGCGAACGCCCCTAGTCGATCGCGGCGCGTTCCCGAGAGTCCGTGTGCCATCACTACGACCGGCGCCGCAATCCCGGCCGGCGGGTAGAGCCAGGCCGCGCAGGAGTCGCTGCCGGCGGTGAAGCTGATCTCTCGGCGGTTCATTTGTCCATTCAACGGGGACGGGTGCCGAAAGGTGAGATCGCCTATACCCTCGTGCCCTGGCCGGTCCGATGTCCACACACCCTGCCGATAAAGGCGCGGCGAATTCCCTCCTACTGGTGGAGGACAACCGCTCCCAGGCGATGATCATGGAGCGGATGCTGCAGCAGGGGGGGATCGAGCTCGAGGTTTCGCATGTGACGACGCTCGCCGCGGCCCTGGAGCTCCTCGGCGACGCCAAGATCGCCTGCGTCATCCTCGACCTGACCCTGCCCGACGCCGACCGCCTCGATGGTCTGATGGAGATCAAAAACGTCGCCCCGGAGGTGCCCGTGGTCGTCGTCACGGCCGACGACGACTCCGCGCGCGGGGTCAAGGCCGTCCAGGCCGGGGCACAGGATTACCTGGTCAAGGGCGAGATGAACAGCGCCCAGCTTTGTCGCTCGGTGCGCTACGCGATCGAGCGAGCTCGCTCGGACCTGCTGCTTGCCCACCGGGCCCTTCACGATGCGCTCACCGGCCTGCCGAACCGGATCCTCTTCCTCGACCGGCTCGGCTACGCGCTTGCGCAGTCCGAGCGCCAAGACACATCGGTGGCGATCTTCTTCCTCGATCTCGACGGCTTCAAGGGCGTCAACGACCGGCTTGGCCATCTGGCGGGAGACGCCTTGCTGCGCGGCATCGCCGGACGGCTCTTGACCTGGGTCCGGCCCGGCGACACCGTCAGCCGCTTTGGCGGCGACGAGTTCACCGTCCTGGTCCGCGAGGTGGCGGGGCCCGACGAGGCGGTGGAGATCGCCGAGCGACTGACCGAGGCAGTGCGCAGCCCGCTGGTCGTCGAGGGGGAGGATGTGTCCCTCACCCCGAGCATCGGCATCGCGCTGGGCAAGGGGATTCGCAGGCCGGAGGACCTGATCGAGCGGGCCGATCAGGCCATGTACTCGGCAAAGCGCCGCGACGATACGAACTACGAGATCGCCGCGGCTGACTAGTCGTTCGGACATTCGGCTCCGTCGACAAAAGACATCGGCAGCCGAGACTAGGATGGCCGCCACGTGGGCAATCGACTGCAGGGCCCCGCCAGGCGCATCGCCATCGCAATAGCCGCGCTCGTGGTTTTGGTGGCGCTTGCCGTCGGCGTCGCAATCTGGCGC
>Ga0207661_10003273_pt1 | contig 11240 bp, 10 predicted proteins | sample KBSC713LmetaG_FD_184337 | JGI IMG/M metagenome (GOLD analysis project Ga0207661, IMG submission 184337) | Corn rhizosphere microbial communities from Kellogg Biological Station, Michigan, USA - KBS C7.1-3L metaG (SPAdes) (version 2) | ecosystem: Host-associated > Plants > Roots > Rhizosphere ... | reverse complement strand
GAGCGGGGCAGCAAAATTTTTGACGAGCTCACGGTTGCCATTCTTCGCAATGCGGAGAAGGAACCGTTGTTCAGCGTATCTGACCGGCGAAAGATGCTGGAGGCCATGACCGCGGACTACTCGAACGTGACGATCGACACTTTCGACGGCTTGACTGTTGAGTATGCAGTGAGGAAAGGGGCATCGGTCTTGCTTCGTGGGATTCGTGCCATCAGTGATTACGAATACGAACTGCAAATGGCTTTGATGAACCGCAAGCTACAGCCCGGACTCGAGACAGTCTTCATGATGCCAGCCGAAAAGTACTCTTATCTGAGCTCGCGGCTGGTACGCGAAATCGCGCAACTCGGTGGATCGGTGGAGTGTCTCGTCCCAGATCTTGTTGTCGAGAAGCTCCGGGAAAAAATGGATCCAGCTTACAAATTGCGTCAACGGGAAAAACCAAAGGGGAAAAAGGGGAAGCGATGACGACCGCGACGACGGAAGTGCCGCGTGCTGTTCAGCTGGCCGAGCGTATCAATCGTATTGAGCCTTCGGCAACCATGGCTGCGGTAGCTGAAGCTGAGAAGCTGCGCCAGCAGGGAATCGACGTCGTCGATGTGACTGCGGGTGAGCCGCACTTCACCACGCCCCAACACGTCAAGGACGCAGCCATCGCTGCAATCAACGGTAATTTTTCGCGATATACGGCAGTCGGTGGCACGGTGGAACTCAAAGACGCGATCATCAATCGCCACTCATCTGACTTTGGTTCCGCGTACAAGCGCGACGAGGTGTGCGCATCGGTGGGCGGCAAGCATGCACTCTTTAACGTCATCTCAGTGCTCGTGGATCACGGGGACGAAGTGATCCTTCCCGTGCCTTACTGGGTGTCGTTCAAGGACATGGTGAACTACGTAGGCGGCAAGTGTGTGCTTCTACACGCCGACGAATCGCAGAGTTTCCGCGTGACAGCCGACATGGTTGCGCGACTCGTCACTCCGAAGACCAAGCTGATCATCCTGAATTCACCGTCGAATCCTTCGGGCGCTGTCATGAGCCCAGAAGACATGACCGAAGTGGTCCGGCTCGCGCACGAGCGCGGCATTTGGGTGATTTCCGATGAGTGCTACGTGTATCTCAACTACACGGCTAGGAACTTCTCGGTTGGATCATTGAATGAATATCGTGATCGCTTCTTTGTTGTTGGCTCACTCTCAAAGACGTATGCGATGACAGGTTGGCGACTTGGCTATGCGCTTGGCCCATCATTAGTTGTGAGCGCGGTACAGAAGCTACAGAGCCAGTCCACATCGAATCCTACGTCCATTGTGCAGAAGGCTGCGGTGGCGGCGCTGAACGGTTCACAACAATGCGTCGCTGACATGCGCGCGGAGTACATCCTGCTGCGCAATCACATTGTGGAAGGCCTGCGGGATATTGAGGGCTTGCGGTGCACGATGCCGGAGGGCGCGTTCTACGCGTTTCCGAACGTGTCGGCATTTTTCGGAAAGAGTGGGATCAAATCTGCCGCAGATGTCGCGCACGGTCTATTGCATAAGGCACACGTTGCGTGCGTCGCGGGCGAAGGATTTGGGACGGTCGAGAACATTCGGATCTCGTACGCGACTACGATGGAAAATCTCGACAAAGCACTTGAACGGATGCGGAAGTATTTTGCCTCGCTGTGAAATGCGTTAACCACCACAGGGATACGAAGTCACACGAAGGATCCCTCTCTCACAGTGAAGTTACAGGTCGCCTTTGAAGGCGGCCTTTTGTTTAACCACGATGCCTGACTTGTACCCACTCCTGATGAAGCCTTTGTTCGACCCCCGACCGTGGGGGGCGAGCGAGCTTGGTCCCATTTATCCGAACCACAAGTTCGCGGAGCGAATCGGCGAGGCATGGCTGACCGGGGACAACTGCGTCGTTGCCAACGGCGTACTCGCAGGCCAAAGGCTCGAGACCTTGACGCTACAGCTAGGGCGGGATCTCGTAGGTGATGCAGCTCGCGATGCGCAGCACTTCCCGCTGCTTTTAAAGTTTCTGTTTCCAGCCGAAAAACTTTCCGTCCAGGTTCATCCCGATGATGAGGCAGCCCAGGAACGCGGGCAGCCATGGGGAAAAACAGAGTGCTGGTACGTGGCACATGCCAAGCCTGGGGCTCAGATTGCGTTGGGATTGAAGCCCGCTGTAACACGGGAACAACTCGCGAAAGCGATTGAAGAGAAGCGAGCGGAAGAACTGCTGAATTGGATCAACGTTTTTGCGGGTGACATGATTTACGTTGCGGGTGGCACCGTGCACACTCTCGGTCCGGGCTCGGTGATTGTCGAGACGCAGCAGCAGTCGGATACCACTTATCGCCTGTATGATTACGGTCGTCCGCGAGAACTGCATTTGAAGGACGGCCTCGCTGTGGTAAGGGAGCAGGTAGCGTCCGGAAAAACGCTGCGTCCCGCGCCCGCGAAAGTCGGACGCACGAGAAATCTCCGATCGGAACTGATTGCTGCGCCCTACTTCGTCGTGGATTTGTATGATCTGAAAGAGACGATTGCATTCCGCCCGGCTGACGAATCGGGGAAAACGTCGGTTCAAATATTGGTTGCCGTCGAGGGATGTGGCGTGATCGAGGTAGACGGTCTTGATCCAGTTACCGTTGCAAAAGGGGATGCAGTGGTCATTCCGGCAGGAATTAAAGATTTTCGCGTTCGACCGCAGTGGACAGTCCAGCTATTGAAGGCATATGTGCCCGGCACAACGTTGCCGGAACCGAAGACAAGAATCTAGGACGATTTCAGATTGTGAAGTCCGTCAATCTGCAGTTGCCGCGGAGCTAGAGCCAAACATCAATCCCAACTTCTATCCCGTAATTCTTGCCGGAGGCCGCGGCACCCGGTTTTGGCCCCTCAGTCGTAAGCGTCGGGCCAAGCAACTGCTCGCGCTCGACGGCAAACAGACGATGATCCAGCAGACGGTTGCGCGATTGCTGCCCCTGGCGGCAGCGCGTCGTTTTCTTGTGATTACGAACGACGATCTGCAAACTGCGATTGCGAAACAGCTTCCGCGCCTGAAAAAGGCCCAGATTATTGATGAGCCGATCGGGCGGAATACTGCCCCGGCCATTGGGCTAGCCGCGTTCTTGCTGGAGCGCAGCGACCCGAATGCGATTCTGGGGCTTTTCCCTTCGGATCACGTCATTGAGGACGCGGATCGATTTCGCAACACGCTGAAAAAGGGAGTCGAGGTTGCCGCAGCGGGCGAAAACATCGTTGTGCTTGGTGTCCGTCCAACTCGCGCAGAGACTGGCTACGGCTATATTGAAGTCGGAGCAGCATCGGCGTCGGGTGCCCTGCAAGTTCGCCGCTTTACCGAGAAACCGCTGGCGCCTCGAGCGGCAGAGTTCGTCCAAGCCGGAAATTATTTCTGGAACAGCGGTATGTTTCTGTGGAGCGCACGAACATTGATCGATGCAATCCGTGAATATCTACCGAAAACCGCCACACTGCTCGAGCAGATTGCTGAGTCGCACGGAACGCGGAAGTTTGAGGCGACTTTCCGGCGCCTGTATCCCAAATGCGACAACATCAGCGTGGATTACGCGTTGCTCGAACCACGCTCCAGAAAAGGCGAAGGAGCTTCGAAGATCTTCTGCCTGCCCGCCGAGTTTGGGTGGAATGATTTGGGTTCGTGGACCGCGCTCCACGAACATCGTTCTGCGCAGACACACCCGGAAGATGGCAATCTAATTAATGGATCTGGGGTGTTTGCGTTCAATTCTCACGAAAATTACGTTCACGCGCCGGGGAAATTCGTGGCTATCGTGGGCGTCGAGAATCTTGTTGTCGTGGAGACCGAAGATGCACTCCTGATTACTACGCTCGAGAAAGCGCAAGACGTCGGTAAGGTAGTGAAATATTTGGATGAGAAGAAACTGAAGAAGCTGGTTTAGTACGCTGCCTCAAATTTGGTGGTACTGACGAAGACTCGCAGCCGATCACATTTTTTTCATTTCATGACAGATATAAAATTTGGCACTGACGGTTGGCGAGGACTGATCGCCGACGATTTTACGTTCGATAACGTGCGCCGCGTGGCGGGCGCGATCGCATCGCACGTCGTGAAGCATGAGAACGCAAGGGCTGGAGTGTTCATCGGCTATGACACACGCTACTCTTCCCAGCGAGCGGCTCAGGCAGCAGCCTCGGTTATTGCGGCGGCCGGAGTACCCGTAAAGATTGCTAACGACTACGTTCCCACGCCGGCAGTCTCTTACGCGGTGAAATCACAAGGCGCGGCTGGCGGGGTTATGGTGACTTCGAGCCATAATCCATGGAACTGGAACGGAGTGAAGTTCAAAGGAAAATTTGGCGGATCCGCCACTCCTTCCATCATGAAATCTCTCGAAACCGAACTGGCCGCCGGGGCGATGCCCAAGGGTGTGCCTGCAAAGATCGAAGAAGCAGACCTCAAGAAAAATTACGTCGAAGCGATTTCAAGTTTTGCGGATCTGAACTTGATCGCGAAGGCAAAATTCAAACTTGCGGTTGATGCGATGTATGGTTCCGGCCGCGGCGTGATTGGCGGTATTTTTGCCAAACACGGTATTGAGCACGTAGCCATTCGCCAGGAATTGAACCCGTTGTTTCCCGGTATCAATCCAGAACCCATTCTTCCCCACGTAAAAATGCTGCAGGAAACTGTGGTCAGAGAGGGGTGTGAGGCGGGCCTTGCCACCGATGGCGATGCCGACCGCATTGGCGCTGTGGCGGAAGACGGCAGCTTCGTGGATTCGCACAAATGTTACGCGATTCTTTTGAACTGGCTTCTCGAGCGCAAAAAATGGCCGGGAGATGTGGTGCGCGCGTTCAACACAACGAAGATGCTGGATCGCATTGCGGCGAAGCATGGCCGCAAGTTGCACGAAACTTCCATCGGGTTCAAATACATTGCAGATTTGATGATGGAACGAGAGATTCTGATCGGTGGGGAGGAATCGGGTGGCATCGGTTTTGGACGTTTTCTGCCCGAACGCGACGGCGTCCTGAACTCCCTGTTGCTGGCCAATGTCATGGCAGAAGAAGGAAAACCCCTTGGTCAGCTCGTTACCGATCTGCAGAACGAGTTTGGTCCCCATTATTATGGACGCCGCGATCTGCACATCGCAGATGACGTCAAGGAGCGTGCCATCCGCAGAGCGGCTGAACAGAGCAACCTGGGCAAATTTCAGGTCTTGAAGAAAGAGTCCAAAGACGGCGTTAAGTTCTACCTTGACGCGCCGCAGCTAAACGGTGGAGCGGAGCCTTGGATCCTGTTTCGGGCATCCGGGACGGAGCATCTTTTACGACTGTACGCCGAGGCGGCCGATCCGGGCTTGGTAGAAGAAATCTTGCAAGATGCTAAAAAATTTGTATTGTCGAGCTAAACCAGCCGGGCATATCCCGCGTCCTACGGTACATTGAACTAAGGAACGGGCCGCGGGGGCGCAGTTCGCGATTAAATCAGCGATAATCCAACGGTAATGAAATTTGCAGGGGACACAGGCGTTCTTCCGGCCGATTCGCCAGAGGCCCAGAGCTACAACCGCACAAAGCGGTGGCTGGGCGTCGCCGATTTCGCGATTGGATTTGCGTTTCTAGTTGCCTTGCTCGCGACAGGCTGGAGCGGCGCTCTCCGGGATTTCGCACTGCGTCTGGGTTTCGAAAACTACTCACTCGCGGTCTTTTTATATGTCCTGATGTTGCTGTTGCTGAGCAAGGCGCTCAGTATTGGACTTGAGTACTATGGCTTTCGTCTTGAACATCGCTACCATTTGTCGAATCAGCGAAGACGATCCTGGCTTTGGGACGAGGTCAAAGGGTGGCTTGTCGGGCTAGTACTGGCAACGATCGTCGTTGAAGTTCTGTATTTCATCATTCGGCAGTCGCCTGAACATTGGTGGTTGATTGCATGGGGAGTCTTTCTGGGACTCTTCGTGCTGTTTGCGCAAATTGCGCCTGTAGTTCTCTTCCCGATTTTTTATAAATTCGAACCTCTCGACAACGAGGATCTTAAGCAGCGGCTTACGCGGCTTGGAGAGCGTGCAGGCACGCGTGTGCGTGGGGTTTATAAGTGGCATCTTTCCGAAAAAAGTAAGAAGGCGAACGCTGCGCTCACCGGTCTCGGAGCAACTCGTCGAATTATTCTTGCAGACACTCTGCTCGATAACTATTCGCCCGATGAGATCGAAGCGGTGCTCGCTCACGAGCTGGGGCATCACGTTCACCGTCATATTTTAAAGAGCATTCTCATGCAGGCGGGGATCACGTTTTTTGGCTTTTGGGCCGCAAACCAGGTGCTGCACTGGGCGATCGACAAACATGGGGTGTTTGAGACCCTCTCCGATTTCGCCAACATGCCACTTCTGGTGTTGCTATCAACGATTTTGTCGGTGGCCCTCATGCCAGCACTGAATGCATTCTCCCGCTTCAACGAACGCCAAGCGGATCGCTATGCGTTTAAATCGATTGCCAGCGTCGATCCGTTCATTTCGTCCATGAACAAGCTCGCCGGCCAGAATCTGGCTGAGCGGACTCCTTCCAAGTGGGTTGAGATTTTATTCCACTCACATCCTGCCATTTCGAAACGCGTTGAAGCCGCGAAGGCGTGGGCGGGAATGCGTCCGGTTGAACAGCGCGGTTAGTGAGTGGCCGCGTCCCCTCGTCTCAAAATTTCTTCCACCCGGCTCACATCTTCTTCCGTATCGACCCCCACCGTATCGAAAGGCGTTTCTGCCACGTAAATTGGGAGCCCATTTTCAAGGAAGCGTAACTGCTCCAGCCGTTCGCTCCGTTCAAGGAACGACTCAGGCCAGCGGACGAACTGGTCCAGCGCAATTTTTCGGTACGCGTAAAAACCAAGATGCTTGAAATAACGCAGCTGGATTCCATCCCGATCAAAAGGAATAGTTGCTCGTGAAAAGTAGAGGGCGCGCCCTGACGTATCGGTGACCACCTTGACCGCGCTGGGGATCGCAACGTCTACGTCTCCACAGGGAGTTTTGAGCGTGCCCACCGGAATTGCTGGATCTCGCATCAGTTGGATGAGTGAGTCGATGTGCTCAGGACGCGTCAGAGGTTCGTCCCCCTGAACGTTGAGGTAGACGTCGGCGGCGATTTTCGTGGAGATCTCGTGTACGCGTTCTGTGCCGCTGCGATGATTCTCGGACGTCATCCGCACGGCGTAGCCTTGCGCCTTGCAGAAATCGAGAATTTCGGCGGAATCAGTTGCGATGATTACATCGTCGAGCTTACGGCAGGCTCGGACGCCTTCATAGACACGGGCAATCAGGGGGCGCCCGCCTATTTCTCGCAGCATTTTGCGAGGCAGGCGGGTCGAAGCCAGCCGAGCCGGGATCACAGCAAGAGTTTTCATCGGACGGTTAGTGTCGAACGTTGCCTAGGAGGTTGGCAAGTCTCACCTTGATACGCCGTGTCGGCGACTGAGGGTTGAATCTCTGGTTCATCGGTCCAGTTCCCGCGCTGGGAGCCTCTTCTGCGCTTGACACTCGGGGTGCTTCGCGATACGGTTCTTCGCATAAAGCCCGCCCACTTCGTGCATGTTTCGTTTGGTGCCAAGAAAAATGTTGGTATGATTGAGTTCGTCTTTTCAACACAACGCAGCAGCTAGGGGGAGGAAATATGGGGGCTCTGCTTCTAAGGTTTTGGACCGAAGAAGAAGGACAGGATATTGCCGAGTACGCCGTCATGCTGGCGGTGATTCTCGTTCTAGTAGTTGGAACGATTCGACTCATCGGATCGAATGCGAATAACGTATTTTCACAGGTCGGCAGCAGTCTGAATCAATAGACGTGCCTGTTTCCTCGACCCGTTGAACCGGCACTGGCCGTCGTTTTCGAAACGGCCACGCCTCCCTTGTGCACGTTTGCGGGAGCCCTTGTGCCCCGTCATCCAGACAAGTTAGGATTAAAGGAGTCGAAGTCTGCACCGGCTTCGACCCAAGCGTCGCGCCGCGACGCGTTCCCAGCCTTAGTTTTTTCTCACCGTGGCGGTGTAGCTCAGGTGGTTAGAGCGACGGTCTCATAATCCGTAGGTCGTAGGTTCGAGTCCTACCGCCGCCACCAATCAAATCAATGATTTCCGCTGGAATGCCTCTCTCGCTATTTTCTTCCAGTTGCGCGGGAGTTGCGGATTGTTGCGGGCTTGTATTCGCGTCCTGGGACGCAACCGCGTCCAGACGGTCCACGAACCCGACATTGGCGCCAGGAATCAGGTGCCCGTAGGTATCGACCGTGACTTGAATCGAGCTGTGCCCCATCTGCTCCTTAACGTACACAATTGACGCGCCGCTCTGGATCAGCAGAGATCCAAACGTGTGTCTGAGATCATGTAACCGAATCCTTCGGATTCCTGCTTTGGCCAAGACTGGAAGGAAGATCCGATGGTACAGATTGTCGGGGTCGAGGATCGTCCCGTCTCGTGAGCGGAATACGAGGTCTGCGGAAATGTCATTCCGTCCATCCATGAAGGCTTCCAGGAGACGTCTATCCCGCATCTCCATGAGTAGTCGCCTCAGTTCTCGAGATAGGTCCACGCGCCGGGCCTTCTTGCTTTTAGTGGTTGTGTGCTCGCGGCGGACATAGTTATGTTGCACGACCATGAAGCGATTCGTGTCGGCTTCGTTCGGGCCAAATTGAATGTCGCCCCATTGCAAAGCTACAAGCTCTCCACGGCGAAGTCCGGCCCGCACCGCTGTAAGGAGCAGTGGGTGATAATCGGGGCAGATCTCACGAGCGGCCTTCAGAAACTGCTCCACTTCTTCGGCCGTCAATGCGACGCCCTTCGTGCCGGCGTTTTTGGCTGTTTTCGTGAAGCGACCCAGCCGAGAAGCTGGGTTGGCTTCAAGTCGTCCTTCCTCGATTGCGTGGTTAAGCATGCCGCGAAGGACGCACAAGGCATTCCGTATCGTGTTGCGCGAAAGATCATTAGCGATGAGGTTGTTGATGAGTGCCTTGATGTGATCCCGCTTGATTTCATCCAACCGCTTTCTTCCTAATCTCGGCCGCAGATACTGGCACAGAACGCCTTCGTAACCGTGGGCGGTGGAAGGCTTGCACTCAACCCGAGCGTATTCCTTCATCCATTGATCCGCATACTCGTCAAAGGTGGGCATCGTGGCCTTTTCGGGACCTAGAACGCTCAGGTCTCCCAGTGCGAGTTTAGCCTCCAACAGACGCCGAACGTGTTCCGCCGACTCTCGGCTCCCGACACATTTCGCCTTTCTACGGCCGTGATAGTTCACGAACACGTACCACTTGCACCCACGTTTGCGAATCTTCACACCCATCAGTATGTCCCCGTCACTCCTGCTACCAGTTCTTCCACAATACAACCTACGTCAACCGACTTTACCTGATGCTCCTCCAGCCAGCTATCAAATGCGCTCCGCCGAATCAGCATCTTCCCGCCCACCTGGGAGGCCGGCAGCGGATTGACCGGCCGGTGTATCCACTCTCGAAGCGTGCGCTCTGAAACGCAGGCGTACGCCCGCAGCGCCTTCAGGTCCATGAGGCAGTAAACCAGTAAGCTGCGGAAATGTACGCACCAACTGCGAACGGAACCAAGCTGGCCCTCAACTTTGAACAGCCCCAAATCACTGACAAAAGACCAAATGTGGCCACGAACTCGCTGAACACTTGAGCATTGCCGCATCGCGCATGATGCGATAACGAGAACAGCGGCAACCCAAACATGGTATGGGCTATCGCTGTTCCTAGTATTCCTCCCACAATCTGGGCCGCCAGGTACACAGGAACCTCGCGCCAGCGAATACCGCACTCAATGGCGTCAGCTATCGTGACTGCCGGGTTGAAGTGAGCACCGGAGATCTTCCCGAAAGCAAGAATGAGTGCGACCAGCGTCGCACCCGTAGCTATAGTGTTTGCGAGTAAGGCTAGTGCAACATTTCCGGTCGTGGCTGGCATCAATATTTTTTGGGTTTTAAGAACCGAATCAACTGTGAAAGTGTTCCTCGGCTACCGGCAATCATCGTTCGATATTTTCTTGAAGCCGAGGGAGTGGAATGTGGCTCTCTGGTTTGGCGTTGGATGTATGAAAGCGAGATCAAGGAAAGTTTGACACTTCATCGCATGCCCGGCCTCAGCCAGGTTGAGCTGAGACGCGGCAACGGGGCGTCGCAAGCACTTGAGTACACCTGGCACAATCTGCCGCGAAACGGTGGCCGGGGCTTGCTGGTGGTATGCCCTCGTTGCAGGCGTCCACGTCGCTTTCTATACGCCTGGCAGAACGACGGAGAATGTGTGCGACGCTCATTGTGGCAATGCCGAGAGTGCGCTGGTCTGCGTTACAGATCAGAGGGAACTTATATACCTCGCGAATGGCGCTTCTGGGGCGGGTATCCTCGCACACCCCCGTGGAACCCCATAATCGTAAATCTGAGGAAGAGGCCCAAGCTAGAGCTCACAGTCGAGCACGCGAATTGCTATTGACGGCAAACCTCTCACGCTGATTGCCGCGAAAAACAAATGTTTTAGGAACGCGGTGAGACACCGAAATCAATACCCCTCATTGACTCGCGCCACCCCGGGGCCTAGGATTCCTCGCTCATAGATACTCCAGGCCGTTCCGCACGACTACAATGACCCACACCATTGAACAAATGCGCGAAACTTCGCCGGCCTTCCGCCATGCGCTACTAAGAAGCGAGAAAAGGCGGATCGTCGGTGTCATTGTCTTTGTAGCTTTCTTTAGCGTACTGGCGATCGTGCGCATCTACGTTCTGGGCTCGGCGATGAGCCGCTGGGGACTGTTAGTCTCTACTCTGGTGATCGCGTTCGAATTGGGCCTTTATCGTGCCGTGAATCACAGTTTGCACTCCGGCCAGAGTATCTCCAATTTCCTGTGGTATGGCAGCAGCATCCTTGAATGCCTGTTTCCCGCTGTGGGTGTCGCCTTCCTGGCGAGCACCCGACTCCTGCCCGACTATCGACCTTTGGCTACTCCATGGGTCCTTGCCTTCTTTCCATTCATCCTCTTGTCCGTTCTGCGATTGACCCCGCGACTCTGTTGGGCTTGCGGAATCATCTCAGCACTCGGCTATCTGACAGCCGCCTACCTGGTCGGTTGGCACTTCAGTCCCGGACCGGATGGTCACACGGTGACCCAGACGGCTGTCTTATACTTCGCGTTTGTAATTCTTATTACCGGCGCGTTGGCGGCCGGAGTGGCGGCCGAAATTCG
>Ga0207661_10003272_pt1 | contig 11242 bp, 7 predicted proteins | sample KBSC713LmetaG_FD_184337 | JGI IMG/M metagenome (GOLD analysis project Ga0207661, IMG submission 184337) | Corn rhizosphere microbial communities from Kellogg Biological Station, Michigan, USA - KBS C7.1-3L metaG (SPAdes) (version 2) | ecosystem: Host-associated > Plants > Roots > Rhizosphere ... | reverse complement strand
CCAGGGAGGCGGCGGGGGCGGGGGGTACAACGGCGGCGGGGGAGGGAGCGCCGGTGTGACACAGATCTTCCCCGGCGCCGGCGGAGGCGGTGGGTCTTTCACCGACGCCACCGCGACGGCCGGCCCGCTCGTCGGCGCGCCCGAGGCCGGCGACGGCCAGGTCGTGCTCACCTGGATCGCTTGCCAGCCGCCAACCGTCACCAGTCTGACGGCCTCGCCCAATACGCTCTGGCCGCCGAATGGCGCCATGACGCCCGTCGCTCTGACCGTGACCGACACGGGCGGCTGCGGCTCCGTCACGTGCAAGATCATTTCGGTCAAGAGCAGCGAGCCGATCGATGCCGGCGGCGACTGGGAGATCACCGGGAACCTGACTCTGAACCTCCGCGCCGCCCGGCTCGGGACCCGCGTCGGCACCGGCAATGGCCGCGTGTACACGATCACCGTGCAATGCACGGATAGCAACGGGAACGCCGTCACGAAGACCGTCACCGTCCTCGTGCCCCACTTTCAGGGCCACAACGGCGGCTGATCGCGCCGACGGCCTCGCACGCGATCCCGGGATAGTGAGCAACCGGTCCGTACATGAGACGTGTGGTCGGCTAACCTGAGACCAGCCAGACAGAGTTACAGAGATTGCTCCTCTATTCCACGGGATAGCCCAACGCAGTGGCATTCTCTCGAACGCGGAGGTCACGTGTGATGATGATTCCCAGGGCGGGGGCGGCGCCCAAGGCCTCCGCGGTCGCCAAATGAATGGCGTCCAGCGTGCGGATCGGTTCCACCGGGAATGGGCGTCCGACGCGGGTGAGGATCGTTTCAGTGATGCTCACGATGTGACAACGCCGGGCAAAGCTCTGGAGAGCGAGCAGCGCTGCCCGATGCTGTTGCGCAGTAATCCTCCCCGCGAGGCTCGCGCGAAGAAAGGCGCGCGTGGTTTCCGCAATCGTGAGAGCGGATGTGACCCGCTTTCCCTGGGCACGGATAGAGGCTTTCGCGGCCGCATCGCCCTCAAGCACTGCGGCAACCAAGGCGCTTGATTCGATATACCGCCAGGCAGGCACGCCCGTGGCAGCGGCAGTCGAACGGCCGGCGCCGCGGTCCGGAACCGCCTTACGCTTCGCCACGGTCGCTGTCGATCAGGGCGGCTGCCGTACCGGCAGGAAGCCGAATCTCAGGGCAGTCTTCCAGCGGGTCACCGTCCTCAACTGGTGGAGTGATCACGCCAGCCGCGACGAGCTGGTCGAACTCACTAATCCGGGCGTGACGGCCCGCGATGGGGGGAACAAGCTCCGCGACAACCCGCCCATGGGCCGTAACTACGATATGCTCACCCGCCTCGATTCGGCGGATGTACCGGCTGAGGTTGTCCTTCAATTCGCGTATGCCAGTCTCCATGTTTGTATTATAGCCACATGTGGCCACGTTGACCGAACGCCGTTCCGAGAGCGCCCAAATAAAAAAAGGCCCCGGATGGTCGCCCATCCGAGGCCCCCTGCAACCGACCCTAGAACTCGAGACGGGCGCCGATCGCCAGAATGCGCGCCGGCAGCGTGGCGTTGAACACGCCTACCGACGGCTGGTTGATCAGCGCGCCTTTCGCGTCCCATTGCAGACCTGTCCCGACACCGCTAAACTCCGCCGTGTTGAACACGTTGTATGCCTGCATCTGGATCTTCAGGCCGCGACGCTCGCCGAAGATCGGGAAGAACTTCGAGATCGTCGCGTCCAGGTTCGTCACCTTGGGCAGCCGCATCACTCCCGCTCCGCCCTGGAGATTGCCCAGGACAGGAGTCGTGATCGTCGTGCCCGCGGCCGGCACCGCGAAGGCGTTCGGGTTGTAATAGAGACCGGCCGGAACGTCCTTCATCGGGTCGCCGACCACCAGCACGCGCGCGCCGACATCCGGGGTTCCGGTGTAATCGGGGGCCGTGCCGCTGACGTTCGGTCCGCCGGGATTGAACGGCGCGCCGCTCTGGATCGAGAAGATGCCGGCGAGATTCCAGCCATCGGTGACCACGCCGAGCAGTTTCGAATTGAGCGCCTTCCCCAGTTTCGGGAAGTCGTAGCTGTAGTTGACCTGGAGGTTGTGGGTGCGGTCAAAGCTGCTGTAACCGTAGTTCCACTTCTCGTTATCCGGGACGACGGGGTTATACGACGTCGTGCCGAGGTTCTTCGACCAGGTGTACGCGAGGCCCCACGCCAGACCGTGCGAGAAGCGCCGGTTCAGCGTGATTTGCAGAGCTTCGTAGTTGGTGTGTCCCAGGAAGTTCTGGCTGTTGATGCCGTTGTAACCGGGATACAGGGTGCGGAGGAACGTGTCCGGCAGCGACTTGTTGCCGTTGGTCGGATCCTGCGCGGCCGCGTTGAACGGCGCGCGCGCGCCGAGCGGCATGTAGTTGATGTTGTAGTTCAGCCGCTGGTTGTAGCCCCAGTTGCCGACGTAGCCGACCGACATCACCGTGCCGGCGCCGATGCTGCGCTGGATTTCCAGGCTGGCATTGTGGACGCGGTCGAACGGAACCTGGGTCTGCGGCCACGTGTTGGGAGCCGACGGTCCGACGATCAGGTTGCCGCCGCTGGCGGCGATCTGCGGAATGGTCGTGTAAACCACCTGCGGGGTGAAGGCAAACGGCGCCTGTCCCGAGAGGTTGTAGACCTGGTTGCCGTCGAGGCGGTTGTAGAAGATGCCGAAGCCGCCGCGGATGGCCGTCTTGCCGTCGCCGTTCAGGTCGTAAGCGAATCCGAAGCGGGGCGCCCACGCGATCGTGCGCTGGTGGTACGGATTGAAGCCGTTGGCCTTGCCGTCGAGCAGCTTCATGCCGGCCGCGGGATTGCCCGTATTCGGAACGAAGAGGCCGATGTACGGCGCCGGCGCGACCGCTTGTGTGCCCGGATCGATGGCGACGCGCTTGCCGCCGCTGGTGCCCGGGACGTAGATGCGCGGCATCGCCGACTTGCTGTACAAAGCCGGATCGAAGATCGCGAACGTGCCGTTCACGTCGGACTGCGGATTCTGGAAGTACGCCCGCATGCCGTAGTCGAGAGTGAGCTTCCGGTTGACGCGGAAATTATCCTGCGCGAACCATTCGAAGTTCGTGTACTCGGTCTTGAACACCGCGCGCGCGGTCTGCTGGCTATAGCTGGCCACATAGCCGAGCAGCGCGTTGGCATAGCCGTTGCCCGTGTTGTAGAGCGAGTTATTGGTGTCGGGTCCGAAGTTGTAGTTGCCCGAGTAGCCGCCGCCGGCCGGCTGGATCTTCTCGTTGTGCTCCCAGTAAATTCCGGTCTTCAGCGTGTGGCGTCCGACGACCTTACTGAAGTTCTCGACGATGCTCCAGATGGTGTTGAAGTTCTCGTAGGCGCCGGCCGACGTCGAGTTCTTCGTGAAGCTCATGGCGTTCGAGGGCGGCGAGCCGAAGCTGAACTGCGGCATCAGGTTCTGATACCCGTTGGTCGCCGAGGAGCCCGTCGGGTTCGTCGTCGGCAGCGGGAACAGCGTCGGCGGATTGTTGACCAGCGACCGGTCGATGCTCTTGAAATCGTCGAGCGAGTAATACGACCACGTGTTCCAGCTCTTCCCGACCGTGAACTCGTTGATGGTGGTCGGCGAAAGCTGATAGGTGGCGCTGGCGGAGTAGCCGTGGCCCGGGTTCGGGTGATCGACGCTCGGAAGCGTCTTGATGCCCTTCGCCGCCAGGGTGCTGCCCGTCGTGTCGGAGAACTGAACGCCCTGGTAGAGAGCGATCTGGTCGTCGTGATCGTTGATGTAGCGGAAGTAGCCCGTCAACTTCGACGTCAGATACGTGTCCGTGCGGAGCACGTCGTTGCGGCGCGGGTGCGCGGCGCTGGCGGAGTCGAAGAAGTTGATGACGTTCGCCTGCGACCCGGTGCCGACGAAGTTCGGCGTCGGGAAGTAGTTCAGCATCGCCTGGCCGACCGGGTCGATGCGCGATTTCGGGATGATGTTGCCCGGGAACTGCGCGCCCGTCTGCGGGTCGATAATCGGCAGCACGGTGCCGTTGTTCTGCTTGCTCTGCGAGAAATCGCCGCCGCGCTCGAGCTCGGTCGGCGTGTACTTGCTCTGCGCCCCGCCCGGAACGAACTGGCCCGTGTACTCCTGCGACCAGAAGAAGAACAGCCGCTTCTTCTCCGTGTTGAACACCTTCGGAATGTAGATCGGACCGCCGATGCTGTACGTCTCGACGTTGAACCGGTACTTCGACCGCGGCGAAACTTCCTGACCGGTGGCGGTCAGGCCGTTGCGGTTGTTGGTCCAGCTATTGGCATTCATCCCCTCATTGCGGTGGTTCCACGCCGCGGTGCCATGAAAGGCCTGGCTGCCGCTCTTGGTGACGACCGTGATGGTGCCGCCCGAGTTGCGCCCGAATTCCGCCTGGTAGTTCGACGTGAGGACTTTGAGCTCCTGGATGGCGTCGATATTCGGCTCGTAGTGGATCGTGCTGTTCGAGCCGGTGTCCATGTCGGTGATGCCGTCAACGGTGAAGTTCTTCTGCAGGTTGTTGTTGCCGTTGATGACGATGTTGTTGATCGCGCCCGGGTCGGTGACGTTGCGGGTGAAGTTCGTGTCGATGACGCCCGGCACGAGTTTCAAATACCCGAAGACGTCGCGGCCCTTCAGCGTGACATCGTTGAGCTGCTTGCCGTCGACCAGAGTCGACTTTTCCGAGCTCGCCAACTGGATGGCGGTAGCTTCGGCCACGACCGACACCTTCTCCGAGGTGTTGCCGAGCGCGAGACCGAGCTTGCCGACGTCGCGGACTTCGTTGGCCGAGACGAGAATGTTGCTCTGCACGAGGCTCTTGAAACCGGTCACCTCGATCGAGACCTTGTACGAGCTCGGCTGAACGTTCAGGAATCGGAAGACTCCCGAGGCGTCGGTTGTCGTGGTGCGGCCCGCTCCGGTGTTTTCATCCGTGAGCGTGACGGCCGCGTTCGGAACGACTGCGCTGGCCGGGTCGAGCACGGTTCCAGTAATCGAACTGGATACGGTCTGACCCACCAGACAGGCGGCCAACAACGTGGAGGCACAGATCGCCCGTGCCACTTGTTTCAGATTCATAACCCCCCTCTGTGAAATCGAAATTTCAGCTGCTAACCCCTTCACCCGTGCGCCGAATTCCCTGGTTTCGGCGCCGGGGTACACTTCTGTGTAATTGAAGCGGGTCGATCATATGCCAATCGCAACCCATTGGCAAGGGGTCTACCGTAGGAAGCCCGTGGAGTCTTGTTTTCAATCCCGTATGGACACGTAAAGACGGCGTTTCCTACGTTCCCAAGCGACACACTTGTGACCGCTGTAGAGCGCCCGACGCCGCGAATCGGCTGTGATAGAATCAATCCCCATTAGCTTCACCAGGGGGCACCACGACTGTGCAATCGGATCGGGCGTTGCCGCGATCGGCGGCGGAACAGGAAGCCATCCGGGCCCAATTGGGCCGCGTGTTGGCGAGTTCGCATTTCAAGAGCAGCCGGCATTATCCGGCATTTCTGAAGTACGTCGTCGAGCATACGCTGGCCGGGGATTCCGGAATTCTCAAAGAGCGCGCGCTCGGGATAGCGGTCTTCGGACGCGAGCCGGAGTATGACTCCAATGCCGACCCCGTCGTGCGGACGTCGGCCTGCGAAGTCCGCAAGCGGTTGGCGCAATACTACGCCGCCGAAGGCAGGGAAGGGGAGCTTCGGATCGACCTTCCGTCCGGTTCGTACGTCCCCGAGTTTCGGATTCCCGAGATCCCGGCGCCTGCGCCCGTGGCTGTCGCGCCTGTCGTCGCGGCTCGGACTCCGTGGAGGCGTCCGCCGTTCCTGTTGTTGGGCGCGGGAGCTCTCGGACTCGCCGCCTTGGCGGTGATGACCGCGGGCACGCCGGGACCGCGTAGCGCGACCGATCGTTTCTGGAATCCCGTCTGGCGCGACGGCGACGCGGCCACCATCTGTGTCTCGGCGCCCTACAATCCCGAAGGCCGGCCGGTCGACGGCAGCGATCCGAGTTACCTCGAGGTGATGAAGGCCGACCGCATGGCCTTCGCCGACGCGTTGGCGATGGCTCGGCTGGTCGGGATGGTGAAGGAGTTCGGCCAGCGTTACGACGTTCGCCGCGTCACCTCCTCGACGCTGGCGGATTTCCGCCGCGGTCCGCTAATCCTGATCGGAGCCTTCAATAATCCGTGGACCATGCGGCTCACCAGCCAGCTCCGCTTCACCTTCGAGCGCGACCCCGCCGTCTTCGGCGGCATGATCCGCGACCGCCAGAATCCGTCGAAGGTCTGGACCCACCACCCCGACCTCCCGTATTCCAAGCTGACCGACGATTACGCGATCGTCTCCCGCTTCGTCGATAAGCGAACCGAGCAGACGGTTGTGGTGGTGGCCGGCTTGGGTAAAGACGGGACCATCGCCGCCAGCGAATTCGTCACCGAGCCTCGCTACCTGGAGGCCCTCGCGCAGGCATCTCCGCGGGGCTGGGAGAGGATGAACCTGCAAGTCGTGATCTCGACCGAGCTGATCAACGGCAATGCGGGTCCCCCAAAGATCGTAGACAAATACTTCTGGTAGGACTCGGGTCTTTCCCGCGTTTGAATGTGAGCGTACGGACAAGCGATCCCGCCGCCGCATTATCGACGACAAGCTTCGTAAAACGCTCCGACCCGGTGAGTAAGCGCACCATCCGCGCAACAATCGCCCTTATATACTGAGACCGGAGCGCCCTAGTCCTTGGATACGTCTACTCAGAAAGCGCCCGTATCGATCGCGCCGATCGAAGACGAGCTTTTCCGGCTCATGGTCCACAGCGTGAAGGACTATGCGATCTTCCTGCTGGACCCCGCCGGGCATGTCGCGAGTTGGAACGAAGGGGCCCGCCGCATCAAAGGCTACCAGGAAGAGGAGATCGTAGGCCGGCACTTCTCCGTCTTTTATCTCCCGGAGGTGGTGGCATCAGGCTGGCCGGAGCACGAGCTGAAGGTCGCGGTCGCGGAAGGCCGCTTCGAGGACGAGGGCTGGCGCGTCCGCAAGGACGGCACGCGCTTCTGGGCCGACGTCGTGATTACCGCGCTGCACGATAAGACCGGCGTATTGCGCGGCTTCGCCAAGGTAACTCGCGACCTCACCGAGCGCCGGATGGCCGAGGACACCCTCCGCCAGAGCGAAGAGCGCTACCGCCTGCTCATCGACGGTGTCCGCGACTACGCCATCTTCATGCTCGACCCGAACGGGCGCGTCGCAACGTGGAATGCCGGCGCCGAGCGCCTGAACGGATATACCGCGGACGAAATCCTCGGGGCGCACCTTTCCCGGTTCTACCCGCCCGAGGACGCCGCCGCCGGTGGGCCGCAGCAGGAACTCGACACGGCCAGCAACGTGGGCCGCTTCGAAGACGAGGGCTGGCGCGTCCGGAAGGACGGCACGCGCTTCTGGGCAAGCGTCGTGCTGACCGCGATCCGCAATGCCGCCGGCGAGCTGCAGGGATTCTCGAAGGTGACCCGCGACATCACCGATCGCAAACATTACGAGGAACGCGTCCAGCAGCTCAATCAGGAACTCCGCGCCCGCGTCGCCGAACTCTTCGAGACCAACCGCGCGCTGGCCGCGCAAAGCCAGGAGAACGAGACCTTCGTCTACAGCGTCTCCCACGACGTCCGCGGGCCGCTGGTCAACCTGCAGGGCTTCAGCCAGGAACTGGACTTCGCGCGCACGGAGTTGAGCGAGTTGCTGCAGGGAATCGTGCCCGGCGACCGTGCGGACCGGGTCCACCAGATCCTCACCGCCGAGATGCCGGAGGCCCTCGGCTTCATGCAGAAAGCGGTGGCCCACCTCAGTTGTATCGTCGATTCGCTACTGCGGCTGTCGCGGGTCGGGCGTGTGGTCTACGATGAGGGGCCGGTCGACGTCGCGATGGTCGTGGACCGGATCGTGGCCGCTTCGCAAGGCACCATTGCGGCGGCGCAGGCTCAGATCGTGCTGGGAGAACTCCCGCCGGTGAAGGGAGATACGGCGGCGATCGAACAGGTCTTTACCAACCTCATCACCAACGCGCTGCGGTACCGCGACGTGAGCCGGCCGCTGCGCATCGAGATCGCGGGCGAGCCGGGCCGCAAGGCCGGCACGGTCGTGTATCGCGTGCAGGACAATGGCCTCGGCATCCCGCAGAGCGCCATGCCGAAGTTGTTTATGGCGTTCCGCCGGTTCCACCCGGACTCGGGTCCCGGCGAGGGCATGGGACTGGCGATGGTCCGGCGCATCATGGAGCGGCTGCATGGAACGATCCGTGTCGAGTCGCAAGCGGGCGCAGGCTCTACTTTCTACCTGGAGCTCCCGGCGGGAGACGCATCAACGCAACAATGACGGGCGACCTGACGATCCTATTGGCCGAAGACGATGACGGCCACGCATCCCTGATCCGCCGGCACCTCGACCGCTCCCGCATGCGCGCGCAAATCGTGCGGGTGCGCGACGGGCGGGAACTGCTTGACCTGCTGGCGAGCGAGGACGGCACGGTCCGGCCCGGCGTGCGGGTCCTGCTGCTGCTCGATATCAGCATGCCGAGAGTGGATGGGCTCGATGTCCTGCGGCACCTGAAGGCGGATCCCAATACCAGCTCGATTCCGGTGTACATGCTGACGACCACGGACAATCCGATAGAGATCGATCGCTGCTTCGAGCTCGGTTGCAACGCGTATCTCACCAAGCCGATGGCGTATGACGCCTTCGCGGCGGCGATGGGACGTCTGTGCGAGTTTCTGGAGGTGAGCCAGATTCCGGGCTTGCCCGAAAGGCGGCAGCATGTTTCCGCGTGAGAGCCGCCGGATCCTGATTGTGGAGGACGACAGCGGCTCCGCCGCGCTCCAGAAGCGCGCCGTCGAACGCGCCGGACACAGCGTGGTGCTGGCGGCGAGCGCCGAGCAGGCTCTGGAGGCGATTCACGGCCACGCCTTCGACGTCGTCCTGCTGGACAACCACCTGCCGGGCGCCATGAGCGGGCTCGACTTCCTGACCCGCCTGAAGACGCTCGCGCCCGAGCTGCCGGTCATCATGGTCAGCGGCTCGGAGGCGGAGGGCGCCGTCCTCCAGGCGATGCGCAGCGGCGTCCGCGATTTCGTCCGCAAGGACCTCGACTATCTCGCGTACCTGCCCCAAGCGATCGCTTCGGTGCTGCAGGATGCGCGGCTCGACGAGCAGTTGCAGAGCGATCGCCTCACCCCGATCGCCGTCCTGCTGGTGGATGCCGCCGAGGCCGAGGCTGCCCTCGTCAAACGGCAATTGGAGCGCGCGGGTTTTCTCGTGCTCTCGGCGCGCGGGACCGGCGAGGCGCTGCGCATTCTCGGCGAAAACGAAGTCGATCTTCTGGTCGTCGACCAGGACGCCGGCGATCTGGGCGGCATCGAGCTCTGCCGGCAGATTCGAGATACCGGCCGCCACGTGCCCGCGATCCTGCTGGCCGCCGCGGCCGACGCCGAGGCCGCGATCCAGGCCGTGCGCGCGGGGTTTCAAGACCTCATCATCAAGACCGGCGACTATCTCGCCGCGCTGGTCGACTCCGTGCAGCGCGTCTCCGAGCGCATCCGCATGGAAGCGCAGGTGGCGGAATCGAAGTCGCGCCTGGCCGGCATCGTCAACTCGGCCATGGACGCGATCCTGCTGCTTGACGACCGGCTGCGCATCACGATGTTCAATCCCGCCGCGGAGCGTCTGTTCCAAACCTCCGCCGGGGAGGCCGCCGGCCAGCCGATCGCCCGCTTCATCCCCGCCATCGACGATCAGCTTCGCGAAGATGCCTCGCCCATGGAGACCCGCGGTGTGCGCGCCGGCGGCGGCGCGCTCGAGCTCGAAATCTCGACCTCCCGCATGGACGCGGGCGGACGCCGTTTCACCAGCGTCATCGCGCGCGACGTCACCCAGCGCAAGGAACTGGAGCGCCTGCTGTTACAGAAGGACAAGCTGGAGAGCCTCGGCCTGCTGGCCGGCGGCATCGCCCACGACTTCAACAACCTCCTCGTCGGCATCATGGGAAACTCCAGCCTTGCGCTCGAGACCATCAGCAGCAACAATCCCGCGCGCTCCATGCTGAAGGACGTGATGCTGGCCAGCGAGACAGCCGGCAACCTGACCCGGCAATTGCTGGCCTACGCAGGCAAGGGCCGCTTCATCATCGAGGCGGTCGACCTCTCCGATCTGGTCCGCCAGATCCACAATCTGCTGCTGACCAGCATTCCGAAGAACGTCACGCTGCGCCTGGAACTCCAAAACGAGCTGGCCTGCGTCGAGGCCGACGTCACCCAGATCCAGCAGCTCATCATGAACCTGGTGATCAACGCCGCCGAGGCGATCGGCGACCGGCAGGGGACCGTCCTGATCACGACCGGTCCTCAGCACGTCGATGACGATTACATTGCCAGCGTGCTGACGCCCGCGCAGATCGTCCCCGGCGACTACATCTGCCTCCAGGTTCACGACACCGGCGGCGGCATGACGCAGGAGACGATCGACAAGATCTTCGACCCGTTCTTCACAACGAAGTTCACGGGTCGCGGGCTGGGACTGGCGGCGGTGCTCGGCATCGTCCGCGGGCACAAGGGCGCGGTCAAGGTCTACAGCACACTGCAACAGGGCACCACATTCAAGGTACTGTTCCCCGCGACCGGCCATCATTCGATCAAGCAACCCCCGCGCGAGGCGGTCGAGCAGAGTCGCGGCGGCGAGACGGTTTTGGTGGTCGACGACGAGCACATTGTGCGCCGCTCGGCGAAGGCGATGCTGGAGCGCTATGGCTACTCCGTGGTTCTCGCGGAGAACGGCAAGGAAGCGGTCGACCTATATAAGGTGCTGGCCGACAAGATCGACCTCGTGCTGCTCGACATGACGATGCCGGTGATGAGCGGGGAAGAGGCGTTCCGGCACCTGAAGACGATCCGCCCGGAAGTCCGGGTGGTCCTCAGCAGCGGGTACAACGAGGTAGAAGCGGTCCGCCGCTTCACGGGGAAAGGGCTAGCGGGATTCCTGCAAAAGCCCTACAGCGCAGTCACGCTCGCGGAGAAGATCCGGACGGTCTTACGGGAAGCCCGGGGCACGGCGCAGAGTTAAGAGCTTTCTCTCGCAAAGATGGAGTGAGAAGGCCGGTTCCGAGCCCTGGCAGCGGGTTACGCTACCAGTGTTCAAAAAAAACGCACTACGGGTGCGAAAAGGACGGAACCGGCATGAAGAAGAATAGCAGAAAGAACCACGC
>Ga0207661_10003267_pt1 | contig 11247 bp, 8 predicted proteins | sample KBSC713LmetaG_FD_184337 | JGI IMG/M metagenome (GOLD analysis project Ga0207661, IMG submission 184337) | Corn rhizosphere microbial communities from Kellogg Biological Station, Michigan, USA - KBS C7.1-3L metaG (SPAdes) (version 2) | ecosystem: Host-associated > Plants > Roots > Rhizosphere ... | reverse complement strand
GCGGCGCGGCTCGTCGGCTGCAGGGAGGTCTGCGGGTGGAAGCGGATCCGCTCGTCTTCGCAGCCGGTGACGTCGAGGTGGTGTTCGTCTTCCAGCGGTTCCGTGAACTGGCCCGGGTTCTCCCAGGAGTCGGCGCTGATCACGACGCCGCCGTTGTCGACCCCGCAGTCGAAGGGGTTGGTGAAGAAGGGCTTGATCGGGGCGGTGAAGGGGGCGCCGAAGCTGGGGAAGGACGAATCGATTTCGCCTTTTGCATCGAAGACCGGCGATTGGGCGCGGAAGAGGTCGTGGATCGGGTCCGCCGGCACCCCCCACTGGGTGAAGCGCACGTAGCGCACCGGCTGGACCTCTGAGATGTAGGGGCTCGTCGCGGTGATCGCGTAGTTGCGCGAGGGGTCGAGCGAGGCGTAGATGTGGCCGGTGAGAAAGCCGCCGATCGCGAAGCCGAAATCCGCCGGGGTTCCCTTCGGCGGCTGCAGGTTGTAGACGGCTACGCGATCGAAGCGAAACCAAACGTCCCCGCCTACGACGTCCGGCTTGCCGTCAGCGCCGAAGCCGATGGCCGTGTCGATGGTGCCGACCTGGGTGTCTGGCGGACAGCCGGCGGTCTGGAAATCGTCCTGGCCGGTGGCGAGGAAATCGGAAGGCTTGCACTTGGGGGTCGCCTCCGGGTTGCCGATCAGGCCGCGGGGCAGGGTGACGTCGACGGTGCGCACGCGCCCGACCGGCTGGATGAAGGTGTTGTTGGCGTCGGCGGTGGAGGCGTGGTAGCCCTCGTTGAAGTCGAAGTTGACGTGCAGGTCCCCGGGGTGCCCGCCGGCCTGGCGGGAGGGCGCGCCGTCGGCGGGGAAGGGCGTGTCGAAGACGTCGGCGTCATAGCCCGATTCGAGGAGCCCGAACCGGTCGGCGACATGGCCGAAGGAGATCGGGTCGGTGTCGACGGCATCCTCGCTGGCGCCGCCGCCGGAGACGGTGAGGGTGTTGGTGCCGACGCCGGCGGCGCTGGGGCTGACGCGGACGTCGACGAGGAGGACGGCGTTCGGAATGATGCCCCCGGAGCTGCGGCCGCGGCCACCGGTTAGGGCGGGCAGGCCGCTGAGGGCGCAGGTGACGGCGGAGGCCGCAGTCGTGCAATTCCAGTTGCCGTTGTAGATCCGCGTCGCGGTGGCGACGACGCCGGCGGGGAGCTGATCGACGACTTTGGCGGCGCCGCTTGGGGCCGAGGTGCCGACGTTCTCGACGTAGAGGGTGAAGAGCCCTTTGCCGCCAGGCTCGAGCGTAGCCGGCCCCCACTCGGCCTTGGCGGTCCACTTGACCTCGGCGTGGGCGGTGCCCGCCGGAAGCAGGACGAAGAGCCCGGCGAGGGCGAGGGCTGCCTTCAGCTGTCTCACTTCGACCCCCTGCGGTTGCGGTTGGCTCGGCGGTGGTGGTGCTTGCGGGCGCGGTGCCTGTGGCGATGGCGATGGGTCCTGGCGGAGGGCACGAGGTTGCCGGGACCGGCTGCGGTGGCGCTGCCGGCCGCGTCGAGCCCGGGGGGCGGGGTGAGCGGTCCCTGACAGGAATCCTCGACGCAGTGCGCGGGCGGGGCCTGGGTCGGGAAGCCGCTGGCGCCGACCCGGGCGGCGTAGAGGTTCGAGTAGTTGTCCCGCTCGTTGCCGGTGAGGTGGCCGCCGGCCTCGGAGTAGAAGAGAGTGCGGCCGTCGGCGGAGAGCCCGAAGACCCGCGGCAGGCCAGACGGCGAGCTCTCGAACTCCGACTCGCCATCGGTGACCAGGCGGATCAGGCCGTTGTGCCACTCATAGACGTCGACGCGGCTGTTGATGTCGGCGGGGACGAGGGGAGCGCGGGCGGCGAAGGCGATCGTGTGGCCGTCGGCGGAGATCGCCGGGCGGTTGTCGACGCCAAGGAAGGTCTCCGAGTGGGGGATTCCGCCGTCAGGCGGGTTGGAGCAGCTGATGCATTCGACGATGCCGGTGTCGTCGTCGTAGTGGTAAAGCTGGGTGGCTTGGGGGGCATTGCTCTGTGTCTGGCTCTCGATCCCATCCCAGCCGGTCCGGTCGGCCGTCGCCGGCAGCGCCGAGGCGAAGATCAGCTGGCTGCCATCAGCGCTGGTCTGCGGCGCGGTGAAGCCGACCAAGGAGAAGGTGCCGACGTCGGCCACGAAGCTGATCCCGCTCGCCCGCCAGACGTAGAGCTTGGAGCAGATGCCGAAATTGGCTTGGCCCGCTGTGTGGATTATGGTCTGATCGCAGAAATAGACGTGGGAGAGGTCGGGGGAGACAGCGCCGCTGACGCGGTCCTCGAAGAAAGTGCTGCCGTCGATCTCGAAGCCCGAGCCGCAGCTGAGACACTGATCGCCGCTGCCATCGCTCCAGCGATAGAGGTCGCCGGCCTTGGTGTAGAGGAGCTCGCTGCCGGCCGGGTTGGCGCGCAGGAAGTAGGCGCGGTCGGTCTGGGGGCCGGAGATGAGGGTGGTGGTGCCGGCGTCCAGATCAATCATGTAGATGCCCGGGGGGAGCGAGCAGTTGCTGTCGCCGGAGCTGGAGATGAAGATGCGACTGGCGTCGGAGTTGACCCAGGAGCCGTAAGAGCGGCTTGTGGAGATCTGGGAGTAGCCGCAGGCGGGCACGCCGATCGTCTGCGAGCTGCCGTCGGGACCATAGACGCTGAGCGGAGGGGTGCCGAAGCCGGAGAAGTTGGTGGTGCCGTCAACGGTGCCGCCGCCGAGGACGGAGCGGCCGTTGCTGGCAAGCGCAAAGCTGCCGCCGACCGAGAAGGCGCCCCCAGGGGCGACGTCGACAAGCTTGTGGGCCTGCTGCTGGCCGTTGACGGCGATCAACGGCTTGTTGGTATCCGCAAGCACGCCCATCTGCCCGATGTAGGTGAAGGAGGAGAAATCGGGCGTGAAGGCGAGGGCGGTGAATCCATAGTCGCCGCCGCCGGGGAGCTGAGAGGCGGGCGGGAGCGGACTGCGAGTCGACCAGCCATCAGGGCCGAGGGTGGAAAGGTATGAGCCAATCGCTCCGGCGGGGGTATCGGGCCCCGGGGCGGCGGTACTCCAGAGGACGCGAGAACCGTCGGACGAGACCCTTGATGCGCTGTCGTATGAAGGCCCAAACAACGGGACCACCGGCTGGTTGCCCTTGTCGGGGGGATTGACCAGCTCGGTGTCGCGGGTCGGCCATTCGAGCTCTGCCGCGGTGCGGGTGGTGAAGGCGACGTCGGGGCCGGTGGTCGTGCCGGCCTGGTTGGCGGCGACGACGCGGAAGTGGTAGGTGGCGCCGGGCTGGAGCTGGTCGAGATGGGCGTAGACGGGACCGGGGCCGAGCTGGGAGCCGGCGTCGCCGGCTTTGCTCGCCGGCAGGAAGGTGCCGTAGGTGTTGTCTGTGCCGAACTCGAAGTAGTAGGTGGTGGCCGAGTGGCGGGGATCGATCGCCGCCTGGATCGTCGCCGAGGTGTCGAGCAGGTGGCTGGGGGAGCTGAGGGAGATGCGTGGCGGCTCGGCGGCGGTGGTGAAGCTGAGCTGGGGGGAGGTGACGGTGCCGAGCGCGCCGAATTCCTCGTTGGTGCCAGCTATGCCTCCGCCGTAGTCGACCGCCAAGCGCACCTGGTAGGTGGTGTTGGGATCGAGGCCGGTGGCAGTCTGAGAGACGGGGACCGATGCGGCAGGGGTGAGTTCCCGCAGGTTCACGCCAACGTGTTCGAAGTCCTGGCTGACTTCCGACCCCGTGAAGGTGATCTGGTAGGGCGAGGATCCGCTGACATCGCCGGGACCGCCGCTCACTTCGACGTTGCCGGCGCCGATCAGGGGGAGCGCTTCGAGGGCGGCCTGGACTTCGGCGGCCGAGGCGTTGTAGGGGAGTGGGGGTGTGGTTTCGGTTTTTTCGATTTTGCGGCGGGGTATGGTCGAGGCGTATCTGAGCTTGAACGTCCCGCTTACGGCTCGCACGGTCAGTGTGCCGCCGCCGGGAGAGGTCTGCGCGAGGCCGCCGAGGACGTCGGCGTCCGCTGCGGGCAAAGAGGTCCAGTTGGCGCCGTCGGCCGAGTATTCGAAGTGCCAGCCGGCCGCCACGCCCTGGGGTTCGACGGCGCCCTGGAAGGTGGCGCTGTTGGAGGTGACGCCGCTGGGGGCGGAGATGCTCGGCAACGGCACCGGTTCGGTATGGAAGCTCTGGGTGGGCGAGGTGGCGATCGCACCGGTTTCGGTGGCGACGCCGACCATGCGAAGGTCATAGGCGGTGTTCTGTTCCAGACCCGTGAGGTGGAAGGAGACCGGCACGTCGGAGCTGCCCGGGCCCGCGTCCTGCAGGGCGGTCGTCCTCCAGGTCGAGGCGCCGTGGACCCGGTACTCGAAGCGGTAGGCGCCAGGGGCTCCCAGCGGGTTGATCGTGGCGCTGAGGTCGGCCGCGAAGTAGCCGGGGGTGGTGGAGCCGAGGCTGAAGTCGGGGGCGCTGGCTTCGTTCGGCTGGCCGTAGACGTCGACGCGGTGGTGGACGTTGTCGACCGCGATCAGGCGGCCGTTTGCCTGATCGACCGCCAGCCCGGTGAGGTCCGAGCCGAGGTTGCCGCCGAAGCGGCGGACGAAGGTGCCGCCGTTTGAGTACTCGCTGATCGAGGGGCCGTCGCCGAAGAAGACGGTGCCGTCGCTGCGATCGACGGCGAGGGCCATTTCGTCGAGGCCGCCGATCGAGGGATAGCTGGTCTGCACCGTGTTGGTCGCGAGGTCGCGCTTTTGGGTGATGCCGCCGGCGAAGTTGACGTAGAAGTTGGCGCCGCCGTCGCTGGCCATCGTGCCGGTGAAGGTCGGGGTAACGTGCCCGTGTTCGTCCGCCGGTGGCTCGTCGATCTGGGAGACGAAGCTGGCTGAGTTCGCGGTGGTTGCGTATTTGTAGATGTGGCCGACATATCCGCCGGGCCCCTGCTCGATCAGCAGGTTGCCGGCGGAGTCGACCGCGAGGCCGACGGGGACAAAGCCCCCGCCACTGGTTTCGCTGCCGTCGATTTTGTAGAGGAGGTTGCCGGCGGAGTCGAAGACGTAGACGTAGGTTCCGTTGCCGCCATCTGATACGGACCTGTCGTCATCGGACACGTAGACGTTGCCCTCAGCGGGGCCGCCGGAGTTGTCGACGGCGATTCCACTCAGCCCAGACCCGATTGAAACTGGGAGGGAGATCTGGGAGAGGTAGTTGCCGCTTGAGTCGAAGATGTCGACAATGCTGCGGCCACCATCGTCAACGTAGATGTGGCCGGTCGAGTCATCGACGGCGACTCCGAAGCGCAGGAGGCCGGAGAAGCTCCCCTGCGGTGTTTCGCTGCCGTCGAAGGAGAAGAGCAGGGGGCGGGTGGTGACGGTCTGGGCGGAGGCGGAGGCGGCGAGGAACAGGCCGAGGCCCAGCAAGAGAAGAGACAGTCCGACGGTCCAGCCGGAGCGAAGCACTCTCACCATCCCGCGAGCGGTGGCAAAAGAGGGGGCGATAGGTGCCCTTTCGTCCAAAACTCTCTCCTTGTCCCGTGAGCCCCTCTGCCGACCGCTTCCCTTGCGGCCCCTCGGTGGGCTCGGTTATGTCCCTGTAGTCAGCGCGGTTCGCAAACCGGCTGGGCGGAAGCATAAAAGAAACGTTTTATGAATGCAAGTGAGAGTTTTCGATACGAAGGAAAACGGCTCTAGGCTGCGGTCTCCAGGGCGAGGCGCCGGGCCTCCTCGCGGCCCAGGTAGGGCGCGAGGACCAGCTCGGTGAGGTCGGGGAGGAGGCCATGAAGAGCGGTCGAGTCGCCGCTCTTGAGCCGCCGCGCGACGAGGGTGGCGATGCCGCCCATCAGGGCCTGGTCGCGCACTTCGACGTTGAGGTCCGCTGGGCCGGATTCGGGCCGGATCGTCTCGGCGAGCATCTGCATCGCCTCGCGGTAGCGGCCGGCGAGGTCGCCCCCGGCGGCGAGCGGCTCGGTCAGGTAGAAGCGGGCGACGGCGCGGTCGCGCGAGAGGACGGCGAGGAGGGCAGCGAGCCGGTCACGCACCCGCTCGGGCCAGGGCGCCGCAGTGTCGCCGGCGGCGAGCATCTGGCCGCGGACGTGCTCGTCGATCATCTCGTAGGCGGCGAGAAAGCAGTCCTCCTTGCCCTCGAAGTACTCGTAGAAGGTGCGGCGGGAGATCTTCGCCGCCTCGGCGATGGCGCCGATCGTGGTCTGGTTGTAGCCGTGCTCGGCGACCGCGTCGACGACCCCGTTGAGCAGCCGCTCGCGCTGGTTCTCGGCGACGATTTCCCGCGGCAAACCGTGGCGGCCCGGCGGTAGCCGGTCCTTGCCGGAGAGGACCGGGCGCGGCGTGGAGCCGGCCCGGTCAGCCATCGGCGGAGGCGAGCGGCGCGGCCGCGCCGCCGCCGAGGTAGGGGGCGAGGACGACCTCGGTCATCCTCGGCAGCAGGTCCTGCACGCCCTCTCCCCCACCCAGCTCCAACCGCTCCCGCACCAGCCACGCCAGCCCGCCGGCGATCGCCTCCGCGAGCGGATCGGCAAGCTCGGCCGCGACGGCTTCGAGCGCCTCCTCGTAGCCGGCCCGCAAACGCGGCCCGCCCTTCTGCGCCTCGACGAAGCAGAGGCGCGCTCGCGCCGGCTCAGCGTCGAGCGCCGCCAGCAGGGCGGCGAGCGCCGGGCGCGCATCCCTCGGCCAGGACAGGCCAGCCGGTACCGCAGCCCGCAACTCCCCGACCGCCCGCTCGAAGGCGGCGACATAGCACTCTTCCTTGCCGCGGAAGTGCTCGTAGAAGGTTGCCGAGGAGACGCCGGCCCCCTTGACGATCGCTTCGATCGTCGTCGCCGGCGCGCCCCGCTCGGAGACGAGCCCCTCGGTCGCGGCGAGGATCCGCTCACGCTGTCCGGCCGCAAGCGACCCTTGAGGCCGGTCCTCCTCCGGCGCCCTTGCCGGCTCAGCCGCAAGTCGCTGCGAGAGGTACTGCATGTCCCCGAGGATAGCTCTTTCAAAAAAGGTTTCATATCTGGCAAAAAAGGAGTAGTTTTTATTCGGCAGACCCCGTTTCCCGGGGAGAAGCTCGCAAGAAGGAGACACCGCAATGCGACCAGAAGCGCGCGCGGCAGCCAGGGAGGCGCTTCCAGTCGAGACCACCGCCCCAACCCCCGACGCGACGGTGCGCGAGGGAGAGATGGAAGGGGCCCTGCAGGTGGTCGGGGAGCTCGGCTACCGGTCCGCCTCGGTGCGCGCGGTGCTCGAGTACAGCGGCGGCCACCGCCGTCAGTTCTACGAGCACTTCGAGAGCCTCGAGGACTGCTTCGCGCAGGCGTATGAGACCTGGATCGAGCGGCTCGGCGTCGAGCTGCTGCAAGCGGCCGCCTCGACGCCGGGATGGCAATCGGCGGTGCAGGCCGGCCTGGTCGGGCTCTTCCGCTTCGTCGCCGAGCGGCCGCGGATCGCCCGCTCGCTCTTCGTCGAGGCCCAGGTGGCGGGCGGCACCGCGATGGCCAAGCGCGAAGAGGCGCTGGAGCGACTCGCGGCCGCCCTCGACAGCGTCCGCAACGAGATCGCCGACGACGAGGCGCCGCCGCAGTCAGCCGGGGTCTTCGTCATCGGCGGCATCGAGGCCTGTGTCTGCGAGATCCTCGCCGAGGGCAGCGAGAAGCGGATCTGGGACTCGCTGCCGGAGCTGATGCACCTGGCGGTCGGGTCATACCTCGGCCCCGAGGCGGCCGAGGAAGCCTTCGAAGAAGCGAAGAGCCTGCTCGAGCGCGATCGCGTGCAGCTGGGGGGCGAGGCGAAGTGACCCGGCTCGAGCTCGAGCTGCTGGATGGCGAGGTCGCCGCCGCCGATGGCCCCTTCTCCTCCGGGGAGCCCCTCCCCCGCCGCCTCCCGCGCGGGCGCCACGGCATCCCGCCCAACCTCGTCCTCGAGCACCAGCGCCTGCGCCTGATCGCGGCGATGGCCGAGGCGCTGGCCGAGCACGGCTACGCCGGCGTCACCACCACCCACGTCGGCGAACTGGCCGGCGTCTCCTCCAGCACCTTCTACAAGCACTTCGGCAATCTCTGGGACTGCCTGCTGGCCGCCTATGTCTACACCGCGGACCGGCTCTGCGAGCAGATCGAAGCTGCGGTCGAGGGGCGGGAGCCCGAGGCGGACCCGCTCAGCGCCGGGATCGACGCCGCCCTCGCCTTCCTCGCCGCCCGGCCGGAGCTCGGCCAGCTGCTCGGCGCGCCGCCGCCGCTGGAGGCGAGCGCCGTGGTCGCCGCGCGCCGCATCCTGATCTCGAAACTGGCGTCGATGCTGCGCCGCGCCCGTGGTCAGGGGGAGGTGGGCGATCGGCCCACGGGCCTTGACGAGCGGATGATCGACGCCACCCTCGCCTTCCTCCACAGCCGCATCCGCGCCGGAGACGCAGCGAGGCTGCCGGAGCTGGGGCCGGAGCTGGCGGCGATCCTGGACAGGGCGCGCCGTCCCGTGGCCTAACCGCCGCGGGGGTCAAGCGGCGAGGACCGTGGCCAGATCGACGGGCTCGCGCCGCTCCGGCAGGAAGCTCTCGTCGAGGCGCAGGCCGAGCCGGATGCCGTGCCGCACGAGCCAGACCACGGGACGAGGTGGACGGGGCTCGCCGATGGCGACGAGGATGTGATCGGGCAGCAGGGACAGGAGCAGCGGCCGCGCGGCCCAGCGCAAGCCCGGCGGCAACCAGCGGGCGGCGAAGTAAGCGATCAAGGACTCGGCGCAGCGGTGACCCTCCGGCGTTGGGGCGTACCAGCGCGGATCGCGCTCATGGTCCTCGAGGACCCGCTCCATCCCCTGCCAGGTCGTGGGCATCTCGCGCACGCCGAGGCGCTCCCCGATTCCGCGCCAGTGAACGACTTGGGCATGCCTCTCGGCCTCGCTGTAACCGGGGGCGCCGACGAGGCGCAGCAGGTGATCGAACTGGACGGCGAAGAGGGCGATCGTGTGCACGTGAGTCTCATTGGAGATCGGGTAGCGGCGAGCGTAGTGGTCGTGAATACGGCGGACCGACGCCAGGGAGGCGGCGCCCGCGTCGCTGCCGGGGCCGTGGCCGATCCAGGTGACGAAGTGGCGGATGGTCTCCTCGGCGCGCCGCTCGGGAGCGCGGTGGATCTTGCCGGAGCCGTCGACGACGCGCGCGCCCTCGACTTGGCCCGAGATGCGCATGAAGCCGAGGCAGTAGAGGAGGTTGAAGATGAGGGGCGCGCCAAGCGGCGGCAGCAGCCGGGTGGTGCTGAGCAGGACGATGCGATCGGCGTCCGCCGGCTTGGTCGGATCGAGGGCGGCGATCTCAGCGGCGATCCACCCGCAGGCCTTCGGTCGTTTCCACAGGCGAATGTCCCTCAGCGTGGCCATCTGCAAGGCGATGATACATATGTATGGTCAGCACTGCTATCGTATTGGTCATGAGAGAGCTGACTTACATTGCGGAGCGGAAGCTGGAGTGGCGCGAGAAACCCGATCCCGTGCTCGAGTCCCGTACGGACGCCATCGTGTCCCCGGTGGCGGCGACGACCTGCGACGTCGACACGATGCTGATCACGGGCAAATCGCCGCTTCCGCCGCCCTTTCCGATCGGCCACGAGTGCATCGCCGAGGTGATCGACGCCGGCGACGGGGTGAAGCAGGTCGGGCCCGGCGATCTCGTCGTCGTCCCCTGGCACATCGCCTGCGGTCGCTGCGACCGCTGCCGCGCCGGGCTGACCGCCCACTGCCGCAGCGTTCCCCCCTTCGCGATGTTCGGCGCGCCCACCGGCGGCGAGTGGGGAGGGCTCTTCTCGGATCTGGTCCGGGTTCCCTTTGCCGACACGATGCTGGTGCCCCTCCCGCCCGGCCTCGACCCGATCGCGATGGCTTCCGCCGGCGACAATCTCCCGCTCGCGTGGCGTCTCGTCGGTCCTCACCTGATCGAGCGCCCCGGCGCCCGGGTGCTGATCATGAGCATCGGCAGCATCGGGCTGTACGCCTGCGACATAGCTGGCGCCCTCGGGGCCTCGCGGCGGCTCTACGTCGACGCCGACCCCGGACGGCGTGAGATCGCCGCGAGCTTCGGCGCCGAGACAGCTGCGGAGATCGAGCCGATGTTCTTCTCCTTCGACCTGGCGGTCGACGCCACCGGCGACGTCAAAGCACTTGCGACCGCCTGTCAGTCGCTCGTCCCCGAGGGCGTCTGCGAGAGCGCCGGAGGGCACTTCGAGGGCGGCGAGCTGCCGCTGCTGGAGATGTGGATGGCGTCGGTGAACCTGCGGATCGCGCGCGACAGCGCCCATGCCCACGTACACGAGGCGCTCGACCTCGCCCAGGACGGTCGCGTCGACCCGCGCCGGGTCGTCTCCGACGTGCTCGACTGGGAGGCGCTGCCCGAGGCGCTACCCGAACTGCGGACGAAGCCCGTCTTCGTCAAGGGCCCGATCACGACGGAGAGTCCGGGCGAGCAGTAAGCCGTTGTCGTGGAGGCCGTCGAGACAAGTGGCGCCGCGATTACCCGATGTACGCTCCCTACGATGCTGATCAGCGAAGAAGATCTGACCGCCGTCGCGCGGATTCGCAACGCGGCGCTGGAGGGCTTCGCGCGCGATGGCGTCGAGGCGACATCGATCCGGGACGTGGCCCGGGCGGCGAACGTCTCAGCCGGCCTAGTCCAGCACCACTTCAAAACCAAGGCCGAGCTCCAGGAAGCCGTCAACGAGCACGTGATGCGGGTTGCCGGGGAGGCCTACGAGGGATTCGAGGAGGCGACGGCTGGAGCCAGCACCCCGGAGCTGCTGAAGGAGATAGGCGACCGGATAACCGTGTTCGTCCGTGACCATCGCGCGGCGCTGCTCTACGTGATCCGCTCGGCCGCAGCGGGTGAGGAGGCGGGGCTGGTCATCTTCGACGCTTTCCTGGCCCTCGTCGACGCCCAGGCCAAACAGCTGGCCGAAGAGGGCACGCTGCGCAAAGACGTCGACCGGCTGTGGCTGGGGCTGCACGTGGTGATCTTCAACCTCGGCACGGTTCTGCTCGAGCCGGCGATCGAACGCCACCTCCCGGCGGCCCTGCGCACCCCAGCCCAGCTGGAGCGCTGGAACGAGGCAACGACGGATCTCGTCAGCTACGGCGCCGTCGGAACGTAGCCTGGAGCATCTTTCCGCTTGTGTCGACCTTGGACCGAGCACGGACATGAGCGAGGCGACGCAGAGACATGACGCGGTGGTCGTCGGCGCCGGCCCGAGCGGGCTTGGGACGGCGGCGTGCCTGGCGAAGGCCGGTCTGGA
>Ga0207661_10003261_pt1 | contig 11252 bp, 9 predicted proteins | sample KBSC713LmetaG_FD_184337 | JGI IMG/M metagenome (GOLD analysis project Ga0207661, IMG submission 184337) | Corn rhizosphere microbial communities from Kellogg Biological Station, Michigan, USA - KBS C7.1-3L metaG (SPAdes) (version 2) | ecosystem: Host-associated > Plants > Roots > Rhizosphere ... | reverse complement strand
GGGCTGGCAGACGGTCACGTTCACCAGCCCGGTCACGATCGTGCCCGGTACGACGTACGTCGCCTCGTACCACACGGACGTGGGCGCCTATGCGGTGACCGTCAACGACTTCGCCGCGACCGGGGTGACCCAGGGGCCACTGCACGTACCGGTCGGCGGCGGAGCCTACCGGTACGGCCCCGGCGGCTTCCCGTCCTCGCCGGCCAACCACAACTACTGGGTGGACGTCAACTTCGTGGCTGCCTGACCCGGCACGGAATGTCACGCCTCTTTGGGTGCCGGTCGGCTCGGCCGTCGACGTCACCTACGTGGACCCCAACGTCTGCTTCTGATCGTTGCCTAAGGTGGGGCCATGCCGATCGAATGGGCCGGCCTGAGCCCCGAGCTTCTCGTCCAGCTGGATCGGTCCCGGGCCGAGCCGATCCGGGTCCAGCTGGAAAACAGCCTGCGCCAGGCGATCCGGACCGGGCGGTTGCAGGCCGGTGAGCGGCTGCCGTCCTCGCGTGAGATGGCCAAGCAGCTCAGCATCTCGCGCGGGGTTGTGCAGGAGTGCTACGAGCAGTTGTACGCCGAGGGCTACGTCAACGCCCGCGCCGGCTCGGCCACGCGCGTCGCCGAGATCGACGCGTCGAGGATCCCTCGCGGTTCGGCTTCGGTGAGCTCGGCGCCGCCCCGTCCCCGCATCGACTTTTTGACTGGTGTACCCGACCTTGCCAGCTTTCCCCGCGCCGACTGGGCGTGGGCCCAGCGGGAGGCCTGCCGATCGGCCGCCACGAGCGCGTTCGACTACGGCGACCCGCGCGGCGACGAGCACGCCCGGGAGGTGCTGGCCGGCTACGTCCGCCGCGTCCGGGGCGCGGCCGTGGACCCGGAGCAGATCGTGCTGTGCGCCGGCTACGCCCAGGGGCTCACGCTCACCGTGCGGGCGCTGGCCGACGCCGGGATCAAGCAGATCGCGCTCGAGGACCCCGGCTACGGCCGTGGCCAGACCCTCGAGGCGACGCGGCGCGGCGGGCTTGAGGCGGTGTATGTCCCGGTCGACGACGGCGGCATCGACGTGAAGGCGCTGGCTGCGACCGGCGCCCGGGCCGTGCTGGTCACCCCGGCCCACCAGTGGCCGACCGGGGTCGTCCTGGCCCCGCACCGGCGGCACGAGCTGGTGGCCTGGGCGTCACGGACGGACGGGGTGATCATCGAGGACGACTACGACGCCGAGTTCCGCTACGACCGGGAGCCGGTCGGGGTCGTCCAGGGGCTGGCCCCGGACCATACGGTCGCGATCGGGACGGCCAGCAAGTCGCTCGCCCCGGCGCTGCGGTTCGGTTGGATGCTCTGCCCGCCGCGGCTGGTCGAGGCGATCAGCGCCCAGAAGGTGCTGGCGGACCGGGGGTCACCGACCCTGGACCAGCTGACGCTCGCGACCCTCATCGAGTCCGGCCGCTACGACCGGCACCTGCGCCGGATGCGTGCCGTGTATGCGGCTCGAAGGACGGCTCTGGTCGAGGCGCTCGCCGCCCACGTGCCGCGGGTGCGGGTGTCCGGCCTGTCGGCCGGCTTTCACGCGGTGGCCCACCTGCCCGACGGCGTCGACGAGTCGTCGGTGGTCGCGGAGGCGCGGGCCCGGTCGGTCGGCCTGTACGGGATGAGTGGCAACCGCTCGAGCCGCTCGACCACGCCGCCGTGCCTGGTGCTCGGCTTCGGCAACCTGGGCGAGCGAGCCATAGCCGAAGGCATCGCGACGGTGGCCGACCTCCTCGTAGCGCCTTAGGCGCGACGAAACACGCTGCGGTGGCGAGGTTTTCGGGCGACGCGGCGGCTGGTGCTTGCCGAAAACGCTGCTATGGCGACGTTTCCGGCAAGCAAGCAGCCAACAATCTTGGGCACCGAACGCGAACGTCTACCCTGCCGCGGCGACGTTGGTCGATCTGCCCAGGCGGGCGCGCACGAGCAGGCCGAGCGCCGCCGCGCCGAGCATGCCGGTCGCCGCGAACGCGAGCGGAAAGCCCGCTTGGGTCGCCACGGCCCCGACGGCCAGCGCGCCGAGCCCGAAGCCGCCGTCGTAGGCGATGCTCCACAGCGCGGTCGCGGCGGTGAAGCCGGCCGCCGGTACCCGCTGCAACAGCACGGCCATGCTCGCGGTCTGCGCGATCCCGAACCCGGCACCGACCAGCACCGAGGAGACGAGCACGGCGACGTTGTTCGACAGCGCCAGCAGGCCGAGCATGCCGGCCGCGGTAAGGACCAGACCCGGCACGAGCAGCCGGTGCGCGCCGCGCCGGTCGCCGATCCGGCCAGCCCACCAGCGGGCGATCGCTCCGGTGCCGGCGTTGAGCAGCAGCGCCAGCGCGGCGAGGTCGCCGGTGCTGCGCGGCAGCGCGACCGGCAGCAGGGTGATGAGCACGCCGGCGGCGATGGCGGTCGCGGCGAACACGAGTGAGACCCGCACCATGGCCGGCCGGCGGGCGACGGCGACGACGCCCAGCTCAGGCTCGGCGGAGCCAACCGAGAGCCGCTGGGGAAGGCCCCGGAGGGCGCCGAGCGAGGCGAGCGCGGTCACCGCGGCGACCACGAACACGACCGGGTACCCGGCCCGGTCGGCCAGCCACACCCCGAGCGGGGTACCGATCAGCGCCGGCAGGCTCACGACGGCGCCGAACACGCCGAGACCTTCGCCGCGCCGCTCGGGCGGGATCAGGGCGGCCCCGAGCGCGCCGCTCACCACGAAGATGACCGCGAGGCCGGCGCCCCGCAGGACGCACACCACGAACACCAGCCCGACGCCAACAACGTCGGCCAGCGGCAGCGCCAGGGTCGGCGCGCCGAGGAGCAGCAGCCCGGCGGCCAGGATGCCGCGGTAGCCGAACCGGGCGACCAGGCGCGGGGTGAGCAGTTCGCCGACGACGGTGGTCGCCATCAGCGCCGCGGTGCTCACCCCGGCGCCGGCCCCGCCGACGTAGCGCGGCAGCACCGACAGCAGCAGGTACAGGCTGGTCAGGGCGCCGAACTCGGCCATGAACACGCAGGCGAGCGCAGGGCTCACGAGCCGCGGGCGGGGGGCCACAAGAGTTGTCATGGCCCGACCGTACGAGCGGAAACCGGTCCAGCCTCAGGGCCAGTTCTCAGCCGGTTGAGTGGTCCAGTCGTTAGGGCTGGCGGACCTCGAGCCGGCCGTTCACGACGCGCGTGTCGAGCATCGGCTGGTCGGCGGCCGTCGGCCCCTGGACGGCGATGCCGTCGGCCAGCCGGAACCGGCTGCCGTGCCACGGGCACTCGATGCACAGGGCGCCGTCGACGTCCTTCGTCGGCCCCTCGTGCAACGGTCCGCCGAAGTGCGCGCACCGCCCGATGAGGACGGTCACCTGGGACCCGTCGCGGTACACGATCACCGGTACCTCGCCGACCGTCCGTGGCGTCACCGAGCCGTCGGCGAACTCCGCCAGCGCGCCGATGTCCTGCCAGTCCGTCGGGGCGAGGGAGAGGGCGGTCGCGCCGTAGTTGACCCCGGCCGACTGGGCGAAGGAAAGGTGCCCGCCGAGGAACGCGCTTGCCCCGGCCACGCCGAGGCCGGCCAGCGACAGCAGCCGCCCGCCGCGGTGCCGCCCGCCCACCCGGGCCGCGATCGACGCCGTGAACAGGCCCAGCGCGACGCTGTTGGCGGCCGCGTGGACCAGCCCGACCCGTCGCTGGGTGGCCGACAGCGTGGTCCAGTCGACCGCGCCGGTGGCCGCGGCCGGCAGCGCGCCGGCCGTGCCGACGGCCAGCAAAATCAACGCACTGCGCCGGTGCCGCCGGCCCGGGAGCAGGTCGAGCACGGTCGCGCTGATCCAGGCCCCGACCGGAAACTGGACGGCCGCCGGGTGCAGCGGGTGGCCGAGCCAGGTGCCGTGCAGGGCGTCCTCGACCCGCGCCTTGCCGGTGATCGCCGCGACCGCGTTGCGCAGCGGGTCGCTGATCCGGTCGAGCGAGCGAGTCCGTTCGAGGCGCGCGAGCAGTTTCTTCACGGCGTACTCCCTTCGAGAAGCGCGATCGCCTCGATCAGCTCGTCCTGCGCGTACTCCCCCTCGGGCACCCGGTCCAGCCGCTCAAGGTCGGCGGCCGGCAGGTCGGCGGCCACCGCGCGCCGGTAGATCTCGATGCGGTCGAGCCGCTCGGTGCCGGCATACAAGCCGTCGATGAAGCCGTCGAGTGCTGCCATGGCGATGTGCTACCCACGAGAGCGCACGGTAACCACTTGACGCAGCTATTCACTTGATGAATAGTGAGCAACCATGTCCACCGGTCACGTGCTGCTCGGCCTGCTGACCCGCGGGCCGCTGCACGGCTACGAGCTGAAGCGGGCCTACGACCATCGCCTGCCGCAGGCGAAGCCGCTCGGCTTCGGCCAGGTGTACGCGACGCTCGGCCGGCTCGAGCGGGACGGCTTCGTCGCCCCGGACGATCCGGACCAGGCCGGCGGGCCGGAGCGCACGGCGTTCGGCATCACCGCGCAGGGCGAGACCGAGCTCTCGACCTGGCTGGGCACGATCGAGCCGCCGTCGCCGCACGTCACCAGTGCCTTGCTGACCAAGGTCACGGTCGCGCTGCTCGCCGCGGGGGAGCAGCGCGCCCGTGACTACCTGGTCGCCCAGCGAGCCGCGCATTCGACCAGGCTCCGCGAGTACACGAAAATGAAGAGCGATCCCGACGCGCGCCTTGCCGATGTGATCGCGGCCGACTACGCCATCGCCCATCTCGACGCTGACCTGCGGTGGCTGCGGACCACCCTGGACCGCGTCGCCGAGCTGCGCCAGGAGATCTCCGAATGAGCACAAGCCCGATGTTGTACGGCCGCGGCGTCGTCCGATCCTATGGCCGCACCCCGGCGCTGCGCGGGGTGACGCTGGACGTCGCGGAAGGCGAGATCGTCGCGGTGACCGGGCCGAGCGGCTGCGGCAAGTCCACGCTGCTGCTGTGCCTGGCCGGCATCCTGCGTCCGGACGCCGGCGAGATCGGCTACCGGGAGCAGCGCATCGACACCTGGTCGGAGTCCGCACGCGCCCGGCTGCGGCGGAGCGAGTTCGGAGTGCTGTTCCAGTTCGGGCAGCTGGTGGCCGAGCTGCCGGCGGCCGAAAACGTCGCGCTGCCGCTGCTGCTGGCCGGCGCCCGCCGGCGCGAGGCGCGGACCGCCGCGCTCAGCTGGCTGGACCGCTTCGGCATCGCCGACCTCGCGGACAACCGGCCGGGCGACATGTCCGGCGGCGAGCAGCAGCGGGCCGCGCTGGCCCGGGCGCTGGTGACCGAGCCGCGCGTGCTCTTCGCCGACGAGCCGACCGGCGCGCTCGACTCGCTCGCCGGCGAGCGGGTGCTCGGCCACCTCGTCCGGGTCGCCCGCGAACAGCGCACGACCGTCGTGCTGGTCACCCATGACGCGCGCGTCGCCGGGTACGCCGACCGCGAGGTCATGCTCCGCGACGGCATGCTCGACCCGTCGGGGCTCGGCCTGATGTCCGGGGCCGTCTGATGCGGCCGGCCGCGCTCCTGCGTCTCGCGGTCGCCGGCACCCGCACGGACATCACCCGGATCGTGCTGACCGCGGTCGGCTCGCTGCTCGGCTCGCTCGCGCTGCTGGCCGCGGCCACGGTGCTCGCGGTCAAGCAGGACAACCGCTACACCAACGGGTTGCTCGCCGAGTCCGGGCTGCGCCCCGGCGTGGCCACCGCCCTGATCATGCTGACGATCCCGGTGCTGCTGTTCGTCGGCCAGTGCGCCCGGCTCGGCGCGCCCGGTCGCGACCGGCGGCTGGCCGCGATCCGGCTGGCCGGGGCGACGCCCGCGCAGGGCCGGCTGATCGCCGCCGTCGAGTCGGGCGCGGCGACGCTGCTCGGCACGGTGCTGGGACTCACCGTGTACCTGGTGGGCCGGCGCATCTTCGACGCTCCCGACGCGCAGGGCCTCCGGCCGTTGCCGACCGACGTGTTGCCGCCGTGGCCGGCGCTCACCGCGATCGTGCTCGGCCTGCCGGTCCTCGCCGTGTTCGTCGCCTCGCTGCTGCTGCGCAAGGTCGTCGTCTCGCCGCTCGGCGTCGTCCGGCACACCAAGGACCGCCCGCCCCGCCCGTGGCCCGGGCTGCTGATCGTGCTCGGCGTCGCCGTGTACGCGGGGCTGAGCCCGACCCTGCAGTACCTCGACCGGCACGGAGTCACCGTCCCGGGCGGGGCGATCCTCGCCGCGCTGTTCCTCGGCGGGCTCGCCGCGGCGGTCGGGGTCGTGACCGGCGCGGCCTGGATCTCCTACACGGTCGGGCGGATCCTCGGCCGCTTCGCCCGCCGCCCGGCGACGATGCTGGCCGGGCGGCGGCTGCAGCTCGACCCGTGGGCCGGCAGCCGGTCGCTGGCCGCCCTGCTCACCGCGGTCCTCTTCGGATCCGGCGCGGCCTGGGTGACCGCCTCGTTCCGGCTGCAGCAGCAGCTTCAAGCCGAGGACGACCGGCGGATGGAGGCGCTGGCCGGGATGCCCTACGTCGAGGCCAACGACGATTTCTACACGCGGGCGATGCAGCTGGTGGGGTACGCGATTCTCGTGGCCGGGGCGATCGCCGCGGCCGGGCTCGCGGTGGCCATGATCACCGCGATCGTCGATCGCCGGCGCAGCCTGGCCGCGCTCACCGCGAGCGGGGTGCCGCGGTCGGTCCTCGGCCGGGCCGTGCTGTGGCAGTGCGTGTTCGTGGCGATGCCGGCACTGGTAGTGGCCATCGCCACCGGGCTCGCGCTGGGCCGGGGCTTCGCCGGGTCGGACGTGCAGGCGGGCGGGGGCTCCATGTCGTACTGCCCGTCGCCGCCCTGTGCCCAGGAGACGATCGTCGAGTTCCCCGAGGTCCGGGCCCCGATCGGCGTTCCCTGGTCCGACCTCGGCGTGCTGGGCGGCTGGTCGCTGGGCGCGGCGACGCTGGCCGGCCTGCTGGGCGTGGCCTTCCTGCGGTCGGCGACGTCGCCGGAGGAGCTGCGCAGGACCTGATCAGCTCGGTACCGGCTCGCTCGTCTGGCGCCGCAGGAAGGTGTCGGCCTCCGCGGGCGGCATCGGGCGGGCGAACAGGTATCCCTGGCCGAGGTCGCATTGGGCGTCGATGAGCAGCTGGTGGTCGGCGGGGGTCTCGATGCCCTCGGCCACCACGTCGATGCGCAGCGTCCGGGCCAGCTGGATGATGCCGTGGACGAGCTCGAGTTGCCGCTGCGAGGTGCCGAGGGCGTCGACGAAGGACTTGTCGAGCTTGAGGTTGTCGACCGCGACCCGGTGCAGATAGCTCAGCGACGAGTACCCCGTGCCGAAGTCGTCGATCGAGATCTTCACGCCGGCCTCCCGGAGCGCGGCGAGGTCGAACACGATCTGCTCGTCGTCGCCGAGCAGGAGGCTCTCGGTGATTTCGAGCGTGAGCAGTTCGGGCGGCAGCCCGGCCTTGCGGAGTTCGTCGAGTACGTGGTTGACGAAGTTGGGCGTTCGGAACTGCCGGACCGAGACGTTGACGCTCACGTACGGCGGGTTGGCCGGGAACAGCGTGCGCCAGCGCGCAGCGGCCGCGATCGACGTGCGCAGCACCCAGGCACCGAGCGGCACGATCAGGCCGGACTCCTCGGCGATGCCGATGAACTTGTCCGGCGGCACCATCCCGCGGGTCGGGTGCGGCCATCGGGCCAACGCCTCCAGCCCGCGTGTCGCCCCGGTGCCGAGGTCGACGATCGGCTGGAAGTACACCTGCAAGGTGCTGGTGGCGAGGGCCTGGTCGAGGTCGGTGCGCAGCTGCCGGCGCTCGAGCACCTGCTCGTGCAGCGACGCCTCGTAGCGCCGCCAGCGTCCCTTGCCGGCCGCCTTGGCCGCGCCCAGCGCGACGTCGGCCTGGCCCTGCAACTGGTGGCTTTCGGCGGCCGTTTCCGTGGTCGCCACGCCGATGCTGATCTGTGCGGTGACGATGCTCTCGCTGACCGAGAACGGCTCGGCGAAGGCGGCCGACAGCCGTTCGAGGACGTCCTCGAGCGGGACCGCACCGCGGCTCGCCTCGGAGGCGAAGCCGGCCGGGTGCACGGCGCCCAGCACGATGCCGAACTCGTCGCCGGCCAGCCGCGCGACGATGCCCTGAACCGGCTCGACGGAGGCGACCAGTCGCTGGCTGATGGCGACGAGCAACTGGTCGCCGACGATCGGGCCCATGCTGTCGTTGACCATCTTGAAGTCGTCGACGTCGAGCACGACGACGGCGGCCGGGATCCCGCTGCGCCCGGCCGATTCGACGGCTCGCGCGACCGCCTCCTGGAACGCCGGGCGGTTGCCGAGCCCGGTGAGCGGATCCAGGTACGCGCGGCGCAGCAGCGCCTCCTCGACCCCGCGCCGGTTGACCTCCTGGTTGAGGAAGATGGTGCGCACGATGCTGGCCGCCTGTCCGGCCAGCACCGGGGCGGCGTCCTGCAGGCTGATCAGCGGCACCTCGGCGGCGGCCACGTAGAGCTCGCCGATCGACCGGCCGGCGACCGTGAGCGGGCAGTGCAGGGCGAGCTCGAACCCGGCGAACTGCTTGGCCACCGGGTCGGGCAGCTCGGACCGGTAGCGCATGGCCATGCCGGTCGCGGCCGCCGCATCCTCGTCCACCTCATCCGCCGACGGCTCGACAATCGTGAGGACCACCCGGTGTGGCGTGTGTTTCGGCAGGAGCCGCGTGATGGCCGTCTGCACCGCGGTATGGACGGCGTCGAGGCTCGTCGTCGACAGCAGCGCCTCACACGCCAGCCGCAGTTCCCGCTCCCGCGCCACGCCGCGGCGCAGGTTGGCCGATATCGTGGCGACCCGAGCCGCGGTGAGGAGCGTGAGCGCGGCCGAGACACAGGCGATGATGACGCCGTGATAGACCGGTCCGTGCAGGGCCTCGCCGAGCAGGACGGCCGGGGCCACGAATGACGCGGTTCCGAGCACGGCGATGCCGGCCGCGGTCCGGCGCGTCCCGCTGCGGGCGGCGCGCAGGACCTTCGGCTCGGTGAGCCCGGTCATCGAGGAGTGCAGCGCCGACGCCCCGCCGAACGCGTAGAACAGCAGCCACCCCGCGTCGGCCCAGCCGCCCGCCTGGAAGTCGCCGTTGAGCTGGCTCAGACCATAGAGCGTGTCGGCGGCCAGCAGGCCGGCGCCCGAGGCCATCAGCAGCCGCACGCTGGTGTTGCGCACGCCGCCCACGGCGATCCGCGACAGGATGCTCAGCAGCAGGATGTCGCCCAGGGGATAGGCGATCGAGATGCCCTTCTCCATGCCGGTCAGATGCGGGTTGTTCAGGTACGGCATGATCAGGAACATCCAGGACAGGAAGCCGGCGCCGACGGTCAGGATGAGCGCGTCGAGGAAGCTGGCCCGGTCCCGCACGGCAGCGCCCGACCGGGTCAGCGTCGCCAGCCCGAGCACCTGCCCGGGGAAGCACAGGCCGAGGAAGATGACGTCGGCCACGGACGGGAAGGCCGTCTCGTGCATGGCGTCCAGCACGGCGGCGGTGATGCTGCCGGCGCCGAAAGCGAAGATGCCGAAGCCCCACAGCAGCCACGGCACCGTTCGCCGGGGCCGGTTGCGAATCACACCAACCACCACGCCGGCGGTGCTAACAAGCACATATGTCGTCAGGACCAGCGGCCGACTCGCCGGCACCGCCACCAACATGACGGCCAGAACGCCGATGCAGCCCCAGTAGCCCCAATAGACCCGTTTGGTCATGCCAGACCCCCGTCGGCTTGTTCGGCCGGTACCGCGGGTATCTGAATGTTCTTCCAGTTGTCATCCAATTCAGTGATCTATTTCCGTACTGCGTTCTGTATACAGTTGAGGTGTGACCGATACCGACAACCGTGTTTTCAATCTGACCCAGCGAGCGCCCCTCGGTGACGGCGGCCGGTACGAGAGCATCGAACGACTGCAACAGGCCGGGCTGTGGGACCAGGTGATCGACGAGGTCGACGGCCGGCGGATCCGCATCGGAACGCAGTGGTATCAGGACTTTGCCTCGTGCAACTACCTCGGCTTCGACCTCGAACCGGCCGTCGCCGATGCGATCGACGTCACCGTGCGGCAGTGGGGCAGCCACCCGAGTTGGTCCCGCATGTTGGGAAGCCCGCGCCCGTACATGACGATCGAAGAGCGGCTCGCCGAACTGCTCGGCGCGCCCGATGTGCTCGCGTTGCCGACGATCAGCCAGATCCACCTCTCCGCGATCCCGGTCCTGGCCGGGCCCGGCGGGCACATCTTCCTCGACTCGCGGGCCCACCGCACCATCTACGACGGGTGCGTGCACGCGCGTGGGCTCGGCGCGACCGTGCAACGCTTCCGCACCGGCGACCCCGATCACCTCGAGGAGTTGTTGCGGGCCACACCGGTCGGCGGCTCGCGGGTCGTGTGCATGGACGGCATCAACAGTATGACCGGCAACGCCCCGGACCTCGGCGCGTTCGTCCGGATCGCGCGCGAACACGGCGCCGTGCTCTACGTCGATGACGCGCACGGCTTCGGGGTCATCGGCGAGCGGCGATCCGACGAGACGTCACCCTACGGCGCCCGCGGCAACGCCGTCGTGCGCCACTTCGGTGAAAGCTACGACGGCATCGTCCTCGTCGGCGGGTTGTCCAAGGCATACTCGTCGTTGTTGGCGTTTGTGGCCAGTACACCGGAAATCAAACGACTCCTGAAGGTAGCGGCGGCCACCTATCTGTTTTCCGGGCCGACGGCGACCGCGTCGCTGGCGTCGGTGCTCGCCGGGCTCGACATCAACGCCGAGCGCGGCGACGCCATCCGGGCCGACGTGTACCGCAAGACCGCGCGCATCCTCGAGCACCTGCGCGTGTTGAATGTGACGACGCCCAACACGTCCGGCTTCCCGCTCATCGAGATTCCGTTGCAGGATCCCGAGGATTTGGACTATGTTGGCCGTTCGCTGCTGGAGCGTGGCATCTACGCGACTCTCGCGCCATACCCGGGCGTGCCGCGCGACCAGGTCGGCTTCCGGCTGCAGATCACCGCGGCCAACACCGACACCCAGATCGACGCCGTCCTCGACGTGCTGAGTTGGCTGGCTGACTCGGCCGCGCACGGTCGCGTGCTGCTGCGGCCGGCGGTGGCGGCGTGAGGTGTTACGGCGTGAGGTGTTACGGCGTGAGGTCAAGGATCCAGTGGTTGCACCGCATCGGGCGGCCCTCATAGTCGAGGTCGGTTTGCCCGATGTTCGTCCAGCCGAGCCGCGCCCCGATGAGGTTGATCAC
>Ga0207661_10003260_pt1 | contig 11253 bp, 11 predicted proteins | sample KBSC713LmetaG_FD_184337 | JGI IMG/M metagenome (GOLD analysis project Ga0207661, IMG submission 184337) | Corn rhizosphere microbial communities from Kellogg Biological Station, Michigan, USA - KBS C7.1-3L metaG (SPAdes) (version 2) | ecosystem: Host-associated > Plants > Roots > Rhizosphere ... | reverse complement strand
GTTCCATGGGGGGGGAGGGGGGAGGGGGGTAATTATCCGCTTCCCCTTTTAACGCCAAACTCCCGGATTTCTCCAGGAGTGAAGCCAAGTTAGCATGGCTGCCGCGGGTTGGATGTGATGGCGGATACAGGTGTGACGGCGAGAGGGACAAAAGGACAGACGTCAGTTGTCAGTTCACGGTTCACAGTTCGCAGTGGCCCGACTGAAGCGGTGGCCTTGTTACAAAGCGTCATCGGCGCTTTTTAAGGCTGCAAAGTGGCGTCGCAGCAAGACCTGGTGGCGAAGGGAGTTTTTCCGCAGAGTGCACAGGCTCAGCTTCGGTTGTTTGCTGGGGTTTGGGCAGCGAAAAGGGCTCCCGTTGAACGGGAGCCCTTGTTCGATGTGATGGCGCGGGCCGAAGCCTCGCACGGATGTGGCGGCGAAATCTATTTCATGTTGCCGCTGCTATCCATGGTGATGCCGCCGGGACCCTTTTCCTTTTTCTGCTCGTTCTCCTTGCGGGTGCCGAGAGCCTTATTCATCCACTCCTTGGCGTGGGAAACATCGTCTTTTACGGCCGCGGGATCCTGATAATCCACGTCTGCCTTGCGACGGTAAATGAGATTGAGATAGGCCATGGCAGCGTCATAATTGGGGCGGTTGGCAACAGCCTGATTGAGATACTGAAGTCCTTCCGCCACCACCTGATCGTTTTCTTCCTTGATCTGCTGCAGGATTTTCTTGGATGCCTTGGTGTTGCCTTCGCCATCGTCGTTCAGGCCGGCGGGTGCGAGTGCCTTGAGGACGTTTTCATGCGCCTTGGTCCAGTCGATAACGCCGACCGTGTAGGCGGCTTCGGGATCTTTGGGATCGACGGCGAGGACCTTCTTCTGCCAGTCCTTGGCTTCGTCGAGCTTCTTGATGCTGAAGTAGATGGCGGCGATTTGCTTGAGGCTGTTGACATCGTTGGGATCCTTGGCGAGGACCTCCTTAAACATGTCGATGGCCTGCTGCGCGTTTTTCAGGTTTTCAGGGGTATCGAGTCCGGGAACAACGCTCTGCGCCAGGGCGGTAGCGAGATAACTCTTGGCCATGGGGAGCGAGGGATCGAGTTCGGTCGCCTTCTGGAAGTGCCCGATGGCTTCTTCGAAGCGGGCGCTTTTGTAGGCGTCGACACCTTTGTTCAACTGATCGCGAGCGGCAAGGCGGTTGCACCCGCTCATGGAAAGCACCATGCCGCCCAAGGCAACCGCGAGAGCAATCATTCGTGCGGGTTGATTCATGTCCTTTTATCCTTCTCCTTCAGGTCGTGCCTCTACCTTGCGCGCCTGTAACTTGTGGCTGCTGCCGCCGGATTCCGCGGCGATGGCGAGTCGCCAGGGGCCTGGACGGCGTTACTTTCCGAAACCAGGGTGAAAGTGAATTGTACTCCTGTCGCGGCGAAGATTGCGTGCGGGCAGCAGGGAGGCGGCGGGCCAAAGCAAGCCGGTTCCTAACGTGCCAGTGCGATCTTCGGTGTGATCAGGCCGACGCGCTCAATACCCGCAGCATGGGCGATGTCAATGGCCTCGGCGATCCGGGTAAAGGCCAATTGATCGTCCCCCTTGACAAAGAGCACGCGCGGAGCCCGGTTGGCGAAGATGGCCGCCAGCCGAGCTGGTAAATCCTGCCGTGAAACGGACCGCTGGTTAATCCTGAAATCCGCTGTCCCGCTCGGTCCGTTGAGGACTTCGAGGACAACGGAATCTTCAGGCGTGAGTTGATCGGCGTGGGGCGCAGGCTTGGGCGCCAAAGCGGACTCCCCTTTGGAGGTGACGGGAACGATGACCATGAAGATGATGAGCAATATGAGAAGGACATCGATCATGGGAGTGACATTGATGTCAGACTGCATGGATCGATGGCCTGAGTTATTCATCGTCATGGTGCACTCCCTTCTCCCGGACGGGGACTCGCAAACCAGCACCAGGCCGTGTTACTGACCAGCCATGATCTTGGGGGTCATGATGCCAATGTGATCGACGTTGGCCGAATGAGCGATATCGATGACGTCGGCGATGGCGGCGAAGTTAACATCGTCGTCGCCCTTGACGAACATGACGCGCTCGGCGCGGTTGGCGTAGATCTCAGTGAGCTTGGCCAACAGATCGCGGTGGGTTACGTCGGTCTCGTTGATCTTGTAATTCAGGTTGGTTCCGCCCTTGCCCAGCACCTGTACCACGATGGTGCGGTCGTTCGGCTGGGTCTGCTGCGGGTTCTTGGGCGGCTGGGGCACCAGCGCGTCGAGACCCTTAGGCACAGTAGGGACGATAACCATGAAGATGATCAGCAGCACCAGCAGAATGTCGATCATCGGGGTGACGTTGATGTCACCCATCGCGCCGCCGCCGCTTCCGGTTGTCATTGCCATGGCTTGAAAACTCCTCGGTCGTATGAATCGTTGAGTTGGACCGCCTGCGGTTTATTCTCCGCCAGTGGTGGGGGCCCCGGTCTCGCGCTTGTCGGTCAACAGGCCTACCTCTTCCACGCCTGCCGTGCGAACGGCATCGATGGCGTCCTCTACGGCGCGGAACTGCGCGCGCGCGTCGGCACGGACGAAGATAGTCTTGCCGGGCTTGTCGGCGATCTTATCGCGCACCTTGCCGCCAAGCTCGCTGAGCGCGATGCGGTCCTGTCCCAGGTAAACGCTGCCGTCGCGGGTGATTGCCACCACGATTGAATCTTCCTTGTCGGCATCCGGCATGGAGGTGGGGTTGTCCACCTTGGCCATGTCGATATTCACCTTTTTATTGAGCATGGGGGTGATGACCATGAAGATGATGAGCAGCACCAGCATAACGTCGACCATGGGGGTGACGTTGATGTTGGAGTTGACCTTCGCGCCTTCGTTTCGAACTGCTACACCCATAATCTGGCTCCGTACTGAATTTTCTTCCAGAGGGTCTACGGCTTACCGATCTTCGGCAGGGCGGGAGTGGAACTCGCGGGGCGGGAGAGATTTGCGGCTCTCCCGCCCGAAAGAACGATCCCGCTCAAGCTGCAGCCGCTGCTTAACGCTTGTGGCTCTGCTTGATGAAGTAGTCGATCAGCTCGGAAGATGAGTTATCCATCTCGACGTCGAAGGCTTCAACGCGGCCGGTGAAGTAGTTGAAGGCCATGACGGCGGGGATGGCGACGAGCAACCCGAAGGCCGTGGTCACGAGAGCTTCAGAAATACCACCGGCGACCGCGCCGATGCCCGAAGTCTTCTGGGTGGCGATCTGCTGGAAGGCGTTCAGGATGCCGACGACCGTGCCGAACAGGCCGACGAACGGGGCGGTGGCGCCGATGGTGGCAAGCACCGAGAGGCCCCTCTTCAGCTTGGCATGGACGATGGCCTCGGCACGTTCGAGGGCGCGCTGCGAGCTCTCGATGGTCTCTTCCGTTGCCATCCCGGAGGAGACGCGGAACTCCTGCAGGCCAGCGGTGACGACTTCAGCCAGATGGGACTTCTTGTTGCGGTCGGCGATCTTGATGGCTTCTTCGAGCTTGGAGTCCTTCAGCGCCCCGGCAACCTTAGGGGCAAACTCGCGGGACTGCTTGCGGGCCGCCGAGAAGTACAGGTAGCGGTCGATCATAACGGCGAGCGACCAGATGGACTCGATGAAGAGAAGAATGGCCACGCCCTTGGCCAGCCATCCCATGTGATTCCAGAGACCCATAGGGCTGAAGCTGACCGTCTGCTCCTCCTGGAATAGAGCCAGGCTGTGGACCGTGTGCGATGCAAAATGTGCGAGCTGAGCGAGAATCACTGAATCGTTCCTCCTAAGGAGTTTGCTTGTGAACTACGGCTGAAACTACAGTTGCGTGAGCACGGTGTGAACAACTGCAAACCGGGGAGGCACGTGGGCCGGCGGCCATGCGGATAAACCAGCCAGAACTGCTACCCCCAAAATTTTCCGGGAAGTTGCGTTTGAGGATGCGGCCCGCGGACGGTCCGCATCCAGGTCCAAACAGAATGGCCCTTTTACTTGGATGGGTAAAAGGGCCGAAGCGTTCTCATCCACCCAGGCTGAAGATCACGTTTACAGTGGTCTCCACCTCGACGGGCTCATTGTTGAGCAGGTAAGGCCTGTAGCGCCACTGCCGGACGGCATCGAGGGCAGCCTGCTGCAACATGGCGGGTCCGCTGATGACGCGGAGGTTTTCGATCTGTCCGGTCTTGGAGATCATCGCCTGCAGTACCACGGTGCCCGAAACGCGCGCGGCCTTGGCGATGGGGGGGTACTGGGGCGTCGTCTTCTGCAGCAACATGCCCGCGGCCACGCCGCCGGAGATGTTGACCTTCTTGGGCGCTTCCGCCTTGACCTTGGGAGCAGGGGTACCGGCGAACAGGCCGCCGATCACGCCGCCTGCGCTCCCGCCGAGGCCTTCCATTCCGGCTACGCCGAAGCTGGAGGGCGGAGCTTCTTTCTCGGCTACGTTCTTGATGTCTTTGGGGATCTTGGTGGGTGCGACAAGCTGGTTGTTAATAATCTCGGACTGAACGTGGACCACGTGCACCGGAGCAGCCGGAGGGGGTGGCGGCGGAGGCGGCGGGGGCGGCGGGGGTGCGACCAGCAGCGTGGTCATCATCGCCTTGGGCAACGCCTCAGGGTAAATCAGCGGGATCAGGATGAGCAGGACCAAGATCGATCCGTTGATGATGAAGGTCACCACCATCCAGTACTTGCTTTTGCTCTTGATCTTGCCTGCTGATTCGAAAGTGGAGTCTTCAAACATGGCCAGCCTCGAATTCGGGTGTTGGTTACCTCTAATTAGACACCGGGCGCGCGCCTAATGTTCCCGGGGCCCAACCGCCTCGTACGACCGCGTTCCCACCTATAGCAGATGCGCTCGGAGTCGTGCAAAGCCCTGCTGCAGAGTTGGTGCAAACCCACGTTGGATTCGGGTTACGAACGGGCCCGCTTGGCCGCGGGGAGGACGACGGTCTTCCCCTTGGTTCCCCGCCATTGCTGCCATGCCACCAGCATGGGGGCGGCGACGGCGATAGAAGAGTAAGTTCCGATGAGGATACCAATTACCAGTGCAAAGGAAAAGCCCTTAAGCACCTGTCCGCCGAAGATATAGAGCGAAAGGACGGTGAGGAATGTCAGACCGGAGGTGAGAACGGTCCGGCTCAGGGTCTGGTTGATGCTGCGGTTCACCACGTCGGGCAGAGACTCGCGCCGGCTCAGACGCAGGTTTTCGCGGATACGGTCGAAGACCACGATGGTGTCATTCATCGAGTAGCCGACCAGGGTAAGGATGGCGGCGATGACGGTGAGGCTGACCTCGCGGCCGGTCAATGCGAAGAAGCCCACGGTGATCAGGGTGTCGTGGAAGCAGGCAACCACTGCGGCGACGCCGTAAATGAGCTGGAAGCGGAACCAGAGATACACCAGCATCCCGAGCAGGGAGTAGAGAGTGGCCATCACGGCCTTGCTCTGGAGCTGGCGGCCGACGGTGGGGCCGACGACGTCGACCTTCACTCCCTTGGCCGGATCGAACGGATTGGTGCTGTAGTTCTTCTGCAGGGCTTCGATGACTTCCTGACGGCCAACGTCAAGGTTAGACTCATTCTTCTGCTCGGGCAGGCTGATGAGCACCTCGTTGCGGTTCACTTCGCCGCCGAAGTTCTGGATGGTGGCGTCGCGAATACCGGTCTTGTCGACGGCCTGGCGGATGGCGCCGATGTCAGGGTGGTTCTGGAACGCAATCTGGATCTCGGTGCCGCCGCGGAAGTCGACCCCGAGCGGAACCGGGCTGTGCATGCCATTGACGGTGTGCACCCAGTTGTAGCTCATTTTGGCGACGCCGGCGACGCTGAAAATGAGGCTGAAGGCGAGGAAGTACCACTTCTTGCCGAGCCAGTCGATGTTTACCTGATGAAAGAATTCCACTTGGTTCTACCTTCCTGGAAAGGCAGGGAACAGGGAGTAGGGAATAGGGAGTAGACACTCGCGTATCTGGTCCAAATCCGTTCTCTGCAATACCTGCACATCAAAATCCTTGAATAGGAGGGAAAGCCTGCTCCCTGCTCCCTATTCTCTGCCGCTTAAATTGACACCAGTTCGCCGGGCTTCATCTTGTTCAGGTGCGCGTCGAAGATGGTGCGCGAGACGAAGACGGCGGTAAACAGGTTGGCCAGCAGACCGAAAGTCAGGGTGGTGGCGAAGCCTTTTACCGGACCGGTTCCGAACATGAACAGAATGGCCGCGGAGACGATGGTGGTGACGTGGGTGTCGACGATCGTGATCCAGGCGTGGGCGAAGCCCTGGTCAACCGCGGCAGAGGCGGCCTTGCCGGCGCGCATTTCTTCGCGGATACGCTCGAAGATCAGGACGTTTGAATCGACGCCCATACCGATGGTGAGGATGACGCCGGCGATGCCGGGCAGGGTGAGCGTGGCCCCGACGCCGCCCATGAATCCGAGCAAAATAACCAGGTTCAGGATCAGCGCCACATCGGCGTTGATTCCGGCTCCGCGGTAGTAGACGAGCATGAAGGCGATGACGACGAGGAATCCGGCGATCGCGGCCCTGATGCCTTCGTGGATGGAGTCGGCGCCAAGGGAGGCGCCCACGGTGCGCTGCTCGAGATAGGTGAGCGAAGCGGGCAGAGCGCCGGTGCGAAGCAGCTTGGAGAGCGAGGCGACTTCGTCTTCGCTGAATGAGCCTTCAATCTCGCCCTGGTCGCGAATGGCGCTCTTGATGCTGGCCACCTCACGAACGGTTCCACCCATCACGACGGCCATGTAGTTGCCCACGTTGGCCTTGGTGTAGTCGTAGAACTTTTCGCCGGCATCGTTGGTCAGGGTGAAACGGACCATGCGCTGGTTGGTGTCTGGGTTGGTCGCGGGGTCTGCGGAGCGGAAGTCGCTGCCGGAGACGACGGCGAGGCGCTGAATCACATAATATTGGTCGCCACCTCCGCGGTTCCCGATGTCCCCGGAGAAGGGCAGGATTTCGTCTTCCGGCGGGAGAGATCCTCCGACGCTCTGAAGTGCAGCCTGCTCGCTGGGGAAGGGTCCGCCGGGCATCACGGGATGGATTTCAAGGCGCGCGGTGGACTGGATGATGCTCTTGACGCGATCGAGGTCAGAGATGCCGGGCAGTTCGACGAGGATCTGATTCGCCCCCAGGTTGTACTCCTGGATGACGGGCTCACTGACGCCCAGGCTGTCGACACGGTCGCGGATAGTCTCAATAGCCTGCGCCACCGTGTGCTGTTCCCGGTCATGGATCACATTCGGCTTCATGGTCAGCGTGTAAGAGCCGTTGGCGCCGGGGTTGATGTCGTACTCATTGGAGAACTTGCTGTCGAACAGCGAACTTGCAGCGCTCGAGTTGACGGGCGGAATTCCGTCTACCTGTACGATCGCCGGATTGTTCGGATTCGGTTTGGTGACCCGAGTGAACGGCACGTTGGCCTTCCTGAGGGCCTGCTGCACCCCGGCCACCGCACTATCTGTCTCGGAGTTGATCGCATCCTGCACCTGCACCTGGAGGATGAGGTGCGCACCGCCCTGGAGGTCGAGGCCAAGGTGGATCCGGTTGGTGAGGGCCTGGGTGATCGCCTTGCCGCTGAGCCCGGAGGGAATGCCGAAAATGCCGTAGAGGCAAACCACCAGCACGGCAACGATCAGCGCAACTCTGCCTTTGAGGTTCTTCTTCATGGTTCCACTTCTCTATTCGAACGAGGTTGAGCGCCGGAGCGCCCCGATCAAAAAACATGCGCGTGCAGCAGGGTCCGGCTAGGAGCCGGTAGTGTCCTGCGTGGTGACGGAGGCAATAGCGCTCTTGCTGACTTCCAACTTGATTCCATCCGGAGCCACGCGGATGATGACAACGTCGTCCTTGATGGAGAGGATGATGCCGCGGATTCCGCCGGCCGTGGTGATGCGATCGCCGCTCTTGATGCTGGAGAGCATGCTCTGCCACTGCTTTTGCCGCTTCTGCTGAGGGCGGATCATGACCAGGTAAAGAACGGGGATCAGTAACAAGGGCAAGAGCATCGTAATGCTGCTGCCGCCGGCGGGCTGACCCGCGAAGATTGCCAAACTAATTGCCACACTCATCCTTTGCCGCCGGGTGCCGCTTGTCACGGGCGCCGCAGCCTGGAGCACACAACTGGCCGCGACCCGGCACTTGCACTGAATTTGTCTCCGGGAACGGCTCTGACCCGCGGAGCGGGTCAGACGCGGGAACCGGGGTAAGCCGCGCGCGCTTTTCAGCCGCGCTTGCGCCTGCACCCTTTCACCGACAGCTTCCTGTTCGACACAGCTTTCCACCCGGGGAGGCCAACCAGCAAAACCCACGGCTCTTCCGCGCTAGTACCGGACCAATCCCCGAAAAGAATGCCTGTCACGATAAGAAACGCGCAACCCGCGCCGTGTCAAGGAGCGAAGGCGGCGAAGAGGGCGCAGAATCGGGGGAAATCGCAGCTTTCAGGCGTGATTCGTCGGGCCTCAGCTTTTCTCTTTGAGCTAATCCTGCTTGGTTTTGCCAGCTTCGGCGTCGTCGGTTGAGTCTTCGACCAGTACCGTGGATCCGGGAACGATTTCGAAGCCGACCGATTCCCTGTCGACAGGATGGAACGTGACACGCAGCGGCTCGCGCTGCCACTCAGGTGATGCGCACGCGGCGTGCCTGTCCGCATCCTCCTTCAAGGAGTCGAGTTTTTTGGAAAGGACGGGCTTGCGCGCGGACAACTGAGCCACCACCGCATAAAGACTTTTGCCGCTTGGGGTGAGGCCGCAATAGGCGGCGTAATCGCGGAACCATGTGACCTGGCTCACCGCTGGGTCGTAGTCCGGGAGCTTGAGCGCGCTGATGTGACCGGTGGCGCGGTCGACCAGCAGCCACGGACCGCGCTGCCAGACCCAGTGACTAGCGGTCGCGACTGGCTTTTCGCCCGGGAGCTGGTCATTGATGCGCACCGCGCGGCGCACCACGAAGCTGCGGTCGGTTACGTCGTGGGCAGCTCCGGTGGTCCACTCTTTGACGGAACCATCGATGACCAGGGGACGGATTTTAAGCGAGTCCTCGCCGGGCGCTGCACCGGCCGGGTCGCCGGATTTGGAGTATGCGACTTTTTTGGGTGCTCCGAGGGCAGCGGTGTGGACCTTGCGGGGTGCGGCAAGCAGGGGCAGGGCAAGAACGGCGGCTGAAGAAACCAGGACAAAGCCCCGGAGCAATTGGCGCATGGTCGGCCTCATGTGCGCTTCATCGCAAGCTGCGGCTCACGGCGAAGATTCTGGCCCTCCGGGGATTTCGGTAATAGTACCGCGAGTCATTGAGGCGTGGTCAAGTTTGTAGAGGGATTCTACGCTTGAGGGAAGCTTCGACGCGGGTCGGGAGACCCGCGGTACAGCCGGTCTGGAGACCGGCGGTACGATGCGACTGATTTATAGCCGGTCTGGAGACGGGTGGTACGAGGCGACTGATTTATAGCCGGTCTCCTGATCGGCGGTATTGAGGGCCTCCCGGCCCTCAGCCCAGACCAACTTCCAGTTCTTCAAGCCTGCTTTTTCGGGGTTGTTCAAGACGTACTGGACGGCCCGGTCGAGTTCGCCTTCCCCACGAAGCAGGCGGTCGTAGTACTCGCGCTCCCATACTGCGCCACTTCTTCCAAGAAGCCTATTGGCTGCCCTCGCAGAGTGGATCTTCCAGCTTTTCACCACCTCCGGCAGCTTTTGGCCTGGCAACAGATGTAAGACCACGTGAACACGGTTCGGCATAATGCACCACGCAACCAGACGGTATTTCTTTCCATGCCAAAAGCGAAGCGCAGTGGCCATTGCTTCTGCGATTCTCGGGTCCTTCAGAAGACACTCGCCGCATCCGCGGTCGAAGTATTCCTCGATCTTCTTAGGGCTATAGTTCGCCCTCAACACCTGCTGGGCAGGCAGGAGATGGGCTCCGATGCGTTTCGCCTCGTCAAGAATCCTCTGCCGCTCGGTCATCGCTGCAGGCACGTGTTGCGGGAGAGAGTCAGCGAGGTGGAAAGTGATGAAATAGAGCCCTTCTTCCTTTTCCCAATGAGGAAGCCGACCGCGATCACGGATCAGAACTTCTCCGTATCGAGGCATGGCTTCGCCTTGAACCATCCATTTGGATGGGCGTACACGGGGATCGTCTGGCATAGGGGGATTCTACGCTTGCGACGACGCGGGTCGGGAGACCCGCGGTACAGCCGGTCTGGAGACCGGCGGTACTGTTTTTGGTGGAACAAACTTGGGCAGACGGTCTGGAGACCGACGGCACGGAGTTTAGATTCCTGCTGCTTCGACGGCGCGGGCGACGCGGAAGGCGGTGCCCTCCTGGAAGTGACCGGCGAGGATCTGCATGCCTACCGGAAGGCCGGCGGGCGTGGTTCCGCATGGGACGGAGACGCCGCAGATGCCGGCGAGGCTGGCGGTGACGGTGTAAATATCGGCGAGATACATGGAGAGCGGGTCGCCCGTCTTTTCGCCGAGCTTGAAAGCGGGAACGGGCGAGGTGGGCGTCACGATGGCATCCACGTCGGCGAAGGCGCGCAGGAACTCCTCGGCGAGGATGCGGCGAACCTGCTGTGCCTTGCCGTAGTACGCGTCGTAATAGCCGGCGGAAAGTGCGTAGGTGCCGAGGAGGATGCGGCGCTTGACCTCGGCGCCGAATCCCTCTTCGCGCGAGTTCCGGTACATGGCACTCAGTGTTTCTGAGGCATTGGAGCGGTGGCCGTAGCGCACGCCGTCGAAGCGGGCGAGATTGGCGCTGGCCTCAGCCGTCGCAATGAGGTAATAGACCGGCACCGCATATTTCGTGTGCGGAAGCGAGATGGACGTGATGGTGCAGCAGGCGGCGCGAAGCGCGTCAATTCCCTTCTCGATCTGCGCGCGAACGTCGGGATCGAGGCCTTCAGCGAAATATTCCGCGGGCACGCCGATGCGCATGCCGGCAGCGGGCTGGTCGGATTGGGCCGCGTAATCGGGCACGGGCTGCTCGGAGCTGGTGGCGTCCTGGGGATCGTGTCCGGCGATGACGGTGAGCATGGTGGCGGCGTCGCGCACGTTGGCGGCAAATGGGCCGATGCGATCGAGCGAGGAAGCGAATGCGATGAGCCCGTAACGCGAGACGCGGCCCCACGTGGGAAGCACGCCTACCACGCCGCAAAAACTGGCGGGCTGGCGGATGGAGCCGCCGGTGTCGGATCCGAGCGTAGCCACCGCCATGTTGGCCGCTACCGCAGCCGCGGAGCCTCCGCTGGAGCCGC